>Ga0209062_1003088_pt1 | contig 20105 bp, 18 predicted proteins | sample Coa_R2_2_FD_187158 | JGI IMG/M metagenome (GOLD analysis project Ga0209062, IMG submission 187158) | Surface soil microbial communities from Centralia Pennsylvania, which are recovering from an underground coalmine fire - Coalmine... | ecosystem: Environmental > Terrestrial > Soil > Unclassified...
GGCCAGTCGCTACTCCACCAGCGGTAGTGCGGTGACCCGTTTGATCGACCGCGGTGACCTGCCCGAAGCCCTGCTGTGGCGCCTGGCGAACCAGAATGGACGTCCGCAAATAGCCGCGGCCGCCCGGGGTGATTTGCGGCGCCGCGGGCTACCCGTCCCGATTGGCCGCGAGCCGCACCGTCCCCCTCGCTCTATGTCTGGCTCGTGGTAGAACCTGGGTCTGGCCTGTGGTAGACCCGGCGACGCCGCTAGATGAACAGCAACGTCGCCAGGTGCACCACGGTAGCCAGGCAAACGCAGAAGACAATGCCGGCGATCACCAGGTGCGTGGACCTCATGGACTCGAAGAAGGGGAACTCGCGCCAGTGCGGATCGCCGCGGGGAGGATCCGGCGGCATATCGTCGCGATAGAAGGCCGGCGGCACCGTCGCTTCCGGCAGCTCGTCTTCATAGAACACGGCCGGCACAGAGGTGCGCCGTGGCTCCGCATCCTCATCTATCGACCGGCTTTGCCGTCCCGCTGCACCGTCTTGCTGCATCGCCGCCTCCCCCTGCTATGTATGTGCCATTCTGTTCATCCCCGCGGGCGAAGGATGCCGCCGGTACCCTGTTACTCCCAGGGCGACCCATGCACGACAGCCCAGATGGCGGCCCGCCGTCAGGCCTTGGCGCCGCCCTGAATCCAGTTGTATATGGTCTGGAGTTGGGCCGCGCTCAGCGGTGTCTGGCCGAGCGGCATCTGCGGTTGTTGCTGCCCCTTGAGCACCTGATAGAGATAGCTGCCGGCGGCATCGCCCGGTTTGATGACCGGCCCGGTCACCGGGCCGCCCCCCTTTCCGCCCTTCATGGCGTTGGCATAGGTGTCTAGGTTCAGCCCGCCCAGGTTATTGCCGACGTGGCAGCCGACGCAGCGCTGCGCGAAGATAGCGTGCACGTCGGCCCACACGACCTTTCCCGTGCCGGAGGTGCCGCCCGTGCTTGCCGTCGGATTGGCCGTGGCCACGCCCGGCATGGGCGTGTTCTGCACCGTGGGCGTGCTGTTAGACACGACGGGCGGCGCGAGTGTGGCGACAGTCTTGGCCGTCTCGGTAGACACGATGTGGAGGTAAAAATATACCGCGATAGGAACGAAGATGACGAGCGCGACCAGGCCACCGACGGCCTGCATCAGCCAGGGGCGAGGCCGGCCAAACAACGAATTCATGCTTTCCTCTCTACCATGTGTATTGTCTTTCTCCCGGCGTTGCCCTCGCGGAGCAGTGTCGAGAGCCGGCCCGGTCAGTCAGGTCTGACTCCCTACATGATACTACCCTGGGTCTGGCGCGGCGAGTGAATTCGATTTATACTGCCCAGAAAGGGGTATCGACGACACGATGCGCATTCTCGCGGTAGCCGATGTGCCGGAGCGTTTGCTATACGACAACTTCTCACCGGAACGCTGGCGCTCCCGCGTCGACCTGGTGCTGGCCTGCGGAGATCTGGACCGCGAGTATCTTGAGTTCCTGGTCAGCGTCCTGGACGTGCCCCTGTATTACGTCGCAGGCAACCACGACACGGCCTTCCGGCACGATCAGCCGGGCGGCTGCGACGACCTTGACGGGCGCATCGTGACCGTCGGGGGCCTGCGCATCGCGGGCATCAGCGGCTCGATGCAGTACAACGCCGGCCGCGACGAGTATCAGTTTTCGGAACGCGAAATGTCCTGGCGCATGCGCAAGCTTGGCATCAAGGTGTGGCGCGCGGGCGGTGTCGATATCGTGATCTCTCACGCCGCTCCGCTACATTGCCCCGCCTTCGCCCGTTGTTCGTCTCCGCCCGGTGGTGGTCGCGCCTGCACCCACCCTGAACATGCCGAGCATCTGACGGCTTGCCTGGATGCAAGCGACCGCTGCCACTGGGGATTCGCGTGTTTCCGCCAGTTCATCGAGCGCTTCAGGCCCCGCTGTTGGCTCCACGGCCATAACCACCTCACCTACGCCTGGATGCCGCGTCTGTCCACCATCGGCCATACCACCGTCATCAATGCCTATGGCCACTACGTCCTGGATACCGAGCTGCCGCCCGTCATCCTGCCGACAAGCGCCTCGCCCAGCACCTTACTCGGTCCGTCGCATCAGTCCAGGATCGCCCGCTGACAACAATCGGTAACACATGCCTCCCCCGTGTTGCGCATAATCCTGAAGACCGAGTCTGTGCGCCGTCCATACTTGACGGTATGGGGCGACGATTATGGCGTGGAGAGTGAGCGCAACCACCGATTTCTGCTCAGGAAGGATGGGCGACTGAACATGATGAGAGGATTCTGGGGCCGTGCGGCGCTCGCGGCAGCGCTGGTGGCGGGAGGTCTGGTGAGCGCCGGCGGCGCGCCGGCCACCGCCGCTAGGGCCGGTGCATCTGCCTCGCTGGGAGCGTGCTGGCTCTCCAATCTCGGGTTCGGACTCGGAGAGGATACCAATGCCATGGACTACGTGACGCGTTGGTGGGGCGGAGCGATCCAGACCATCATTCACGGGCCGATGCCGCGGGCACGCTACTGGTCGCTGACCATCTATCATGCCCGTAAGGGAGCCATGGTCTCATACTACGATCAGCAGATAATGGCGAAGTCGAGCGGCTCATCCTTCACATTCTCCATCGGCGGTTCGCGCTCATCCAAGGGTGTCTGGATCGATCCCACGGCCGGCGGCGCCGATGCAGAGGGCTATCTCTTCCTGCGGGCCTACAAGGTGTCGGGCAAAGTGTCGCTACCGACGGTCTCCTATGTATCGTCGGGATCGTTGCCGTCCACGCTCACCTCGTGCTCGGCCATGACTTCTGAGCTGCGCGCGACGTTGACCAAGGCCTCGAAGGATCATCCCGCCAAGGGCCAGACGGTCGGCCAGACGGCCAAGCGCAAGCTCTGGCCGCAAAACGCCGACCCCTACGCCGTCTGGAGTCAGACCGTCGACGCGGCGAAGAGCGTGCCCGCCAGCGACGTGAACAAGGTGCCGCTGCTGACGCAGTTGGCGGACCCCAATGTGATCTATCACGCCGTGTTCTTCAATATCACGCGCGGTGACATGATACTGGTGGGCACATTGCCGCCCGTGTCGTCCAAGGCTCCGGCCAGCGGCGTGCGCTACATGTCCATGTGTATCTATCCCAACGATCAGAGCCACGCGCCGCTCGGCTGCCTCGACGATTCGCGGATCAAGACCGATTCCAAGGGGCAGTTCGAGGTGGTCATCTCCCCCGATCAGCCGGACGACACCAGTAACTGGCTCAATCCGGGCGATACCCAGACCGGGGCGCTGATCCTGCGCTGGGTCTTGCCGGCGCGGGGCGCCCAGGCGAACTTCTGCCTCCCCGGCCTCCTCTACCGCCAACCCGGCGATACGGTGGTGCCGCCGCTGCCGGCAGGATGCTAGCAGAGTACGACGCGCTTGCGGCGATGCCAGCAGGCAGGCCCCGCGGCCTGCCTGCTGGCATCTTGTAATAGTATTAATAGTATGTGTGGCGAGGTCGTGTCGGGATGAGGTTGTCGCCGGGCGAGGCAGTGCTGGAAACGTCCGATGGAGCCGGCCTCTTCTATCGTGTGGTCGGCCATGGCCCGCCGGCCGTTTACGCCCATCCCTTCCAGAATCCGACCATGCGCGTGGCCGAGGTGGTCCCGTTTCGCAAGCGCCTGACCTTTGTGTTGCCGCATCCCCGCGGCATGGTGCGCTCTTCGGAGGCGCGCACTCCCGAAGACTTGAGTATGGACCGGCTGGTCGAGGATATGGAGGAATTGCGCCTGCACCTTGGGCTGGAGCGCTGGCTGCTGCACGGACGCTCCGAGGGCGGCTTCCTGGCCCTGCGCTATGCCGCCCGCAACCCCCAGGCCGTCTCCGGCCTGGTGCTCTTCGCCACTGCGCCCAGCTATCGTTACCTGATCCGCCAGCAGGGTCTGTTCGAGCCGGATCATCCCGGGTTCGCCTATCTCAACGCCACGCTCTGGCGTTTCCTGGCCGAGCCAACCGACCAGAACTACTCGGCGCACTGGGCGGCGCGCGCCAGGATACTGATGCGCGCCCGGGCCCTGGCCCAGAACCGGCCGGTGCCCGACCCGCCGCAGCCCTGGCCCCAGGTGGGCGACATCCCCCGCCATCGCCGCGCCGACGATATCCCGAAGGGTGCAGCGCTGCGCTTCCAGCGCTTCATGCTGGACATCCTGGCCTACGACGTGCGCGAGCAGTTGCGCCAGGTGCAGGCGCCTGCCCTGATCGTCGCGGGCCGCCACGATCCGTACTGCACGCTCGACCAGGCCGAAGAGCTGGCGGGCTGTCTGCCGGGGTCCGAGCTGGCGGTGCTCGACCACGCGGCCCACGCCGTGACCATGGACGCCGGCCCGGCCGTGGAGAGCGCCGTCCACGAGTTCCTGACCCGCCACGGGCTCGGAGCGCGGCCGGACTAACCCGCCGAATTCATGGCCGCCTGGGCCTGGCGATGTGCCTCAGTCGTGGTCGGCGTTATCCCCTTGCCCCTGGAGCCGACGCGTTGGCCCCGCACGCCGCCGATGGGGATCATCTCCAATTCGGCCGCCCGGACGCGGGCGGCCTTGGGGAGCGCCACCACCAGGACCCCGTTGCCATAGGTGACATCCGCCAAGGGGCCATCGACGGGGCAGGGTAGGGCGAGGGTCCGCTCATACGGCCCGGGGGTCCACTCGTCCACCACCAGCGTGCGGGTGTCCGGGTGGTGCGCCCGGCGCTGACCATGCAATACGATGTGCCCGTCATCGGTCACCCGCACCCGGATATCGGTCGGTTCCAGGCCGGGCATGGGCGCCGCCACGGTCACACGCTCAGCGCTCTGATAGACTTTGACCGGTAACTGTGCCTCGCTCATCACGACCGTCCTCTCTACACCGTGTCTCGGGGGTCGGCCCCATCCCGGCCCCTCTCCTCACAGTGTAGCGAACGCGGCCGGTCCCAACGCGCTTAGCGCTGGTTGCCCGGACCTGCCTGGTACACCACCCGGCCGTTCACGACCGTAGTGTGGGCCAGGTTGACCCCAAAATGGTAGGGGATCTCGTGGTACGTGCGGGCGTCGAGCACGACCAGGTCGCAGCGCTTGCCCTCTTCCAGCGAGCCAATCTCTCTTTGGCGGCGCAACGAGTAGGCTCCCCCCATGGTGGCCGCATGCAGCGCTTCCTCTGGCGTCAGCTTGAGCTTGAGCACGGCCAGCGAGATGACCATGGCCATGTTCTCGGTGTAGCAGGTGCCGGGATTGCAGTCGGTGGCCAGGGCCAGGGTGAGGCCGTGCTCGACCATGCGCCGGGCCGGGGCGTAGTGATCCGAGGCCAGACTGAAAGTGGTGCCGGGCAAGAGCGTGGCCACGGTGCCGGCGCGGGCCATGGCCTCCATGCCGCGGTCCTCGACGTAGACCAGGTGGTCGGCCGAGGCCGCGCCCAATTCTGCGGCCAGCACCGCCGCCCCGACGTCGGCCAGCTCGTCGGCATGCAGTCGCGGCGGCATCCCCAGATCCAGGGCGCGCCGCAGAATCCGGCGCGATTGCTCGACGGTGAAGGCGCCCTGGTCGCAGAAGACGTCGCAGAACTCGACCCGCCCCGCCGCCATCGGCAGCATCTCGTCGAGCAGCAGACGCACATAGGCTTCAGGGTCCTGGCGGTACTCGGTCGGCACCAGGTGCGCTCCCAGATAGGTGGGCACAATATTCAAGGGTGTCCGCTCGCGCAGCCGCTCCAGTACGCGCAGGCTCTTCTCCTCGGCCTCGGGCGAGAGGCCGTAGCCGGTCTTGGCCTCGATGGTCGTGGTGCCATGGCGCAGGAAGGCCGCGGCGCGCAGAGTGGCCAGGGCCAGTAATTCGTCTTCCGTAGCGGCGCGCGTGGCGTTGACGGTGCTCATGATGCCGGCGTCGCCGCGCGCCAGCAGCTCCTGGTACGACTGGCCGAGCGCGCGGGCGCAGAACTCCTCGGCGCGCAGGCCGGCGAAGATGGGGTGGGTGTGGGCGTCGACGAAGCCCGGGATCACCAGCCTGCCGCCGGCGTCGAGCACCTCGCCGCCATCTGCCAATTGCCCCGGCATGGCCGCGCGCGGGCCGACCCAGACGATACGCCCGTCGCGGGCAGCAAGGGCGCCGTCGGGGATCAGGCGCAGCGGCCCCTGGGCCCCCTCGATGTCACGCTCGGCCGCGGTGGCGAGCTGCGAGGTGTTGGTGACGATGAAAGTATCTCGTTCCATACTTCTGCGCCCTTAGTAGCGGTACGTCCTCTCGCAAAGCCGTTGGATCACGGCTCCTCGCGTAGCGGGAGCGCTGGAACACGCATGCGTTTGCCGCCGCCGGCACCCAGCTCGGCACCGTCCTGGTAGAGCGTCACGACTGATCCCGGCCACCCATACACGGTGATGTGATCGTCGGCCAACTCGACTTCCAGGCTCGCTCCCGGCGGCCCTTCCGCCAGGACTTCGATGACGGCGCCTGGAGCCAGCGTGTACTCTTCGCCCCAGGGTTCTAGGTAGAATGGCATGTCCACGGTACGCGCGTTGCTCACTCGAACCGACTCGGGGCGTTCCGCGATGTCCACGCCTGCCGCCATGTCACGTATCTCCACTAAGCAAATCAGCAGCCCGTTGCATCAAGTCGGCACGACCCCTGGCGCTCGGATTCCGAAGCACCTCGGCACGATAGAAATCGCGCCAGGCTTCCGCAATCTGCTGCGTCACCCCGGCCCGCTCCAATTCCTCCCTCGTCAGGCTTTCCATCCGCGCTCTGGCTGCTGCATCTCCTGTGCCCCACCGCATGACTCCGGTGCCGAACTCGCTAACGCTGCGTGCGCCTCTGGGTATTGGCGGGGGCATGTCACTCCATCTATATCTGGTTTTGCATGGGTAGATCAAGGCCATGCGCGCGAGCCGTCTCCCTGGCCAGGTCATAGCCGGCGTCCGCGTGGCGCATCACGCCGCTGCCGGGGTCGTTGGTCAGCACGCGCCCCAGGCGCTCGGCCATCATCGGCGTGCCGTCGGCCACGATCACCATGCCGGCATGGATGCTCTTGCCGATGCCGACGCCGCCGCCGTGGTGCACCGAGACCCAACTGGCGCCGGAGGCCGTGTTCAGGAGCGCGTTGAGGATCGGCCAGTCGGCGATGGCATCGCTGCCGTCGGCCATGGCCTCGGTCTCGCGGTATGGCGAGGCGACCGAGCCGGTGTCCAGGTGATCGCGCCCGATGACGATGGGGGCCGAGAGCGTGCCGTCTGCCACCATGCGATTGAAACGCAGCCCCAGGCGCGCCCGTTCGCCCTGGCCCAGCCAGCAGATGCGCGCCGGCAGGCCCTGGAACTTGACCTTCTGCCCCGCCATGCGAATCCAGCGCGTGATCCTGGCATCGTCGGGGAACTCGTCCAGCACGGCCTGGTCGGTCTTGTAGATGTCGGCCGGGTCGCCGGAGAGGGCGACCCAGCGGAAGGGGCCTTTGCCCCGGCAGAAGAGCGGCCGGATATAGGCAGGCACGAAGCCGGGGAAACTGAAGGCCCCGCCGTAGCCGTGTTCCTTGGCCAGGCCGCGCAGGTTGTTGCCGTAGTCGAAGACCTCGGAGCCCGCCTGCTGGAAGCCGACCATGGCCTCGCAGTGGCGCGCGGCCGATGCGCCGGCCCGGTCGATGTATTCGGCCGGCGAGCGCCGCCGGAGCTCGGCCGCGGCGGCCACATCGTAGCCGGACGGGATGTAGCCGTTCAAGGGGTCGTGCGCGGAGGTCTGATCGGTGACGACGTCGGGGACCACGCCCAGGTCGAGCAGGCGCGGGTACACGTCCGCCGCGTTGCCGAGGACGCCGATGGAGAGCGGCCGCCGCTGCGCTACGGCCTCGCGCGCCTGGCGCAGGGCCTCGTCCAGGTCGGACGCCGTGCCGTCCAGGTAGCGGTCGGCGATGCGCCGCTGGATGCGGGCCGGGTCCACCTCCACGCAGAGCGCCACACCGCCGAGCATGGTGATGGCCAGGGGTTGCGCGCCGCCCATGCCGCCGAGCCCGCTGGTGAGCACCAGGCGCCCCTCCAGGGTGCCGCCAAAGCGCTTTGCCGCGGCCGCGGCAAAGGTCTCGTATGTCCCTTGCAGGATGCCCTGCGAGCCGATGTAGATCCATGAGCCGGCAGTCATCTGGCCATACATGGTCAGACCAAGGGCGTCGAGGCGTCGAAACTCATCCCAGGTAGCCCAGTCGGGCACCAGCATGGCATTGGAGATGAGCACGCGCGGTGCCCAGGGATGCGTCTGGAAGACGCCGACCGGCTTGCCGGACTGCACCAGCAGGGTCTCGTCATCGCGCAACCGGCGCAGGGTGGCCACGATGGCGTCGAAACACTCCCAGTTGCGGGCGGCCTTGCCGGCGCCGCCGTAGACGATCAGATCGTCCGGCCGTTCGGCCACCTCGGGATCGAGGTTGTTGTGCAGCATGCGCAGCGCCGCTTCCTGCGCCCAGCCCAGGCAGCTCAAAGTCGATCCGCGTGGGGCGCGGACCGCTGCGTGATGTGTCGTCACCATAGCTCATCTCCGGTTGATCTTTCAATCCACACCCGGCGCGATGGCCAGGTGCGAGGCATCGGGTGTGCCTCATTATCAACCTATGGCGCGGTGCTGTCAAAGGCCGGCGTGGCGCTGGGGCCTGAAGGAGCGCAATGCTACCATCAGTGGGCGATGATCCTATCACCTCGCTGGCTCGCCGGCTCCAAGTAGGTGTAGGTCTGGTCGCATGCGGCCGCTGGCACCTCCTGGCGGCGGCCTGCGGGCCGACGCCGCCGGCATCCCTGCCGGCCCCCGTTTGTCGGCGGTGCCAGGTTTCCGGCGTCTACTCTGGCCCTACTAGTCTGCACTAGTCTGCCGTAGGTCGCGACCCCTACTGAGCGGCTGGTCCGCACAGCAAGTCGTCGATGCCGGTGGCGTCGAGGAACTCGCGGCGCCGTTCCGAGTTCGGCAGCGTGTAACCCACGACAAAGCCCTCGGATACCTCCAGCACGGAGACATTTGTCGCGGCTTGCTGGTCGCACAGGTTGCCAAAGGCGCCCATGAAGGCGCTGTATCCGGCACGGCAGAAGACGGGAGCCTTCTCCGGTATGGTCGGGCCCATGGCCGCGCGGAGGATCAACTGCTTGAGCTCCTCCCGCGGAAAGTCCAGGCCTTCGGCGTAGGTTTCGGCGGCCTGACCGGCCGCCGACGCTTTGCCGAGGTAGCCGCCCTCGACCTCGGCAATAAAGATGCCGCGGCTGCGGTTATGGTCGAAGTACCACCCAATGGCGGCAAGCTCCTCACCATAGCCCGGACGCCCGCCCCGAGATGTCTTGCTCATGCCTCTCTCCCGCTGCTGCTCGATGCCGGATACCGGCCGGGGTATGGGCGCCGCGGGGTCCGGCTCAAGTCCGTTTACTCCGACCGAGCGGTCGTCGGCCACCGCCTCTGCCCACGCCGACCTCTTCACTATCAGCGCCAGCAGCGGGAGAGCCCATAGGACGATTGGGGGGAAGATGGCACATTGCCGGTCTGGCGCCGTCCGGATGATTACCGTGGAGTAGAAGGTTACTGTAAAGGGCGGGGCATGATACGTTGTCAAGGGGGAGTGCGGTACGCGCTTCCCCAACCGCAGCGTCGAGGAGGAAGAGGAGATGAAAATACTACCCATACTGACTGCCGGTGCCTGCGCCGCCCTGGCCTTCCGCATTCCGCCGTCGGCCGGCAGCGGCTCCGGCGGCAAACAGTGGAGCAGCCCGCCCGAGATGGTGATCGACCCCAAGAAGCGCTACAGCGCCGAGTTGCAGACCAGTGAAGGCGCCATGACCATCGATCTACTGGCCGATCAGGCGCCGCGCACCGTGAACAATTTCGTCTTCCTGGCCCGCGAAGGCTTCTACGAGGGCGTGCCTTTCCATCGCATCATCAGCGGCTTCATGGTACAGACCGGCGATCCCACGGGCACCGGCAGCGGCGGCCCCGGCTATCGCTTCGCCGATGAGAAGGTGAACCTGCCCTACACGAAGGGCATCGTGGCCATGGCCAATGCCGGCCCCAACACCAACGGCAGCCAGTTCTTCATCGTCCACGGCGCCGACGCCAATCTGCCGCCGAACTATACTATCTTCGGACGGGTGCGCGAGGGCCTCGACGTGCTCGACAAGATCGCCAGTACGCCGGTTGGTCTCGCGCGCGGCGAGCGTTCGCGGCCGCTGCGCACAGTCACCATTCAGTCGGTGACCATCGCCGAGGAGTAGCCGGCCATGCCATCCCAGCGTATTCTGGTGCGAGGGATGCTCGCGCTCGTCGTCGCCACCTCGACCATCGTGGCCGCACCGGTGGCGTCGGCGCTCTCGCGACCCGCGGCGCATGCGGCCGACAAGATTCGCCTGCCCGGCGCGAAGGTGGTGAAACAACCCTCTGTCTGTAAGGGCTACAAGACCTACGGCGTGCCGATGGTGGATCGTTTGCAGCCGGGCAAGACCTATACGGCGAAGGTGTCCACCAACAAGGGCGATTTCACCATTACCCTGTGGCCGGGCGTCGCCCCGATCGCCGTGATGAGCTTTGTCTTCCTGGCCCAGCACCACTACTTCGACGGCGTGATCTTTCACCGCGTCATACCGGGATTCGTGGTCCAGGGTGGCGATCCCACCGGCACCGGTTATTGTGGGCCCGGCTACGAGTTCAAGGATGAGCCGGTCCACCACCCCTACACGCGCGGGGTGGTGGCGATGGCCAACGCCGGCGCCGACACCAACGGCAGCCAGTTCTTCATCATGCTGGCCGACAATCAGCTCCCGCCCAACTATACGATCTTCGGCGGGGTCCAGCAGGGCATGAGCGTGGTGGACGCCATCGCCAAGGTGCCGCTCAAGGCGGATGCCGGTGGGGACCTGTCGGCGCCCACGCAGAAGGTGTACATGAAGCGGGTGACCATCCAGATCAAGTAGGAGGAAGGCTTATGGAGGCGGCTGTGCAGACTGAGGACGCGGTAGTGGCCCGTGTGGAGGCGCTGCGACGGGAGATTGAGGAGCATAACTATCGCTACCACGTGCTGGACAGCCCCACCATCAGCGACGGCGAATACGATGCGCTGATGTCGGAGTTGCGGGCGCTGGAGCAGGCGCACCCCGAGTTGCAGACGCCCGACTCCCCGACCATGCGCGTCGGCGCCGCCCCGTCGGAGCGCTTCGAGGAACGCCGCCATCCCGTGCCGATGCTCTCCCTGGCCAATGCGCGCTCGCCCGAGGAGCTTGACGAGTGGCTCAAGCGCCTGCGCACGCGCGTCACCGACGAAGAGATCTGCTATGTGATGGAGCTGAAGATCGACGGGCTGGCGGTGGCTCTGACCTACGAGGACGGCGTCTTCACCGTCGGCGCCACCCGTGGCGACGGCCTGGTCGGCGAGGACATCACGCCCAACCTGCGCACCATTCGCGGCCTGCCGATGCGCCTGCGCGGGTCGGATATCCCGCGGCGCGTCGAGGTGCGCGGCGAGGTCTACCTGCCGATAGAAGGCTTCGAGCGCGTGAACGAGGAACGCGCCGCGGCGGGCGAACCGCTCTTCGCCAACCCGCGCAACGCGGCGGCCGGCTCGCTGCGACAGCTCGATCCATCCATCACCGCCAGCAGGCCGCTGCAGATCTTCCTGTATGCCATCGGCTACATAGAGAATGGCGCGGAGTGCGCCACGCATCACGAGGTGCTGGAGCGGCTCAGAGAGTGGGGCTTCCCGCTCAATCCGCACATCCGCCAGGCCGACGATCCCGCCGCGCTGCACGCCTATGCCGCCGAATGGCAGCAGAAGCGCGCGACGCTGCCCTACGAGATCGACGGCGTGGTCTTCAAGGTCGACTCGCTGGCTCAGCAGCGCCGCCTGGGCGCCGTGGGCCGCGATCCCCGCTGGGCCATCGCCTACAAATTTCCGCCGGTCGAGGCGACGACGACGCTGCGCGAGATCGTGCTCACCGTGGGCAGGACCGGCGCCATCATCCCCTCGGCCCGCCTCGATCCCGTCATTATCGGCGGTGTCACGGTGGAGCGCGCCACGCTGCACAATTTCGAGGACTTGCAGCGGCGCGACCTGCGCGTCGGCGACCGCGTGATCGTGCACCGCGCCGGCGACGTGATCCCCCAGGTGGTCAAGCCGATCCTGGAGAGCCGGCCGCCCGAGGCCGTGCCGTACGAGCTGCCGACGCGGTGTCCCTCTTGTGGCGCACCGCTGCACAAAGAGGAGGGTGAGGCCATCCTGCGCTGCCCCAACACCTGGCTCAATTGCCGCGCGCAGCGCCTGGAGCTGATCCGCCATTTCGTCTCGCGCGGGGCCATGAATATCGAGCGCGTCGGCGAGCGCCTGAGCGAGGCACTGCTGGATGCCGGGCTGATCTCCGATCCGGCCGACCTGTATTACCTGACGCTGGAGCCGCTACTGGGGGTGGAGCGGCTGGCCGAGAAGAGCGCCAACAACGTCCTGGAGTCCATCGCCGCCACCAAGACGCGCCCGCTGGCCAACGTGATCTTCGCCCTGGGCATCGACCACATCGGCGGCGAGACCGGAGCCATCCTGGCCGAGCGGTACCGCTCGCTCGACGCGCTGCTGGCGGCGCCGGAGGAGGAGATCGCGGCCATACCGCGCGTCGGACCGGTGCGGGCGGCCAGCATCGCGGAATGGCGCCGCCATCCCGAGAACCTGGAGATCGTGCGCAAGCTGAAAGAGGCGGGCGTTGAGCCAGAGCCCCCGCGTGACCGCGGCGAGGGACTGCCGCTCGCCGGACAGACCTTCCTGATCACCGGCCGGCTGGAGAGTTTCACCCGCGTGCAGGCCGAGAATGCCATCGAGGAACTTGGCGGCAAGATCGCCTCCAGCGTGAGCAAGACGCTCAACCACCTGATCGTCGGCGAGGAGCCGGGCTCCAAGCTGGACAAAGCCCGCAAGCTCGGCGTACCCATACACGACGAAGCCTGGCTGGTCGAGACGCTGCGCGGTGCGCGGGAGGTAGCCGGCTCAGATGACGCCGCGTAACCTGCTAGCATGGAGTGAGGACCAGAGGTGAGGCAGGTGCCCGCAAAGAGATGAATGGAGGGGAATCGAGGATCGATGAGTACCGCGCCTGCACATCCTCCCAACCCCGCCCCCTGGGCCGAGGTTGTCCCCGGTATGGGACCTGTGACGGTCGATCTCCTGCTAGAGCTGCCCGACGATGGCTACATCTACGAAGTGGTCGATGGGGTCTTGGTCCGCGTGGCCGGTAGTGGGCGCCGCGCCTCGGCCATTGCCGGGGTTCTCTATGGCGAACTCTACGCCTATGTGCGCCCGCGCCGACTCGGCATCCTCACGCCCGCCGATGGGGTCTACAGGTTCCCCGGTGCGGAAACGGGCTTGCTGCCTGATGTCGGGTTCTACCGCGCCGAGCTCGACGCGACCATTGCGGACAAGGATAAGCCCATTCCCTTCCCTCCTGATCTGGCCGTTGAAGTCACCTCACCGTCGCAAGACGCCGATGAGATGGCGGCGAAGGCACGCATCTATCTCGCGGGGGGGACGCGCCTCGTCTGGGTGGTGTGGCCCCAGGCACACCACATCGACGTGTGGCATCCGGACCACCTGGAGGGGCCGGCTCGCACGCTCAATGTGGGCGATACCCTCGACGGTGAAGACGTGATCCCGGGGTTCACGTACCCGGTGGCCGGTATCTTCGCCGATCCGCTCGCCTGAGTGGGCGCCTGGAGGTTCGCGCGGGGTGGTGTCCCTGGGACTGCCAGGGTGCGCGCTTGCGCATCCCGTGCCGGCCCCGTCTGTTGGCGATCCCGGGAGTACCGCCCATCCTGCGCGAACGGATCTGCGTCTATCATGTCAGGAAGTCGAGCACGAGGAGATTGAACGCCTCGGGTTGCTCGTACATGACGTTGTGACCCGCGCCGGGAATCACAGCCAGGCGTGAATGGGCGATGCCCATGTGCAGCGATAGCCCGAGCGAGAGCGGTATGAGCGCGTCTTCCTCGCCCCAGATAACCAGCGTCGGCGTGCGGATCTGAGAGAGCAGATCGCGCGCATCGCGGCCCAGCAGGTCGCGCGCTGCCTGTAGTAGGACGAGAGGGCCGGCCTGCAGGGTGGTGGTGACCGATGTCGGCACAAACCTCAGCCCTGTGTGCCGGCTGGAGCGGTAGGCACGCCGCATCAGGGTAGCCAGCGGTGCGTCAAATGGCAGCCCTGCCGCGTCGACCAATACCAGGCGGCGTACGAGCTCGGGATAGGCTGCCGCCAGTCGCATGCACAGGAAGCCGCCCATGGAATGGCCACAGAGGTCGGCGCGTTCCAGTCCCACGGCATCCATCCACAGCAGCACCGCCTCCATGGCCCGGTCGAGCGTGAAGCGATGCTTCGGCCAGCTTCGTCCGAAGCCGACCAGGTCCAGGGCGTAGACGCGATGCTGCCTGGCCAGCGGGCCGATGTTGTGTCTCCACCAGCGGCTGGAGCTGGAGAAACCGTGAACGAGCACCAGGGGCGGTCCGGCCTCTCCGGCGCTGAGGTAATGCAGGCGCGAACCGCCCACGCGCAGGGTTCGGGCGATGATCGGTACCTCCGCGGGCGGCCTTGACGCTGCAAAGGGCCACCGACGCGGCCGGCGCGGAAGATGGCGGGCAGGGTAGGGTGGGGTGATCCTTTTCATAGGAGATATAATAACGATCCTGACAAATGATGCAAGAAGCAAAAACTGCGCTGTTGCGTGTCCGCTGGTATAATGAGCAGCGTCTCGAAAGGAGCGTGTGCGTGCGCTCGCAAGTCGGCATCGTGTGGGCCTATCCAGGGGGCATGTGAGTCTGCAGGTCGGCATCGCGTCGGCCTATACAAGGGGGGGCATGTGAGCTTGCAGGTCGGCATCGTCGGCCTGCCCAACGTGGGCAAGTCGACTCTGTTCAATGCCCTGACTGCCGCGGGTGCCGTGGCCGCCAACTACCCGTTTGCCACCATCGATCCCAATGTGGGCATCGTCGAGGTGCCGGATGAACGCTTGCAGAAGCTCGACGAGATCGTACATGCCCGGCGCATCGTGCCGACCACCATGGAGTTCGTGGATATCGCGGGCCTGGTGCGCGGGTCCAGCAGGGGCGAGGGCCTGGGCAATCAGTTCCTGGGCCACATCCGCAACGTCGACGCCATCGCCATGGTCGTGCGCATCTTCTCCGATCCCAACGTCGTGCATGTCGAGGGGGCCATCGATCCCCTGCGCGATATCGAGACTATCGCTACCGAATTGTGTCTGGCCGATCTCGGCTCGGTCGAGCGCCGCATCGAGCGCACCGAGCGGGCGTCCAAGAGCGGCGACAAGCGCTTCATTCCCCAGATTGCCTACCTGCACGAGCTAGCGGCACATCTGAACGAAGGCCGGCCGGCGCGCACGCTGCCGCCTCCCGACGACGCGCGGGAGGCCATGGCCGACCTGCCGTTGCTCACCGCCAAGCCCATTCTCTACGTCGCCAATGCCGATGAGGAGGTCCTGGCGGAGCTCGATCGCGCCAAGCCGCCGGCCCTGCTGGAGATCGAGCGCATCGCCACGGCGGAAGGCGCGGAGGTGGTGACCGTGAGCGCCAAACTGGAGGCCGAGCTGGCCGAGCTTGGCCCCGAGGATGCTCAGGCGTATCTTGAAGAGATGGGTATCAAGGAACGCAGCCTGGACCGCATGATCCGCGCCGCCTATAGGCTGCTCAAGCTTGTCACGTTCCTGACCGCGGGCGAGCCCGAGGTGCGGGCCTGGACCGTGCGTCAGGGGACCAAGGCGCCGCAGGCCGCCGGCGTCATCCACAGCGATTTCGAGCGCGGCTTCATACGGGCCGAGGTGACATCGTTCGAGGATCTGATCGCGGCCGGATCGTTCGTCGCGGCGCGCGAGCGCGGCGTGACGCGCCTGGAGGGTCGGGAGTACGTCGTTCAGGATGGCGATGTCATCTACTTCCGCGTCAATCCATAACCCCGTCGCGAATCCCGCTGAAGTGAGGAAGCCAGAATGCCAGAGCATGGATACTACCGCCAGCCCACCATATACGGCGATGGCGTCGTCTTTGCCTGTGAGGATGACCTGTGGCGCGTGCCCGCCGCCGGCGGGCGCGCGGAGCGCCTGACGGCCGGGGTGGGCGAGGCGAGCCGCCCATGCCTCTCGCCGGATGGCCGTCTATTGGCCTTTGTGGGGCGCGAGGAAGGCCCGAGCGAGGTCTATGTCATGCCGGCCGCCGGCGGGGATGTGAGCCGGTTGACGTATCAGGGTGCAAACTGCCAGGTGGTGGCCTGGCGTCCCGACGGCAGCGCCGTCCTGTATTCCTCCGAGTACGGCGGTGCCTTCCGGCGCGAGTCCTGGCTGTTCGCCGTCGGTCCGGAGGGCGGCTTGCCGCGGCGACTGCCCTTCGGCCCGGTCACGGCCATCGCCTTCGGCCCCGGCGGCGCCACCGTGCTGGGCCGCAATACCGGCGACCCGGCACGCTGGAAGCGCTATCGCGGCGGCACGGCCGGCGATCTGTGGATCGACCCCGATGGATCGGGACAGTTTCGCCGCCTGATCCGGCTCGACGGCAATCTGGCCGCGCCGTGCTGGGTCGGCGAGCGCATCTATTTCATCTCGGATCACGAGGGCTTCGGCAACGTCTACTCCTGCCTGGCCGGCGGCGACGATGTGCGGCGCCACACCAACCACCAGGACTACTACGCGCGCAACCTCTCCGGCGACGGCAAGCGCCTGGTCTACCATGCCGGCGCCGATCTCTACCTCTTCGACCCGGAGTCCGGACAAGGCCACAAGATCGAGGTGGAGTTCCCCAGCTCGCGCACGCAGCGCCACCGCAAGTTCGTGCCCGCGGGCGACTATCTCGATTCCTATGCCCTCGGCCCTGACGGCGCGCAAGTGGCCCTGACCACGCGCGGCAAGGCCATGTCCATGGGCAACTGGGACGGGCCGGTGACGCAGTACGGCGAGGCGGACGGCGTGCGCTACCGCCTGCTGCGCTATCTCAACGACGGCAAGCGCCTGGTGGCGATCAGCGATGCCACGGGCGAAGAAGCGCTGGAGGTGTTTGGCGCCGACGGCAGCGCCCCACCGCGCCGCCTGGAGCGGCTTGACCTGGGCCGCGTCGTCGATCTGGAGGTGTCGCCGGCCGGCGACATGGTGGCCCTAACCAATCAGCGCCAGGAGGTGATCGTCGTCGACCTGGACGCCGGCTCGCTGCGCGTGCTGGATCGCAGCCCGTACGATCGTATCGACGGTATCGCCTGGTCGCCCGACGGGCGCTGGCTCGCCTATGGCTTCGCCGAGACGCGCGTCACCATGGCCATCAGGCTGTGCGAGGTCGAGAGCGGCGCCGTGCACACGGTGACCAGGCCGGTCCTGCGCGACGTGCAACCCGCTTTCGATCCGGCGGGCGACTATCTCTACTTCCTGGGCTACCGCGTTTTCGATCCGGTGCGGGACAACCTGCACTTCGAGATGAGCTTCCCCAAAGGCATGCGCCCGTACGCCGTGACGCTGCGCGCCGACCTGCGCTCGCCGTTCTTGCCGGTGCCTAGAGCGCCCCAGAGCAAGGAGCGCGAGGCCCAGCACAAGGCGGAGGAAGAGGCGGCACCGGCCGGCGCGCCACGGCCCATGCGTATCGACCTCGACGGCATCGAGCGTCGCGTGGTGGCCTTCCCCCTCGACGAAGGACACTACCAGCGGATCCACGGCATCAAGGGCGCGGTGCTCTTCACCTCGCTTGAGCCGGAGGGCCAGCGCGAAGGCGATTGGCGTGAGGCGGTCCCTCCGGCCAGGGCGAGGCTGCTGTCGTACGACCTGGAGGCGCAGAAGCAGGAAACGCTCGTCGAAGGTATCAGCGATTTCAGGCTCTCGGGCGACGGTCGAGCCCTCATTTACCGCGCCGGGACCAGGCTGCGGGTGCTGCCGGCGGGACACAAGCCGCCGTCCGACCTCCACGAACCCGACAAGCCATCGCGCGAGAGCGGCTGGCTGGACCTGGATCGCGTCAAAGTGTCGGTGCAGCCCGCGGCCGAGTGGCGGCAGATGCTCGCCGAAGCCTGGCGCCTACAGCGCGACCAATTCTGGACGCCGGACATGTCGGGCATCGATTGGGTTGGCGTCTACCGGCGCTACGCGTCGCTGGTCGAGCGCCTGACAACTCGATCGGAGCTATCCGATCTGATGTGGGAGATGCAGGGCGAGCTGGGCACCTCTCACGCTTACGAGATTGGCGGCGAATACCGCGAAGGGCCTAACTACGGCCAGGGCCATCTGGCGGTTGACTGGACCTTCGACGCGGCCACGGGCACCTATCACATCGGCGCCTTGGTCGAGGGCGACCCGGCGGAAGAGCAAGCGACCTCGCCGCTCAATGCGCCGGGCGTCAACGTGCGGCCCGGCGATCGCGTTCTGGCCGTTAACGGCCAAGCCGTGCGCCCCGACCGCGGCCCGCAGCAACTGCTTGTCAATACCGCCGGCCAGGAGGTGTCGCTGACGGTCGCGGACGCGGACGGCGCCAACGTGCGCGTCGTCTCCGTGCGGACGCTGAAAGACGAGCGGCACGCCCGCTACATCGAGTGGGTCGAGCGCAATCGGCGCACCGTTCACGAGGCCACGGGCGGGCGCGCCGGCTACGTCCACATCCCCGATATGGGGCCGTACGGCTTCGCCGAGTTCCATCGCACCTTCCTGGCCGAGTACGATCACGAAGGGCTACTGGTCGACGTGCGCTGGAACGGCGGTGGCTCGGTCTCCGCGCTGCTGCTGGAGAAGCTGGCTAGGCGCCGCCTCGGCTACGACTTCTCGCGCTACGGCGCGCCGGAGCCGTACCCCTATTACTCGCCGCGCGGCCCGATGGTGATGCTGACCAACGAGCAGGCCGGCTCGGACGGCGACATCGTCAGTCACGCCTTCAAGATGATGGGGCTGGGGCCGCTGATCGGCAAGCGAACCTGGGGTGGGGTGATCGGCATCGAGCCGCGGCACCTGCTGGTGGACAATACCATCACCACGCAGCCGGAGTTCTCGTTCTACTTCGACGACGTGGGCTGGAACGTGGAGAACTACGGCACCGACCCCGATATCGAAGTGGAGATCACGCCGCAGGATTACGCGGTCGGTCGCGACCCCCAACTCGAGCGCGCCATCGCCGAGGTGCTGCGCCAGATGGAAGAGCATCCGGCCCACACGCCGCGCGAGATGCCGCGCCCTCGCCTGGCCCCGTCGCCCTTGGCGGCACGATAGGGGAGCCGGGCACCGCGAGCAATAGGAGTTTGCGGTGCTGCGGCCGGGAAACCCCGGACTGAAGTCCGGGGAGCACGTCATGTCGCGCCCAGCCGCGGGTTTTAACCCGCTCCCGCCCCGGTCACAGGCCGTGATGCGCGCGTTGCCGGTCCAGGTACGCCTTCGCCTGAGCCACGCTCACGTCACCCAGGCTTCTAACAAAGTATCCCGTGTTCCATAACGCATTCTCATGCAACGACGCGAGCTGCGGGAAGACCTGGCGTAAGTGCCGCGAGCTAGCGCCCTTGAGGCGCTGGACTGCAGTCGCCACCGACATTTCGGGGCGTAGGCTGAGCAGCACATGTACATGCTCGGGCTCAATGTGGAAGGCCAGGACATGGATGTCGGCGTGCTCGCCAATCTGCACCAGGTGGTCGCGCAAGGCAAGTGCGACAGCGTCGCGCAAGAGCGGGCGGCGGGCCTTGACGCTCCAGACGAGGTGAAAGTGCAGGGTATAGGCTGCGTGGGCGCCGAGGGACCGCTCCAAGTAGGCGCGGTGCTGGTCGGCAGCGTGACTGGTCATCCCTATTCCTCATTCCTTGCGACGATGCGCTATCGGTCTCGTGTGCAGGGGACAAAGGAGCGGGCTGAAGCCCGCGCTGGGCGCGACATGACGTGCTCCCCGGACTGAAGTCCGGGGCTTCCGGCCAAGGCATGCCAGCCAGCCCACTCCTGAGTGGCCGCAGCCACCCGCCGTGTTACATCACCTATTGCCGCAGCCACACCTCCTCCAGGCGATAGTTGCCCGTGGGCAGCGGGTGGAAGCCCTGCACCTTGGAGCTGCTCAGGCTGATGTTGTCGACGGAGAACAGAAAGATAACCGGGGCCTCGTCGTGATAGATG
>Ga0209062_1003089_pt1 | contig 20092 bp, 19 predicted proteins | sample Coa_R2_2_FD_187158 | JGI IMG/M metagenome (GOLD analysis project Ga0209062, IMG submission 187158) | Surface soil microbial communities from Centralia Pennsylvania, which are recovering from an underground coalmine fire - Coalmine... | ecosystem: Environmental > Terrestrial > Soil > Unclassified...
CGGGCACATCGGAAGCGCGGGGATCGCCGCAGAAGAGGGCGTCGAACACCTGGAGCCAGCGGAGATCGACCGGATCCTGGAACGGCAGCGGCGCCGCGGTCGAGGCGAAATCGCCGCCGAAGCCGTTGAAGGCGACGAGCACGACGCCCGGATTGCGGCGGCGAAAGGCGGCGAGCGCCAAGCGCAGCGCGTCGATATTGCGCGACCGCACATCCTTGGCCGGCCGGCTGCCCGCCGCTGTCGCGGCGACATCGGCGAAATCGAGCTTGAACATGCGGATGCCGCGGTCGTGCCAGAGCTGAAGCACGTCGATGAAATCGGCGAGAAATCCGCCCTGATACATCGACAGGGCATTGCCGCCCTCGGTCAGCGACGACCGCCATTGCGGCGCGGGATCGAGCCCGACCAGGGTATTGGTGCCGAACCACATGCCGGGACGAAAGCCGCTTTCGTGGCAGCGCGCGATCCAGCGGTCGGGCCCGTTGGGCCAGCTCTCGCGCCGCCAGCGCCGATAGCCGCCATCGGGCGCATACCAGAAGGCATCCATCATATAGTAATCGAAATGCACGCCATGGCGCCGGAGCCGAAGCATCTCGTCGAGCTCGCTGAGCGCCAGCTCTTTGGAGAGCGGCACCGCGTCCGAGAGCTCGTCATAGGCCGACCAGTTGTTGTAGACCCAGATCGGCCGCGGCAGGAGCGGCGGATAGCGCGACGCACCCGCGCGCGGCGCGGTGGCGAGCGGGACCGCCGCCAAGAGCTTCAAGGCATGTCGGCGGGTCAGCTCCCAACTCCCGCTCATGGCGCGACGCCGCGGCAGCGACGCTCGATCTCCTCGATCCGCGTCATCGTATAGCGATAGGCGTCCTCGATCGCGCGATCGAAGGATTTCCAATCGCGCAGGCCGATCTCGCGCAGCGGCGGCTCGAGGAGGAGATCGGCGAGCTCGCGGCAGAGCCGCGCCTGCGCATCGCTCGCGGTGGCGGCGGAGCTTAAAAGCAAGCTCACGATGCCAAGCCCGACCGTCTCCTCGCCCGCCATGAGCCGGCGCAGCCAGCGGAACCGCACCGGCGCGGTCGGGCGCAGATTGAGGTAGCGCGCGACATCGACGGCGATGATCGGGCCGCGGCGCATGGTGCTCATGATGTCTACCGGCAGATTGTTCATCACCGCCCCGTCGACCAGCACCTCGCCGCGCCGGATGACGGGCGGCACCAGCCCGGGAATGGCGCTGCTCGCCAGGAGCGCCTGCCAGAGCGGACCGTCGCGCTCGACCGCCACCTCGCCCGTGGTCAGGTTCGTCGCGACGGCGAAATAAGGCCGCCAGAGATCTTCGATGCGGTTCTCGCCGAAATGCTGGCGCAGGCGGCGCGCGACCTCGCGGCCGCGCGTCAACGCGACGAAGGGAAAGGTGTAGTCGCGGAGCGGATCGGAGCGCACGAAGGCGTCATGGACGCGGGCGCTGAGCTCGCGATCGTCCCATTCGCACGCAATGCCGGCGGCGACGATGGCGCCGAAGCTCGTGCCGCCCACGAGGTCGAGCGGCACCCCCGCCCGGCGCAGCGCCTTCACCACGCCGAGATGCCCATAGCCGCGGGCGCCGCCGCCGGAGAGGACGAGACCGACCGCGCGTCCCCGGATATAGCGGCCGAGCCGCGCGAAATCGCCCTTGTTTCCGACACGCAGGTGATAATGCGCGCGCGCCGCCGAGCGCGCGAGCCACGGTGCGGCGGGCGCCGGGGCGGGAGCTTCCTCCTCCTGGAGCAGCACCAGCTCGCAGAGGCGCCATTTCAAATCCGCGATGCCCCAGGCCGGCGGCGTCCTCTCTGCCCCCGACGAGGCCCGCGCCAAGAGAAGGATGTGATCGGCGTGGCGGATGCAGAGGCGGGTCCACGCCGCATCCTGCCAGTCGCCGCGATAGATGACGAGCTGATGCAGCTTCTCGAGCGCGTGCAGCGCGTCGAGTCCGGCGACGCGCGCACGGGTGTCGAGGATTTCCGTGCTCGTGCCGGCATCGCGGAGCGCGCCGGCCAGATCCGCCGCGAAGCGCTCGATGGCGAGTCCCGCCTCGAGCGGTATGAGCGCCAGCGTCCGCGCCGCGAAGGCCGCTTTCGTCCGGTGCGTCGTGCGGTCGAGGCGATCGACCAGAAGCTGGCTCAGATAGCGCATGCTCGACGGGTGAGTTTCCATCACCCGCGCGAAGGACGCCTTGGCGATGCGCAGCAAGGTGCTGTCGCGCAGCGCGATGATGGTCGCCGAACGCAGGCGGTCCGACAGCATCGCCATCTCGCCGACGGTCTCGCCGGGATGGATCTGCGCCAGCAAGCTGCCGCGTGCCCGGCCTTCGCCCGCGACCACGCCCAGGACGCCGGAGATCACGACGTAGAGCGCGTCGGAGGGGTCGCCCTCGTCGAAGAGGCTGTGGCCGCCCAAAAGCGAGAGCCATTCCAGCTCCTGCTCGAGCGCCGCGCTCGCCTCGGCGCCGAGCCCGCCGAAGAGCGGCAGCGACGTGAGCGCGACCGGCAGCGCGTCGGCCACGCGCGTGCCCGCCTCCTCCCCGCCCCTGACGGCGTCCGCTTCCATCCCGGTCGTCTCGGCCAATCCGCCGCCTGCTCTGTGCTCTCCATTGTGAGGGTGGATCGGTATGGGCTTCAAGCGCCGTCGCCGGCGCCTGTTGCTTTCTCTTGGCCGCCGCCGAATAAAGCGCGGATTGGCGCGATCCTCGGCGCGAGGGAGCATTCGCTATGGCACATGGCGTTTTCGTCGATGGCGTCTGGCAGACCGAATGGTACGACACCGATACCAAGAAGTCCGGCGGGCGCTTCGTGCCGAGCGAGCCCTTGTTCCGCAACTGGGTCACCGCCAATGGCGGACCCGGCCCCACCGGCGAGGGCGGCTTTGCGGCCGAACGCGGGCGCTATCATCTCTATGTCTCGCTCGCCTGCCCTTATGCGCACCGCACCATCATCTTCCGCAAGCTCAAGAAGCTCGAGGACGTCATCTCGATGACGGTGGTCGAGCCGGTGATGGGCGAGAGGGGCTGGGAGTTCGGCACGGGCCCCGGCACGACGCCCGACACGGTCAATGGCAAGGAGCGCTTGGGCGAGATCTATCTCTTGAACGATCCCCGCTACACCGGCCGCGTCTCGGTGCCGGTGCTCTGGGATAAGGAGCGGCGGAAGATCGTCAACAACGAATCGCCCGAGATCATCCGCATGCTGAACTCGGCCTTCGCCGCCTTCACGGAGGACCGCACCGACTATTATCCCGCCGAGCTGCGCGAGGCGATCGACCGCGTCAATGCGCGCGTCTACAGAAGCGTCAATATCGGCGTCTACCGCGCCGGCTTTGCCACGACGCAGGAGGCCTATGAGCAAGCCTTCGACGATGTCTTTGCGACGCTCGACTGGATCGAAGGGATTCTGGCGAAGCAGCGCTATCTCGTGGGTTCGCGCCTGACCGAGGCGGATTGGCGGCTCTTCACCACGCTCCTGCGCTTCGACGCCGTCTATCACGGCCTCTTCAAATGCAACCTCCGCCGCATCGCCGATTATCACAACCTCTCGAATTACCTGCGCGATCTCTACCAAGTGCCCGGCATCGCCGAGACCGTGAACATGGATCACATCAAGCGCCACTACTACATCAGCATGGCGGCGCTCAATCCGACGAAGATCGTGCCGAAGGGGCCGACGCTCGATTTCGCGGGGAGGCACGATCGGGGGAGGTTCGACTAACAAGAGGCGCAGGCGTGGACATTTGCGGGAGACGCCTCATCCAAGTGGCGGAATCTGGAAGGTTGCGATGGCGCCATCCTTGCCGACTTCGAGAACTCGGTTGAACATATAGTCGCGGCCATCTTTCTGCCGGCCCAAGAACTGCAAAACCAGTTCCAGAAGCCGCAAGGTGCCCTCACGATCAATCGACGGGAAGATGATCAATCCAGGGTGCATTACGACCCGCCCTACGAGACCGCGAAAATCCCTTGCGTTCTCCGTGATGATTATTCGATCTTCATCGATGCAGCGACGAAGAACGATATGATCCGACTCACCGCGCCGCCCGACATCGAGAGGGTGCAGCGCGTCGAATCCTTGTTCGTTGAGACGGCGAGCAAGCGCCGGCGACAGACACTCGTCCGTGAAGAATTTCACGCGGGCTCAATGGCGCCAAGGTTTCCCGCCGGGCCTGCCCACCAGCGGATTGGCGCGCGCATAAAGGAGCGCCGCGTCGAACGCTTCACGCGGAAGATCAGAATTTTCGGCAGCGATATCCTCAATGGTATCGCCGTGATCAATCCTTCCCGCGATGGCGTAGACGCTGAGCCGCGTCCCGCGGATGACCGGTGTTGCGCCCTTGATGTCCGGATTGGCCTCGATCCAGCGATGGCGTGCGCGAGCGTAGCGGCTCAAACGTTCATGAGTCGGACCGAGCAATTCGCCCGGACAGATATCCACGCCCGGAGAGAAATGCCATCTTGCCTTTAGCAATCGACGAGACGGGGTGGTCATCAGACAGTTCCAAAGCCGGCGCTTATGTTTCTTTGAAAATTGAAGATCACAGTTCCGCAAAAACGCGACGTAATAGACACCCGCCGCCGATAGGAGACGACGTCGACGTGCGCCGGCCTTCGACGTCGGGACACGCCGGACCTCGACTATTCCTTCTTCAATAGCCTTTTCAACCGCGCTGGGCGTTGCTTCGGCCAAGCTCGCGGCTTCGCGCGTGGTAAAGAGATCGTTGGCACCCATTCGTAATTATCCCCTTGTCGGGGGACAATTTGCTCTCGACCCAGTCGGGTTTCAAGGGGAAACTGGCGGAACCCCGTTGCCACCCGTAGCTTTTGCGATGCAACGAGAGAGAAGTCAGCGAGGAGAGACTTGTGCAGCAGCCGGTCGAACGTGTGGCCGCGACGTTGGTTAGCCCAGCTTGCGCCGGATGCGGCCGATCTCTTTGCTTTGGCGCGTACACTCTCGCAACCCGCGCGACATCGGCCTCGAACTCGCGCTGAATGGTTTCCTCTGCCTCAGCTCTGTGTGATTATGGCGCGCTGAGGATTTATCACGGCGGTCCCGGGGATAGCCGGTCGGCAAAGGGAGGGAAAAGAATGGGTTCATCGCACCTGAAATTCGCCTTGGTTCTCGCATCCGGCATCGGCATCGGCGTGCTCGGCGCGCCGCTGCTCTACGCGCAGCAAGGGATGCACCGCACCGAGATCCAGCGGGCCGACCTCACCGGCGTCAATGGCACAGAGGTCATCATGGGGCTTCTGGAGATCGCGCCGGGAACGACGATTCCGCGGCACATTCACCATGGCGACGAGTTCTCCTATGTTCTCGAAGGCGGCATGGTCGAGCCGCCCGGCCAGGCACCGACGGAGTTGAAGGCCGGGACGCCGATCCACTATGCGCGCGAGGTGCCCCATGGCGGCGCCAAGGTCGTCGGCGACAAGCCGATCAAGATCCTCACCGTCCACATCGTCGACAAGGGCAAGCCGCTCAGCGACGAGGTGAAATAGCCACGCGTTCGTCTCGGGCAGCATGGCCGCGCATCCGCTTGCCGGCCATTAAGCACATCTTATCATATTTTGTTGCATAGTCCCCGCCACGATCAATTGGGGACCCGTCGCCTATGGTGCTCAATCTTTTTTCGATTTCCGCCGCCGAAATGACCGCCAAGCTGAAGGCGCTCGATCTCTCCCAGGCGATCATCGAATTCAAGATGGACGGCACCATCATCACGGCGAACCAGCGCTTTCTCGACGCGATGGGCTATGCGCTGTCCGAGATCCGCGGCCGACATCACAGCATGTTCGTCGATCCCGCCTACGCGAAATCGGCGCAATATGCGCAGTTCTGGGAAGGGCTGCGCCAAGGCCGATTTCAATCGGCGGAATACAAGCGCTTCGGCAAGAACGGCAAGGAGGTCTGGATCCAGGCCTCCTACAACCCCATCATGGGTCGCCGCGGGCGCCCCTACAAAGTGGTCAAATTCGCCATGGACGTCACGCGCCAGAAGATGCAGCTGGCCGATTACGAAGGGCAGATTGACGCCATCGGCAAATCGCAGGCGGTGATCCATTTCGAGCTCGACGGCACCATCATCACCGCGAACGACAACTTCCTCAGGGCGGTCGGCTACGCGCTCGACGAGATCCGCGGCCGGCACCACAGCATGTTCGTCGACGCCGCCCATCGCCAAAGCGCGGAGTACCGGCGCTTTTGGGAGTCGCTGCGGCGCGGCGAGTATCAAACCGGCGAATACAAGCGGGTGGGCAAGGGCGGACGCGAGGTCTGGATCCAGGCTTCCTATAATCCGATCCTCGATGCCGACGGACGTCCTTTCAAGATCGTCAAATTCGCGACCGATGTGACGGCGCAGGTGCAGGAGAGATTGCGGCGCGCCGAGATCGGACGGCGGGTGGACGCCGATCTCGCCCATATCGCCGAAGCCATATCGACCGCCACGGCACAAGCGGCAAGCGCCGTCAGCGCGTCGACCCAGACGACGGCGAATGTCCAGACCGTGGCGGCGGCGAGCGAGGAGCTCGTCTCCTCCGTCGGCGAAATCAGCCGCCAGACCGTCGAGGCCTCGCGCGTCTCCGCCCAGGCGGTGGGCGAGGCGGAGCGCACCAACCAGATCGTCGGCGGATTGGCCGCGGCGGCGGACAAGATCGGCGAAGTCGTCAGCCTCATCACGCAAATCGCCAGCCAAACCAATCTGCTCGCGCTCAACGCGACGATCGAGGCGGCACGCGCGGGGGATGCCGGCAAGGGGTTCGCCGTGGTCGCGAACGAGGTCAAGAGCCTGGCCAATCAAACGGCCAAAGCGACCGACGAGATCGCCGCGCAAATCGCGCAGGTGCAGGGTGCGACGACCGAGGCGGTCAACGCCATCGGCGCGATCGGTGAAACGATCAAGCAGCTCAGCGAGATCTCGGGCGCGATCGCCAGCGCGACGGAGGAACAGAACGCCGTCGCCCGCGAGATCTCGTCCAACATGCAGACGGCCGCCACCGCCGTGAACAGCATCGGCAACCATCTGGACGAGATCGCTCAGGCCACCAAGGCAGCCGAGGACTCGACGCGAAAGGTGAAGGAGGCGTCGCGCGCCCTCGCCGGCTGAGGCGGGACGGCGCGCAACGCTCCTCTTGGCTATTTCAGCGCCAGCGTGTCGGTCTCGTTGAGGAAGCCCATGACCTCGTGGAAGAACTGCATGCGGTTCTTCTCCATGATCACGGTGTGCGTGCCCTCGCCGATCTCGACGAAGCGCTTATAGGGCGCGTTGGTGAGCTTGGCGAAATAAGCCTGCGCCTGATAGCTCGGCAGATCGGCGTCCCATTCGGCATGAATGATGAGCGTGGGCACGCGGATCTCGGCGGGATCGTATTGCGGCTTCCCCGCTGTCCAATAGGCGCGGACATCGGCGAGCACGCCGTTGGGCGCGCGCAAGAGCGGCGGGTTGTGCTTGGCGCTTTCGGGATCGGTCGCCCAGGTCGCGTCCGCCCATTGCTCGAACCAGCCGGGCGGGATGAGCGCCGCCTTCTTGTCCTCGGCGACGCCCTTGAGCCAGCGCTCCTTGGCGCTGTCCTTGGAGACGGTGCGATAGGCGCCCAGCGGCCCGTCGCCGCCGATGAGGGGCCGCGAATTGAAGAGCCAGAGCGGCGCGTAGAGGACGAGGCGCGCGACCTTGTCGTTGTGCTCGGTCGTGTACATCCCCATGATCGCCGTGCCCCAGGACCAGCCCATGAGATTGATCTTGGCGACGTCGCGCTTCTTGAGGATGTGATCGACGGCGGCGCCGACATCCTTGACCGCGGTGGGCGTGTCGGCGAAGGGCGCGCTCTCCTGCGGCGGCTTCTCCATCTGGGGTGGACGCGTCGAGCCGCCATAGCCTCGGACATCGACGAGCCAGACGTCCCAGCCTTGCTCCGCGATGTAGTCCATCATCGAGAGGCCGGCGAGCGGCAGATCAAAGGCCGTCTCGGCCGGATATGTCGCGCCATGGACGAAGAGCAGGATGCGCTCCGGCGCGAAGCGCGTCATGCCCGCCGGATGCTTGTTGCGGAGATAGAGCTCGATGCCGGGATCGGCCGCGGGAATGCGGTAGCTTTCGACGTCGAGCTTCGGCGGATCGGCCCAGGCAACCGCTGACCAGAGCGCCACGGCGATCGTCAGCGCGAAGGCGATGACGGCCGCAGGCGCGGTCGATCGTGATGTCTTCATGAACTCCCTCCCCTTGCCATGCATTTCAGAAATGGCTGCACGGTAATCGCCATATTGAAGCACAAAATTCAGCGAATGCGCCGGTCTATTCCGCAACAATGGGCTTCGCGATCTGCAGGGATCGTGTACTTTGCCGGCGGGCCGGCACAGAAGCGGCGCCCCTCCTCAGGCGGCGGCCAGCATACTGCGCAGGAATTCCGCAAAGAGGTCGAGCACGATCCGCCGCTGCTCCTCGACGATGCGCTCGCGCTCCGCGGGCGCGATGGCGGGCGCCTTCACATCCTTGAGGAGCCGGATCTGCGCCTGGATCTGGCGGCCATTCTCCTCCTCGATCTCGTTGAGCGCGAAGAGAAAGGGCGTCGTGAGATCCCAAGTCGTCGGCAGGAGCGGCAGGAAGCGGATCTCGGCCATGAAGGCGTGGCTCAACGCGAGATATTCGAAGAAGCGATGGCTCGGCACGAACAGTGCGGTCAGGTGGCGGGCGATGCCCCCATCCTGCCAGAGCTTCATCGTGATGCGGGCGGCATCCCAGTAGACCGCGGGGTTGAGCGTCCATCGCGCGGTGCGGCCCAAGAGCGTCGCCATTTCCGTTTCTTTGAAATACTGGTCATGGAGCAGGCGATAGGCCCACCAATCCAGCGCTTGCAGCTCGACCTTGGCTAGGATCATCGCATTGGCGCTCTTGATCGCCTGGATGAGGAGCGCGATGCGGCATTGATCGTCGCCGCCCAAGCCGCGCGCGCGAAAATGCTCCTTGGCCGCGGCCTTCAGCTCGCCGATCGTCGCGAGCCCCGGAAGCATCGCGATCATTCGGAATCGTCCGGCGAATAGAATTTGGGCGTCTTGGCGCCGGGCGCCTTGGGAAACGGAATGCAGCGGGTGTGATCGCCCGGGCAGGGGAAAGCGAGAGGGCGCGCATCGGCGCGGTCCTCGGCGACCCAGACCGTCTGATCGCCCTTCCAGCGCCCGCTTTCCACCTGGCGCACGAAGTCGATCAGGAGGCGCTGGGTGATCTCGGGAAATTCGAGGCTGAAGGCGTGATAGGCGTGCTGGATCAGCATGAGCCGCGAGCGCTTGATCTTGTGGCGCAGCAGCTCGTGGAAATGACGCGGCGTGAGCGCATCGTATTCGCCGTTCATGATCAGCGCCGGGCATTCGATCGCCGCGAGCTCGGATGTGAAGCCTTTGAAGTTCTTCAGCGACTCCATGAGATTCTGGATCGCATAGAGATCGTTGGCGCCGGCGCTCGAGCGCTTGGCGGAGGCGAAGTCGGCGGCAACGGCGGCGAGTTTCCGGGGCGAGAAATTATAGACGGTAAGCCAGTTGAGCAGCATGTCGAAGCTGCCGCGCACCATGTCGTCATAGAAATTGAAGCTCACCCGCTCCAGAATGGCGTCGAGCTCGGAGAAGGTGCTCATGGGAATGATGCCCTTGATCCGCTCGGGAAAGCGGATCGGCAGCTCGAGCACGATGACGCCGCCATAGGAGATGCCGCAGATATAGGCCTTCTCGACGCCGAGGCGATCGAGCAGCGCGATCAGAAGATCCTCGTTCTCGCGGAAATCGAGCTGCAGGATCGGTTTCGCCGACATGCCCTGGCCGAAGAGATCGAAGGTCAGCGCGCGCAACCCGGCCTTGGCGAGCGCTTCGGCATAAGGTCCCCAATGCCCGGCGCGCATGGTGAGCCCGTTGACGAAGGCGACGAGCGGCGCCCGCTCGTCGCCGGCCACCTCGTAATAGGCGTCGAGCCCTTTGTAGGAAAGAACGGGCATTCCCCTCGACCTTCTGCGGCGGTGCCGAAAGCGCGTGCCGGCGTGCCGCGCCGGCCGAGCTTATCGCGAGCGCACCGCCGGCGAAACCGGGCCCCGGCGCGGGAGCGTCACGATATCAGCCGGAGAAGCTGGCGATAAGCCTCGGCGACGGGCGCGGGGACGCCCCAGAAGAGATAGCCGAAGGCGAGCCCGCCGCCGCAGAGGCAGGCGATGAGGATATCGGTGGGAAAGCCGCGGCTCTTGGCGACGGGTGCCGGCGGCGGCGGCGCAGCCGCGGCGAGCTCGGCCACGAGCGCGCTATGTGTGACGGCAGGCAGCGGCGCCACCGACATGGCGGCGGCGGGCGCCAGCGGCGTGCCGGTGGGCATGCCATACCAACGCTTCGACATCACGCTCTCGATCGCCGCGCCCAGCTCCGCGAGGAGCCTCTCCCGGATCGATTCGGCTTCGGCCGCGACCGGCGCCGCTGGCTCCTCGGCCGGCGCGGCAATCGGCGGGGCGTCGGTGCTGGGTTCCGCCCCGGCCCCCGCGTCGAGGGCTGCCGGCTCGGATGGCGGCGGCTCGGACGGCCGGGCCGATCGCCAATCGGCGATTTCGATCTCCTGCAGCGGCCTGGTTTCGACCACGCCCGATACCGCCGGCGCAGGCACCGGCGGTTCGACCGCCGGCTCGGCGAAGGGTGCTTCCGCGACCGCGGGCAGCGACGCCTCTTGCTCCGGTTCGACAACGAAGATTTCGGCCGGCGCCGGCGCCTCGGGGGCGGGCGGCACCGCCAAATCGCTCGGAGCGAGCGGCGGCTCCTCGGGAACATCGGCTTCGACGACGATGAGCGATGGCGCCGGCGGTTCCACGACGGGCGCGGCGATCGGCAAAGCCGCGGCTGCGGGCGGCATCTCCTGAGCAACGTCTATCGGCGCCGGCGTGACCGGTGCCGGCGCCGGCGGTTCGGAGGGAGGCGATATCGTCTCGGCACGCTCGTTCGCCCGGTCGCGCGCCGGCGCTGGCGGGCGGAACGTGAAAGCCGGCTCGTCCTCGAGGAGCGACAGGGCTGGCGCGTGCGGCGGCGCAGGCTTCGCCGCCACGGCATCCGATGACGCCTCGGCAATCGCCGGCCGGTCCGAAGCGGCTGGCGTCTCCTCCGCCATCCGCACCGCCGGCGCCTCGGCCGCATCCTCTGCGGCCGGGCTCGATATGGCCGGCGCGGCCGGGGCATCGCCGGCCTGCGGCGGTTCGGCGACACCCTCGCCGTGATCGTCCGGCGCCAGCAGCGCCTCGACCTTCGCGATGCCGAGCGGCGCGCTGGCGTGCGTCTCCGCTCTCGGCATGGGCACCGGCGCTGTCGGCGCGATGGGGACGACATTGGGCGCCGCCGCTTCGGCCGCCGCTTCTTCCGCGGCGGGCGACAGCAGCGTCAGGCGGGGCGGTGGAGGCGGCTCGCTCGACGGCGCAAACCCCAGCGATGAAAGCGAGGCGGCGGGCTCGGCGGCCCCGCCCGGAAGCACGGCCAGACGCGGCGCCGGCGGCGCGGCCAGCGGCGCCGCGGACTCGGCGGCTTGCCGGTCATAGGTCCAATGAGTCGGGCGGAATCCCGCGGCCGAGGCGACGCCCTTCGCGAAGAAGATGCCGCTCTCCTGCATCGCTTGCGAAGGGCGCGGCTCGGTTTCGCTTGCGGCGACGTCGCTGCGCGCGAACGCCGTCTCGAGGCGCGCGGCACCGCGGCTCTTGGGCCGGACGAGACTCGCCCCGAGCTTGGCTTTGGTCTTCACTTGCGGCATCGACATGGCCGGCTAATACCGCCAATAAGATGGCCGGAAGGTGGCGGCGCTCGCCGCGCCCTTGCGGAAAAAGGTGCTGCGCGCCGATTTGACGACGGGCGGCGCCGCCATGAGCGCGGCGCTCAACACCGCGGCGCGCTTCACTCCCTTGATCGGCGCGGCGTCGCGGCGCTGAGGCGGCAGGAGCGGCGCGGGCGCGGCGTCTTGGCGCTCGCATGCGCTGCTGGACCGCCGCTTGCGCTTGCTGCGGCCGGCGACCAGTTCGGGAAGAAGAGCGGCACGCTTCTTGGTGAGCATTGCGCGTCACGCGGTCAGACGGAGACGCACCACTTTCTACTGCCTCGCCAATAAAGGAAAGCGGCTTTACTGATGAATCGGCGCGAATACCGGCGATATTGAAGTCGATTCAATTCGCGGGACTTGCGAGGCAATTGCCGATCGCGGCTGGCAATGCTGCAGCCGGCGCGACCCTCAGGCGGGAAAAGGCGAGACGCCGATCACCGCGGCATGGCCGCCCAGCATCAAGCCGTAGACGACCAGCGCCGCGGCCCCGCGCCAGAGCCCGATCTCGCCGGGCTTGAAGACGTTGCGCCCGGCTGCGATCGCGGCGAAGGGCAGGACCGATGTGGCCGCGGCAAAGCTCTCCCAACGACCGCCCAGGGCGCGCCGCCGCTTCGCGTCGATCGAGACGGTGCCGGCAAGAGCGACGATGATCCAGGTCGCGAAGAAGACTAGCGACGCCGCATCGCCATTGCCGATGAGATGGATGAGCGCCCAAAGCCCGACGCCGATGAGAAAGGGGTGGCGCGTCACGCGCACGATGCCTTGCGGCGGCTGATCGAGACGCTCTTCCTGCGCGACGGAGGTCGGGTTGGGGGTCGTGAGGCCGATCACCACCAGCAGCGCCGAGGGCAGCATCAACGCGATGGCAATGGGCTTCCACGCCTCGAGCATGCCCCAGGTCTCGAGATAGGGCGCGTGGCGATAGGCGAGGACGAGCCAGAGGATGCCGGCGAGCGAAGCGAGCGAGAACAGCGCCATGTACCCGCCCCGTCCCAGCACCGCGATCGCGCGGTCGCGCAGGGTCGTTCCGGCGATGCCGAGATGAATGCCGATGAAGAAGAGCGCCGCGAGCAGCAATGACGCCATGGCTCGTGCTCCCTTGCGCATCCGCCTTCCGCTCGCGAGGATCATAAGAGGGAGCGCCGGCAAATGCACGAGCCGCGCTTGACCAATCGCCCGCGGCAGCGAAGATTCCGCATCGACTTCAGGGATGTCCCGCCATGAGAGGCCATATCAGGAAACCCTCCCGCACCGTGACGCTGAAACCCGGCGCCAAGCCGGTGAAGCCCGCGGCGCCCAAGCCTCTCCGGCAATGGCGCGTGAAGATCGTCGGGCTGGTGACGCGCGTGCAAGGCGGGACGCGGGTTGCCGCGCCGCACGGCGAATATGTCATGCGCGAGACCGATCTCGGCGGTTTTCTTCTGGCGCGCGAGGGCGGCCCCAAATTCGCGCTGACCGCGGCCGAAGCCGCCGCGCATATCGAGGGCAAGGCGATCAAGATCGTCGAGGGCGCCTGGCCGTGAGCGGCGGGGTGGCAGGCGCGATGAGCGTCGAGGGCGGCTGTCATTGCGGCGCGATCGCCTTCACCGCGGTGGTCGATCCCGGCAATGCGAGGATCTGTCATTGCACCGATTGCCAGACGCTGACCGGCTCGGCCTATCGCGCCAATGTGCCGGCGCTCGCCGGAAGCTTCGAGCTGCGCAGCGGCACGCCCCGGATCTATGTCAAGACGGCGGAAAGCGGGACGCGGCGCGCCCATGCCTTCTGCGGGGAATGCGGCACGCCGATCTATTCCGCCACGCTCGGCGAGCCCGCCAGCTATTCGCTCCGGCTCGGCACGATCAAGGAGCGTGCGTCGCTCATTCCCAAGCGCCAGATCTGGTGCCGCTCGGCGCTCCCCTGGGCGATGGATCTCCACCGCATCGCGAAAATCGACCGGCAATAGCCGCGATCCTTTGCGGCGCTCACGGCTTGCCGATCGCGCGGGCCAGGTTTTCGAGGGCGCGCCGCATGTCGTCGAGCCCGATACCTGCCGCTTCGAGGTCGCAGGCGATGCAGCTCCCGCGCGCGTAGTGGTCAAGCACCATCCTCGGATATTCGTTGGAGAGCCAGGCGAGCAATCGCTTGCGCAGCAGCTCCAATTGCGCGGGATCCGTGATCCCGGCCTTCGCCGCCGCCTCGAAGAACAGGGCCTGATGTCGTGGGCAGGTATACCTGAACTTCGCCACCGCTGCCGCCATCCGGTGATGGAAGGCTTTCCGCTCGCCGAGACATTGTGCGCCTTTTCGTGAGCGCCGGGCATAACAACAATTTTACCGGCGGGAGCGGCGCCGATGCCTCTGCCTCGATGGCGCTATGGCGCCGTGACGCCAGGTCCAATCCGGCGGCGATCTGGTGCAGCCGCTTGTCTATGGTCCAGAGCGACGCCGCCGCGGTGAGCCTCACCGAGGCGAGCAGATGGGCGTCGACATATCCGATGCCGCGCCCGAATAGGGAGTATTGCTCGATGAAATTTAGGGCTTCGGCGTCGCTGGCGACGGCGGCACGCGGCAAGTCGGCAAGCGCCTCCAACACGGGCTTGCGCTGGCGCAGACTGCCGAGGGCAAGCTCGCCGATGACAAAGGGATGGCTCACGACCAAGCTCTCTTCGAGCAAGCGAGCGAGCTTCTCATTGCCCGCGCGCAGATGATCCACCCATACCGAGGTATCAACCAGGATCAAGTCCGGATCGGCCGGCGCCGCCGAGGCGCCTTCAGCTTGGGTTCGCTGCCGCCGAGCCGCGCCAGCCGCCGCGCGCTTTCGCGTTCGATCAACGCCTTGAGCGCCTCTCGCATCAAGCTGGATTTCTCCTTGAGCCCGGTGAAGGCCTGAGCCTTGGCGACGAGGTCGTCATCGAGCGCGAGCGTGGTACGCATCGTTATTTTCCCTCGGTAAAGGCACGGAATATAGCATCAGATGATGCCGAGATGAATGCGTGCTTCCCTTCCGCTTTCCCTCTGCCCTTCAGGGCGGAGGGGAAAATCGCAAGCCGAGATAGGTGAATGCGATGGCCCTGGGGGAGAGGAAGTCGAAACGCGCCGTGTCCACATACGATTGCCCGGCCATTCCGTTTGACATGTGTGCCACATGTATCCATGTTATATACATGAGCGTGATGATTCAAATCCGCAATGTGCCGGATGCGCTTCACCGGCAGCTCAAATCGCGCGCGGCGCTGGCCGGCATGTCGCTTTCCGATTACCTGCTCGGCCTCATCCGCCAATCGGCCGAGCGGCCGACGATCGAGGAGTTGCGCGCCCGCTTGGAGCGCCGGCCAAGCGTCACGCCCTCCATCGCTCCGGCGCGGGCGGTTCGCGCGGAGCGCGACAGCCGGTGATCGTCATCGACGCTTCGGCATTGCTCGAGGCGCTCCTTCGTACCCCCGCGGCAGAAGCAGTCGAGCGGCGGCTCTTCGAACAGGGGCAGACGCTGCATGCGCCGCATTTGCTCGACGTCGAGGTCGCGCAAGTCGTCCGCCGATATGCGGCGAATGGCGAGATCAGTGACGAGCGCGGCCGGGCAGCGCTGCACGATCTCGCCGACTTTCCCGTGCAGCGCTATCCACACGATTTCCTTCTGTCGCGCGTCTGGGAGCTGCGGAACAATCTAACGGCCTATGACGCCGTCTATGTCGCGCTCGCCGAGGCGCTCGACGCACCGCTGCTCACCCGCGACAAACGACTTGCGGCGGCAACGGGGCATCGGGCCAGGGTGGAGGTGGTGTGAAGGTGGGCTTGGAGCTGACGCACGGCTGCCGACAGACGCACGGCGGCAGCTACTCCCCCTCACCCAGCTCCGGCTAAGCTCGGCGTTGCCGAGCTAAGCCTGCGCAACCCTCTCCCCCTTGCGGGGGCGAGGGAGAGGCAGCGCGCAAGTTTTACGCCGCGTTGAGCTTTGAGAGAAAGCCGTCCACCGCGGCGTCGAGGGCGGCGGCGCGTTGGTTCAGTTGTTGGGCGGCCATCAGCATGTCGCCGGCGATGCCGCCCGCGGTTTCGGTCGCGGTGCTGACGCCGGCGATGCTGCCCGAGGCTTCCTGCGTGCCGCGCGCGGCATGGCCGACATTGGCGGCGATGTCGCGCGTCGCCGTGCGCTGCTGATCGATCGAGCCGGCGATCCCGGCAGAGATCTCGCTCATCGCCTCGATCGTGCCATTGATGCCGCGGATGGCGGCGACGGCCTCGCCCGTCGCACCCTGCATTGCCGTGATCTGCGCGCGGATGTCGTCGGTCGCCTTGGCGGTCTGGTTGGCGAGCGCCTTGACCTCGCTGGCGACGACGGCGAAACCTTTCCCTGCCTCTCCGGCACGCGCCGCCTCGATCGTCGCGTTGAGTGCCAGCAGATTCGTCTGGCTGGCGATGTCGTTGATGAGCGCCACCACCTCGCCGATGCGCTGCGCCGCCGCGGCGAGCCCCTGCATCGTCTCGTTGGTGCTGTGCGCGCCCGACGCGGCGTCGCGCGCGATCTCGCTCGATTTCGTCACGCGCTCGCCGATCGCGGCGAAGGAGGTCGCGAGTTCTTCGGCCGAGCCCGCCACGGATTGGACATCGCCCGTGACCTGCTGCGCCGCCGCGGCCGCGGCCGACGCCTGGCGTCCCGCCTCGCCGATCGATTGTTCGACCTCGCGCGCATTGGCTTCGAGCTGCTGCGCCGCTTCCGAGAGCGCGACCACGACGCCGCGCACATCCTGCTGGAACTCGTCGGCGAGCGACTGCACCGCCTGCCGCCGCTCTTCCGCGGCACGCGTCTCGGCGTGGCGCTGCTCCTCCTGGAGCTGCACCATCTCGCGCGCATTGGCCTCGAAGATGTCGAGGGCGCGCGCCATGTCGCCCAATTCGTCGCGTCGGCCGCGCGCGGGAACGCGGATGCCGCGCTCGCCGGCGGCGACCCGCGTCATCACCTCGGTGAGCATCCGGATCGGCCGCACATAATAGGAGACCGTCACCGCGCCCGAGGCGAGCGAGACGATCATGATGACGGCGGACGCGATCAGCATCCGGCGGATGACCTGCTCGACCGCGGCGAAGGCCTCGCCGGTGGGCACGTTGATGATGGTGGACCAGCCGAGACCGGGAAAGCCGTCGGTCCCCTCGCTATGGGCGTAAGCCGCGACCTGCTCGACGCCGCTCGCCTGATTCGTGGCGATGAGCCAGCCGGTCCCGCCCTTACTCGCGGCGAGCGCCGCAGGCACCTTGCGCTCCAGCAGATTGACCTCGGCGCGCTTCTCGAAGCGCGGCCGGCCGCCGCCTTCGGCGCGCGCGCGGTTGTCGAGGAGGACGCGGCCCGATGCGTCCATCACCAGCACCGTCGCCGCGGTGAGGCCCCGCTTGGCGAGCTTGTCGTAGATGCCGGCGACGATCGCCTCGGCGGACGCCGTGTCGAAGAAATTGGCCCAGACGGCGATGGGCGTGCCCGCCGCATCCGTCACCGGCGCGGCAAAGATCATGGCATTGCCGTCATCGCCATAGATGCGCGCGAGCGTGTCGCTGCGCTCGGGCGGCATCACCACGGCGCCGTTGGGCGCGTCATGGCCGGTCAGAAACTCCTTGGCGAGCGCCTTCCGAAGCCACGGCGCGTCCTTGAAGCTCTCCTTATAGAGCCAATCGGTCTTGATCGGCTGGCCCTTGCCGTCGACGCTGTTGACGGCGAGGACCCTGCCGTCGGGCGCCACCACCAGCATCATGCGATAGTCGCCATAGACCGGCATGTAGCGGTTGATCGTCAGCACCAGCGGGTTCTCCTGCTCGCCCGGCGCGCCGCCCAAGGCAATCCCGCTCAGGATCGCCGGGTTCTGCGCGAAGGTCTGAACATCGCCGGAACGCTCGAAGAAGGTGCGGTCGAGCGTCTCGTTGAGCTGCGCTGCGCTATCGGAGAGACCGGTACCAAACGGCGCTTCGAGCGCGCCGCGCTCGAACATGAAGATGGCGAGCAGCGCCAGAACCGGCACGAGCGTCGCGGCGGCAAGCTGGAGCATGAGCTTGCCGCGGAGGCGGAGGCGCAAGCGCGGCAGGACGGGAGAAGCGGGACCGGCAGCGGACGAGGAGGACATGACTCTCTCTGGGAGACGCGAGACAACCGCAAGTTGCCTGTTTTTCCTAAAGGATTGATGAAAAGATGGAGGGGAAAATTCCCCTGATCATGGCATTCGATGGCAGCCGAATGACCCGCGGTGGCGGCGGCCTCCGCGCTGGCGTCGCGGCGCCCGGCTGCCTATCTTATGCTTCTGCCATGCGCCCCATGCCGATGCTCACCGCCGCGCGACCGCAGGCCAAGTCGGGCCGGCGCTTCGCCATTCAATCCGAGTTCCGCCCGGCCGGCGACCAGCCGCAGGCGATCGCCGAGCTCGTCGAGGGCATCGTCGCGCGCGGCGAGCGCGAGCAGGTCCTGCTCGGCGTCACCGGCTCCGGCAAGACCTTCACCATGGCGCATGTGATAGAGAAGACGCAGCGTCCCGCGCTCATTCTCGCTCCCAACAAGACGCTCGCGGCGCAGCTCTATGGCGAGATGAAGAGCTTCTTCCCCGACAACGCGGTCGAGTATTTCGTCTCCTATTACGATTACTACCAGCCTGAGGCCTATGTCCCGCGCACCGACACCTATATCGAGAAGGAGTCTTCGATCAACGAGCAGATCGACCGCATGCGGCACTCGGCGACGCGCGCCATCCTGGAGCGGCGCGACACGGTGATCGTCGCCTCGGTCTCCTGCATCTACGGCATCGGCTCGGTCGAGACCTATTCGGAGATGACCTTCACCTTGAAGGCGGGGCAGCGCGTCAACCGCGCGCAGCTCCTGGCCCGGCTGGTCGAGCTGCAATACCGCCGCAACGACACCAATTTCGTGCGCGGCACCTTCCGCGCCCGCGGCGACACGATCGAGCTCTTCCCGGCGCATTACGAGGACCGCGCCTGGCGGCTGTCACTTTTCGGTGATGAGCTCGAAGCGATCCACGAATTCGATCCGCTGACGGGCGAGAAGGCGGCGGCGCTCGACGATGTCACGGTCTATCCCAACAGCCACTACGTCACGCCCAAGCCGACACTGCTCCAGGCGATCGAGGAGATGAAGCGCGATCTGAAGCTCCGCCTCGAAGAGTTCCATGCCCAGGGCAAGCTGCTCGAAGCGCAGCGGCTCGAGCAGCGCACCACCTTCGATATCGAGATGATGGCGGCGACGGGGAGCTGCGCCGGGATCGAGAACTATTCGCGTTACCTCACCGGCCGCAAGCCGGGCGAGCCGCCGCCGACGCTTTTCGAATATCTACCCAAGGACACCCTCATCTTCTGCGATGAGAGCCACGTCACCATCCCGCAATTGGGCGGCATGTTCCGCGGCGACTACGCACGGAAATCGATCCTCGCCGAATATGGCTTCCGCCTCCCCGCCTGCGTCGACAACCGGCCGCTCAAATTTGAGGAATGGGACGCGATGCGCGGCCAGACGATCTGCGTCTCGGCGACGCCGGGACCCTGGGAGATGGAGCGCACGGGCGGCGTCTTCGTCGAGCAGGTGGTGCGGCCCACCGGCCTCGTCGACCCCGTCTCGATCATCCGCCCGGTCGAGAACCAGGTCGATGATCTCATGGCGGAATGCCGCGACTGCGCCCAGAAGGGCCAGCGCGTGCTGGTGACGACGCTCACCAAGAAGATGGCGGAGGCGCTCACCGAGTATTTCCACGAGAACGGCATCCGCGTGCGCTACATGCATTCCGATGTCGACACGCTGGAGCGCATCGAGATCATTCGCGACCTCCGGCTCGGCGTCTTCGACGTGCTGGTCGGCATCAACCTGCTGCGCGAGGGGCTCGACATCCCCGAATGTGCCCTCGTCGCCATTCTCGATGCCGACAAGGAAGGGTATCTGCGATCGCGCACCGCGCTCATCCAGACGATCGGCCGGGCCGCGCGGCATGTCGAAGGCCGCGCCATTCTCTACGCCGATCGCATCACGGCCAGCATGAAAGCGGCGATCGACGAGACCAACCGCCGGCGCGAGAAGCAGCAGGCCTATAACGCAGCCAATGGCATCACCCCCGAAAGCGTGCGGCGCGGCATCGCCGACATCCTCGAAAGCGTCTATGAGCAGGATCATGTGACGGTCGGGCTCGGCGAGGACGCCGCACCCCACTACCAGGGTTCCAACATCAAGGCGGTGCTCGCCGATCTCGAAAAGCGCATGCGCGCCGCCGCCGCCGATCTCGAATTCGAAGAGGCGGCGCGGCTTC
>Ga0209062_1003093_pt1 | contig 20074 bp, 20 predicted proteins | sample Coa_R2_2_FD_187158 | JGI IMG/M metagenome (GOLD analysis project Ga0209062, IMG submission 187158) | Surface soil microbial communities from Centralia Pennsylvania, which are recovering from an underground coalmine fire - Coalmine... | ecosystem: Environmental > Terrestrial > Soil > Unclassified...
ACAGCACAAAAACGAGAGAGGTAAGCAGACAGTTTTTCTTTGAATAGAGTTGGCAGTGGATTATTCACATAGGCAGTGAGCGTCTGTTGCCAGAGGTTTTCCAGCACCTGTGGAGTTTGCCATGCTGGTTCAAAGAAAGGTGGGAAAAAACCAAATTCAGCCTCAATCTCTGCCTTAATTTGCTCACTGGTTCGCCCTAAGGTGGTAATAGATGGAAATGGAAGTTGTCGGTCAAAAGCTTGTGGCATTAGGTTCTTAATCAGTTCATGCTTACTAGTGAGGAAGATTAACTCGGCGCTTAGAGCTAAGCATTGCTAGGCAAAAATAAGGAGTGGATTAAAGGCAGCAAAGCTGTACCAATTTCTGACTTAGAGACAAAACCATCTGCTCCTACTGCTTTAGCCGCAGCGCGATATTCGCTGTTATCGTTTAGCGTTAAGATGACAATGTATGGTGCATTTGGCTGTGCTTTAATATGGCGTGTCGCTTCCAGACCATTTATCCCAGGCATAGCCAAATCCATCAGCACGAGATCAGGAGATAATGTAGGCATTTGCTCTAGTGCTTCTCCTCCTGAGAGAACACATCCAACGATCTCTAGTTGCCCATTCACAGACAGAAAACGGGTGGTGGATTTGAGAAAAGCAGGGTTGTCGTCTACTAAAAGAATGCGAAGAGATAGCATAGATTTACTAATGAGTGCCTGGCAGGACACGGATTGCTAGGGTCGTCCTGTTGTTTTAATTGATGTGGACGTTGGGCAAATAGAGAGCTTTCTTGTCATTTGTCATTTGTTCTTTGTCCTTCGTAAACCATCAGCAATGACTAATGACGGTCTTAATCAATATCAATATATATTAGGTGGATCAGTTTAGTTGGTTGACGCTATCTTTGAAGCAACACCGATAGGTGAAGGAGCCTGTGTGGTGAGCTTGGCTTTAAGGAAAGCTGGATAGCAAGCACTCAACTTATATTTACAGGTTAAGCGAAATTTTTTTAGAATTAAATCAGGAAAACCCTGAGTTTTCAAAAGTAAAACCTTGATCGTTGTTTGGGAACCAATAAAAGATTCAAGCATCAGGAAGTACTAGCCCCATGCGAATTGCATAGCGCACTAAACCTGCAACATCGTGAATATCCAGACGTCTCATCAATTGCATACGATGAGTTTCAACAGTTTTGACACTGAGGTATAGGAGGTCAGCTATTTCTTTTGTTGTTCGCCCTTCTGCAATTAACTGCAAGATTTCGCGCTGGCGTGATGTTAATTGTTCAAGGGAACTAGACTCACCACCCACTCGTCGTACATAATCTGCAACAACGTGTTTAGAAACTGCCGGACTGAGATAGGTTTCACCCTGAGCGATCGCTCTGATTGCTAGTTCCAGTTCGCCGATACCAGCGTCCTTAAGTACGTAACCCATTGCACCTGCACGTAATGCCTGCAACACATATTCTTCATTTGCATGCATAGAAAGAATAATCACCCGCACTTGAGGAAATTCTTTTACCACATGCGCTGTTGCTTCTAAGCCATTCATTTCTGGCATTGCAATATCCATCAATACTATATCAGGCTGATGGACTGCAATTAAGTGCAGAGCCTCACGACCATCACCTGCTTCTGCAACCACTTGTATTTCCTCAATTTTTTCTAGTAGCGCACGCAAACCAGCGCGGACAAGGGTATGGTTGTCTGCTAGTAAAATGCGAATAAGTTTTTTAGGCGAAACAGCAGTCATTTAATCTAAAACATTTGACTGAACTAGCTTTTTATGGCTTGGGTGAGCCATTCTTTAGGGAAAAGCTTTATGCGCTTGTAGAACTTTTAACTGCAAGCGTGCATTCTTTTCTTATTTCCATTGTCCCTAAAAATACATTCATTAAACGGGCAGGAGTTAACTTCTGGGCTGCCCACCTAATTTTTCATATATTTTAGGAGAATTTCACGAATTAATGGTTAGCCAGTGGCAAACATACACGGATCTCGGTGCCCTGACCAATCTCAGATTGTATATCTATTTGCCCACCAACTAGTACAGCTCGCTCCTCCAATCCCAGTAAACCCAAACTCCCACCCTGAGTTGCTCGTTCCCTAGCCGCTTGCACATCAAACCCAATCCCATCATCCCGAATGATCAGGTGCAGTTGGTCTTCCTGCTGCCATAATTCAACAGTGACTCGTTTTGCCTGGGCGTGCCGTACTACATTAGTCAAAGCTTCTTGGACAATGCGAAAACATGTGGTCTCTAGGTTGGGAGATAGCTCGGTCTCTAAAGGTTCAGCTAGCAGCTCCCCAATAATTCCACTACGCTGGCTCTGGCGATCTATATACCACCTGAGCGCTGCTACCAGCCCTAGATCGTCCAGTAGAGAAGGTCGCAAATCGAGCGATAGACTGCGTACCTGCTGCAAGGCAACCTCAGCAATACTTATACTTTCTTGCGTCAACAATGCCGTCTCACTCTGATCAGATAAATGCTGTAGGCTTTGCAAATTAATTTTTACTGCTGTCAAAGCTTGACCAATTTCATCATGTAATTCGCGAGCAAGATTACGCCGCTCAGACTCCTGTGCTTCTATCAACTTACTAGAGAGAGTTTGCAATCGTTCCTGTATTTTTCGCTGTGCTTGCTCTGCCTGCTTACGCTGAGCTATTTCTGTTCTTAATTCTTCGTTCGCTTTTGCTAATTCGATAGTACGATTTTTTACCTTAGTTTCTAATTCGTCATTAGCCTTTTGCAGAGCTTCCTCCGCTCTCTGACGTTCTGTAATTTGATGCAGTAGTTGTTGATTGGCTGTCTCAAGCTGTGCTGGACTTGGGAGAGCCAGTGCTAGTGGTACTAATCGCATCAACTCCAATGCCGTATATACTGAGACGAGTGCGGTCAAGGCTTTGAGTAAGCCTGATAGCCAATAAACTGGGTGCCACAGAGTCCAAACTTCCATCAAATGAGTCGTACCACACGCGATTATGAACATGCCAAATAGCAAAAATATCCAGTTGAATGGCAGATCTTCTCGCTTGTAGACAAAATAGACCAAGGTGATTGGGATCGAATAATAGGCTAATGCAATCAACGAGTCAGATATAATATGGAGCCAGACCAACTCCGGATTCCAAAGGTAACAATGTCCGTGAGGAACATATGGTCCTGCTGTAAATAGATTTTTCAATAATTCCAGCATAAACCTACCTCATTGATCCTTCTTCCTCTGGCTTATGATATCGAAAAAACTTATGAATTATCTCACTGCGGAAAGAATGGATATACCCGACGTGAGAATTTTGATATCTCCATAAATCTGACAAATCGGGACGCGCTCTTTTCAAGAAAAACTTTCTAAACAATTTTAAACAAATGGTATCTTTTGTGGATTGTTCCATTACACTCTAGTATAAATAGAGCAATCTTAAGTCATTAGGTGAGCGAAAATCAGGTTTCTCTAAGAGAATATCTCTCAAACTCAACAATGTTATTCCTAATGGAGTAAAGTGCGTAGTAAAGCATCTCATCAACCAATGAGATGGTGACTCTACCCAAACCTAGCTAATAGCAAGTTACCTACAGAGTCTACGGGAACTACACGCAAGCGATCGCTCCACTTTGTTATGCTCAGAATGACAAACTTTTCCTTCAACCAAGCATCAGACATCCTCCACAAAATCAGGTTTACTGAGGTTTAAAATTTTCCTAACTCAAATAGGATTGCTCAGCTTGCTCTATGATGCATAAACTCTACCGCTAACATTCCTAACTGATTGCTTAAGGAGATAATTATGGTATCCCTTTTGACGCGGTGCATTGCAGAATTCGTTGGAACATTTGTTTTAGTTCTAGGTGGATGCGGGAGCGCTGTTTTTGCAGCGGCATTTCCTGATTTAAAATCAAATACGCTAGGCATTGGCTTTTTAGGTGTTGCTTTAGCATTTGGTCTTACAGTGCTCACTATGGCCTACGCAATTGGTCATATTTCCGGTTGTCATCTAAATCCGGCTGTGTCATTTGGTCTTTGGTCAGGAAAGCGTTTTCCTGGCTCTGAGTTGCTTCCATATATCTTTGCGCAGGTATTAGGCGCAATATTAGCGGCCGGTGTAGTTTATTTAATTGCTACTGGTAAACCAGGATTTACACTTTCTGGTTCCAATCCACTAGCAACAAATGGTTTTGGAGTCCATTCTCCCGGAGGTTATTCGCTGGCTGCCTGTTTTATTACAGAGGTTGTGCTGAGCTTCATTTTTTTAATGGTGATCTTAGGTTCAACTGATGGTCGCGCACCTAAGGGCTTTGCACCTGTTGCTATTGGTCTGGCATTAACACTCATTCATTTGATCAGTATTCCTATAACCAATACATCAGTAAATCCTGCTCGTAGTACTGGTCCTGCAATTTTTGCCGGTGTAGAACTCTTTAGGCAAGTATGGATGTTTTGGGTAGCGCCAATTTTGGGTGCGGTATTAGCAGGTATGTTCTATTCACGGGTGTTGGGTGAATCAGGAGAGCCAGTTGTGGGTGAGGTACAAGTAGAATAAAATTCAGTGTCAACAAACTCCAAGTATTGACATCCTTCCCCGCTAACCTTGCTGTATAGTGGGGAGTTTCCGCGATCAGGCAGAGATCCTCTTTCTACGACTGTGAGAATAAACGATGATTCGTAAAGATCGGGCATAGGGCATAGGGAGAAAACAAGAGTGTAACATTCTTGAACATAGTTGGCTTTAATTCTATCGACTCACTTATTAGTTCTCACCACCAATGCAGAGGTGTTGTTTAATGATAGAGTTGTTGATAAAAAGATATTTTTTGTTTGTCAAAATTTAAAATGTAGAAAAAGTGAAAAATATTGTATAATAGGTATCAGTCTTAGCAATTTTAAGATGAACATTAAAAAGCAACAGACAAGTTTTTTGCAAACATTAAATAATTTCCAGGCAGGAACTCGTAATGGAATATCTTGCTTATCTTGAGATGGTAATTGCGGCGGAAGAAGAGAATATTACTTATGATCTTCCTCCGTTTAAACTCAATTGGAATTGGAAAAAAACTTTCAAATCTGCTTGGTTAACTTTCGCCAGTATCGGAATTTTATTTGCGATGCTGACGCACGTCCAAACAGCTTCAGCAGCTTATTATGGTCCTGGTAGATATTACGTAAATACACATCCTGGAGAATGTCTCAATATTCGCAACCATCCAAGTCTTGATGCAGCAATTGTGACGTGTGTTAACAATGGCTCACAACTTCCACCAGTGACTGGTTACAGAAACGGTTTTGCTCGGCTGAGTACAGGTAATTACATCTCTTCCAAATGGATCAGCACAACACCTAGTTCAAAAGATGAGGTTGATTCAAATCAACATCACCATGGGTATCCTGACCACAAACACTATAAGTCATACTACAAGATTTACTATGCTTCTTACGATGATGTCTAAGCACTATTTGTTGGGAAAATAGGGCATGGGTTATACAACCGGGTTTCTTAATGAGCAATGAGGGCTTCTAAGCTGAGTGATTGCCAAGAAACCCGGTTTTTTAGGTCTTTGTGTTGAATACTGGAATTGATTTGCGCTTGTGATCCCATCAATGCAACAATAGCTTGACTAATAAGGGGAGTAAAGCAAATATAACAAGCATGACAGAAGAACTCAAAACACAGGATAGAAACCATCTTGTTGCTGTTGCAGAGCAATTCATGCAATGTGGGACTGTAACAGATATTCAAGCATTTGGAAATGGCAATATCAATGATACCTTCTTAGTCAGCCTGGATTCTGCACAAGAAAAGCATTTTGTCTTGCAACGCATCAATACCCAGGTATTTACCCAGCCCCAACTTGTGATGCAGAACATGCGTATCTTCACAAAGCATGTTCGCGATCGCCTCCAACACACACCCATAAATCGCCGTTGGGAAGTGCCGCGCGTACTTTTAACCAAGGACAAACAAGATCACTACAAAGATGCAGTTGGCTCTTTTTGGCGGGCAATAAGCTTCATTGAAAACTCCCAGTCTTTTGATACCCTACGTGATGTAGAACAAGCCAAAGAAATTGGCTATGCTCTGGGCATGTTCCACAATCTGATCAGCGACTTATCTCCAGAAAAACTCGCCGACACCCTAGAAGGGTTTCACATTACGCCACTTTATCTTCAGCACTACCACGAGGTGCTAGAGAAGACTAGTGTACGTCCATCACCAGAAATGAATTATTGCTTGCAGTTTGTGAGCGATCGCCAAACTTGGGCACATGTGCTGGAAGATGCCAAAGCTACAGGTCAGCTACCTCTGCGGCTGATGCACGGAGATCCAAAAATCAACAATGTCATGTTTGACACTGCTACTCAGCAAGCTGTTAGCGTGGTAGATCTCGACACCGTTAAGCCCGGTCTGGTACATTACGATATTGGCGACTGCTTGCGCTCAGGGTGCAATCCTAGTGGAGAAGAAATCGAGCAATGGGAAACTGTTCGCTTCGATCCCGACCTTTGCCAAGGAATTTTGCAAGGTTATCTCTCTGTAGCAAAAGCATTTCTCACTGAGAATGACTATGCGTACATATATGATGCAATCCGCTTGATTGCGTTTGAGTTGGGACTCAGGTTCTTTGCTGATTATTTGGCAGGAAATGTCTACTTCAAGGTCAAGCATTCAGAACACAACCTTCTCAGGGCACTCGTCCAGTTTCAGCTTACCGAAAGTATCGAATCTCAAGAAGCAACGATTCGCAATATCATTCAGCAGATCAAATGAACCACCAGACCTTTTCCCTACAACCCTTCCCTTCCAGCCAAAATCTGCCTAATTTGGAGATTACAGGGAATATTGCCCGACATGCGAATCTACTCAGCCTCACCTATAAGCTTCTTGGTGACCTCACAGAAGTAGAGATTATCTCGGATATAGCAAAACCAAGTGCTGTATCATCAGAAACACCAGCACGAAAGCACGGTTTGTGGAATAACACCTGCTTCGAGTTCTTCCTTGGCATTAAAAATTCTGAACAGTACTGGGAATTTAACCTTTCCCCTAGAGGGCACTGGAATGTCTATCGCTTTGATGGGTATCGTAAAGGAATGCAGGAAGAACTAGCATTGACAAAATTACCATATAGTGGTATCCATCAGGAAGACAGTTTAGTGCTATTGCTGAATGTTGATTTAGATAAAATTCTCTTGGCAGATCAAACCCTTGATGTGGCAATCACGACTGTCATCAAGACTAAAGATGGTGAAGTCAGTTACTGGGCATTGACTCATAAAGGAACAGAAGCCGACTTTCACCGAAGAGATAGTTTTATCATTGAAGTCTAAGTTTTTTGAACAAGAGTATCCATCGGTGCAGCCAGATTTAGTCAGCTTGGAAATTACTAAGGGAGAACTCAGACGGTTAACTGGTTTCAAGGCAGATCAAGTTTTCCGTTCTTCTATGATGGCAAATCGTGAGCAGCGACTAGGGTTTTTTCGCAGTGAAATGCTCTTATCACTGGTATTGACCTTAATCATCGTCGGTTTTATTTATGCCTTGATTATTTTGCCGACAATTGGTTCTTCTCCAATACTCTTGATTATCGGATTTGTTATAGTATTCATTGGTGTGATAGCTGGACGCTGGCTTTGGCGAAGTTTAATTTTCCCGAAGTCACTGGTACGACTTTTAGATGAGGTTGATAAATATCACGCAGTCATCAAAGCAATAGATACAAATGACCAACTGGTGTCAGATGAGACATCACAGAGTATTCTAAATGATAGAAGCCAGGCGATCGCTGCCTTGCAATTGCTTAAGGAAGATTTGGTGCAAGCTTTAAAAATCGAGCGAAGTGTACGAACTCCTAAACAATTGCCTGCCAATCATCAAGACTTATTTGTCAATCACTTATCAAATCAGCAATCCTTACAACTGAGTGATCATAGCTCCCAATACACGCCACTTTTCAATCAAATACTGGAGATCGGCTTAGCTGTAGAAGCACAGATCAGAAAATTACAAAGACTTTAACAACACCATTTTGCGAGATAATAAGAAATTGCTTGCAAATAACCAAGACTTATTTGTCAATCACCTAACAAATCCCTAAGCCGTGCAACTGATACCATTTCACTAAATTCTTGATACAAATCCATCCCCTTGTCCTCCTTGTCCTCCTTGTCTCCCTAGTTGCCAAGCCTATCAAGTTTATGGTGAATTGGTATGAGTGCTTATGCTCCTGGCGTGTAACGGAGTGAAGCGTACAATCTCGGTAGGTAGACCAGTCCCTTGTATTGAAACATGACTAATAAACCCAAAATAATTGTCTTGGATGATGATCCCACGGGTTCTCAAACAGTCCATAGCTGCTTACTGCTGATGCACTGGGATGTGGACACCCTCCGTTTGGGATTACAGGATGATTCACCAATCTTCTTTGTACTCACAAATACAAGAGCCCTTCCCCCAGATTCTGCAGCATCTGTTACCCGAGAAGTGTGTCATAACCTTAAACTAGCGATAGAGGCTGAGGGAATTCACGATTTTCTGATTGTCAGCCGTTCTGATTCGACATTACGGGGACATTACCCAATAGAAACTGATGTCATTGCTCAAGAACTTGGTCCATTTGATGCGCATTTTTTAGTACCAGCGTTTTTTGAAGGTGGACGGATCACCCGCGACAGTATACATTACTTAATCATTAACGATGTTCCTACTCCAGTACATGAGACGGAGTTTGCCCGTGACTCAGTTTTTGGCTACCGTCATAGTTACTTACCCAAATATGTAGAAGAAAAAACTCAAGGACGGATTAGTGCTGAGTCAGTAGAAAGGTTCTTACTTGCCGATATTCGCGCTGGTAGTTTAGAACGTTTGATGAAACTTACTGGTAATCAGTGCGCTGTTGTAGATGGTCAAACACAAGCAGATCTCAATCGATTTGCCGAAGACGTCATAGCAGCAGCAAGCAAAGGCAAACGCTTTTTATTCCGCAGTGCTGCTAGTATCTTAACTGCTTTGGCTGCATTACCTCCCCAACCACTTGCCCCAGAAAAAATGGCACAGTATGTACGAGGAGGCAAACCAGGTGTGGTCATTGTTGGTTCTCATGTGAAAAAGACCACTCAGCAGCTAGAGGTGCTTTTAAAAGCTGAGGGTACGCTAGGTATTGAAGTGGATGTCACGCGGTTATTAGATCAAGGTGAAGATCAATCTGCTCAATTGCTTACTGAAGTTACCCAAAGCATCCACAAAGCATTCCATGCTGGGAAAACACCAGTTGTGTATACCAGTCGTCAAGAACTTTCATTTGAGAATATCGAGACACGGTTACTCTTTGGTACAAAAGTATCCAGTTTATTGATGGACATTGTCCAGGATTTACCTTCTGAGATAGGATTTTTAATCAGTAAGGGAGGTATCACCTCAAATGATGTTTTGAGCACTGGTCTTACCTTGACTACAGCACGTTTACTAGGTCAAATTTTAGCTGGTTGTTCAATGGTTATAACTCCAAGCGATCATCCAAAGTATCCTAATCTACCAGTAGTTCTGTTCCCAGGAAATGTTGGTAATACTGACGCCCTAGCAACTGTTTATCAACGATTAAGTCAAAGCAGTGGTTAAGGATTTTCAATTTGTGAAGACTAGTGTTGCAAAACGCAACTAATCTATATATAAATAATGACGCGGTTCCCATAGTTTGGCTAGTGCTGCATGACTTCTGATTCTACGAGCCCTGATGTAGAGTCACTCTCTACTCCTTCTGAACAGGTGAAGACAGATTCTACTCCTTCTCATCAGGTAGAGGCAGACGCTGTTCTACCTGATGCAGAAGTTGATTCTGTCATCCTGTATTTACAGTCCAATTCTTCCCCAGAAGTAGACTCCGCTAATCCACCGACACCAGAAAGTCCGGTGATTAGCAATATTCAAGTCCAGTTTAAAAGAGAAGAGGACAAACTGTTATTAATTTTACCGACAGAAACTCAAGTACCTGCTACGGAAAATAGTTGGTCTGAGATTTGGCAACAGGTAAAACTGCGGTTGTTGGGTAGCGATCGCTTCTTTGCACCTAACACGATGGTGCATCTTGTAGCACAGAACCGTTTACTGGATGGTAGACAACTACAAGAACTTGCCGAAACCCTAAACGAAGTCCAACTCCAGTTAAAATTAGTTTCCACTAGTCGTCGGCAAACAGCTATTGCTGCTGCTAGCTCAGGCTATTCTGTAGAACAATTACAACCAGAGGTTTCTCTAAATTCTGAATTAAAAGCGGCCAAACCCTTAGCAGAAGCCCTTTATTTAGAAATGACAGTACGTTCTGGCGTGGAATTTCGTCACCCAGGGCCTGTAATTATTTTGGGAGATTTAAATCCAGGTGGTATCGTAGTTGCAGATGGAGATATTCTGGTTTGGGGACGACTACGTGGCATTGCCCATGCAGGTGCTAGTGGCAACCGCGAAAGTCTAATCATGGCTCTGCAAATGGAACCAACCCAGTTGCGGATCGCTGATGCTGTCGCCAGAGCACCAGAAAAATCACCACCGCAATTTTATCCTGAAGTGGCTCATATTACGCCGCAAGGAATTCGTATAACCAGGGCTATTGATTTTTCTAGAAACCAACTGAAATAGGAGCAATTGAGAAATATAAGTAGATCGTCGGTACAAACACTAATGAAGATCGTCATTGGTCATTGGTCATTTGTTACGAAGGACGAAGGACAAACGACACTCAACATAGTTAGGTTCATCTGCACCCGGTTACTTATATCTTTCTTGTTCTATATTTTCTATTAATCCCTACCTAATCGAGCGCGTTTCTATCATGACTCGCATTATTGTCATCACCTCCGGCAAAGGAGGAGTGGGTAAGACCACAGTCACAGCAAATTTGGGCATGGCTTTAGCCAAAACAGGGCGTCAAGTCGCTTTGGTAGATGCGGATTTTGGACTCAGAAATTTAGATTTGCTGCTAGGACTAGAGAACCGCATTGTCTACACTGCTATTGAAGTCTTGGCAAGGGAATGTCGTCTAGAGCAAGCTTTAGTAAAGGATAAACGACAGCCTAATCTAGTACTCCTACCTGCAGCACAAAACCGCACTAAAGATGCTGTCAATCCTGACCAGATGAAGTTATTGGTGAATGCACTAGCACAAAAGTATCAGTACATTTTGCTAGACAGTCCAGCAGGCATCGAAATGGGGTTTAAAAATGCGATCGCCCCAGCAAAAGAAGCCTTGATTGTGACTACACCAGAGATTGCTTCCGTCCGTGACGCCGACCGGGTAGTCGGGTTGCTAGAAGCACAAGGTATCAAGCGCATTCACTTAATAATTAACAGGATTAGACCAGCAATGGTGCAGGTAAATGATATGATGTCTGTGCAGGATGTTCAGGAACTTCTGTCTATTCCCCTAATAGGAATTATTCCAGACGATGAGCGTGTCATCGTCTCTACCAATCGCGGTGAACCTTTGGTCTTAGCAGAGAATCCCTCTTTAGCTGCTACGGCTTTTGACAACATTGCTCGCAGATTGGAAGGGGAAACGGTCGATTTTCTTGAACTTGAATCATCCCACGACAACATTTTCTCCCGCCTCCGCAGGTTGTTGTGGACAAAGATTATTTAACCTTATACCCCTTTTTCCACACACCTAATTGCAATGATTCTCGAACTTCTCGACCGACTTTTTTTTCGCAACCCTGAAAACAGTCGCCATCAAGTTAAACGTCGCCTGCAATTGGTTATTGCCCACGACCGCGCTGACTTAAGCCCACAAACATTGGACAAGATGCGCAAAGAAATCTTAGACGTTGTTTGTCGCTATGTGGAAGTTGAGACTGATGGCTTGGAGTTCTCCCTAGAAAGCAACCAACGCACAACAGCCTTGATTGCCAACATGCCTATTCGTCGGGTAAAAGAAGAACCAGCAGTTGAGGACGGTAGCGAAATCCCTCAGTAGCCCATGGTCAAGCGTCAATAGTCAACAGTCATGATTTCACAAATGACTAATGACTAATGACCCTTGATCAATTATCGGTATGCAACTGGTGGATCTGCCCAAAGATCGGGGATTTTTTGACCAAAGGTAACTGGTTGATCTGCCTCAGATGCGATCGCCGTACTGCCATCGCTAGCAACTGTCATTAAAGACCACTCCTCATCACCCATGTCGCCAGCACGGAACAGCACATGGTCGGGATGAGTTTTGCTCCAACCTAATAATATTGCCATCTCGTGAGTGTGTGCCACCTGGGAGGGAGTCACACAGTGGAAGGTATTTTTTTCCCGATCCCAAATCACTGCCTGGTCTGTTAGATCAGACGTATTCATCATCCCTTCAAATTTGCGAGCTAAGAAGCGATCGCCCTTCTTTGACCAGCTTACAGGAACCAATACCTTAATACTTCCTTGTGTATCTTCTTTGGTAGAAGATGCTTGACTATTTAACAGAGGATCATTAACAGGCGCAGTTGTCGTCATCACTTGTAACGTCTTTGTTTGTCTGTCTTCTATAAACAAAACGCTACTGACACGACTATTGTACATTTCTGGGTTGACTTCTAGTTGTACTCGGCTGTAAGCAGCATACCTACCATCAGGGGAAATAACAGGTACACTGCGGTAATACCGTACTTGCGAATTCCCCTGTGAACCAATCACTTCCTGGGTCTTCTGTATCCATTTCCAGGGGATATGATAAGGGCTTCCTAGTGGATCTTCTTGAGAATCTTGCTCAGAAGCTTCAACTTCATTCTGTTGAACAATAGCAGGACTTGTCGTTGAAATGACTTGGGATTTTTGGGTTAAAGGCACACTTTTCGTGGTTGGCAACAATTCCGCAGTGAGCATTTCCTTGACTAAAGGACCATCAGATCTTGTCACTGAGCGAATTTTGATTCTTGCTGTTCTTAATTGTTGTGCTAAATCGTGTTGATTTCTAGGCACCGTTGTTGACATAGAGTCAGCTTTGTGGATTGGTGGTGCTAGTTCTACAGATGCCAATGGATCATCGGCAGACATTGTCTCAGACACAGTCGGATAATCTTTTAGTTCTAAATCCGATTCATCTTGTAATAGTTGCGGTTTAGTAGCAGTTTCAGAAGGGACAGAATGAGGTTGTTTACTCAAGAAGTCTTGGGAACCTGCTGTTTTTGATACTAAGGAGACTTGTTTAGAAACACCCTTCTGTGCCGTATCAACTGCTGCTTTTGATACTAAAGAAATTGTCTCTGATCTAGGGGTGCTCACAGTGGATATTTCCGATATTTCAGAGTTCAATTCTGATTCATCGGTAGCATTTTTGGCTCCTTCCTGAGGTTGTTCTGCTGAGGTAGAGTTACCCGATGCAGCTACTAAAGGTGCAATTAGTATCGCAACAACAACATAATTGAGGAATGGTTGTATGCGGAACCATCCCGACAGCAAAAGGTGTTTAAGCATTTTTCGACTCTCTTGAGGGTGGTTGCTGTGCAAGGAGTAATATTTAGGTAACGTATAGAGCAGGTTATTGATTATATGTATAACAGGAAACAATAAATTTTCCCGAGAGAATTAACTTAAATTTTGTATGGGTTGCAAATAGCTATGTATCATATTGTGATTTATCCTTTTTTAAAGAATTTGTGTGATTTAGACATTGGTATAGTTTTGATAAACACTAAGTAAAGTACTTATGAATTCCAAAGAACTCTACTCTCACCAGAACAGTCCAGCCATGGCGAATGAGGAAGGTATTACTTGTCTATGAATACAAGTCAAGGTAGTTGCAATCCAGAAAAATGGTTTAGTGAAGTACCCTGCCAACTCAAAAACCATTACTTGACTATTCAACTACATATCTATCAAAACAATAAAAGCTAGACAGTAGCTCAATCTGTTGCAATTTGTATTAAAAAATGCCCACCCAGCTTAACAACTCGGTAACAAATTGAAGAAATGTGTCTAGATTTAGAGTTCAAGCTTGATAGTCAAAGAATTAAGCTTGGCACTGGCAGATGCAATTTTTACTAGCTACTTTTTATCCTTACGTAATTATAACTCGATCAAACCTGTTTTTGCTCTACAACAACAAGGCTATTTTGCTTTAGAAAAACTAAGCTAATTTAAAGATTCATTGGTTAAAAATCTCAACAATCTACTCTCAAAAGTTTTTTGACTTAATCATCTAAGAAAAAACTCAGAAGTGAGAACACAGCAGTCATAATTAATCAAGAGTCATAGCACTATTATTTCTTTATGAAAAAAAATTTTAAAAATTCGCCACAAGATACCTAGTCTCCCCCCTGATCTCCCTTGTCCCCCCACTCCCCCCACTCCCCCTTCCCTCGTCTCCAACTAGCGTAGGAGTGACTTATTCGGTATTCTTTAAATCATGAAAGTAGTATTTTTCGGTACCCCCCAATTTGCTGTACCCACTCTGGAAAAATTGCTGAATCATCCAGAAATTGAAGTTTTGGCAGTTGTCACTCAACCAGATAAACGCCGAGAACGTGGGAATCAACTGACACCTTCACCCGTCAAAGCGATCGCCACTGCTGCTCAAGTGCCTGTATGGCAACCTCAGCGCGTCAAAAAAGATACAGAAACGTTAACTCATCTCAAACAAATTGGTGCAGATGCGTTTGTTGTTGTCGCCTATGGGCAAATTCTCTCCCAAGAAATTTTAGATATGCCCAAGTTAGGTTGTATCAACGTACATGGCTCGATTTTACCCAAATATCGTGGTGCTGCACCAATTCAGTGGTGTTTATACAACGGTGAAACCCAAACTGGCATCACAACAATGTTAATGGATGCAGGCATGGACACTGGCGCAATGCTGTTATTTGCTACTACACCCATAGGATTGTTTGATAATGCCCAAGATTTGGCGCAAAAACTGTCAACAATTGGTGCTGATTTATTAGTGGAAACATTGTTCAAGTTAGAACGTCAAGAAGTAAAACCAATTGCCCAAGATAATTCTGAAGCGACTTATGCACCTTTAATTAAAAAGGAAAGTTATGGCTTAGATTGGTCAAAGACTTCTTGGCAACTACACAATCAAGTGAGAGGCTTTTACCCTAACTGTACAGCCACTTTTCGGAGTCAATCTCTGAAAATTACGTCTACTGCTCCCCTTGGTCATGCTTACGTTCAACAATTACCGGAGGAACTAAAAGGGTTGGTTGAGAGATTGCCTGATTGGTCAAAGGAGTTGGGTACCCCCGGTGAGGTGGTAAGCATTGCCAAGGGAATAGGCGCGATCGTACAAACTGGGGAGGGTTTATTGCTGTTGCGAGAAGTTCAGCTAGCCGGTAAACGTCCCCAGTCAGGTTGGGATTTTGTTAATGGTACGCGATTAGCAGTAGGAGAGGTGTTAACCAATGGTGTGTAGAGACGTTGCATGCACAGTCTCTACAATGATTGTTCATAAAGTCGGCAATTCTGACAGGGTCCGTCTGGGTTAACAGCGCAACGAATAATTTCTGAATGAGCATTATAGCGACAGCTAGCATCTCCAATAACCCAGCGTCCTTCCACAAGACTTCTTTCGCTGGGTTGTTTTGCAGACTGTACGTAGAGGGAGATCTTATGTAAGCGGTAGCGCCCAGACTTGAGCTGATAGCGGTGGCGGCGCTCTAAAACTGCGTAGGTCTTTCCCTCAAGGTCAAGATAGTTTCCTGGTTGTGGTGTCCAATCTAGTTGGACACTACCGAGGGACTGGCGCGGATGTGTCAGTATGACCTCGGTGGGCAGAGAGTGTGGCTCCATAAACTTTTGTAATTACGTTTACATTACTAGGATGGTAACGCACCTGCTGATGACCACAGCGAGAGTTTATGCTAGAGTTAACGATTTACTAATAATTTGTAAAGAAGCAGAAATGATTTGTAGCTAAAAGAATTTCTCAAAAGCGGTATGGAGATTTTCTTTTTCAAAATTGGAGTATAAGCCCTACAGTCAATACTTCTTAATATAAATTAATAGAGGTGATGGTGGAGTTGTAGCCTGGTGAAACTCACTTTTTAGAGCATGAGAGGGACAATAATTTATAATGAGGGATAAACCAGGCAACTACCTCTTGGAGCACCGGGCCAGACGCCCACTTGACAAGACAGATAGTTTTTTGTAGGAAATCGCGTATCTCCCTTCATTTCTTCCGCCTATTCTGGCTTATTACATTCTTTAAAGTTCTGTAGCCTTTTGATTACGAACGCTAAGCCACTGCGGTAAACTATGCCTTGATTATGATTCTTTCAAACCAAAAGAACAGTTGGAAAGGAGCTTTTTTAATGTCTCATACCGTAAAAATCTACGATACCTGTATAGGCTGCACCCAATGCGTTCGTGCTTGCCCCACTGACGTACTGGAAATGGTTCCGTGGGATGGCTGCAAAGCCCAACAAATTGCCTCTTCACCCCGAACAGAGGACTGTGTGGGTTGTAAGCGCTGCGAAACCGCTTGTCCTACCGACTTTTTAAGCATTAGAGTTTATTTGGGAGCTGAAACCACTCGCAGTATGGGACTAGCATACTAGAGGAACTGACGTGTCGTTATTTCTGATAGTCTGTGGAGACTTTGCATGCAACGTTTCTAAAAGGTTTTGTAATGAACAAACTGATCAAAACCAATAACACAGACAACTAGTCAGTAAACAATTATCAGGAGTTTCTTGGTAATTGTTTACTGATGAGGAGCAGCTTGCTCCTTTTTTTCTTGGCGAAAACGCTGGCTTTGTGTTAACAACAGTACAGAGTTTCATTGTCCTAGAAAGGGAGTGGTGTGAGTCATGTGTGGGATTGTTGGCTATATTGGCACTCAACCAGCAACAGAAATTTTGCTATCTGGGCTGGAAAAATTGGAGTATCGGGGCTACGATTCTGCTGGAATCGCGACGATATGGGAAGGTGAGATCAATTGTGTTCGGGCAAAGGGTAAGCTCTACAACCTGCGTTCCAAGTTAGAACAGGTAGAGATCCCTGCTTCAATTGGTATTGGTCACACTCGCTGGGCAACTCATGGTAAACCAGAGGAATACAACGCCCATCCCCATATGGATACGGCAATGCGTGTGGCAGTAGTTCAAAATGGGATTATTGAAAACTATCGTGAGTTACGCGAACAACTAAAATCCCAAGGAACCGAATTTCGTTCCGATACAGACACCGAAGTTATCCCCCACCTCATTGCCCAATTTTTGAAAAATCTCCCTGAACCTGCTATTCCCTCTTCTCCTTCTCTCTTCCTAGAAGCAGTCCGTCAAGTTGTGCACAGACTTGAGGGAGCATTTGCGCTTGTCGTCATCTGTGCTGATTATCCTGATGAGTTGATAGTTGTTCGTCAACAAGCTCCTTTGGTTATTGGTTTTGGACAAGGAGAATTCTTCTGTGCTTCCGATACACCAGCGATTATTACCCATACTCGTGCAATGCTACCCCTAGAAAATGGGGAAATAGCACGTCTCACCCCTTTGGGTGTTGAGGTTTACAACTCTGTTGGTGAAAGGTTGAAAAAGTATCCCCGTCTCCTCAGTTTGACTCCAACGGCGGTGGAAAAGCAAGGATTCAAGCACTTCATGCTCAAGGAAATCTATGAGCAACCAGGAGTGGTACGGGCTTGTTTAGAAGCTTACTTTAACGTTAATGAGAATGCAGGAAGTCCTGCTACCGATTCTCCGATTAATCTCAGTTTACCAGCAGAACTTTATGCCGATTTAGAGCAAATTCAAATTGTTGCTTGTGGTACAAGTTGGCACGCCGCATTAGTAGGAAAATATTTACTAGAACAGTTGGCAGGGATTCCAACGCAGGTGCAGTATGCTTCGGAATTTCGTTATGCACCATCACCTCTCACACCCAACACATTAACTATTGGCGTGACTCAATCTGGTGAAACTGCTGATACACTAGCGGCTTTGGCGATGGAAAAAGAACGTCGTAGCGGTAAGGAACTTAAGTATCAATCGCGGCTTCTTGGTATTACCAACCGTCCAGAAAGTAGTCTAGGTCGTATGGTATCTCATTATATTCATACTCTTGCCGGTATTGAAATTGGGGTAGCAGCAACGAAAACTTTTGTTGCCCAACTAATGGCGTTTTACGCTTTAGCATTGGATTTAGCTTATCGACAAAAGACTGTTTCTCCAGAGAAAATACAAAAAATTATTAACGGGTTGCGGCAGATTCCTAATGAAATCGAGGCGAATTTGGAAAGTCAAGAGCGTTATATTGAGCAATTGGTTCATGAGTTTGAAGAAACCAAAGATTTCATTTTCTTGGGGAGAGGGATTAACTTTCCTATTGCTTTAGAAGGTGCGTTGAAGCTAAAGGAAATTAGTTACGTTCATGCTGAGGGTTATCCAGCCGGAGAAATGAAACATGGACCCATTGCGCTGTTGGATGCAAAAGTACCAGTTGTGGCGATCGCAACACCTGGTAGTGTTTATGAAAAGGTGATTTCTAACGCTCAAGAAGCTAAAGCCCGCGATTCTCGTCTGATTGGTGTCACTCCCCATAACGAGGGCGAAGCAGCGGAGATATTTGACAACATCATCCCTGTCTCGTCAGTAGATGAGTTACTCTCCCCCATCCTCACCGTCATTCCCCTGCAACTATTGGCTTACCACATTGCCGCACGTCGAGGTTTGGACGTCGATCAGCCTAGGAATTTGGCGAAGTCGGTGACTGTGGAATAGGTGTGAACCTGTTGTTGTAGATGTTGTTCACGAATAATTCGATTGAACAATATATAAAAAAGTTAAACAATTTCTCTAGTAGGTGAGTATGCAACCATCTACTGGAGATTTTTGTGATTTATTTTATACTAGTATGTTGACTGTCAACCCTAGTAAATCGAATGAAAGCTTTACCCAATAATTGGTTTGATGTTCAGACCGATACTATATATCAAACTACCAATGGTCTGCTGGTTTCCTTTTCAAACGAGCAAATTAAACTGGGAATAAAATATGATCAAAAAGGCAAACATTTAAAAGCTATTGAGAAAGGAGAAGTTCCAGGACGAGGTAATCTTGGGCTGGTTCCATCCCAAGAAGAAGGTTACGATTTGAAATCAAAAGTTTTGGGTAAAGGTGGTGATCGTCGGTTGCATGCAAAATTAATAGATGGGGTATTGTATTTTCCTGGTTTAGCTACAGAACATTAACTAGAAAACAGCAGCTATGACTCAGCTTGAATTAAAGAATCACCAAGTATGGCAAGATTTAACAAAAGTTTTAGAAACTATAGATAGTAATGCACTCGCTAGAGAACATCTAGATGCATGTAATTATACAGTTAGCGGCTACTGGGATGAGGAAGATACATATTATGAGGAAATCATCCTACCTCATAATTTAGAATTAGAGCTAACTAGTAGTTCTATTGGTTTTACAGGTAAAGAACGCTTTTTACAACTCAAGTTTATTCTCAACCTTCCTGATGATGCTTCCGATGAGCTAAGTCGTAAACCTCACAAAATTGGAGAGATAGTTCTAATTTATAATGAAAATCTGGAATTTCTAGATGAGCATTGGGTTTTAGATGTGGATTCTCCCTGGTTGGAGCTAAAACAGGAGCATCAATAATTTTTCGGGACCGACATTTAGAATCACACATGCGATCGCTTCAGTTTTCTTCCATCATTCTCATACGAGAATAATTTAGAATTGCTCTATATATATTGATAAGGCAATGCGTGTTCCAAAATCCTTACAGGAAGGGCGTTGGAAAATTGTACAACTTTATTATTTGTTTTTGGAAGGTATTGGGCTGAAATTGTACAACTTTATTTTCTCTAGAACATCGAATTAGAAACGATAGAATCAGGGTTCTAGGCGCTGAAATTGTACAACTTTATTATTCTTCCACAACTTCTTGACCTTGTGCCCACAATTAGAGCAATTTTGAGACGTGTAGTGGGGAGGGACAGCAACTGTCACCTTCCCATATTTGCGCCCAAAGTACTCTAACCAATTGCGGAAGGTAGACCAACCAGCATCGGAGATTGATTTAGCTAGATGTCGGTTACGTACCAAGCCTTTAACATTTAAGTCTTCATAGGCTACCAAGTCGTGAGATTGGATGACGGAGTATGCTAAT
>Ga0209062_1003100_pt1 | contig 20040 bp, 22 predicted proteins | sample Coa_R2_2_FD_187158 | JGI IMG/M metagenome (GOLD analysis project Ga0209062, IMG submission 187158) | Surface soil microbial communities from Centralia Pennsylvania, which are recovering from an underground coalmine fire - Coalmine... | ecosystem: Environmental > Terrestrial > Soil > Unclassified...
GGCCGCGACGCTTCCCACCAGGAAAACGCTGTTCACGACGCCGGTCGCCAACACGAGCCCGACGGCCCAATAGCCGACGCGCGAGAAGCGTCCGACGATGGTCGCGGCCCAGCCGATGGCGGCGGCCGAGCCGGTACGCCGGGCCGAAGCCAGAACCCGGCCCAGAGGCGGAAGGCCGCCGAGCCAAGTGCCGGCGGCGAGCAGATGGATCGCCTGCGCCGCGCGATGGACATCGCCCATTGGGCCTTTGTGCGCGGCGGCATGGCCGGTCAGGGCGAGGCTCGCCAGCAACAGAGCGGAGAGCACGGTATAGAGGCCCACGCCGGCGCGCGACGCCGCGGAAAAGCGGAAGAATGACAGCAGCAGGAGGACCAGCGTGAGCGCCATGCGCGCCAGCCAGACTTGGCCGAAATCAGTCTCGAGCAAGGCGCTGCGCAGAACCTCGGGGTCGGTGACGTCGGTCCAATCGCCAGTCATGTTCGCGATCGAGGTGGCGAGCCAGCCGACCTCCGACAGCAGCGCAAGCAGGGATCCAAGGACGAACTGGATGCGCAGGAAACGGCCAATCGCGGCGACCCCGCCCGCATGGGCATAGAGCGCGAACAGCGCGCCGCCGAACAGCGCCATCACGCTGGCGAAATGGACCAGCCTTGCGGCGATCAGCGCATCCGTCATCGCCCAACCTCGAATGTGAAGTCACCCTGGGTACGGTGCGTGTCGGTCGACACCACTTGCCAGGAGACCTTGTAGGAGCCGGGCGCCAAGGGCCCGGCTAACGGCAGGTCGAGCTCGGAGGCATCGGAGGGCGAAAGCGCGATGGGGCCCGTCTTGACCGGGACCCCGCTAGCCGTCGTCACCGCGACCTTCGAGAATTTCGGCTCGACCCTCTCGGTGAACCAAAGCCGCACGACCTTCGGCGATCCCGGGATCTGAGCGCCGACAGCGGGATCGGCGTGATCCAAAAAGGCGTGCGCTCCGGCCGGCCCGGCGGCCAGCGCGACGACGGTGGAAGCAGCGAGCCAGGCAAGACGCATATCAGTCCCTGAATAACGGGCGGCCGATGCTATTCGCAAACAGGTCATCAAGGAAGAAATGCAATTGCACCACGCCGCCGACCCCGTGCCCGCTGTCGCTGTTCAGCGGAACGATGGCCTCCAACCCTACTTGGAAATACTGGCCCGCCCAAATGACGCCGGGTTGAACGGTGCCGGTCGTCTGGCCGCTGCCACGATCGAGTCCGCGCGAGAATGCGACTTCAACCAGCGGGATCATGCGGTCGAAGGGGGCCTTCAGCCCCATGTCGCGAACATGATGCTGCAGATATTCCAGGCTGTATTCTATCGCAAAGCCGGCATTGAGCGCGTTGGGATTGAGATCATCGCCGCTTCGCGACTTCATCGGTATGTCGAAGCCCAGATTGCCGGTAATCGCGAACGGCCTGAGCAGCGCCGCGGAATCGGGCAGGCCGCCGAATCCCTTCCCGAAATCGAAAGTCGGAGACAGGGTCGTGAAGTCGGGAGCGCCGACCCCATGCACGCGCCCGGTATGACCCCAGGTCACGGCCAATCCGAGCAGGCCGATCGCCTCATCGGCGCCGTCGACGAAGAGCTGGTACTGGATTGCCGTGTCGATCGCGTCGAACCCGGTGATGGCCGGCCCACCCTGGGGCTGCACATATTTCCAGTGCTCGGCGAAGGTGACGCCGAAGTCGGGCAGGATCCTCTTGGCGACGTCGATATCGATGTCTGTCTCGCGTCCGCCATCCGGGTTCGCCGGACTGTAGGTGACGGCGGGAAGCGACATCTCGTCGGCGACGAACGGATCGTCGGTCAGGATGGTTGCCGGAAAAAAGCGGTCACCCGCGAAGCCATGGGCAAACGCGGGCGCCGTATGGACAAGCGCCGCCATTGCGGCGAACGCCACGAGCAAAGCTGTGCGGTTCAAGATGGTGCTCCCGGGCGATCACATCTTCATGCCGGGCATGTCCGGCATATGATCGGCCTTGCCGTTCACCTTGGCCGGCGCTTGAACCGCCACCGTCGTCTCGACCTGGCCCGCCTTGCGGAAGGTCAAGGTCAGCAGGAACTGATCGCCGGCCTTGAGCGGCCTCTTGAGCCCGGTCAGCATAATGTGCAGCCCGCCCGGCTTGATCTCGAGCTTCTCGCCCGCTTTCACCGGCTGCTCGGCGACGGCGCTCATCTTCATGATGCCGTGATCGTTGGTGGTCGAATGCAGCTCCGCCTTCTGCGCCACCGGCGTCGCGATGCCGATCAGCGCGTCGTCGTCGGTCCCGTTGTTGGTGATGTTGAGATAAATGGCTGCGGTGGTCGCCGACGGCGGCGTCGGACGCGCCGAGGCATCGGCAACGTCGATGGCCGATCCGGCCGCATGGGCCGTGATCGATACTGAAAAAGCAAGAAGGAGGCCGCTCAGGGCTCCCTTGGGAAAACCGAACATGAAATCGCTCCATGAGAGAAAGCCAACCAGCCGCCGAAAGGTTCGACGGCTGAACCGAACAGGTCAGGCTTTCACCGGCGGAGCGCGAGCGCGAGCCTGCGAGACCGAGCGCCCCTCGAGAATGACGGCGGCCGGGCCAGGAGGCGATATTTTTGCAAAGATAGCGGCCGGCGCGGCGACCGCTTCGGGGGGGACGAAGCCGCCGGACAGGATATGCAGCGTCTGGCAAATGGCGCAGGCCGGCGCCCCGTGCGGAGGCGACTTATCCGTGTCCGATGGGCCGAACGGCTGGCTGCCTGGCGCCATGCACATATTGCCCACGTCCGACAGGGCCGCCGACGCCGGATGATGCAACGCCGGTACAAAGCTCTGCAGGAAAAGCGCAAGCAGCGCGAGCCACGCGGCCCGCCGGAATGCCCTATGCCGTCCCCTGAACATAGGATCCGATTAACAGACTTGCCGCGGAAAGTCCCGCGGCAATCTGCATCGGGCGAGCTTCAGTTCCGCGCCTTGTCCACCAGCTTGTTCTTGGCGATCCAGGGCATCATGCCGCGAAGCTTGGCGCCGACCTCCTCGATCGGATGCTCGGCCGAGCGGCGGCGCATCGCCTTGAAGGAGGGTTGGCCGACCATGTTCTCGGTCATGAACTCCTTCACGAACTGGCCGGTCTGAATCTCGTTCAGGATGCGCTTCATCTCCGCCTTGGTCTGGTCGGTGACGATGCGCGGGCCGCGCGTGTAGTCGCCGTACTCGGCGGTGTTGGAGATCGAGTAGCGCATGTTGGCGATGCCGCCTTCATAGATGAGGTCGACGATCAGCTTCACCTCGTGCAGGCACTCGAAGTACGCCATCTCGGGCGCGTACCCCGCCTCGACCAGCGTCTCGAATCCGGCCTGGATCAGGGCAGTGATGCCGCCGCACAGAACCGACTGCTCGCCGAACAGGTCGGTCTCGCATTCTTCGCGGAAAGTGGTCTCGATGACGCCCGAGCGGCCGCCGCCGATCGCCGAGGCGTAGGCGAGAGCGATGTCATGGGCATTGCCCGAAGCGTCCTGCGCGATCGCGACGAGACAGGGGACGCCGCCGCCCTTCTGATACTCCGAGCGAACCGTGTGGCCGGGCCCCTTGGGCGCGATCATGAAGACGTCGAGATCGGCGCGCGGCTCGATCAGCTTGAAATGGATGTTGAGCCCGTGCGCGAAAGCGAGCGCGGCACCCTGCTTCAGGTTGGGCCCGAGATCGTCGCGATAGAGCGCGCCCTGGAGCTCGTCGGGGGTGAGCACCATCACGATGTCGGCCCATTTGGCCGCCTCGGCGGGCGTCATGACGGTGAAGCCGGCCCCTTCCGCCTTCGCCGCCGTCGCGGAGCCCGGACGGAGCGCGATGCGCACATCCTTGACCCCGGAATCCCGGAGGTTGGCGGCATGGGCGTGCCCCTGGCTGCCATAGCCCACCACGACGATCTTCTTGTCGCGAATCATGCCGACATCGGCGTCGCGGTCGTAATAAACGCGCATCACAAAGCTCCTCGTCCAAAAGTCCGTGCTGCTAATAGTCTGCGGCGGCCATTAAGGCCAGAGGGTCGGCTATTCCCCCTCTATCCCCTTCGCCCCGCGCGACAGCGCCACAATACCCGTGCGGGCGACCTCGAGCTTGCCCAGTCCGGCCATAAGGGCAAGGAACTGGTCGACCTTCTCGGTCGATTCGGTAACCTCGAACACGAAGCTCGATTCGCTGGAATCGACGATCCGGGCGCCGAACCCCTCGGCGATACGAAGCACGTCACCCCGCTTGCCGCTTTCGCCCACCACCTTGACCAGCGCCAGCTCGCGGCCGACGAAGGGGCCCTCCTCGGTGAGGTCACGGACACGATGGATCGGAACCAGCCGCTCGAGCTGGGCCTTGATCTGATCGATGACCATGCGGGTGCCGGAGGTGACGAGCGTGATCCGCGAGCGACCGCGCTCGCGGTCGACCTCCGCGACCGTCAGGCTTTCGATGTTATAGCCGCGCCCGGAAAACAGACCGATGACGCGCGCCAGCACCCCCGGCTCGTTGGCGACCAGAACCGCGAAAGTGTGGCGCTCGATCGGCTGACCATCGCTCACACCAGCACCATGCCCTCTTCGCGCGCCGTCGGGTCGGTCGAGGCGTGGTCCTCCGGCCCCAGCAGCATCTCGTTATGCGCCGCGCCGCCCGGGATCATCGGGAAGCAATTCTCGGTCTGCTCGACCGCGACATCGAGGATCACGGTGCGGTCGACCGCCAGCATATCGGCGATGGCCTGGTCCAGCTGATCGGTCGTCTCGGCCCGCAGACCCACCGCGCCGAAGGCCTCGGCCAGCTTCACGAAATCGGGCAGCGCTTCGGTGTAGCTTTCCGAATAACGACCGCCATGGAGCAGCTCCTGCCATTGGCGGACCATACCCATCCAGCGGTTGTTCATGATGAACACCTTGACGGGGAGCCGGTATTGGATGGCGGTCGACATCTCCTGAATGTTCATCAGGATCGACGCCTCGCCCGCCACGTCGATCACCGTGGCGCCCGGATGCGCCATCTGCACGCCGATCGCGGCCGGCAGGCCGTAGCCCATCGTGCCGAGCCCGCCGGAGGTCATCCAGCGGTTGGGCTTGTCGAAGGGCAGGAACTGTGCGGCCCACATCTGATGCTGGCCGACCTCGGTCGTGATGTAGACATCGTCGCGGCCAGCGATCGCGGCCCTGAGCCGCTCCAGCGCATATTGCGGCTTGATCACCGGATCGCCCCGGCGATAGGCGAAGCAGTTGCGGGCCCGCCAGCCGTCGATCTGGCGCCACCACGCAGCCAGCGCCTCGGCCTTGGGCTTGTACTGCTTGGCCTTCCAGACGTCGATCATGTTCTGGAGCACGCGGCCGGCATCGCCCACGACCGGCAGGTCGACCCGCACATTCTTGTTGATCGAGCTGGCGTCGATGTCGATATGGATCTTCTTCGATCCCGGCGAGAACGCGGACACCTTGCCGGTGACCCGGTCGTCGAAGCGAGCGCCGACGCAGACCAGCAGGTCGCAGCCATGCGTGGCGAGATTCGCCTCGTACGAGCCGTGCATGCCCAGCATCCCGAGGAAATGCTTGTCCGAGGCCGGAAAAGCGCCGAGGCCCATCAAGGTCGACGTGCACGGAAAGCCGGTCATCCGGACGAGCTCGATCAACAGCTCCGACGCTTTCGGTCCGGCGTTGATGACGCCGCCGCCGGTATAGAATAGCGGCCGCTCCGCCTGGGCCAGCATCGCTACAGCCTTTTCGACCGCGGCGGGGTCCGGCTCATGGGGCGGCCGGTAGGAGAAGCTCACCTCGTCGGGCGAGCGATAGGTTCCGGTCGCGAACTGGATGTCCTTCGGCAGGTCGACCAGCACCGGACCGGGCCGTCCGCTCTTCGCCACATGGAAGGCTTCGTGCAGCGTATCCGCCAGTTTCGCGATGTCCTTCACCAGGTAATTGTGCTTGGTGCAGGGCCGCGTGATGCCGGTGGTGTCGGCCTCCTGGAAGGCGTCATTGCCGATGAGATGGGTCGGAACCTGCCCGGTAATGCAGACGAGCGGGATCGAATCCATCTGCGCGTCGAGCAATCCGGTGACGGCATTGGTCGCGCCGGGACCTGAGGTCACCAGCACGCAGCCCACCTTGCCGGTGGAGCGCGCATAGCCCTCGGCCGCATGCACGGCGCCGCCCTCCTGGCGCACCAGCACATGCCTGATCCGGTTCTGCTGGAACATGGCGTCATAGATCGGCAGCACGGCGCCGCCCGGATAGCCGAACACTGTATCCACGCCGTTGTCGGCCAACGCCGCCAGCACCATCTCAGCGCCGGTCATTGTCCGCTCGCTCATCGAAGCTCCTTCATACCGCACTGCAACCTAGCCAGGGGAACTCCCCCAGGTCAACCGGTTCCGACAATAAATGATATGATTTGAGCAAGATTTCTTTCCGAAAGTTCCTCGAATACGGCATGGCTGTCATGAGATCTGGCCGAAGCGCCTGTTGGGGCCAGTTGGTGGCGGAACCAGGTGAGCTGCCGCTTGGCGTAGTTGCGCGTCGCCTGGCGCGCGAGCGCCGCCGCCTCATCGAGTCCGATCTCACCTTTGAGATGGCGACGCAGCTCGGGCAGGCCAAGCGCCTTGTTCGCCGGCAGAGAGGCGGGAAGGCCCAGCGCGTCGAAAGCGCGCGCCTCGTCGAGAGCGCCCCGCTCGAGCATTTCCGTGAAGCGCCGGTCGATGCGGCCGTATAGCTCGGCTCGGGGCGGGATGAGACCAATCAGGCGGAAAGTGAGATCGTGACCCGGATCGCGCGGCCGCGCCTGCCATTGCGACAAAGGAATACCGGTCGATTCCACGACCTCCCAGGCGCGGATCAGCCGCTGCCGATCTCCTGGCGCGAGTCGCGCTGCGGTCTGCGGGTCGCGCTCGGCCAGCATTGCCCGAAAGGACTCGCCACCCAACTCCGCATATGATGCGGTCGTGCGTGCCCGAACCTGCTGGTCGGTCCCCGGCAGGGGCGAGAGCCCCTCCATCAGCGCCTTGATATAGAGGCCGGTCCCCCCGGTGAGGATCGGCACCAACCCGGCTTGCCGCGCGCGCCGAATCTCGGCGAGCGCCTGCGCCCGCCACCAGGCGGCCGAACTCGGTTCCCGCGCCGTCAGGACGCCATAGAGCCGGTGCGGCACGCGCGTCGCCGCTTCCACCGAGGGCCGCGCCGTCAGGATCTCGAGCTCGGCATAGACCTGTAGGCTGTCGGCATTGATGACGGAGCCGCGCAACCGCTCCGCCAGCTGGATCGCCAGTCCGGATTTACCGCTGGCCGTCGGGCCGTAGAGGATGACGACCGGTTCGCCGATCACTTACGGCGGAACTGGTCCAGCGATACGACCTCGCCGGCCTTGTCCTTGCCGTCGCCGGAGCTGCTCGCCGGAGCGGATTTCTCCTGCTGCTGCGGCGCCGCCTCCTCGGCTTGCTCGGCCGCATGAAGCGGGAGCGCGAAATTGACCGACGGATCGGCAAAGACCGTAATGGCGCGGAGCGGAATGACGAGCCGCTCGGACTTGTTACTGAATTTGACGGTGACGGCGAAGGAATCCTCGTCGACTTCGAGACCCTCGAACTGGTGCTGCAGCACGATCGTCATCTCGGTCGGATAACGCTCGCGCAGATAATTCGCCAGAGTCACGCCCGGAAAGGTCGTGCGGAAGGTGATATAGAAATGGTGCCCATCGGGAAGGCCGTACTCGGCGACCTCGGAGAGCGCCCGCCGCACGACTGCGCGCAGAGCCTCCTCCACCATCTGATTGTACTGCAGAATCTGTTTTGCCATGGCGCCACCGGCGACGAGACGCAAACCTGGATGGTAGGACGGTCTCGCGCGGAAATACAGCGCCGTTCAGACGCCGGGTGAAGGAAAAGGAAGTGGGGGGCTTCTGTTGCCCGGTGCCCCCCGAACCGCGCTTTTCACTGCTGTTTAGGCAGCAAGAGCGAAGGTTTCAACGTTGTCGTTGGCACCTATGAGATTGACCCGATAACGGCGGTATCATGCCGAGCAAAAACCATGCCTTTACCACGCGCGTCGAGCCTAGTTCGCCCCCCGTCTTTATCCGTCCCGCCGGCCTTCGGCCTGCTTGAGAACAGTTCCGGTTCCAGGTTGATGTCCCGAACCGGGGAAACTGGTGGAGGCGCCGGGTACTGCCCCCGGGTCCGCAACGCTTATTCCGCAAGGCGTTTATCGCCATAGTCAGGGGTTGCCTGACGGAGCTAAATATAGGGATTCGCTGTCGCCTTCGCCAGCCCTAGACGGAATCCCAAGCACTTTCATGACCCTGACTCCGGAACAACAAGCCGATATCGAGGCGCTTCGCGACCAATCGGCAGCCACTCGCCGCGTCGTCTCGCCAGGCCTCGAGGCCATCCTCTACGAGCCGATCCCGGTGCTCGATCACGGCTTCGTGCGGGTGGTCGACTACATGGGCGACGATTCCTCGATCGTCCAAGCGGCACGGGTCTCCTACGGCCGGGGCACCAGGAAGGTTTCGGACGATCGCGGCCTGATCCGCTACTTGATGCGCGAATGGCATTCCACGCCCTTCGAGATGTGCGAGATCAAATACCATGTGAAGCTGCCGATCTTCGTCGCCCGGCAGTGGATCCGGCACAGAACCGCCAATGTGAATGAATACTCGGCGCGATATTCTGTTTTGGATCGTGAGTTCTACATTCCGAGCCCCGAGCATCTGGCGGCGCAGTCGGTCAGCAATCGGCAGGGGCGAGGCGAGGTCCTGTCCGGCAAAGAGGCGGCCCAGGTGCTCGACCTGCTGCGAACAGACGCCGAGCGCTGCTATCGCAACTATGCCTGGATGCTGAACGAGACGGATGCGGGGGAGCAGGTCGACCCGAGCCGCCAAGGGCTGGCGCGGGAGCTGGCGCGGATCAATCTCACCCTCAACACCTATACCCAATGGTATTGGAAGACCGACCTCCACAATCTCATGCATTTCCTCAGGCTGAGGGCCGACGCGCATGCCCAATACGAGATCCGCGCCTATGCCGACCGCATGATCGAGACCCTGGACGCTTGGGTGCCGCTCGCCGCCGAGGCGTTCCGCGAATACCGGCTAGGCGGCGCCAGCCTTTCGGCGACGGCCCTCGAAATCGTCCGCAGGATGATTGCCGGCGAAGCCGTCGAGCAGGAGACGAGCGGCCTCGGCAAGCGCGAATGGCGGGAATTGATGAGCTTGTTGGGACGCGGCCCATGATGGCGCAGGCGCGGCGGCTGCTCCCGGTCTGGACGGTCTTCAAACGCAGCTACGCCTACGCCTGGGAGCGGCGCGACGTGCTCGCCGTTCCGTACCTCATCTATGCCGCGATCACGACCGTGCTCGACCTGACACTTGACCGCGCGACGGGCGGAAGCAAGCCCGCCATGCTGTTCGCCCTGCTGATAGATCAAGCCTTCGGCATGGCCTTCGCCGTCGCCATCCAGCGCTTTGTGCTAACGGGCGAGGCGGGCAGGGGAGCATCCTTCTTCCGGTGGGATCGCTACTTTCGATCCTACCTCGTGAACGCGCTGCTGCTCGGCTTTGCGATCGGGCTCTCGGCGATCTTCCTTCTCGGATTGTTCGAGAATATCGGCATCATGATGGGCGTCGTCGATGCCGGGTCCCTACGGCCGATTCCCTCGCCGCAAGCGAGCGCGCTGAGCTTGCTCGGGCTCGTCGCCGCGATCACGATCGGCGCCTTCGTGTCGCGTGTGCTCCTCACCTTGCCGGCGGCCGCCCTGGGACAGGAGGACCGGCTCCGGATCGTCTGGGCGGCAACGACCGGCAACGGGCTTCGCCTGCTCGCGGCGTCCATACTGGTGCTGCTGCCCTTCATCACGATCGAGGTGGCGCTCTTGCGGGCGACCATGGATGATCAAGGCGGAATCGTGAGCATCGGGCCCTTGTCTCTCGCGATCGAGATCCTGTCGGGCTTGGTGGCGCCGCTCCAGCTCATTGTCTTCACGATCATGCTGGCGCTCGACTACGACGCGCTGGTCAGAGGCGGCGGTCCCGGCCGTCGATTGTCGTGACGCTGCTTCTCAATCTCCTCTGGTTCATCTTCGGCGGCTTCTGGATGGGGCTTGCCTGGCTGCTCGCGGGCCTCGTGATGATCGTGACGATCATCGGGATTCCATGGGCCGGCGCCGCCTTCACGATCGCCGGCTTCTCCTTCTGGCCGTTCGGCCGCACCGCGGTGGACCGCCGGGCCATCACCGGACGCGAGGATATCGGCACCGGGCCGTTGGGGCTCATCGGCAACATCGTCTGGTTTGTGATCGCCGGCTGGTGGCTGGCGCTCGGCCATCTGGCGACCGCCGTGGCCCTGGCCGTCACCGTCATCGGCATTCCCTTCGCCTGGCAGCATATAAAGCTCGCCATCCTGGCGATCGCGCCGATCGGCAAGGAGATCGTACCCGTCAGGCCGTGGGGGTTTTAGGTTCTCCCGGTCAGGTCAACCCCGGCCTTGCTCAGCCGCAAGAGTTGGTATATACTTTTAGTGTATACCAGATGGCGGGCAAATGGAAACAGCGAAGATATTTTGGACTGGGAGATCGCAAGCAGTGCGCCTTCCGAAGGAATTTCGGTTTGAAGGCGCCGAGGTGCGGATCCGTCGCCATGGCAGCTCTGTTATCCTCGAGCCGGTGGCGGAAGATTGGAGCTGGCTGGATTCTCTTGCCGGTCAACTCGACGATGATTTTGTCGACGCAGTCAATGAGCAACCGGCGCCGCAGGAGCGTCCCGCACTCGACGAGTTCTTTCGCTGATGCGCTATCTTCTCGATGCGCACATCGTCATCGCTCTATTGAATGACACTCGCTCCAAGGCGGCTCGACGCGCACGGCGGGAGGAGCCGGGCGATGTTGCGATTTCCTCCATTGTGTCGCACGAGCTTTTTTACGGCGCGTTCAAGAGCCAGCGGACCGACCGGAATGTTGCATTGATCGATGCGCTTCGGTTTGCGGTGCTCGATTTCGACAAAGAAGATGCGCGCCAAGCGGGCCGGATACGAGCATCTTTGGCGCGCCTAGGCACGCCGATTGGTCCTTATGACATCCTCATTGCAGGACAAGCTCTGGCTCGCGGCCTAACCCTGGTCACGCATAACACGCAAGAATTCCGCCGAGTGTCGGGATTGCGGATCGAGGATTGGCAAGACTGAGGCCGTTGCCGTGCATCTATTCCTCCCGGATCACCGGTGGAGCACGGTGAGCGGCGTGACCTTCGAGTGTGGCGAGCACGCCTTCCGCGATACGGCGATAGGCCGTTGCGTGCTGTCCATCGGGCTCAGCCACGACGATCGGCGTGCCTTCGTCGGAGGTCACCCGGATCTTCATGTCGAGCGGGATTTCGCCCAGGAACGAGACGCCGAGGCGCTCCGCCTCGCGCCTGGCGCCGCCATGGCCGAAGATCGGCGTCTCGTGCTGGCAGTTGGGACAGATGAAAGTGCTCATATTCTCGACGATACCCAGCACCGGCACCTCGACCTTGCGGAACATCTGAACCCCGCGCGACGCGTCGATCAGCGCCAGATCCTGCGGCGTCGACACGATGACCGCGCCCGCTAAAGGCACCGTCTGCGCAAGCGTCAGCTGCGCGTCACCGGTGCCGGGCGGCATATCAACCACCAGGATGTCGAGCTCGCCCCATTCGACATCGCGCAGCATCTGCTGCAGGGCGCCCATCACCATCGGGCCGCGCCAGATCATGGCCGTGTCCTCGGGCACCAGGAATCCCATAGACATCACGCGGAGACCGTGCGCCATCTTGGGCAGCAGAGTCTTGGCCGGCGTCGCGTCGGGCTTGCCCGACACACCCAGCACCCGCTGCATCGACGGACCATAAATGTCGGCGTCCAGCACGCCGACCTTTTTGCCGAGCGCCTGGAAGGCGAGCGCCAGATTGGCCGCGGTCGTGGATTTGCCGACGCCACCCTTGCCGGACGCGACCGCGATGATGTGCTTCACGCCCGGCAGCGCCGCCTTAGGGCGCGGACCGGGCCCGTGTTGAGGCGGAGGGGGCTGATGCTGTCGTTGCGGCGCCGGCGCGGCCTTTGCGCGCTTTCCCGACAGCACGACGGTCGCACGCGCGACGCCTGGCAGTGCGGCCACGCGCCGCTCCGCCTCCTGTCGCAGGGCTTCGAGCCGGGGGCCGACGGCCGGATCGACCTCGAGCGCCACCGTCACGCGATCGCCGGCAATCGAAATCCCGCCGACCAGGCCCGATTCGAACAGCCCCCGGCCGCCCTCGGGCCCTTCGATCTCGTCCAATGCTCGGCGGATCGCCGCCTCATCGATAGCCATGCTCAATCCTCCGCAACCCGGCTCGTCAATTCCGCATCCCGGATTGCCAACACGCCGCCGACCGGCACATATAGGCGCCGCGCCCGCCGAACAAGAGGCAAGGCCGATAAGGTTCGGGCGAAATGTCCTGGAGGGAGTCCGCGGGTTATGTCGTGGAATGACAAGGGCGGCGGCCCCTGGGGTTCGCCTCCGAGCAGCAACGGCCCGCGCGGGCGCCAGCCGCCGCAAGGCGACGGACCGAACGACATCGAGCAGATGCTGCGGCGCGGCCAGGACCGTATGCGGGACCTGCTGCCGGGCGGCTTCGGCGGGGGCAGGACCATCCTCGCGATCATTGCCGCTGGGCTGCTGATCTGGATCGCAACGGGCATCTATCGGGTCGACCCCAACGAAGAGGCTGTCGTGCAGCGTTTCGGCGCCTGGGACCGGACCGAATCGCTGGGGCTGCATTACCATCTGCCCGCGCCGATCGAGACCGTTACCATGGTCGACGTCACCGGTCGGCACCAGACCGAGATCGGGTCGATGGGCATCCGCGACACGGTTGACGCCAGCACCATGCTGACCGGCGACCGCAACATCGTCGAGGTCGATTTCGTCATTGTCTGGCAGGTTATGGATCCGGTGAAGTATCTATTCAGGGTCTCCGAACCGGAGGCCCTGCTGCAGCGGGCCGCGCAAAGCGCGATGCGCGAAGTGATCGGCCAGACCGATGTGCAGCAGGCGTTGAACGAAGGTCGCCGCAAGATCGAGCTCGACTCGGCGGCCATCTTGCAATCGACCCTGGACCGCTACGAGTCCGGTATCCGCGTCGCGGCGATCCAGCTCCAGAAGGTCGATCCGCCCCAGCCCGTCGTCGACGCTTTCAACGACGTCCAGCGCGCGCTTTCGGAAAAGGAGCAGCAACGCAACGAGGCCGAGAAATATCGCAACGACATTCTGCCGCGTGCCCGCGGCGACGCGACCAAGGCGATCCAGGACGCCGAAGGCTACAAGACTCGCGTCGTCGCCGAGGCGAACGGCGAAGCGCAGCAATTCCTCTCGGTTCTCAACGCCTATAAAGCCTCGCGGGACGTGACGGCGCGCCGGCTTTACATCGAAACGATGGAGCAGATCCTGCAGCACAGCCGCAAGATCATCCTCGACCCATCCATCGACGCGAAGACCGGCGTCGTGCCGTACCTGCCGTTGCCGACGCTGCCGGCCCCCGCCAGGGGAGGGCAGTAAGCAATGCACGCGCCCCGAAATCTCATCGTCGCCGGAATCGTCCTGTTCGGTCTTCTGATCGCGCTGTCGAGCGCTCTGTTCACGGTTAACGAAAACGAGCAGGCGATCCTTCTCCAGTTCGGCGCCGTCCAGCGGATCGATCGCACGGCGGGCCTCAAATTGAAGCTGCCCTTCGTGCAGAACGTCGTGTTCTACGAGAAGCGCTTTCTCAATCTCGCCACACCGCCGGAAGAGGTGATCCTCTCCGACCAGGCGCGGCTCGTGGTCGACGCGTTCGTCGTCTATAGAATCGACGACCCGCTCAAATTCTACCAGGCGGTCCGGACCGATGAAGGCGCCCGGCAGCGCCTGACCTCGGCGATGAACGCAACCCTTCGCGACGTTCTGGGCGGCACGACGATCGTCAGCATGCTGTCGAAGGATCGCGAAACTGTGATGCAGGCGATCCGGGATAAAGTGAATGACGCGGCATCTCCGATGGGGATCGCCGTCGTCGATGTCCGCATCAGCCGGGCCAACCTGCCCGAATCGATCAGCCAGGCGATCTACGGCCGCATGAAATCCGAACGCGAGCGGGAGGCGGCCGAGTATCGCGCCCAGGGATTCGAGCAGGCCCAGGAAATCAAATCCAAGGCCGACCGGGAGCGCACGGCGATCCTGGCCGACGCCAAGCGTCAGGCCGACATACTGCACGGCCAAGGCGACGGGGAGGCCATCCAGGTCTATGCCGATGCCTTCGGCAAGGATCCCGAATTCTACGCCTTTTATCGTTCGCTCGAAGCCTACCGGAAGAGTTTGGCGACCGAGGATTCGGAATTCATCCTGTCACCCAATTCGGACTTCCTCAAATATCTGAACCGACAGGCGCCGTCCGCAGGCAAGCCCTAGGGAACTTCGCGCCCGAGGCCGCAGTTGACCCAGGGGTCGCACCGCTCTTACATGGGACGATTTCGAGGTGTCGCGTTCGGCCAGGAGCCGGCCGCCAGGCGATGAGGAACCTCTTCCGTGATCTGTGACAACCCCGTGGCTTTATCGACCGCGCCGGCCTCGCGCGCGGCGGCGCCGGCCCGTGCGCCCGCGCGATCCTCCCGGATCCTCGCTTTCCTGGCGGCTTGCCTCGCAGCCTTGCCGCTCTGGCCGGGCGCCGCCCTGGCCGAGCACGCTCCGCCTGGAGATTTCGTCGAGCTGTCGGCCCGCCTGCTGCCGACCGTCGTCAATGTGGCCGCCCGTTCCAAGGGTGTCGAGCCGAGACACGAGGCGCCGGACACCTCCCAGGCACCGCCCGGCTCTCCGTTCGAAGAGTTCTTCAAGGAATTCATGGAGCGCAACGGCCAGGGCGAGCCGCAGCAGCATCGCGGCTTGTCGGTCGGTTCAGGCTTCGTAATCGACGCCGAAAAGGGCTACATCGTCACCAACAACCACGTGATCGAGGGTGCCGACGGCCAGCCCGCCGATGAGATCAAGGTCACGCTGCAGAACGAGAAATCCTATCTCGCCTCGATCGTCGGCCGCGACCCTGCGGCGGACGTTGCGGTCCTCAAGATTCAGCCGAGCTCCGACCTGGTGGCCGTCACTTGGGGCGACAGCAGTCAGGCCAAAGTCGGCGAGTGGGTTCTGGCGATCGGCAGCCCCTTCACGCTGACCGGAACAGTGTCCGCCGGGATCATTTCGGCGCGCAATCGCGACATCCATGTCGGCCGCTATGACGATTTCATCCAGACCGATGCTTCAATCAACAAGGGCAATTCGGGCGGGCCGCTCTTCAACATGAAGGGCGAGGTGATCGGCATCAATACGCTGATCTATTCGCCCTCCGGCGGCTCGATCGGTCTCGGCTTCGCAACCCCCTCGGCGGAAGTCCGGCCGGTGGTCACGCAGCTTATCCAGTTCGGCAAGGCGCGTCGGGGTTGGCTCGGCGTATCGATCCAGAGCGTCGACCAGGACATCGCCGACAGCCTCGGGCTCAAGAGCGCGACGGGAGCGCTCGTCTCGAGCGTCAAGCCGAAGAGCCCCGCGGCGGTCGGCGGTATCCAGGCGAACGACGTGATTCTGAGCTTCGACGGCAAGGAGGTCGGCGACAGCAAGCGGCTGCCCCGAATCGTCGCGGAGACCGCCGTCGATCGCGACGTCGACGTCAAGCTCTGGCGCGACGGCAAAGAAGTGACGAAGACCGTCCGGATCGGCGAAATGCCCGACCAGCAGACGGTGGCCACGGCGGAGGAGCCCGGCGCCAACGGCAAGGGCAATGCGCCGGTCAAAGGCGGACAGTCGGTCGATCAACTCGGCCTCAGCCTGGCGCCCATCACGGCTGATTCGCGCCAGCGCTATCAGCTTGGCGATGATGTCGCCGGCGTGCTGGTTACCGGCGTCAAGCCGGATAGCCCGGCGGCCGAGAAGCAGCTGATCCCCGGCGATGTGCTGGTCGAGGTCAACCAGCAGGAAGTCAAATCGCCCAAGGATGTGATCGACAAGGTTGAGCAAGCCCGCAAGGAGAACAAGAAGTCCGTGTTGCTGCTGGTCCAGCGCCAGGGCAGCGATGTCGGCTTCGTGGCGCTGCCGCTGAATCAGAAATCAAAGGGCTGATCGGCGCCCACCAATTTAGCCGACGAATTCCTCGGATCGGTATCCCTGGGCGTAGAGCAGCGCGTCCAGCCCGCAATGGTCGACCCGGACACGCACTTGCGCGCGGACGGTCGCCTTGGCGTGAAAGGCGACGCCGAGACCCGCCGCCAACAGCATCGGCACGTCATTCGCGCCGTCACCCACGGCCAGCGTCTCGGCCAGCGGAATGTGATCGCGACCCGCCTGCTCGACCAGACGCGCGAGCTTGTCGTCGCGATCGCGGATCGGCGGCAACACCGAGCCGGACAGGCGCCGCTCGCCGTCAGGTCCCAAGAATTCGAGCGTGTTGGCGAAGACCCGATCTATCCCGAGCTCCGCCGCCACACGCTCGGCGAAGATCGTGAAGCCGCCCGACACGAGCATGGTCTGCGCGCCATGCCGCCGCATCGTCGCGATCAGCGCCCTGGCGCCGGGCATGAGCGTGATCCGACGGGTGACGCCGTCGATTTCCGCTTCCGTCAGACCCTTGAGCAGCATCACCCTTTCCTTGAGCGCGCCGACGAAATCGATCTCGCCATTCATCGCCCTGGCCGTAATCGCCGCGATCGCCGGGCGCAGACCTTTGAGGTCGGCGAGCTCGTCCAGCATCTCCTGATGGATCAGGGTGGATTCCATGTCGGCGACCAGCAGACGCTTGCGCCGTCCGACGAGCGGCTGAGTCACGCAATCGATCGCCACGTCGCCGAGCGCCCGCCCGATCGCGGCGTCGGCCTGATCGGGATCCAGATCGTCGAACTGCAGATCGGCCGCTTCTCCGGGAGCAAGCCAATCAGCGGATTGAGTCTCGGCGCCTAACGCCGCGAGCGCGCCGCGCGCGGCTTCGACATGCGCCTCGGCGAGCGCGCCTTTGGTCGGTCCGATCAGAGTCGCGGCGAATTTCATCGGCTTTGCGGTGTGTCGGGAGAGGCCGGGCGCATATTCGCGAGCGACTGCTCCCCTGTCTACTGCCTCGGCGGCATGGGGCTAGTGTCTTCTTCGGGCGATCGGTCGCGGCGGACCGGCGGAGCCGGCCGGCTTCAGAAACCCCGCCGAGGCGTAGCCTCCCTGTGCCAAATGATACCATTCGGAATCCGGCGTCATGCCGGACACCTCGACCTCCCGGCCCGCGGGCAGGATGCCGAGCGTCGGCGCGTTTTCGCGCGGCGCCGACCGCACGCGGATGTCGGCGACGGCGACGAGGGTTTGGCCGGAGATCGCAATCTTCGCTGCTGGCGCTTGCGGCGAAGCCGCGGAGCGCGGCACTGGAGCGGGCGAGGTCGGCTTCATCTCGGCCGCGGGAGACGGAGTCTCGGCCGCGACGGTGCCCGGGACGATCGTCGGATTGGGGGGCGCGGCATGGAGCAACTCGATCGGACCCAGCGGCCGGGCTGTCGAATCGCCCGGACCCTGCATGGCGAGCTCGACTCGGAAGCGTGATCCGAGCGGCTTGTCGCAGGCGACGTGAAGATCGGCCTTGCGCAGCCCGGGTTCAAGATCGGTATCGACCGTGACGGATTGCTCGCCGGCGACCGATCCGATGGCTCCGGTCCATGTCGCCGGCGGCGCGCCATCGACCGCCAGCGAAATCGCGCAGCGAGCCTCGGGCGTATTCAGATATTCGGCGAGCCAGCTGGCCTTGGCGGAAAGCGCATATTTGCCTTTGGCCGCGATGTTCAACATGCCGGAGGCGTCATAGGCGAGACCGAAATTGAAAGCTTCTTCGACGGCCCCGCGATAGCTTCCCATATCGAAGCCGGCGGCCGGCGCCGCGAAGGCGGTCAGGGGTTTCCCCGGCGATGGCGCAAGTTGGACGCCGGCCTTGTAGACGGTGATCTGCCAGCCGGGCTGGTATCCTTCCGGCGTCGACGATAAGCCCTGTGCGTCCGCCCGGGCGGTTGTTAGGCTGAGCCCAAGGAGTATCAGCAGGCTCGCGCCGAGTCTGGACCGGAAGGCTGCGTTCATGCGGTTTCCTATGTAGTCGATGTCTAAAGCCGGCCCGTCCCGGACAATTCGTTCCACCATCCTCGCAGGACGATCGATGACCGCCCAGCGCCGAAACAGAATTTTGCCGCCCCGCGCACGCAACACCAAGATCGTGGCAACTCTGGGGCCGGCGAGCGCGACGCCTGAGGAGATTGAAGCCCTGTTCCGGACCGGGGCCGATGTTTTCCGACTGAATTTCAGCCACGGCACTCGCTCTGAGCATCGCGACCGAGTCACGGCGATCCGAGCCGTCGAGCACGCCTATGAATGGCCGATCGGAATCATAGCGGATTTGCAGGGCCCCAAGCTCAGGATCGGCCTGTTCGAGGGCGGCAAAATCGAGCTCGAGCCCGGCCAGGCCTTCCGGCTGGATTCGAGCCCCGCACCCGGGAACGCCAAACGAGTCCAGCTTGCCCATCCGGAGCTGATCGACGCGCTGGCGCCGGGAGCGGAGATATTGCTCGACGACGGCCGGGTGCGTCTTCGGGTCAAGAAGCGCGGAGCCGATTTCTTGGACACCGCGGTCGTCTCCGGCCGCACCTTGTCGGACCATAAGGGCGTCAACGTCCCCGGCGTGGTGCTGCCGCTGATGGCGCTGACCGAGAAGGACCGCGGCGACCTCGCGGCGGCGCTCGACTTCGGGGTCGACTGGATCGCGCTCTCCTTCGTGCAGCGTCCCGACGATGTCGCCGAGGCGCGTCGGCTCGCGGGCCGCGGCGTGGGGCTCATCGTCAAGCTCGAGAAGCCGGCGGCGCTCGAGCATTTGGAGGCCCTCATCGAGATGGCCGATGGAATCATGGTGGCGCGCGGCGATCTGGGCGTCGAGCTGCCGCCGGAGGAGGTGCCGGTTTTGCAGCGGCGGATCGTGAGCGCGGTTCGCCGGGCGGGCAAACCGGTCATCGTCGCGACCCAGATGCTGGAATCCATGATCTCCGCGCCGACTCCGACCCGCGCAGAAGCCTCGGACGTGGCGACGGCCGTATATGAGGGAACCGATGCCGTCATGCTGTCGGCGGAGACCGCGGCAGGCGCCTATCCGCTCGAGGCGGTGGAGATCATGGACCGGATCGCGACCCGGATCGAGCGCGACCCCGGCTATCGCCGGATCATGAATGCCGAGCCGCTGCCGCTCGAATCGACTTCCGGCGACGCGATCAGCGCCGCCGCGCATCAGGTAGCGACGACGATCGGCGCGGCCGCGATCGTGACCTACACGACCTCAGGATCCACGACGCTGCGCGCTGCTCGCGAGCGACCGCAAGTTCCGGTGCTCTGCCTCACGCAAAATTCCGGCACCGCTCGACGGCTGGCGCTCTCCTACGGAGTTCGCGCGGTCATCACCTCGGACGTGCACAGCTTCAGCCAGATGGTCGAGAAGGCCGTCCGGCTGGCGCGCGCGACCGGCGTCGTCGACAGCGGACAGCGGCTGGTCGTCACCGCCGGCGTTCCCTTCGGAACGCCTGGAAACACGAATACGCTGCGGATCGCCTGGGTGGGCGAGCCTTAGGTTAAGACGGAGATCGGATCGGGCGGCCTCAGGCCGGGCCGCTGCGGCGCTTAGCCCTGGCGCGCCTTGAAGCGGGGATTCTGCTTGTTGATCACATAGATTCGCCCCTTGCGCTTCACCACGCGGCAGGCCTTGTGGCGCGTCTTCAATGTCTTGAGCGAGCTCGCGATCTTCATTGGTCGGTCCTTCGGGCAGCGGGCGATGGCCGCCCCTTCCAAGGGCGCGGAAACTAAGCTGCAGGCCCACGATTTGTCAACTTCACCGGCGACACTTGTGGCTAGCTGGTGACGTGTCCGGATTTTGTAGCTCGTGATGTGTCCGGTTTTAGACCTTCTCCAAAGAGAGGGCGGGAATGGACCGGACACGCGTTCACGATGGGATCAGACGGATGCGGTTTGA
>Ga0209062_1003103_pt1 | contig 20035 bp, 15 predicted proteins | sample Coa_R2_2_FD_187158 | JGI IMG/M metagenome (GOLD analysis project Ga0209062, IMG submission 187158) | Surface soil microbial communities from Centralia Pennsylvania, which are recovering from an underground coalmine fire - Coalmine... | ecosystem: Environmental > Terrestrial > Soil > Unclassified...
GGTGGTGTCAGGATGGGGGAGGCGATGGGACATGGCTGGCTCCTTCAGTGTGTGGCACCGCCCGAATGGGTGACCCACGTCGGATCAACCTTGGCTGAACGGCGCCAGCCGTTCCATCGTCACTGAGCCGAGCTCCCCGGCTGAATCGAGCGCCTCGGCTGGAGCCCGGCCGGGTCGGCTGGAGCCCGGCCGGGTCGGGCATCGACCGGCAGGAGGACCGTCAGAGGCGGCGCGCGGTGGCTCGCAGCTCGGCCTGTGCCTGCTCGTCGCCATGGAGCTCGACTCGCGCCACCGCGTCACGGCCCGACGCGAACAGCACCAGCTCGCTCGGGGGCCCGCTGATCGTCACCGACGATCCACCGTCCTTCGCGCGCCGGGCAACGGTGGTGCCGTGCCCAGGGGCGTCGAGCACGACCCCGACCGGCGAGCGGCGGAAAACCAGGCGGCTGAGCCCCTTGAGGCGCGCCCAGAGGGCCTGCTCCTCCCCCACCGGCAAGTCGCGGGGCTCCCAGCCGGGCCGCGCGCGCCGGACATCCTCGTGGTGCACGAAGTACTCGGCGGTGTTGACCTGAGCGTCGACTGCCGCGATGCGCACGGGCAGCGGCGGCCCTCTCCGGACCGTCGCCACGAGGTCCGGCCAGGAACGGCTGTCGCGAAGCCGGCGCTGCACTCGCTGGGTATGGCCCGCCAGCGCCTTGATGACGATGCCCGCTGCAGCGTCCGGGCGGCGGTCGCGGAGCACCAGGTGGGCGGCCAGGTCGGCCGTCTGCCAGCCCTCGCACAGCGTGGGGGCGTCGGGGCCGACCTCCTCCAGCAGCGCACTCAGTGCCTCGCGCTCGGAGCGGGCGTAGTTCGCCATGGTCAGCGGTACCGGGTCGCCATGAGGAACCCCGCGAAGATCAGGCCGAGCCCTCCCACCAGGTACCAGACCGACACCGAGCCCGGCAGCACCGACAGGTAGTTGAGGAGGATCATGAGCACGCCGAGCACGAGGAGGGCGAGCATGGCCGTCCCGAACCACCGCGGGCTCCTGCGGACGCTGCGCGGCACGGGGGGCGTGTAGCGGCCGCTCTCCTCCGCGGGGCGGGAGCGGCCGGGCCGGGTGCCGGCCCGCGGGACGGTGCCCTTCACCGTCGTGCGGCCCGCGGAGCGCCCCTTGCGCTGGGCCCGGCCAGGTCCGGTGCTCGTCGAGGGGGCCATGGGCGCACACTACACAGCCCCGGGGAGCCGTGGAGGGCCACGACCCCGGTACCATCGCGGCGGTGCCGGTGCGGGTCCTGCTCGTCGACAACTACGACTCGTTCGTCTACAACCTGGTGCAGGAGCTCGGCGAGCTCGGAGCCGACCCGATCGTGTACCGCAACGACGCCATCGACGTAGCCGGCATCCGGCGGGCCAACCCCGACGCCGTGGTGATCTCGCCCGGCCCGGGGCGACCCGAGTCGGCCGGGATCAGCATGGCGGCGATCGAGAGCCTGGCCGGCGAGGTCCCAATCCTCGGTGTCTGCCTCGGCCACCAGTGCATCGGGCAGGTCTTCGGCGGACGCGTGGTGGGGGCTCCGAAGCTCATGCACGGCAAGACGTCCGAGATCCGTCATTGCGGGACGGGGATCTTCGCGGGACTGCCGAACCCGCTCGTGGCCACCCGCTACCACTCGCTGGTGGTGGCGCCCGAGTCGGTGCCGCCTGAGCTGACGGTCACTGCCACCACGGCCGACGGGGTGGTCATGGGCCTGCGCCACGCGGAGCTCGCTGTCGAGGGCGTGCAGTTCCACCCTGAGTCGATCCTCACCCCGTCGGGACTGAGCCTGCTCGACAACTTCCTCCGGCAGGTGGCGGCGACCTGAGCGGGGCTGCCGGGCGACCGGCAAGCCGGGCCGGCGAGCCCGGCATCCGGAATGGTGGTGGCGAGCCGAGCGGGGCCACCAGGCTCCCGGCAGGCGGAGGGGTGGCGGGCGGGCCTCTGCAGGTCGCGTCAGCCGTTCTGGGACTGCGTCGTGCTCGTGGTCGTGGTCGACGACGGCGTAGGCGGCGCCGTGTTCTGGCAGACCACGATCGCCACCGCCGTGCCGGCGGGCACCGGGCTGCCGGGCTGCGGGTTCTGGCTCACCACGTTCCCGTTGGCGGTCGGGTCGCAGCTGGCCGTGGTGGTGGGCGACGGGCTGAGGTGGGCGGCCGAGATCGCCGCCGCGGCCTGCGCCTGGGACTGGCCAACGACACCCGGCACCGTGGCGCACGGCCCCGAGGAGACGACCAGGTTGACCGGGGTACCCGTCGGCACCGACGTGTTGGCGCCCGGGTCGGTGGACGACACGAGCCCGCTCGCAAGGCCGCTGGCCGAGCAGGCACTCGACACCGAGCCGACCGACAGGTTCGCCCCCTTGAGCGCCGCCCCGGCCTGTGCCTGGGACTGCCCGGTCACGTCGGGGACCGTGGTGGTCGTCTGGACCGACGACACGGTCAGCTCCACCACCGTGCGCGGCTGCACCTTGGTGCCCGGCGCCGGGCTCTCGGTCAGCACGGTGCCCGAGGGCTTGTCGCTCGGCACCGTCGTGGCGTGGTAGCGGAGGTTCGCGTTGGCGAGCGTGACCTGGGCCGCCGCCAGCTGCTCGCCTCGCACGTCGGGCACGGCGATGTCCGCCGGCGGGCCGGAGCTCACCACGAGGTCGACCTTGCTCTCCTTCTTCACCTGGCGGCCGGGCGGCGGGGCGGTGCCCGTGACCGTGCCCGCGGCGTACCTGGCGTCGGCCCGTCGGGTGACCGACCCCACCTGCAAGCCGACAGCGCGCACCTCGGCCTCGGCCACGCTGAGCTGCTTGCCGACCACTGCCGGCACCGCCACCTCGTTGCCGCCGAGGTACCCGAGAGAGCGCAGGAGGAGCACGGCCACCACGGCCAGCAAGACCAGCAGGACCCCGAGGGCGGCGAGCAGGCGGCGGGTGCGGCGGCGGCGCAGATCGTCGACCGGCGAGGGGGCCGGGGGACGGGGGCCGTCGGCCACGGGTACGGCCTGAGTCCGCGCGACGCTCCCGACGGAAGCAGTCGGGGCGGCCGCGACCACGGCTGCCGCGTCGGCGCCGTCTGCGAGCACCGGCCGGCCGTCGGCAATGCGGAGCAGGTCGGCACGCAGCTCCTCGGCTGACGCGTACCGACCCTCGCGCGACTTGGCCATCGCCTTCATGATCACGGCCTGCAACGACACCGGGACCTGGGGATTGATGTCGCGAGGGAGGGGCGGCTGCTCGCGCACGTGCTTCGAGGCCACCGCCACCGGCGACTCCCCGAGGAACGGGGTCCGCCCGGCCACCATCTCGAAGAGGACGACACCCAGGGAGTAGATGTCGCTGCGGGCGTCGACGCCGACGCCCTCGGCCTGCTCGGGCGAGAAGTAGGCGGCGGTGCCCATGACCGCACCGGTCTGGGTCAGGCTCTCTTCGGTGTTGACGGCACGGGCGATGCCGAAGTCGGTCACCTTCACCTGGCCGTCGTCGGTGATGAGGACGTTGCCCGGCTTGACGTCGCGGTGCACCACGCCGTGGCGGTGGGCGTAGGCGAGGGCGGCGGCGACGTTGGCCCCGATGTCGACCGCACGCTCCGGCGGAAGGGGCCCCGAGGCCCGCAGCAGCGCGGAGAGTGGGCGGCCGTCGACGTACTCCATCACGATGAAGTAGGTGCCGTCGTCCTCGCCCCAGTCGAACACGGGCACGATGTTGGGATGCGACAGGTTCGCGGCCGCCTGCGCCTCCCGGCGAAACCGCTCGACGAAGGCCCGGTCGACGGACAGCTCGGGGAAGAGCACCTTGAGCGCCACCGGCCGGTCGAGCAGGGCGTCGCGTGCCCGGTAGACCTGGGCCATACCCCCCCGCGCGACCAGGTGGGTGATCTCGTAGCGGCCCGAGAAGACGCGCGGGGCTTGGACGGGTTCCATGGCGGTCAGAGCCTACGCAAGCATCCGGACATCGCCGGGGCCGCCTGCCCCGCGGGACCGCCGGCCACCCGCCCCGCGCCACCGCCGGCCATCCGCCCCGCGACGAGGCGTTCGGCGAGACGGCGGGCCAGCCGGCACGTCGGAGCAGCCTCGGGTTCTCACGGCAGCGGCCCCGTGCCCGGCGGCGGGTTGAGCGCCGCCTGCAGCACGGCCCTCATGATCGGGCCGGCGACCTCGGCACCGCTCGTCGACACCTCCTGGTACGGCACGACCACCGCGACCGCCACCTTGGGGTTGGAGGCGGGCGCGAAGGCGATCATCCAGTCGTCGGTGTTGGCCGTCGGGTCCGGCCGACCCGTCTGGGCGGTGCCGGTCTTCGCCGCCACCTGCCATTGCGGCGGGAAGATGCCCGCCGCGGTGCCGTTCGTGGCCACCGCCTCCATGAGCGGGACCACCTGCGCAGCCGCCTGCTGGGACGCCGCCCGGAGGTACGGGGTCGGCTGGTAGGACGTCACGACGCGGCCCTGGGCGTCGCGGACCTGGTCCAGCAGGTGGGGGGTCATCACCACCCCCCCGTTGGCGACGCCCGCTGCCACCATGGCGTTCTGGAGGGCAGTCGCCGCCACGTCCTGCTGGCCGATCGCCGAGTAGGCGAGGCCAGGCGCCCCGAGCTGGTTCGAGGCCAGCTGTGCGGCGGTCGGGTAGTTCGAGCGGACGACCCCGGGCAGGTCGATCGGGGGCACGGCGTTGTACCCGAACTGGGCCGCCTGCTGCGACAGCGCGTCGGCCCCGAGGGCGATCCCGAGCGCTCCGTACCCGGGGTCGCAGGACTCCGGGAGCATCACCTGCATCGTGCCCCCGCACGGAACCGCGCCCTGGGGACCCGGGGCGTCGTTGCACAAGAGCCTGTTCGACTGGGGCAGCGGCAGGCAGCCGGCCGTCGGGAAGCTGAAGTTGGCCAGCTGGGGGCGCAAGTTGTAGACGGCGGTCGTCGTGATCACCTTGGCCGTGGACCCGGGCGGGAAGATCTCGCCCGTCGCGATCGGCCGCAACGGTATGAACCCCTCGGCGTCGCGCTGCGAGTAGGTGTAGTAGGCCACCTGCTCCTGGTGGATGTCGGGCGACGCCAATAGGTTCGGGTCGAAGCTGGGGTTGGACGCCATGGCCAAGATGGCACCGGTGTGCGGGTCGATGACGACGACCGCGCCGTCCTTGTCGGGGTGCGGGTTGTCGCGAAGGGCCTGCATCGCCGCCTGCTGGAGGTAGGGCTCGATGGTCAGCACGACGTTGTCGGTCGTCGCGGGCGGCGGGTCGAGCAGCTGGGAGAGGGACTGGACGGGCTGGCTGTGGGCGACGAGGTACCGGTCGTACTGGTACTCGATGCCCGAGGTCCCGTAGAAGATCGAGGAGTAGCCGACGACCGGGGCGTACACCGAGGGGTCCGGTGTCGGGTACACCCGCATGTAGTGGTACGGGCCCGACGTGGCGAGCTTCGACTCGGCCAGCACCGTCTGGCCGTCGGCGGCCAGGATCATGCCGCGCTGGTTGTCGTAGCGCTTCACCACGTTGAGGGGGTTCTCGGACGAGCTGTCGAGCGCCTGGGCCTTGCGGAACTGGACGTTCCACAGCTGGATCAGGACCACGGCGAAGCACGCCACGAGCACCAGTGCCAACCAGCGGATCCGGCGTCCCATCAGCCCTCCTCACCTGGCGCGCGCCCACCTGGCGCGCGCTCGCCTGGCCCCCATCGCCGGCCGGCGGACGGCGCCGCCACGTGGGCCGTCACGGTGCCGGCGCCGCGGTCGTGCCGGGCGTTGCAGGGGGCGCCGCCCCGGGCTGCGCCTGGGTCGACCCGGGCACCGAGCTCTGGGGTGCCGTCGTCGATTCCTCCTGCTGATGGAGGTTCCGCACGTAGGCCCGGGCGGCCGACAGCGAGGGCTCCTGCACCCCGGTGCGGAGCTGGGGGATGCGGAACGCCGGCACCTGGGAGGTGGTGATGCCGGTACGGTCCACCAGCTTCGGCTCGAACCACAGCAGGCCCCCCGGGCGGCCCTGGTAGATGACGAGCTCGCTGTGGCGCACCGTGACGTACCAGTTGTCCGATGCGTACCAGCGGACCACGAAGAAGGCAGCCGCGAGCAAGCCGGCCAGCAAGAGAAAGAAGCCGACCACCCGCACGGTCACCCGGCGCGGCACCCCGAGCTGGCGGCGGCGGGCCCGCCTGGCCGAGCGACGCGCGCGCCGGCCTCTGCGCCTGTCCGGTTCGCCCTGCTGGGCCCCACCGGTGGGCCCAGTGCGCCCGCCCCCGCCGGTGCCCACCGCTTGTCCTCGGCCGCCGGTCGCGCCGACCGGGGAGGAGTCGGGGGCTGGTGCGCTGCTCGCGGCCCGGAGGTTGCCGGCGGCTGGTATCGCGGCGGGCTCCCTGCCAGCCGCCGCACGCGGCACGACCGCTGTGAGCGGGTCCGGCTCGACCGGGGCGTCGAGTGCCGTTCGCCTGCCGAACCCGGCGGCCGGGGACGTGCTGGCGGGTGGGGAGGTCGGTCTCGGGGGGCCGGCACGATCGCCGGGGCCGTGCCCCGCCCCGGTGCCCGCTCCTCCGAAGGTGCCTGTCGTTCCTGGCACCCCCTCACCCGGTGGACTGTCGGTGCCTGGACCAGGCATGCCGGCAGCGCGCGCCGAGCTGCGACCGTCGGAGGCGGTAGGCGCGTGCGTCGCCGCCAGGATGGTGACGCCGACGGGGGTCGCAGCCGTCGTCTCGGCCTCGCCCACCAGCACGTCCACCACCACGACGGTCACGTTGTCGCTCCCACCGTGCTCGTTCGCCCGCGCCACCAGCACCCCGGCGGCTGCGGCGGGGTCCGGCACGGTGGCGAGGACCTCGCTGATCTCGTCCGGGGCCACCTCGTTGCTCAGGCCGTCGCTGCACAGCAGCACCCGATCACCCGTGCGCACGCGGAGCTCCCACAGGTCCACCTCGACCTGGTCGGTGACCCCGAGGGCCCGGGTGAGGATGTGGCGGTGCGGGTGGACTGCGGCCTGAGCCTCGGTCATCTCGCCGTGCCGCACCTTCTCGGCCGCCAGGCTGTGGTCGGCCGTCACCTGGGTGAGCCGGTTCTCCGAGAAGAGGTAGGCCCGTGAGTCGCCCACGTTGGCGAGCGCCAGCACGTCGGACCCATCCGGTGCGCCGACCAGGGCCATGGCGGTGAGCGTCGTGCCCATGCCTCGCAGCTCCGGATCCAGCTGGCTCCGCTGCCAGACTGCTCTGTTGGCATCCGCCACCGCCGCGCGGAGGCCGGCAGCCGTCGGCTCACGGCCGAACCTGGCCGCCAGGGCGGCCACCGCCACCTGGGCGGCCACCTCGCCGCCGGCGTGGCCGCCCATGCCGTCCGCGACCGCGAAGAGGTTCGACGACACCAGCGCCAAGTCCTGGTTCACCTGGCGGACACGGCCGACATGGCTGGCGGTGCCGGACCGCAGGACGGTCACCTCGTCACCTCGAAGACGGTCGCGCCGACCTGGAGGAGGTCGCCCCGGCCCAGCCGGGTCGGCTTGGTGATCTGCTCCGAGTTGACGTAGGTGCCGTTGGTGGAGCCCAGATCCTCCACCCAGAGCTGGTCCCCGCGCCGGAACAGGCGGGCATGCACCGACGAGCTGTACTCGTCGTAGGCCGTGGAGACGGCGCAGCCGGGCGAGCGCCCGATCGTCGACTCCTCCTCGAGCTCGTAGACGCGCCCGGCCTGGTCGGCAGGCTGGACGACCTCGAGTACCAGGCGCCGGCGTCGCTTTGGACGTGCCTGTGGCGCGGCCCGCTGCTGGCGCCGCTCTGCCCTGGGCGGACGGGGCCCGGCCGGACGGACCTCCACCCACACGGCACGCACCACGCGCAGGAAGAAGAGGAAGATCAGCGCGATCACCAGCCATTGGAGCGGCTTGAGAATCGCCGTGTAGTCCTGGACGGCCAGCCCCGCCCCGACCGCTACGGTCACGACATCTCGACGACGAGGGTGGTCGACCCGACGGTGATCTCGTCACCGCTGGCCAGCACCTGCTCGCGCACCGGGATGCCGTTCACCCGGGTGCCGTTGGTGGAGCCCAGGTCGGTGACCACCACCGAGTCGTCCACCCGGCGGACCTCGGCATGGCGGCGGCTGACGTTGGGGTCCGCGAGGACCACCGCGCACTCGGGGAGCCGCCCGATCACGACGGGCTCGGGACCGATGGCCACCCGAGTGCCGTCGTGCAGGACCAGCTCGGCCGGCGGGTACTCGCCGTCACCCTCCCGGACCTCCGCGGTGATCGTGAACCGCCCCGCCCGCAGCCGGGTGCCCTCGAAGATCTGCACCTCGACCGGCCCCACGAAGCTGTACCCCTCGATCCGGGCATGCTCGCGGGCGGCGTCTGCCAGCTCCCTGCTCAGCGCGTCGATGTAGTTGGCGAAGCGGTCCACGTCGGCCGGGGCCAGCGTCACGATGAACACGTTGGGAGCGATGAGCCCTCGGACGCCCACGCGCCGCTGCAGGTCCATCTCGCGGGTCAACCTCCGGCCGATCTCTACCGGCTGGAGGTTGGTGCGGAAGGGCTTGGCCAACGTACCCTCCACCAGACGCTCGAGGCGCTCCTCGAACCGCTGGAGTCCCATGGTCGGCCTAACACTACTGGTCGAGCCCACCCCCTACGTGCGCACCCTCCGCGGCGGGCCAGGTGGGAGCACGGCCGGGCCCTCCTGGCGCTCGGCTAACCTTGACGGTCGCCCCGGGCGAGTGGCGGAATTGGCAGACGCGCAGGATTCAGGTTCCTGTGTCCGAAAGGATGTGGGGGTTCAAGTCCCCCCTCGCCCACCGGTGAGGTCCGGGGCAGGTCCATGGGCCGTGCACGCTCCTGACCCTGGCCGGTCGCCTCACGATCCCATCCCAGCTCACCCGGCCGGTTACGGGGTGCTGCCCACGCGACGCAGGGTGTAGCCGCGCCGGGGGACCGCGCGCACCAGGTCGGCGTGGTCACCCAGGCGCCGGCGCAGCCTCGCGATTGCCGCTTCGACCGCGTGGTCGTCGACGACCGCGCCGGCCCATGCGGCCCGGCGCAGTGCCTCCTTGGTGAGCACCGCACCCGGACGCCGGGCCAGCGTGGCAAGGAGCCGCACCTCCACGTCGCTCAGCGAGACGAAGTCCTCGCCGAGGAGCACACCATTGCCGCTCAGCACCATGGACGTCGGGCCGAGCTCGACGGTGATCCTGCGGTCGAGCAGTCGCTCGGTCACGGCGCGCACCATTGGGCCGAGCCGGAAGGCATCGGGCTGGACCACGTTGTCCGTCCACAGGCGCTCGGAGACGAGGGCTTGGGCGCACACCGGCCCGACGCAGCCGACGACTGCCCGACCGTCAGTCAGCGCATCTCGGAGCTGGGCTTCGAGGCCGGCTTCGGCGGCGATGGCGAGCCAGTTGCGGGCAGCAGGGCCGGATGTGAACGTGACGGCCTGCACGCGCCCGGCGATCACGCCCTCGGCCAGCCGGATCGCCGGCGCGAGGTCCTCGGGGAGCTGCCAGCGGTAGACCGAGAGGGGCACGACCTCGGCTCCAGCACGTTGCAACCGGCCAACCTCTGTGGCTGCCGAGGCCCGCGCGCCGTCGAGCTGGATCACGACGCGTTCACCGCGCACCAGGTCCTCGAGGACCATGTCGACGATCTCGCCCAGCCGCTCGCTTCGCGCGCGGGCCACCACCGGCAGGCCTGCCGCATGGACGGCGCCCGATGCCTTCGGGCCTCTCGCGTAGATGCGGGTGGCGCGCAACGCCCCTTCGAGCGATTTGCCCATGCCCCAGCTGTCGGCACAGGCGAACCACGACCGCATCCCGAGCCCGGTGTTGGCGATCAGCACCGCGGGCGGGCGGGCGACGACGTCTTCGGTTGCGAGCCGGAGCGGGGCCTCTGCCCCGAGCGGGAGTGTCCTGATGGTCGGGCCGTGCAGCACCGCCGCTCCGCGGCGCTCGAAGAGGGCAGCCTGCTCGGACCAGCGCCGGTCGGCGGTGATGCCGACGGTGAAGCCGGTGAGGACCCCGTGCGCGGTTGTCGACGGTGCTGCGGCCATGGTGCTCGCACTATGGGAGCATCGCCCGTTTTCCGGCGGATTTCCTCCGGATGACGAGCGTGTTTCGTGACGCTCACGCGTTGCCCTCCAGGCCATGAGGCAGCGTTCATGGGCTGTTCGACGTCCTGCAACGTCGAGGACCCACTCGCCGTGTTCAGTACGGACCGTGAGAACGGTTCCGATCACCGATCGCGCGCTCGCCAGCGCTCGATCAGCACGGCGCGCTGCCCGGAGAGGACAGTGGAGAACGCACTGGGAACCCGAGGACGACGACTTCTGGCGCACGACCGGCAGGCGCCTCGCCAACAAGAACCTCTTCCTTTCGGTCGTGACGGATCACGTCGCCTTCTGCACCTGGACCATGTGGACCGTCGTCGTGGTCAACTTGCCCAATGCCGGCATCAACCTGTCGCTCTCGGCCTCCTTCTTCCTGACGCTGGCGCCGAACCTGATCGGCTCTTTGCTCCGCATCCCGTACACCTTCGCCGTGCCCAGGTTCGGCGGCAGGGCATGGACGACGGCGAGCTCGCTACTGCTCCTGCTCCCGGCACTGCTCCTGGCCCTGGTCGTACCAAGCCACTGGCTTGCCCACCTCCGCCACGGCACGCAGTTCTGGGTGCTGCTGGCCTGTGCAGGGAGTGCCGGCGTCGGAGGTGCGAACTTCGCCTCCTCGATGGCCAACATCTCGCACTTCTACCCGCAACGGGCACAAGGGCTCGCCCTCGGCCTCAATGCGGCCGGGGGCAACGTCGGGGTCGCCGTCAGCCAGCTGCTCGTACCGCTCGTGATCAGCGCGGGCGTACCGGCCGTCGCGGCGAGCTCCACGCACCACCAGGTGCACCTGGCCTACGCCGGTTGGCTCTGGGTTCCCCTCATCCTGCTCAGCGCGGTCGGCGCCTGGCGCTACATGGACAGCCTCGACCAGGCGAAGGGCGACAGACACTCCTACCTCGCCGCCGTCCGCGCACCGCAAACGTGGCTCCTCTCCCTGCTCTACATCGGGACCTTCGGTTCGTTCATCGGCTACTCGTTCGCGCTGCCGCTCGTGATCAGGAACAGCTTCCCGACCTTTCTCAACGACCACCCGGTCGTCGCCACCTACCTGGGCGGTCTCAGTTTCCTTGGCGCCCTGGTCGGGTCGCTGGCCCGCCCCCTCGGTGGCTGGTTGGCCGATCGCCTCGGTGGCGCCCAGGTGACCGCCGCCACCTTCGCCGGCATGGCCGCGTTCACCGGGGTCGCCATTGCAGGCGTGGACCATCACCGGTTCGGGACCTTCCTCTTTTCGTTCCTCGTGCTCTTCCTCTTCGCGGGAATGGGGAACGGCTCGGTTTACAAGCTGATCGTCACGGTGTTCGCCTCGAACCAGGTGGCGCGGTCCGTGACAGGCGGCGTGGCGCCGATCGCCGAGCTCCGCAGGCGCGCCGCGGCGGCCGTTGGGATCGCCGGTGCCGTCGGTGCGCTGGGCGGAGTCGGCGTCCAGGTCGTGCTGCGCCAAGCGAGCCTGCACGTGTCCGCCCTCGAGGCAACCGCCCGCACGCCAGCGCTCAGAGAAGCCGTCGCGGCCGCCAACTCGTCGTGGTGCACCTCGGCCCTCTGGCTCTTCTTGGCCTCGTACGTCTCCCTCGGGATTCTCACCTGTGTCGCCTACCTGAGGCGAACGCCAAACACGGTGCTCGCTACTGCAGAAGGATGAGCGCTCGGGGTCCAAGGGGGAGCGGCGGCTCCTGCCGGCAGCAGATCCTCGTCGTCGGCCATGGCATGGTCGGCAACAAGGTCGTAGAGATGCTGGTGCGCAGGGGAGCGACCCGCCGATCCGACATCGTGGTCGTCGGCGAGGAGCCCCTGGCTGCCTATGACCGCGTGCACCTGTCGCGGCTCTTCGAAGGGGCGGCGCGCGCCGAGCTCGATCTGGTCGATCCCGACGTGGCCGCCGATCCCGCGGTGACCATGCTGGCCGGCGAGCAGGTGGTGGCCATCGATCGTGCCGGGAAGGTCGCCACCACCGACACCGGCCGGAGGGTCCCCTACGACGTCGCCGTGCTCGCGACCGGGTCGAGCGCGTTCGTGCCGCCGGTTGCGGGCAGGGACCTGCCGGGATGTTTCGTGTACCGGACCATCGCGGACGTCGACGCGATCAGCGCGTGGGCCGCCGGTCGCACGCACGGGGTCGTGATCGGCGGGGGCCTGCTCGGGCTCGAGGCCGCCAATGCCATCCGCCGGTGCGGGCTCGCCACCGACATCGTCGAGATCGCTCCGCGCCTCATGCCCCTGCAGGTGGACGAGACCGGGGGCGAGCTGCTGCGGCGCCGCATCGAGGACCTCGGCATCGCGGTCCACACCGGCACGACGCTGGCCGGCGTCGCTGCTGGCGAGGACGGCGCCGTCGCGGCCGTCGACCTCGCGCCAGCCGACGACCTGGCGTCGCCGGCACGCCTCGCGACCGACATGGTCGTCTTCGCAGCCGGCATCCGTCCCCGCGATGAGCTCGCACGCGCCTGCGGCCTCGAGGTCGGCGAGCGGGGAGGGATCGTGGTGGACACCCGTTGCCGCACCAGCGACCCCGCCATCTATGCCGTGGGCGAGTGCGCGCTGATGGCCGGACGCGTGCACGGCCTTGTCGCGCCCGGCTACCAGATGGCGCGGGTCGCTGTTGAGAACCTGTGCGGCGGCGACGCGACGTTCCAGGCGACCGAGCCCTCCACCAAGCTCAAGCTCCTCGGTGTCGATGTCGCCAGCTTCGGCGACTCCCACGCCCGAACCCCCGGCGCGTCGACGATCTCCTTCACCGACACCATTGCCCAAGTCCACCGACGGTTGGTCACCGACGCGGACGGCCGCATCGTCGGCGGCGTGCTCGTCGGCGACGCCGCCGGGTTCGAGACGATGGTCGCCGTCGCAGCGGGCGACCTCGAGGCGCCCGCCGATCCAGCGGGCCTCCTGCTCCCCGGCTGGTCCGGCGCGCCGCCCCTGGCGGGAGCCGAGGGACCGGGGCTGCGCCGGTCGGCCACGGTCTGCTCCTGCGAGAACGTGAGCGCGGGCGAGATCTGTGATGCGATCGATGAGGCCATCCGCTCAGCCGGGGCGGCGGACGTGGGCACGGTGAAGTCGTCCACCGGGGCCGGGACCGGCTGCGGAGGGTGCGTCCCGCAGATCGCCGCCATGCTCGCGAGCCGGCTCGCCGAGGCAGGCGTCGAGGCGTCTCGGCGGCTCTGCGAGCATTTCGGCCAGTCACGCCAGGAGCTGTACGACATCGTGCGGGTGACCGGCATCACGTCGTTCTCGCAGCTGATTGCCGACTACGGCACTGGCACCGGATGCGAGATCTGCAAGCCGACCGTGGCGTCGATCGTCGCGTCGCTCAAAGGTGGCCACATCCTCGACGGCGAAGGTGCCTCGCTCCAGGACAGCAACGACCACTTCCTCGCCAACATCCAGAGGGATGGCACCTACTCTGTCGTCCCGCGCGTGCCCGGCGGCGAGATCACCCCCGACAAACTGCTCGTCCTCGGCGAGGTGGCGAAGGAGTTCCGGCTCTACACGAAGATCACCGGCGGCCAGCGGATCGCCTTGTTCGGCGCACGCATCGACGACCTGCCTCGCATCTGGGCCCGTCTCGTGGACGCGGGGTTCGAGTCGGGCCATGCCTACGGCAAGGCCGTCCGGACGGTCAAGTCCTGCGTGGGCACGACCTGGTGCCGCTTCGGGGTGCAGGACTCGACCGGGCTCGCCATCGACCTGGAGTTGCGCTATCGAGGCCTGCGCAGCCCACACAAGGTCAAGATGGCCGTTTCGGGCTGCGCCCGCGAATGCGCCGAGGCACAGGGGAAGGACGTGGGGGTGATCGCCACCGAGCGCGGCTGGAACCTCTACGTCTGCGGCAACGGCGGGGCGCGGCCCCGGCACGCGGACCTCTTGGCTGCCGACCTCGACACCGAGATGCTGATCAGGCTCATCGACCGGTTCCTGATGTTCTACATCCGCACCGCTGATCGGCTCCAGAGGACCGCGGCGTGGCTGGAGTCCATGGAGGGAGGCCTCGAGCACCTGCGCACCGTGATCGTCGACGACTCGCTCGGCATCGCCGCACATCTCGAGGCCGAGATGGCCGCGCACGTTGCCCGCTACCGCTGCGAGTGGGCGGAGACGCTCGGGAGCCCCGCCCGGCTGCGGCGCTTCCGGAGCTTCGTCAACACCGACGCCGAGGACCCCGACATCGTGGTGGTCGAAGAACGCGGACAGCCCCGCCCCGCTCTCTCGTCCGAGCGGATCGAGCTGCTGCCCTCGCGCCGATGACCCGGCGGCGGTGGGTGCGGGTCTGCTCGCTGCGCGAGCTGGAACCGGGGCGCGGCGTCGCCGCCATGGTGGACGGCCAGCAGGTCGCCATCTTCCTCCTGCCCGGAGCCACTGGTGAGGCGGGTTCGCTCCTGCGTGCCATCGACAACCGGGATCCCGTTTCTGGAGCGAACGTGCTGGCACGAGGCCTGCTCGGATCGGTGGACGGCGTCGATTACGTGGCATCACCCATGTACAAGCACCGCTTCGACCTTGCGAGCGGCCGATGTCTCGACAACCTCTCACCCGGCGTGCGGGTGTGGCCGATCCGGCTCTGGGGGCAACGTGTCGAGGTGCTGGCCGTCACGGGCGAGGACCGCCAGGATCCTCGCCCCGACTCCCACGCGCCGGGCACGCCGACGCACTGCCCGTTCTGCGCATTGCAATGCGGGATGCGGTTGCGTGTCGGGGATCGGCACGGCGGGGGCGACCCCGACGTGCAGGTGGTGTCGGATCCGTCGTTCCCCGTGAACGAGGGCCGCATGTGCGTGAAGGGGTGGGCGTCGGCGAGCCTGCTGCGCAATCCGGACCGGCTCACCCATCCCCTGGTCCGCTGTGCCACAGGGGAGCTGGAGCCCGCGACCTGGGACGATGCCCTCGACCTCATCGCCGATCGGGTATGCCGCATCCAGCGCGACCATGGGGCGAACGCGGTCGGCGTGTTCGGGAGCGGCGCCCTCACCAACGAGAAGGCCTACCTGCTGGGCAAGTTCGCCCGGGTCGGGCTCGGGACCGCCAACATCGACTACAACGGTCGCTACTGCATGTCGTCGGCGGCGGCTGCGGTCACCCGCGCCTTCGGGGTCGACAGGGGCTTGCCGTTCCCGGTCGCCGACATCGCCGCGACCGACGCCCTCGTGCTCTGGGGGGCCAACCCCGCCGACACCATGCCTCCCCTCATGCAGTGGGTGGAGCGAATGCGGGCCAACGGCGGCACGCTCGTCGTGGTCGACCCGCGGCGCACGGCGACTGCCGACCTGGCGGACCTGCACGTCCAGCCCGTACCGGGCACCGACCTGGCCGTGGCGCTCGGGCTGCTGCGCCTCGCCGATGCCTCCGGTGCCGTCGACGCCGACTACGTCGGGGCCCGGGTGAACGGATGGGACGAGGTCCGCCAGTCGGTGGCCGACTGGAGCCCGCGGCGCGTCGAGGCAGTGACGGGCGTCACGCCGGCCCAGCTCGACGCGCTCTTGGCCGCGCTGGCCGGCCACCGCTCGTCGATGCTGCTCAGCGGACGCGGGCCCGAGCAGCAGTCCAAGGGAGTCGACACCGTCACCACGTTCGTCAATCTCATGCTGGCGCTCGGCCGTGTCGGCCGGCCGGCCAGCGGCTACGGGTGCATCACCGGCCAGGGCAACGGGCAGGGTGGCAGGGAGCACGGCCAGAAGGCCGACCAGCTGCCCGGGTACCGCTCCATCGCGGATGCCGCGGCTCGCGCCGCCGTCGCGGACGCGTGGGGGGTGGACCCGGCCGGGCTGCCCGGGCCAGGGTCGAGCGCCGTGGAGATGCTGGCAGCCGCCGGCAGGCCCGGCGGGATCCGCGGTCTCCTCGTCTTCGGCTCCGATCTCGCCGTGGCCTCACCCGGGGCCAGGGAGGTGACCCGGCAGCTCGGTCGGCTCGACCTCCTCGTCGTCGCCGACTCGTTCCTGAGCGACACGGCGCGCCAGGCCCACGCGGTGCTCCCGGTCACGCAGTGGGCCGAGGAGGAGGGTACGACGACGAACCTCGAGGGACGGGTGATCAGGCGGCGCCGGGCGGTCGAGCCGCCAGCGGGAGTCCGCAGCGACCTCGACGTGATCTCGGGCCTCGCGCAACGGCTCGGCGTGGCGGACAAGTTCAGCTTCGCCTCCCCCGAGGCCGTCTTCGACGAGCTGCGCCGGGCCTCTGCTGGCGGCCGGGCCGACTATGCCGGGATCAGCTACGCGCGGCTCGACCGCGAACAGGGGGTGCACTGGCCATGCCCCTCCGAGGAGCATCCGGGCAGCCCGAGGCTCTTCGTCCACTCCTTCGCTCACGCCGACGGGCGAGCCCGGATGGTGCCGGTCGCCTACCGTCCGGCGAACGAGGTGCCCGATGCCGCGTACCCGTACTTCTTCACCACGGGTCGATATCGCGAGCACTACAACAGCGGGAGCCAGACCCGACGGATCGATCGCCTCAGCCGGGCCAAGCCGGCAGCCCGCGTGCAGCTGCACCCCGCCGTCGCCGACTCGCTCAACGTGGCCGACGGCGATCGGGTGGTGGTCGAGAGCCGGCGGGGAGCTGCGGCGTTCGAGGTCGAGGTGACCGCGAGCATCCGGGCCGACACCGTGTTCGCCCCGTTCCACTGGGGCGGCGAGAGCTGCGCCAACCTGCTCACCAATCCGGCTCTGGATCCGGTCAGCAAGATGCCCGAGTTCAAGGTGTGCGCCGTCCGGATCCGGCGAGCGTGAGGGCGCGGCCGGCGGCCAGCCCGCGCACGCTGGCGGGTCCTGGACGACACCGTCGTGCCCTGGCCTTTCGGCATACCATATGGTGGTGCCATGCTTGCCGGGTCGGCTGCCGGCCGGCGCCGAGCGGGGCTGCAGACGAGAGCAGGGCTGCAGACGAGAGCAGGGCTGCAGACGAGAGCCGAGATGGGGAGGGGCAGTGCCATGAGCGACCAGGGTGAGGCCTTCATCTACGTGCGGGAGCGTCGGCTTCCCTACACCACCTTCGACGCCGACAACCACCTCTACGAGAACCGCGACGCGCTGACCAAATTCCTCCCGCCCGAGTACCAGGGCGTCGTCAAGTACGTGGAGGTCAACGGACGTACGAAGCTGGCCATCCGCGACCACATCAGCGAGTACATCCCGAACCCGACCTTCGCCAAGGTGGCCGTGCCCGGGGGCTACGGGCGCGACATCACCAAGGGCAGCGGCAGGCCCACGGCGGGTGACCCGCGGATGGGCCTCCAGAAGGTGCGGGCCATGCCCAGCATGGACGCCTTCTTCGACCCCGAGCCGCGCCTCACGCTCATGAAGGACATGGGTATCGACCGGACCCTCCTGTGGCCGACCCTGGCCAGCGTGCTCGAGGAACGGGTGGCCGACGACCCCGATGTGGCCGTGGCCGTCATCCACGCCCTCAATCGCTGGATGGACGAGCACTGGTCCTTCGTGTACGCGGACGCCATCTATGCCACCCCGATCGTCAGCCTTGCCGCCGGCAACGACCGGGCCATCGAGGAGCTCGAGTTCGTCCACGAGCGCGGCGCGAAGATCTTCTTGATGAGGGTGGCGCCGGTGCCGACCTGGAAGGGCCGCCGGTCGTTCGCCCTCCCCGAGTTCGACCCGTTCTGGGCGCGCGTGCAGGAGCTCGACATGGTTGTCGGCATGCACTCTGGCGATGCCGGCTACCAGCGCTACATCAACGAGTGGGAGGGGATCGGCACCGAGCACCTGCCGTTCAAGAACGTGGGCAGCCCGGCCTTCTCCCGCCTCTTCCCCGAGAGGAGCCCGGTGCAGGACGCCGTGGCCTCCATCATCGGCCACGGCCTCGCCACCCGGTTCCCGAGGCTCAAGTTCATGCCCGTCGAGTACCCCGCCACGTGGGTGCGGCCGTTCGTCCGGCGCCTGCGCGAGGCCTACGACGAGTCGCCCGTCCTCTTCGACGAGGAGCCCTTCGAGGTGTTCGCCCGTAACATCTACGTGCACGCCTTCCACGAGCCCGACCCCCAGGGGCTGCTCGACCTCGGCATCCCCGCCGACCACCTGATGTTCGGCTCGGACTTCCCCCACCCCGAGGGCATGGCCGACCCGCTCGCCTATTCGGAGGTCGTGGCCGGCCTTCCTGACGACACCCAGGCCCTGATCATGGGCGGCTCCATCGAGAAGGCGCTCGGGGTGGGCCGGTACGCCGCCTGACGCCTTCGGGACGAACCACGACGTGCGCCCACCGGGCTGAGCTGCCATCAGGGCAGCCCGGCCCGGGCGTGGCGCCGGCCCGGTCACCCGAGCCTCCTGGGTTCGCCCGCCGGCCACGTGCCGAGGCCGCCCCGACGCGCGATCCTGGTCGGCGGGCCGGCTCGAGGGGGCGTGCATGAACGACGGCGGCGTGGAGCACAACCGCTTCGCCCAGCAGCTCTTCGCACCCCTGCCCGCCCGTTACGACCGGCTGGCCGAATTGCTCTCGCTGGGCCAGAACGCCCGCTGGCGGCGCGCGATGATCGACCGGGTGGCGGCAGCCCGCCCGGGGCGGGTCCTCGACGTGGCGACCGGCACTGCCGGCGTCGCCCTGCAGCTGGCCCGGCGCACCGGCGCCAGCGTCGTCGGGCTGGACCTGAGCGGCGACATGCTCCGGCGCGCCGCCGACCGGGTCGCCGACGCGCCGGGCCAGATCGCCCTCGTGGCGGGCCGGGCCGAGGAGCTGCCCTTCGCGGCGGGCTCCTTCGACGCCCTCACCTTCACCTACCTGCTCCGCTACGTGGCCGACCCCGAGGCCACCCTCGGTGAGCTGGCCCGGGTCGTCCGCCCCGGAGGCGTCATGGCGAGCCTCGAGTTCCACCGCCCCGACCAGCCCGTCTGGCACGCCATGTGGTGGGCGTACACGCGTGCTTTGCTGCCCCTCGGAGGGTTGGTGACGGGCGGGGTACCCTGGTTCCGGGTCGGGACCTTCCTCGGCCCGAGCATCTCCGACCACGACCGCCTCTTCCCGCTCGGCCGGTTGGTCCGGGCCTGGGAGCGCGCCGGCTTCGTCGACGTCGGGCACCGGGTCATGAGCCTTGGCGGAGGCCTGGTGATGTGGGGCACTCGCAGCAGTGGCTGACGCCGCCCGCGACACCGGCGTCCCTCCCGCCTACTACGCGGCGAGGGCGGGCGGGTGGCGCGACTGGTGGACGCTGCTGCACCCGCCGTACACGGCGTGGATCCTGTCCTACGTCGTGCTCGGCGCCTGCACGGCGCCCCGCGTGCACGTCGACCGCCTGGTGGCCAGCATCGTCGCCTTCTTCCTAGCCGTCGGGCTGGCAGCCCATGCCCTCGACGAGCTGCACGGGCGACCGCTGCGGACCCGCATCCCCTCGTCCGCCCTCGTCGCGACGGCGCTCGGCGGCCTGGCCGGCGCGGTCGCCATCGGCGCCGCGGGAGTCGTCCGGGCGGGTCCGGTGCTCGTGCCCTTCCTCGTGATCGGGCCGCTGCTGGTCGTCGCCTACAACGCCGAGCTCTTCGGCGGCGTCGTGCACACCGACATGGGCTTCGCCGCCGCCTGGGGCGGCTTCCCGGTGCTCGCCGCCTACGCCGCGCAGGCCGGCAACCTGGCCCCGGCGGCGCTGCTGGCCGCCGGGGCTGCCGTGGCGCTGTCGGCCGCCCAGCGCGCCCTCAGCACGCCGGCCAGGCTGCTGCGCCGGCGTGCGGCGACCGTGACCGGATTCGTGGCGATGACGAGCGGCGGGCGCCACCCGCTCGACCGCGCCACGCTGCTGCGGCCCCTCGAGCGGGCGTTGGCCGCCATGTCGTGGGGGATGGTGCTGCTGGCGACGGCAGTGGCGGTCGCACGGCTCGGCTGACGGATCACCCAGCCGGCCCGGTGGCGAGCGACACGGAGGCCGAATGGGAGCGGCCCGAGGTGTCGAGCCATCCGAGGCGGATCGTGTCGCCCGGATGATGCTGGTCGAGCAAGCCGGTCAGCGCCGTGGTCGAACGGACAGGTGAGCCGTCGACCGACACGAT
>Ga0209062_1003105_pt1 | contig 20032 bp, 18 predicted proteins | sample Coa_R2_2_FD_187158 | JGI IMG/M metagenome (GOLD analysis project Ga0209062, IMG submission 187158) | Surface soil microbial communities from Centralia Pennsylvania, which are recovering from an underground coalmine fire - Coalmine... | ecosystem: Environmental > Terrestrial > Soil > Unclassified...
CCGGATCGTTGTGCTTGAAGCGCACCACCTCGGCCCGGGTCTGCTTGCAGGCGTCGTAGATCGAGGCGTGGCTGTCGGCGTCGATCAGCAGGAAGTCTTCCGGGCCGACCAGGGTCGAGATCACCCCGAGATTGGCCTGATAGCCGGTCGTGAAGACCATGCAGTGCTTCTTGCCGTAGAACTCGGCGATCTCCTGCTCGAGCGCCACATGCTCGCTGTACGAGCCGTTGGCGATGCGCGAGCCGGTCGTGCCGGTGCCCTCGGCGCGGATCGCCTCGATCGCCGCCTCCATGCACGACGGATCGAAGGTCAGGCCGAAGTAGTTGTTGGTGCCGACCAGCAGGCACTTCTTGCCGTTGATGATCGCTTCGGTCGGCGACAGGACGCGCTCCATGCGAATCTGGAACGGGTCGGCGCCGGTCGTGCGGACGTCGCGATACGCGTCCAGCAGACCGGCATGGCGGTCGAACAGGCCCATGGCGGACTAGCGCCGGGCGGCGAGCTTCAGGATCGTGTTCGCGAGCTCGTCGACGGTCTGGATCTCGGCGACGACGTTCATCGGAATCGAGACATCGAACCGGTCCTCGAGCTCCATGACCATGTCCATCACGGCGAGCGAGTCGATGGCCAGGTCCTTGGCAATGACGGTCTCGCCGCGGATGACATAGGAGTCGTCGGTGCGGAAGTTGCCGAGCTGGGTCATGATCTCCGCCATCACCTCGCCGCGCGTCGGGACGCGGCGGCGCAGGACGGCGGTGGCGTCGTCGTTTTCGACGATCACGTTCTGGGCTGTACGCAAAAGGGAATCTCCCGGGGGCTTAAGCAGGCCTCTATGTGGCGAACCCCCGAATCCATGTGAAATAACAAATTGTTACGCCGTGTTTCAGATGTCCCTGTCACAGGCACCGTCAGCTCGGTGACAGTCGAAAAGTGCACGCCCGCCTGCATTCCACGGGCATTCTGTCAGCTGTCACCCACCCCCTGTCAGAGCCAGTGCCGGCGGCGGTACCAAAGTACCGCATTGCGAAATCCCCCCGCCAACCCGAAGCGCGGGGCAAAGCCGGTCAGATCGGCGAGGTGCCGTTCGTGCACGGTCCAGTCCGAATGGTAAAGCTCCCTGACCTTTGCCGGGGACAGGATCTGGGGGCCGGGCCGCAGACTGTTCAGGCTGGCGACGGCGTTCATCGGTCCCCGCCCAATCCGGATCGCCCGCACGCGGCGCGCCAATGCCGCGCCCGCCGCCGCCGCCATGTCGGTGTGGCGATAGCCGCCGGGATGGCCGTCGTCGATCTCGTACACGCGTGGCGGCAGCGGCCGGTCGAGGGCGAGGGCCAGCGCTTCGGCCAAGTCCTCGACATGGATCAGGGACAGCCGCGCGTCCGGCTGGTCGGGCTGCAGGGCGAAGCCGCGCGCGGCCATCTTGAAGTAGGCCAGCGTCTCGCGGTCGCCCGGTCCGTAGACTGCCGGCGCCCGGACCGCGAGCCATGGCCCCGACCGCCGGGTGACGACGTCCTCGGCGGCCCGCTTGCTGGCGGCATAGGGCGAAAGCTGCGGCTCGCGTGCCGCGAGCGACGACAACAGCAGGAACGGGATGTCGGGGGCGAGCGCCGACAGCCGGGCCGTGCCGTCGCGGTTGACCCGGTCGAAGTCGATCGGCCGGCGCGCCTTGATCAGGCCGGCGGCATGAACCACGGCATCGGCACCGGTGACGAGCGTCTTCAGGCTCGAGTCATCGGAGAGGTCGCCCCAGACGATCTCCGCCTGCACCCCCGGTAGCGACGGCAGTGGCGTCCAGCGTCGCATCAGCAATCGAAATTTCCAGCCGTGCCGGGCAAGCGCGGCGACGAGGTGCGGACCGACGAAGCCGGTCGCGCCCGTGATCGCCGCGACCCTGGCCATGTCAGGCTGCGGTTTTGGCGGCGTACCGGCCGGCCAGGTAATTGGCCCTGGTGCGGGACCGCGAAAGCTTGCCCGATGAGGTGTGCGGCAGGCCCATGGTCGGCGGCACCAGCACCACGTCGCAATCGACCGCGATCGCCTCACGCACCGCGCCGGCGACATCGCGTGCAAGCTGCGCCCTCGCCTCGTCGCCCGAGACGCGGGCCAGCACGGCGACCACCACGCGCTCGCCTTCGCCGGTGTCGACCGAGAAGGCCGCCGAATCGCCGCTCTTCACGATCTTCTGCGCCTCGATCGCCCATTCGATGTCCTGCGGCCAGACATTGCGGCCGTTGACGATGATCAGGTCCTTGGCCCGGCCGGTGACGACGATCTCGCCGTTCAGCAGGTAGCCGAGGTCGCCGGTGTCGAGCCAGCCGTCGATCAGCACCTCGCGGCTGGCCTCGGGTTCCTGGAAGTAGCCCGGCATGACGCTCGGCCCTTTGACGAAGATGCGGCCGACCGCGCGGTCGCCCAGCACCTGGCCCTGCTCGTCGCGCACCTCGAGCTGATGGCCTGGCAAGACCCTGCCGCACAGCACGAAGCGGCGCGCCGTGTGCGTGTCGTTCGGGTTCGCGGCCGGCACGGCGCGCTGCTCCTCGGCGAGCGCGGCACGATCCACCGTGTCGGTGTGCATGCCCTTGCCGCCCGGGCTGAAGGTGATGGCGAGGCAGACCTCGGCCATGCCGTAGCTCGGGATGAAGGCGGAGCGGTTGAAGCCCTTGGGCTCGAAGGTCTCGGCGAAGCGATCCAGCACCTCGGCCCGCACCATGTCGCCGCCGATGCCGGCATGGCGCCACGACGAGAGATCGAGATCGGCCGGGATTTGCGAGCCGCCGCGGCGCACCGCGAGGTCGTAGCCGAAGCTCGGGCTGTAGGCGATGCTGCCACGATACTTCGAGATCAGGTTCAGCCACTGCATCGGCCGGCGGGCGAAGTCGCGCGGCGTGATGTAGTCGATCGAGAGCTGGCTGGAGAGCGGCGAGAACAGGAAGCCGATCAGGCCCATGTCGTGATAGAGCGGCAGCCAGCTCGTCGCACGATCGCCTTCGACCACGTCGAGGCCGCCCGGGCCGGTGATGCCCTGGAGGTTGGCCATCAGCGCCGCCTGGGTGATCTGCACGCCGTGCGGATGGCGCGTGCTGCCCGACGAGAACTGGATGTAACAGGTGTCGGCCGGGCCGAGCGGTCGCAGGTCGACCGGCTTCTCGGGCAGCGACTCGAGCACATCCATGCCGCCGTGCAGCCGCAGCGCGGGGAACTCCTGCGCGGCCTCGGCGAGGAAGCCGGCCAGCTCGTCGAGCCCGACCGCCGCGACCGCGCCGGAGGCGGCCAGCTGGCGGCGCAGCTGGTCGAGATAGGCTTCCTTGCCGCCGATCCCAACCGGGATCGAGACCGGGACGGGCAGCAGACCGGCATACTGGGACCCGAAGAAGGCGTCGAAAAAGCCGGGCCAGGTGTCGGCGGTGATCAGCAGCCGATCGCCGCGCGCGAAGCCTGCGCCGATCAGCCTGCGGGCCATCACATGGGCGCGCTCCCGCACTTCTTTCCACGGCAGGGCCGATAGCCGCTCGCCCCGTGCACTATAAAAGGAGACGCCGGTATCGCCCTGCGCCGCATAGTCCAGCATCTCCGGCACCGAGCCGAAGGCGGCGCGGCGCAAGGCAAGCGAATGGCGGGTCGGTAACGAATCCATAAGAATTTCTAGAGGGAGGGGCGTGTCTATCAGAGGGTGTTCCGCCCCTCAAGTTGCGTTGACACCCCCCGCCCCCGGTCCGATAGTGCCGAACCCCCGCAAACGCGGGGCTTTTTCCTTTACAGGAGGTCTATCGTGATAACGGCTGTTATGCCGACGTACGGTCGCAAGGACGTCGTGTTCGAACGCGGAGAGGGCAACTATCTCTACGCGACGGACGGCCGACGTTACTTGGACTTTACCTCCGGCATCGCCGTGAACGCGCTGGGCCACTGCCACCCCACCCTCGTCAAGGCACTGACCGAACAGGGCCAGAAGCTGTGGCACACCTCGAACCTGTTCCGCGTCGGCAACGGCGAGAAGCTGGCCAAGCGGCTGACCGAGGTCTCGTTCGCCGACACGATGTTCTTCTGCAACTCGGGTGCAGAAGCCATCGAGGGCGGCATCAAGCTGATCCGCAAGTATCAGTTCATGAACGGCAAGCCCAAGCGCTACAAGATCATCTGCTTCCAGGCGGCATTCCACGGCCGCCTGCTGAACGCGCTCGCGGCCACGGGTAACGAGAAGTACCTCGAAGGCTTCGGTCCGCCCGCGCCCGGCTACAAGCACGCGCCGCTCAACAACACCAACGTCGTGCGCGACATGATCGACGACGAGACCGCCGGCATCCTGGTCGAGCCGATCCAGGGCGAAGGCGGCATCCGCGCCACGACCGTCCAGTTCCTCAAGGACTTGCGCGCCATCTGCGACGAGTTCGGGCTCCTGCTGTTCTACGACGAGATCCACACGGGTTTCGGCCGGACCGGCAAGATGTGGGGCTACGACTGGTCGGGCGTGAAGCCGGATGTCGCGGCGATCGCCAAGGGCATGGGCGGCGGCTTCCCGATCGGCGCCTTCATGGCGACCGAGAAGGCGGCGGTCGGGATGGTGCCGGGCACGCACGGCTCGACCTATGGCGGCAATCCGCTCGCTACCGGCGTCGCCAACGCCGTGCTCGACGAGCTGCTGAAGCCCGGCTTCATCGATTCGGTGCGCGAGAAGGGTGAGTACCTCAAGGGCCAGCTCGAGGGCCTGGTGAGGAAGCACCCGACGATCTACGTCGAGCAGCGCGGCATGGGCTTCCTGCAGGGCCTGCAGTGCAGCCCGAAGGTGCCGGCCGGCGACATGGTGAACAAGCTCCAGTCGCTCGGCCTGCTGGTCCCGCCCGCCGGCGAGAACGTGATCCGCGTGTTCCCGGCGCTGATCGCGGACAAGGCGGCCCTCGACGAAGGCCTCGAGATCCTGAGCAAGGCTGCGGAGTCCTTCGAGGCGGCGGCCCAGGGTGCGACCAAGGCTGCCGAGTAGCAGCCATGGCGACCCCCAAACATTTCCTCGACCTCGACCAGGTCGATCCGAAGACGCTTCGCCAGATTCTCGATCACGGCAAGGCGATGAAGAAGCAGCGCGCCAACGGCGGCCATGACAAGCCGTTGGCGGGTAAGACGCTCGCGATGATCTTCGAAAAGCCCTCGACCCGCACCCGCGTGTCGTTCGAGGTGGGCATGCGCGAGCTCGGCGGCCAGACGATCATGCTCGGCCGCACCGATACCCAGCTCGGCCGGGGCGAGACGATCGCCGACACCGCGCGCGTCCTCAGCCGTTATGTCGACATCATCATGATGCGCACGACGGTCGAGGAGAAGCTGCTCGAAATGGCCAAGTACGCCACGGTCCCGGTGATCAACGGCCTGACCGACAAGACCCATCCCTGCCAGCTCATGGCGGACGTGATGACCTACGAGGAGCATCGCGGGCCGATCCAGGGCAAGGCGGTGGCCTGGTCGGGCGACGGCAACAACATGGCGACCTCGTGGATCCATGCGGCCGTGCAGTTCGACTTCGAGCTGCGCATCGCCTGCCCGCCCGAGCTCACGCCGCCCAAGGACGTGGTCGACTGGGCGGCGAAGTCGAAGGGCCGGATCTCGATCGGCCACGATCCCGAGGCGATGGTGAGGAACGCCGACTGCGTCGTCACCGACACCTGGGTGTCGATGGGCGACGAGGACCCGCAGAGCCCGAGCGCCGCGCGACGGCACAACCTGCTGCGCGGCTACCAGGTCGACAAGCGGCTGATGGAGGCGGCGAAGAAAGACGCCGTCTTCATGCACTGCCTGCCGGCCCATCGCGGCGAGGAAGTCACCGCCGAGGTGATCGACGGGCCGCAGTCGGTCGTCTTCGACGAAGCCGAGAACCGTCTGCACGCCCAGAAGAGCATCCTCGCCTGGTGTCTCTCTTGAATTCCCTCCCCCGAAGGGGGAGGGCTGGGGTGGGGAAGGCCGCAGTAATGATCTCCCCCTGTTCATCATCGCGTCCGTTGCCTGCCTCCTCCCCAACCCTCCCCCTTCGAGGGAGGGAGGAGTGAAAGCATGAGCGGCGACGAAGCCCTTCCCTTCCAGCTCGATGCGCTGGGCGTGCGCGGCCGGCTGGTGCGGCTGGGGCCGGCGCTCGACGCGATCATCGAGCGCCACGGCTACCCGTTGGCCGTGGCGCGGCCGCTCGCCGAGGCGATGGTGCTGTGCGCGACCCTCGCGACGTCGCTGAAGTACGACGGCATCTTCACCCTGCAGATCTCGGGCGATGGGCCCATCCGGCTGCTCGTGACCGATCTCACGACCGATGGCGCGCTGCGCGGCTACGCCCAGTTCGACAGCTGGAAGCTCGCGGTCGCGCTGGGCGCCGGCAACAGCGAGGCGCCGGAGGGCTATGTGCCCAAGCTGTTCGGCCGCGGGCGGCTGAGCTTCACCGTCGACCAGGGCCAGCACACCCAGCGCTACCAGGGCGTGGTGCCGCTCGAAGGCCCGACCCTGGCCGACTGCGCCCACACCTACTTCCGCCAGTCCGAGCAGCTGCCGACCGGCATCAAGATTGCCGCGGAGCGCAAGCTCGTCGACGGCACGGCGCACTGGCGCGCGGCATCGCTGATGGTGCAGCAGATGCCGGAGCTCGAGGCCGGCCGCATCCATGTCGACCGCGAGCAGCGCGAGGACGATTGGCGCCGCGCGGTGATCCTGATGGCTTCGGCAACCACCGCCGAGATGCTCGATTCGAGCCTGCCGGGCGAGACGCTGCTCTACCGCCTGTTCCACCAGGAGAAGCCGCGCCAGTTCGCGCGCCGGCCGTTCGTCGCGCGATGCCGCTGCAGCCGCGAGCGCATCGACCGCGTGCTGCGCTCGATCAAGCGCGAGGAACTCGACGACCTGCGCGATTCCAGCGGCAAGGTCTCGGTGAAGTGCGAGTTCTGCTCGACCGAATACGTCTACGACGACAGCGACCTCGACCGCATCTACGCTTCCGCTGCCTGAGCCTGCGCGCCAGAATGGTGCGGCAGATGCGGGGAGTATTGCGATGCGTAGAGTGGTGTTTCGGTTCCTTCTCGCCGCGGCCGTTTGCCTCGGCGCCGGCAGCGCAGGGGCGCAAGGTCAGCTGCGCATTGGCATCGGCGACGATCCCGACGTGCTCGATCCGACGTTGAGCCGCACCTATACCGGCCGCATCGTCTTCGCCTCCCTCTGCGACAAGCTGTTCGACCTCGACGAGAAGCTGAATATCGTGCCGCAGCTCGCACTCGGCCACGAGACCTCGGCCGACGGCAAGACCGTGACCATCACGCTGCGCCCGGGCGTGAAGTTCCACGACGGAGAGCCGCTGACCGCCGAGGCCGCCAAGTACAGCCTCGACCGCCACCTGACGATGAAGGGCTCCTACCGCAAACCCGAGATCGGCGCGATCGACAGCGTCGAGATCACGGGTCCGCTCACGATTGCCCTGCACCTCAAGGCGCCGTTCTCGCCGCTGATCGCCCAGCTGACCGACCGCGCCGGCATGATGGTGTCGCCCAAGGCCGCCGAGACGGCCGGCGACAAGTTCGGCCTCCATCCGGTCTGCGCCGGTCCCTACAAGTTCGTCGAGCGGGTCCAGCAGGATCGTATCGTCGTCGAGAAATTCGCCGACTACTGGGACAAGGATCACGTCTTCATCGACAAGATCACTTACTTGCCGATCATCGACACGACGGTGCGGCTCGCGAACCTGAGGTCCGGCGGCATCGACCTGACCGAGCGTATCCTGGCAACCGACATCCCGACGGTGAAGGCCGATCCCAAGCTCAAGCTCGACAACTCGGTGTCGCTTGCCTGGTTCGGCCTGATGATCAACCAGAACAACGGGCCGAAGTCGAACAATCCGCTCGGCAAGGACCCGCGCGTCCGCAAGGCGTTCGAGCTGGCCCTCGACCGCGACGCCATCAACCAGGTCGTCTTCAACGGCGAGTTCGTGCCGGGCAACCAGTGGGTCAGCCCGCAGAGCCCCTACTATCAGGCGGACTTCCCGGTCCCGAAGCGCGACATCGACAAGGCGAAGGCGCTGATGAAGGAGGCCGGCATCACCGGCAAGCTGTCGATCGATTACATGGTGAACAATGCGCCTGAAGCGCGCGCCGTCGCCGAAGTGGTGCAGTCGATGGTGGCCGAGGCGGGCTTCGACCTGAAGATCCGCGTCGTCGAGGTGGCAACCGCGCTGAAGGCCGGCGAGGATGGCGACTTCCAGCTCTACGGGCTGACCTGGAGCGGCCGCGCCGATCCGGACGGCAATTCGGTGATCTATCAGACCTGCGGGGCGCCGCAGAACATGGCGAAATATTGCGACAGGGAGCTCGACGGCTGGCATCAGGAGGCGCGGGCCGCCACCTCGGTCGAGGCGCGCAAGGCGATCTACCGCAAGGTGACCGAGCGCTTCCTCGACCAGGGCTGGATCTTCTACCTCTACCACCCGCAGAACCTGGTCACGCACACAGCGCGGCTGGTGGGCTATCGGCCCGTCCCGGACGGCATCGTTCGCATCGTGGGACTCAAGCTGAAGTAGCGAGCTCCGGACCGCAATCCAGACTAGATGCCGCCGCGCGCCGCCTTCGGCGGCCGCGCGCGCACCGCCGCTTCGTTCACCTCGACTCCCCAACCGGGCCCCGTCGGCAAGACGTAGTCGCCGTCGGTGATGGTCGGGGCCACCGTGAAGAGCTCATCGCGCCATTTCACGCTGTCGATGTCGATCTCCATGATGCGGAAGTTCGGCACGGCGGCGCAGAAGTGCGCGCTTATGGCGCTCGCGAGATGGCCATAGAAGTTGTGCGGCGCGACGTTGACTTCGTAGACGTCGGCCATCGCCGCGATCTTCAGCGATTCATAGAAGCCGTTCCACACCACGTCGACGATCGCGGTGTCGAAGGCGTACGACTCGAAATACGGCCGGAAGTCGCGGCGCTCGAGCAGCGTCTCGCCCGAGGCGATCGGCACGGGCGAATCGCGGCGGATCAGGGCGATCGACTTCGGATCGTGCGCGTCGAGCTCGAGCCACGTGAGCCTGGTTGGTCCCACCGCCTCTGCGATGCGGCGGAAGCCTTCGGTGCGGAAGTGGAAGTTGGTGTCGAGCATGATGCCGACATCGGGACCGCAGCCCTTGCGGAACGCCTCGACCGTCTTGGCCGCGCTGCGCGCGATATAGTCGTCCCAGTTGCGCTCGGGGAAGCCGCGACCGACCACGAAGCCCGGGCGATAGGCGGTGACCGTGCCGTCCGGCAGCTCGATCGCGATGTTGGTCTTGAGGCAGCGATAGCCCTTGGCCTTCACCTCGGCGCCCACCTTGGTGAAGTCGGCATAGGTCTTCACCGCGGGCTCACCGACCAAGTCGGCATTGCGCATGCGGTAGGAGCCGCAGTGCGACCAATACACGGGGATGCGGTCGCGGATCTTGCCGCCGAACAGCTGATAGACCGGCACGCCCAGCGCCTTGCCCTTGATGTCGAGCAGCGCATTCTCGATGGCAGCGATCGCCTGGCGCACCACGCCGCCGCGCGACTGGGTCGAGCGTGTGCCGAGCACGGCGTTGATCCATTCCAGTGCCATCGGATCGTTGCCGATCACGTTGGGCATCAGCGCATCGATCACGCCGCCCAGGCCGGGGCTGCCGAAGCTCTCGTTGTACTCCGACCAGCCGACGATGCCGTCGTCGGTCGCCAGCTTGAGGAACGAGAAGGTCCGCCAGCCGGCGTCGCACTTGAACGTCTCGTAGCTCCCGACCTTCATGGCTTCGCCCTCTCGATGTTCATGCCAAGGCCCTCAGACCGGCCCACGTGGCTTCCGCTCCAAAGGTGCGCACTCTGGCGCCCCGTTCCTGGAGGCCAAGAGAATAGCGTGCGACGAGCGCCGACGCGCCGATCACGATCACATCGCCATCCGATCGCAACGCCTGCCGTCCGAGTTCCTCGCCGATCAGCAGGCCGGAGAGATAGCTCGCCGATTCGGCAGGCGACAGACGGCCGAACAGGCCGAGCGCCCGCACGCCGAAGGCGTTGTGCAGCAATCCATCGCTGTTGCCTGCCTTCGCCACGCCGCGCCGGAAGGCGGCCTCGTCGAGAGAGGCGTTCGCGTCGAGCGTGCGCGCGAGGATCGAGTGCTGGGCGAACAGGCCATAGACCTCGCCGGTCATGAAGGTGCGAAAGCCCGTGACCTTGCCACCGCGCACCGTCGCCCATTTGCTGTGCGTGCCGGGCAGGACGAACAGGCCGTCGCCAAGTCCCGCCAGACGCATCGCGCCGAAGATCTGCACCTCCTCGCCGCGCATCACGTCGGGCACGTCGCCCTGCGTGTCGCTGAGGCCGGGCACGAGGGCGATGCGGTCGCGCTCGATCCAATGGAGATGATTGGCGAGCTCGTCGGGCCCGGCAGGACAGGCGACGTACGGTGCCTCGGCCCAGCCTTGCCGGCTGCCGGCCATGCCGGAGATCAGGCAGCGCGTGCCCGCCTTCATCCAGTCCGAGAACTGCGCCTCGAACACGCCGGCGAAGTCGCCGTTCGGCACGTTGAGGATGCCGAGCGGCGCGCTTCTCTCCTCGAGCACCTTGCCCGTCCCGTCGAGCCGTGCGCCGCGTAGCGCGCTCGTTCCCCAGTCGACGGCGATCAGCTCGGGCACGCTCGCTCCGTCAGTCGCGGGTGCACCACTCCGTCATGCGCCGCATGAAGCCCTCGCAGGCGGTGATCTGCGAGGCGAGGATGAATTCGTTGGGCTGGTGCGCCTGGGCGATGTCGCCCGGGCCGCACACCACGGTCGGCACGCCAAGCGTCTGCTTGAAGATGCCGGCCTCGGTGCCGTAGACGACGCTGCCCACCGTATTGGAGCCCGACCAGTTGGCGGCCAGAGCCTTGGCCTCCTCGTTGCCCTCGGGCGAGAAGCCGACGGTCGAGGAGCGTACGACGGTGTCGATCTTCGCCGCCGGATGCTTCGCCTTCATCTTCGGCAGCAGCTCGTCCTTCAGCCACTGCAGCGCCTGCTCGCCGAGCATCGACAATGGCCGGTGCGGCAGCTCGCGATAGCCCCACAACACCTCGCACTCTCGCGCCAGGATGTTGCCGGCGGTGCCGCCGACGATCGTGCCGACATTGAAGGTCGGCGCCGGCGGCGTGAACTCGCTGGTCGGCGGAAACTCCTTGTCGAGGCGGTCCTGCACGGTGTTGAGGTAGTGAACGAACTCGCCGGCGAAGTGGATCGCGCTGACGCCGAGATGGGTCATCGACGAATGCGCCTCGAAGCCGGTGAACTTGGTGACGTACATCTGCGCGCCCTTGTGGGCATGCACCACCGTCATCATGGTCGGCTCGCCGATGATGATGGCGCGCGGCCGCGGCACCTCGCGGGCCATCGCGGCGGCCAGAGAATGGGCGCCGATGCAGCCTACCTCCTCGTCGTAGGAGAGCGCGAAATGGATCGGCTTCTTGAGCGGCGCCTTCAGGATCTGAGGCAGCATGGCGAGCGCGATGGCGTAGAACGCCTTCATGTCGCAGGTACCGCGGCCGTAATATTTGCCGTCATCCTTGAGCGTCAGCGTCCAGGGATCGGTCTCCCAGGGCTGTCCGTCGACCGGCACGACGTCGGTGTGGCCCGACAGCACGACGCCGTCCTTCACGTTGGGCCCGACGGTCGCGAACAGGTTGGCCTTCTTGCCGTCCTCGCTGGGCACGAGCCTGGACTCGATGCCGTGCCCCTTCAGGTAACCCTGGACGTACTCGATCAGGGCGAGGTTCGAGTTGCGCGAGGTGGTGTCGAACGCCACCAGGCGACGCAGCATTTCGACCGAGTCGACGACTTCTCCAGCCAAACGAAGCTCCTGAGTATGCTCTATGCGGTCCTGTGGCCGATCATAGAGAGGAACTCGCGACGCGTCTCGCCATTGTCGCGGAAGGCACCCAGCATGCGGCTGGTCACCATGTCGACGCCGGATTTGTGCACACCGCGGGTGGTCATGCACTGGTGCGCCGCCTCGATCACCACGGCGACGCCGCGCGGCTGCAACACGTCCTGCAGTGTGTTGGCGATTTGCGCCGTGAGCTTCTCCTGGATCTGCAGCCGCTTGGCGAAGGCATCGACCACGCGCGCCAGCTTGCTGATGCCGACCACGCGCCTGTCCGGCAAGTAACCGATATGCACGCGGCCGATGATCGGCACCATGTGGTGTTCGCAGTAGGATTCGAGGCGGATGTCGCGCAGCATCACGACCTCGTCGTAGCCTTCGACCTCCTCGAAGGTACGCTTCAGGATCTCGGCGGGATCGTCCTGGTAGCCGGCGAAGAACTCCTCATAGGAGCGCACGACGCGGTCGGGCGTGCCGAGCAGGCCCTCGCGATCGGGATTGTCGCCCGCCCAGCGGAGCAGCACGCGGACCGCTTCCTCGGCCTCCTCGCGCGTCGGGCGCGTTACGGGACCCAGCGGCGCCACCTCGCCCTTCTTCAGCATCCGGTTCATCGTGTCTCTCCGCCGAACCCGTCAAAGGCACGGTCTAGTTAAGCTGCCGCGCGCCGCCCGGCGCGTCGAGCGAGAAGGTCGGGATCTCGATGTCGAAATTCTCGCCCGCGTCGCTCACCATCTGGTACGTGCCGCCCATGAAGCCCGACGGCGTCGAGAGCGGCGTGCCGGAGGTGTACTCGAAGACCTCGCCCGGCTCCAGCCGAGGTGTCTCGCCGACCACGCCCCGGCCCTTGACCTCCTGGCGCCGGCCGAGCCCATCGGTGATCTTCCAGTGGCGGCTGCGCAGCTGCACGGCGACCGTGCCCTTGTTCTCGATGCGCACCTGATATGCCCAGACATATTGCGACTTCGCCGGATCGGACTGATCCGGTAGGTAGCGCGGCTGGACGCTGACTTGGATGGCTCGGGTTGTGGCCGTGTACATGCGCTTCCCTGGCGCTTCCGTTGGCGATTATTTGACCTTCGACATGGGACTTTCCCAATAAAAGGTCAAATCGGGCAAGAGGGCGCCACCGCTCTGCGGCCCCAGACCCCTCGTCGCTAGATCGGGAAGATCAGGCAGGTCGTGGTGCCGTGCGCCAGCAGCTTGCCCGAGGCATCGACCAGCCGACCTTCGGCCGTCGCGATCCGCGAGCCGACGTTGATCACCTTGCCCTCGGCGCGTACGGGGCCGGTCCTGTCGGTCATGGCGCGCACATAGTTCACCTTGATCTCGACCGTCGTGTAGCCGGTTCCGGCCTTGAGGGTGGTGTGGATGCTGCAGCCCATCACCGAATCGAGCAAGGTCGCGGCGATACCGCCATGCACGCTGCCCAGCGGATTATAATGATCGAACACCGGCTCGTACCCGAACACCACACGTCCCTGCTCCATCTCGAGCAGCGACATGCCGAGGGTTCTGGACATCGGCGGGGCCGGCAGACGCCCGGCCATGATCTCGCGGAACAGGGTCATGCCGTCCATCGTGCGGACCTGATCGAGCGGCACCACGCCGAAGCCCGCCTCGGGAATGTCCGCGTCGGCAACATCCATCGTCTCGCTCCATCTGCTTTAGGTGCATATACACGTTAATGCTTTGCCCCGGCAAGCCAGCGCGGTAGTCTTCTCGCCATGCTTCGCCTGTCGCCCGCCGAATGCACCTGCTTCCGCATCCGCAGCGCCGCACGCCGTGTCACGGCGATCTACACTCAGCATCTGGCGCCAACGGGCCTGAAGATTTCGCAGTTCTCGCTGCTGGCCTTCGTCGCCGCCGAAGGTCCGGTGTCGGTCGGTCGGCTGTCGGAGCTGCTCGCGACGGACCGCACGACGCTGACGCGCAACCTGAAGCCTCTGCTCGACGGCGGCCTGGTCGAGCGCGCCGATTCGGGCGACAAGCGGCGGCACGAGCTGGTCGCGACGGCGGCCGGCCGCGCGTTGTTCAAGCGCGCGCTGCCGCTGTGGGCCAATGCCGAGCAGGAAGTGCGCGCGGCCATGGGAGCCAGGCTCACCGCCGACCTGCACGGCGCACTCGATCGCTCGATGGAGAAGCTGGCTGCTCTTTAGCTAGCGGTTGGCGTCAGCTGGCGGTTGGCGTCGAAAAATCCGTACTCCAGCTCCATCGCCCGGCGATAGTTGGCGCGCACGGCCGGGCTGTCGACGGCATGCTGGTCGAGCAGCTGTTCCAGCCGCACCGCCAGCGCCTCGAACCCCGGATCGGAATAGGTCTTCACCCAGTCAGCGTAGGCCGGCGCGACATCCTTCTTCGCCAGGGTCTGGCCGAGCCAGGCGTAGAGCCGCATGCAGGGCGTCATGCCGGCGATGGTCTCGCCGAGATTGCCCTGTCGCGCGTGGCCGAGCAGGAAATCGACATAGGCCTGCGTCGCCGGAAGAGGCGTGACGCCGTCGAGCGAGACCTGCAGCTTCTCGGTGTAGCTCTTGTGCAGCTTCAGCTCCTCGAGCACGCCCGCGATCAGCTCGGAGAAGCCGAACAGATCCTGGCGCGAGGTGCTATGCGCCAGGCAGAAGGCATAGGCGCGCGCAAAGGCATCGAGGAAATAGGCGTCCTGCGCGACGTAGCTCTTGAACGCTCCGGTCGCCAGCGATCCGTCGCCCAGCCCCTGCACGAAGGGATGGGCGAGGATCCTGTTCGCCCAGTCGGCATTGGCCTGCCAGAGCTGGCGCGCCAGCGACAAGGGCCGGGCCGAAGACATGGGCCGGGCCGAAGACATGAGGCTAGCCGAGCGCCTGGGTCAGGTCGGCGACGATGTCTTCGGCATCCTCGAGACCGACCGAGATGCGGACCGTGCCGTCGCCGATGCCGAGCTTGGCCCGCTCCTCGGCGCCGATACGCATGTGCGTGGTCGTCGCCGGATGGGTGACCATGCTCTTGGAATCGCCCAGGTTGTTGGAGATGTCGACCAGCTGCAGCCGGTTCAGCGCCTCGAAGGTCGCGGCCTTGCCGCCCTTGATGTCGAAGGTGACGACACCGCCGAAGTTCGACATCTGCTTCGCCGCCAGCGCGTGCTGCGGATGGTCGGGCCGGCCCGGATAGAGCACGCGGCCGATCTTCGGGTTCGCCGCCAGCGCGTCGGCAACCTTGCGTGCGTTCGCGCAATGCCGATCGACGCGCAGGCCGAGCGTCTCCAGGCCCTTCACGAACACCCAGGCATTGAACGGGCTGATCGAGGGGCCGGTGTTGCGGGTGATCGGCTGCAGCTTGTCGATGATGAAATCGCGGCTGCCCAGGATGGCACCGCCGAGCGCGCGGCCCTGCCCGTCGATGTACTTGGTCGCCGAGTGGACCACGACGTCGGCGCCGAGCTCGAGCGGCCGCTGCAGGATCGGCGTGGCGAACGCGTTGTCGAGCACGACCTTGGCGCCGGCCTTGTGGGCGAGGTCGCACACAGCCTTGACGTCGACGATGTCGAGCATCGGATTCGACGGCGATTCGAACAGCACGGCCTGGGCCGGCGTCGACAGGGCCTTCTCCCACTGCGCAAGGTCGCCGCCATCGACCAACTCGCCCTTGATGCCGTAATTCGGCAGCAGGTTGTTGATGATGTAATGGCACGAGCCGAACAGCTGGCGCGCTGCGACGATGCGGTCGCCGGCCTTGAGCAGTGCGAGCAGGGCGTAGAACACCGCCGACATGCCGGTCGCCGTGGCGATGCACGCCTCGGCACCCTCGAGCGCGGCGAGGCGGTCCTGGAACATCGAGACCGTGGGATTGCCGAAGCGCGAATACTGGAAGTGGTTGCTCTCGCCCTTGAACGTCGCCTCGGCCTCCTCGGCGCTGTTGTAGGCGTAGCCCGACGTGAGGAAGAGCGCTTCCGACGTCTCATCGAAGCTGCTGCGCCGCAAACCGCCCCGCACCGCGCGCGTCTGCGCCTTCCAGCCCTTCACGTCCGGTGCCGTCTTCTTGCGCTGGATCGTGCCGTCCATTGTCCTCTCCTCCGCGCGGTCCCACGCGCAACAAAAAGCCCCCGACCGGAAAGGGCGGGGGCTTTTTTGTCAGCGCTCCGACCTTTTAGCGAGGATTAACGTGGCCGCAAGCCGGTCGGCTCAAATTCCACGATGTTCGGGTTCTATAGGCCGCTGGCGCAGGACCTGCAAGCGCCATATTGAAGCGGCCCAATGATCGTGACCCTGAAACCTTCCCTGAAGGTCACCGACGCGCAGGCCCAGGCCATTGTCGACCGGGTCGCGCCCGGCCGGCGCCTGTCGCGGATCGGCGAATTGCTGGTCGGCGAGATCAGCGCGGTATTCGAGATCGAGCTGGTCGAAGGGCCGCCCGCGTTCGTGCTCAAGGTCTATCCCGAGACGATGCAGTGGAAGATGCAGAAGGAAGTGAGCATCGCACGCCTTCTCGCAGGGCTGCCGATACCGGTGCCGCACATCCTGCTGGCCGACGAAAGTCGCACCCTGCTCGACCTGAACTTCGCCGTGATGAACCGCTTCGACGGCCGCACCGTCCGCCAGTGGGAGCCCGCGCTCGACAAGGACGAGGCGTTCGACGTCTACCGGCAGATGGGTGAAGCCCTGCGCGTGATCCACGGCGTCGCCTTGGAGAGGTTCGGCTATCTTGTGGCGAACGGTGTGGTGCAGCCGTTCGCCAGCAATCGCGCCTACATGCTCTCGCAGTTCGAGCGAAAGCTCGGCGGTTTCGCGAAGCTCGGCGGCCGCCCGGCGCTGGCCGCGCAGCTCGACGCCTACCTGAAGCGCAGCGCCGGCCTGCTCGACGGCTGCCAGCGGCCGGTCCTCTGTCACTACGACTATCATAGCGGCAACCTGCTGGCGGACCGGCGTAGCGGGATGCTGCGGCTCACCGGCATCATCGATCTCGAGAACGCCATCGCCGGCGATCCGCTGATGGATCTTGCCAAGACGATCGCCTACTCGGTGCGCCACGACATGACCAAGCGCGCCGGCCTGCTGGCAGGTTACGGCCCGATCGATCGGCCGGACTGGGAGGAAACCTTGCGTCTCTACCAGTTCTACGGCGCGATCGAGCTCTGGGCGTGGTGGACGCAGATCGGCGACGCAGCCCGCGCAGAAGGCATCGTCGCCGAGCTCGAACGCTACGCCTGAGCCGTCAGTGCTTCTGCTGCCGCAGCCGCTCCAGGGACTGCTCGCGCAGCTTCGTGAGGGTGATGCGCGAGGTCAGCGCCTCGGCGTCGGTCTTCACGTGGATGATGGCGGGCTTGCCGGCATCGAGGGCGCGCTCGAACGCCGGTCCGAAGTCCTCCGTCTTCTCGACCGTCTCGCCATGCCCGCCGAAGGCGCGCGCGTAGGCGGCGAAGTCGGGGTTCTTCAGCTCGGTGCCGTGCACGCGGGTCGGATACTCGCGCTCCTGGTGCATGCGGATGGTGCCGAACATGCCGTTGTCGATCACCGCGATCACGATGTTGGCGCCGTGCTGGACCGCTGTCGCGAACTCCTGGCCGTTCATCAGGAAGCAGCCGTCCCCCGCCAGCGACACGACCATGCGGTTGGGCTCGGCGATCTTCGCCGCGACCGCCGCCGGCACGCCGTAGCCCATCGCCCCTGACGTCGGCGCGAGCTGGGTCTTGAAACCGCGATACTGGAAGAAGCGGTGCAGGAAGGCGGCGTAGTTGCCCGCGCCGTTGGTGACGATCGCATCGTCCGGCAGTCGCTTGTTCAGCCAGGCGATCACCTCGCCCATGTTCACCGAGCCGGGCAGCGGACCCGGCTTGATGTTGTCGAGATATTCGGCGTGGCTGTCCTTCACGGCGGCCGCCCACTTCCTGCCGTCGACCGGCTTCATCGCCCGGGCCGCCGCGGCGAAGGCCTGCATGCCGGAGTTGATGGGCAGGGTCGCCTGGTAGACCCGGCCGAGCTCCTCGGCGCTAGCATGGACGTGCACCAGCTTCTGCTTGGGCACCGGCAGGTCGAACAGCGTGTAGCCGCCGGTCGTCGCCTCGCCCAGCCGCGGGCCGATGGCGATGATCAGGTCGCTCGCCTTCAGCCGCTTGCCGAGCGCGGGCCCGACGCCGACACCGAGGTCGCCGGCATAGTTGGGATGACGATTGTCAAAGAGATCCTGGTTCCGGAACGAGGCGCACACCGGCAGCGCGTTGGCCTCGGCGAACGCCTTGATGTCCTCGCAGGCCTGCGCGCTCCACCCGCCGCCGCCGACGATCACCATCGGCCGCTCAGCCTGCTCGAGCAGTTCGCGGAAGTTCGCCATGTCGTCCGGCGACGGCGCACCGCGTGCAATCTTGTAGGGACCGGCGTCGGCCACCTCGACCTCGTCGATCAGCATGTCCTCGGGCAACGCAACGACGACGGGGCCCGGACGGCCGTTGACGGCGCGGTGGAAGGCCTGGCTGATCAGCTCGGGAATGCGCCGCGCGTCCTCGATCTGCGTCACCCACTTGGCCATCGGGCCGAACATGTGGCGGTAGTCGATCTCCTGGAAGGCCTCGCGATCGGTCGTCTCGCGCGCGACCTGGCCGACCAGCAGGATCATCGGCGTCGAATCCTGAAAGCCGGTATGCAGGCCGATGCTGGCGTTGGTCGCGCCCGGACCGCGCGTGACAAAAGCCACACCTGGCTTGCCGGTCAGCTTGCCATAAGCTTCCGCCATGTTGGCGGCGCCGCCTTCCTGGCGGCAGATGACGTAGCGGATCGAATTGCGCTGGGCATACAGCGCATCGAGTGCAGCGAGGTAGCTCTCGCCCGGCACGCCGAAGATCGTGTCGGTGCCGTGGATGCGCAGCTGATCGATCAGGACCTGCGCGCCGCTCCGGCGCGGATGTGTGGCAGTCATCTTTTTCCCTTAGTTCGTGGGTGAGCGCGAAACCGGCACCATATCTTGACTCGTACGCTTTCGCGCTCTTCGTTGCTCGAAGCGTTGCGCGCGCACGAACGATTGACGGCGATGTCGGCCTCCCGAATTCACAAGTCGGGGATGATTGTGTGACGCGGCAAACGTGATCTCAACCCTTGTGGACTCGGCCGCGGAATCAGAGCATAAGTGCGGCATAGCGACACTGGCCGTAGAGTATCCAAAGGAGTCTTCGGCAAAGACGCGAGAGCGCGAAATACCGGTCAACGTCTTCCCGTGAGCTTCTTGGTCATCTCGTCATCTGTCTATGAAACGCTGGGACTGAAACTGTTCAGCAAGCGCGCGCCGGACTCCGCTCGTTCCTTCCTCCAGCCCCGAGCCTTGAATGAGTCGTAAATTGTTTGTGGGCAATCTGCCCTATTCGGTCACGTCCGAGCGTTTGCAAGAAGCCTTCTCCCAGTTCGGCACCGTAACCTCTTCAAAAGTGATCGTGGATCGCGAGACCGGCCGCAGCCGTGGCTTCGCCTTCCTCGAGATGGAAACCGACGATCAGGGTGCTGCAGCAATGCAGGCCATGAACGGATCCCTCCTCGATGGCCGCTCGATCGCCGTCCGTGAAGCCGTCGAGCGTCAGCCCGGCGGTGGTGGCGGCGGATTTGGCGGCGGTGGTGGCCGCGACGGCGGCGGCTTCCGTCCGCGCGGTCCGCGTCCGCCTTACGGCGGCGGCCGTGATGGCGGCGGTGGCGGCTATGGCGGCGGTGGCGGTGGCTATCGCGGCGGTGGTGGCGGCGGCTACGGCGGCGGTGGCGGCGGCGGTTACCGCGGCGACGCCGGCGGTGGCGGTGGCCCGATGCGCGACCGTCGTGCCGACTTCTCCGGCGGTGGCGGCGGGTTCGATCCCGGCGCCGGTGCCCCTGGCGGCGATGCGGGTCGCCCGCAGCGCCGGCGTGACGCCGGTCCGCAGCGCCGCGAGCGCGACTACGAGCCGCGCAAGCGCGGCTTCGACGACGATCAGTAAGTCTGCTTTCAGCAGAACTGAAGCGGGACGCCGGAGGTAAACCTCCGGCGTCTTTCTTTTTGAGCTTTGCACGGTGCTATTCTTGCAGGGGGCGCAGGCGGAGACCGACATGAAGCGACGTACCGCACTCGTAGGCTCACTCGCGACCCCATTGGCGACCTTGGCCGGCGCGCTGCCGGTACACGCCGACACGCCGGTCGATCTGCAATTGGTGCTGGCGGTCGACGTGTCGCGTTCGATCGACGAGGTCGAGGCCGAGCTG
>Ga0209062_1003106_pt1 | contig 20019 bp, 22 predicted proteins | sample Coa_R2_2_FD_187158 | JGI IMG/M metagenome (GOLD analysis project Ga0209062, IMG submission 187158) | Surface soil microbial communities from Centralia Pennsylvania, which are recovering from an underground coalmine fire - Coalmine... | ecosystem: Environmental > Terrestrial > Soil > Unclassified...
GGGCCAGCGCAAGGCGGTGGCCCAGGTGGCGCAGGAGGTGGGGGTGAGCGCGAGCACGGTGTACCGCTGGGTGGCGGCGTTCGCGGTGCGGGGCTGGGCGAGCCTGGTCTACGGGACCAGTCCGGGACGTCCCAGCCGGCTGACACCCGGCCAGCGGGAGCGGCTTAAAGCCCTGATCGCCGGCGGGCCGCTGGCGGCCGGTGATCCCAGCGGGTGCTGGAGCACGCTGCTGCTGCAGGATCTGATCCAGCGGGAGTTCGGCGTGCTCTACAACATCCATTATCTGAGTACGTTGTTGCACAACTTGGGCTTCTCCTATCAGAAAGCGCGTTTCCTCTCCGATCACCTGGACGCCGCACGACGCCGGGTCTGGCTGGAGCAGCAGTGGCCCCAGATCGTGCAAGAGGCGCGGGCGCGCGGGGCGCTGCTGCTCTTGGGGGACGAGGCTAGCTTCGCCCAGTGGGGAGTGGGGCGCGCTCTCCTCCACCTGGGCGGTGCGCGGCCAGCAGCCCCCCGTGCTGACCTGTGGCAAACGCAAAGCCTACAAGGTCTTCGGCCTGATCGACTACTTCAGCGGCCGCCTCTTCGCTCAGGGGCAGACGGCCCGCTTCAGCGGCGCGACCTATACGGCGTTCCTGGCCACGGTGCTGGCCCAGACCACCCAGCCGCTCATCCTGATCCAGGATGGGGCGCGCTACCACACCAGCGCCGACGCCCGCGCCTTCTTCGCTCAGCACGCCGCGCGGCTCAGCGTCTACCAATTGCCCTCCTATGCGCCCGATTACAATCCTATCGAGCATCTGTGGAAGAACATGAAGAAACGCACGACCCACAATCGCTACTTTCCCGAATTTGAGCTGGTCTGCACCTCCGTGGAGGATGGGCTGGCCCATTTCCACGCCCATCCCGACGAAGTCGTCCGCCTCATGGGCACCTACCTTGACCATATGGCCGGTCTGGACCGTGCCGCCTGAGTCTCTTTCTTTTTGTGAAACACTATAGCATCCACAGCAGGTGCAGCAGCCCCAGAGTCGTCCCCACCGGCAACGGCGCAACGAGGCGACACAGCAACGTCATCATGCGATACACTGCCTCTGGCATCAGGGAACTCCTTTGGATCGTACGGCCTCAGCACCCGCACTCTACCAAAGGTGTTCCCTTGTTGCCATCCTGTTAGCGGAAACTAGAGTATAAGGGTTCACAGATGATCGGATTCAATACGCTGCTTGACTCTGAGGGTGTCGATCCAAAGGTCGTCAAACTGGTCCGCCATCAGGACACTCGCGGCGTAGGGACGAGCCCGTATGACCTGTGGCTAGCTGCGGACAGCAGGTTCGAGCTCTATCAGCGTATTCAACGTCGGCCGGTATTCCAGAGGGCGTCACTGATCGCGTCATTCGTGGCGACCCCGCTCGATGAGACGCTGTTTGTCGGCTTATACACGATCGAAGGCTGGCAGCCAGCGCCGCCGGGGCTCACCGACCCTCTCTTAGGCAAGGACGTTGGCGGCTACCATTTGTACGACCTGGAGCCAGCAGCGATATTGGCGGAGTATCGTGACCGCGTCGTAATTGACTGGGGACAAGGATATCGAACGTGGGTTCAGTGGGCAGCGAAGCAGAACAAGCAGGTACTCGAGATGCGTCGCACGCCAAGAGAACCGCCCTTCCCTGGTTTTCTGGAGTTCCGCATGAGATTGAGTGAACTGAAAACGGTCCCTATGTCTTGGCGAACGGCGTTGTCATCGGTATCCGGCGTCTACCTCCTCACCTGTCCGGACACGGGTTAGCAATACGTGGGGTCAGCGCAAGGAGCGGGCGGCTTATGGGGCCGATGGGAAGAGTACGTGGCCTCCGGACATGGTGGAAACCAGAAGATGAAAGAACTTCCAGCCACCGACTATCAGGTATCGGTGCTTGAGGTGGCCTCCTCGTCCACGGGGTCAGACATGCTGGGAGCAATCGAAACACGCTGGAAGCTCAAGCTTCTCAGTCGCCAGTTTGGTCTGAATGCGAATTAGCAGAAACATCACGTTTCATGGTTCGATTAGCCTATCGGTCCCGACGACGCCTTAGCCCAGTGCTCACAAGTTAAGGATTCTATCCAAATGTCAAGTGCGCGGATTGTGGCCCTCCAAGAAGCCCATGCGCGTGGCGACGACCGGGACGGCGGGTGCCCGCCAGTCCTCCGACTCCCGACGCAGGCGCCCGGCCGCACACGTGTCGCTCTATCGCGACACTACGGCCGCAATCGTGGCCCAAAAGCGGCGATAGCGCCCTTGACAAGGGCTGCAAATCCTTAACTTGTAACTTGTGGCCTTAGCCCGCAGGTTCGCGGACGACTACTCGATGGTGCGCGGCCCCACGGTCGGGGCCGAGACGACCGGATTGTGCAGCAGCCAGGCCAGCGGGACGTTGTCTCGTGTCTCACTCCTCAGGCGGGACGTCCGTGGACGCGGCAAGCTCCGCCTGCGCCTCGAAGCCGGCGATCCGCTGGCGCAACGTCGCGAGTGTGCTCTCCAAAGCCTGCGAGCCGAGCACCAGGCGCAGCGGGGCCGGCTCCACGTCGACACTCTCGATGATGCGCGCGGCCATGCGCGCCGGGTCGCCCGGGGCCAGGCCGTTCTTGGGATCGAGCATCCGCAGGAAGCTGTGCGCCGGCGTGCCATCGTAGACGGTCATCGGCGTTGCCACCTGGGCGCTGCCGTAGCGTAATTCGGTCCGCGCGCCGCCGGGCTCGACGATGGTCAGCCCGATCCCGAAGGGTGACACCTCCGCCAGGACAGGCATCCGCGGGGACGGCGGGCTCGGCGGCGTCCTCCGCGATCGCGTCGAGCAGATCCCGCATCGCGGCCACGCCCTCATGCATCAGTCTGCGGGTGATCGTGCTCATCGTCCTGCCTCATATGTACATCCGCGCTGGCCACTGGAGCCAGGATGCAGAGTCAGTATAGTCCGGTCGCGTGTCGTCCGTCATGGTTTTCCCCGCTAGCGGCGGCGCGTACAAACGCGCCCTCCAGGGGACAAAGAGGGGGGCCACCGTGACGTTGTCGCCGTCGGTCGGCACGTACCGGCAGGCGGTGGCGGCTGCTGGCGTGCGCGGTCACTCGCCGGTGGTGCCGTCGAGCAACTCGCGGGTGGCATCGGCGTGGCCGGCATGGCGCGCCGTCTCATTGATCAGGTGCAGCAGCACCCAGCGTAGATCGGTCTGCTCGCCCCACTGGCAAGGGGCGTCTAATGGCAAGGTGCGCACCGCTCTCTCCGTCACCGCGGCCCGCTCTCGATAGGCCGCCAGAGCCGCCGCGACCGTGAGCTCTGGCCCCGGCCGGAACTCCTCCTCGCTGCGGCTGACCTCCTGACCGTGCATCCCGCCCTCGATCCAGCGCCACTCTACGTCTACGTGCGTGAGGTGGTTGACGATCCCGAGCAAAGAGAGCAGCGCACCGTCGGGCGTCCAGCGCGCCTGCTCCTCATTCAATCCAGCGACCTTGCGCATGACGGCGCCGCGCAGGTAGCGCAGCCAGCGCAGGTACAAGTCCCGCTCATCGGACGTGCCACTGGGAAAACTGTCCTCAAGAGGCGCGACGGCGTCCGTCATAGGCGGCCCTTTCACGTGATGGGATGCGCCGGTGATACCTTGGCGTCTCGGGCTCCGGTAGTTGACCGGGCAGTGGGGGGACACCAGGGAGGTCGGGTGCCGGCGGCATCTCCGGTTGGGTCGGCTCATGCGTTGGTTCGTCGGGGGCGGTAGGAATCGCCGGAAGAGGAGACGGCGGGGCACCGGGGACGGGCGTCTCGGGGAATGGGGGCTGGCCCGGCATCGGGACATCGGGCACAGGCGCGCCCGGGACGGCGATCTCTGGGTAAGGCGGCGACTCTGGCGTGGTCGGGTCGCCGGCGACGCGTCCCGCCACATTGGGGCGGCACGATGTGTGTGCCCAACGGCGCGCGACCATTGGGCTTCTGATCTGGCCCATCGCGTCCTCCCTCCTCTTTATAGTACATAGCGCGCGCAGGCGCTGGGATGCGGCCTAACAGCTTGCCCAGCAGCACTTCGTTCCGGTCGGCTACCCTGCAGACAGGACGAGAGCGCTAACAAGAAGGAGGAGAGGATGAGCCACCTGCGCCTGTTGATTTGCCGGGTCGACGATGACACCGAGCAGATGACCGAGTTGGACCGCCTCGACCTGCCCGCCACGCCCCCCGACGCGGGCGCCGCCGGTGTCGTTGGGAGGTGCAGGGATGGACACGGCCGAGAGAGGGCGCTTTCGTCGGCGGCCGTGGCCGTCTGACGCCGTGACCTATGCAGCGAGCAGTACCGTCGTCACCGCCGCCCACGCCTGGCTCACTCGCAGCGCCGCCCGGTGTCTCTCCTCGCTGGCTGCCGTACCTACGTCGTAGCAGCCCGCGCGCAGATTGCGCATACAGCCCTGTCCCCGGCAGACGATCCGCGCCCCGCAGTCCGTCTTAAAGCCGCGCATCGGCCGCGTCCGCCCCTTGAGATGTTGATGGTCGCGCTCGATCCTCTGCTGGACCATCTTCCCGGTGACATGCTCCGCCTCCGGCAGTACCCGCTCCAGTGCGGGCGGGTAGCAGGCCGCACAGTCGGTGGTGACCCGCCTCGGCCGCTCCTCGGTTTCCTCCAACGCACCGCGGACGAAGCGTTCCGCAGCCTGGGCGTCCGTGTTGGGCTCAGGGACACGTCGACGACCTGGCCGTCCTCGTCGATCGCGCGGTCGGCGTCCTGCCCCTGGCCCGCCACCCGAAGGTACGTGCCGGGTAGCAGGATGGCGTTGCCGCCATCCCGCCCCCTAATACTACAACGTTAAGTCATCCTTTAGTTTTCGCTAACTTCAGCGGTTGAGCCCCGGCCACCAGGAGCGGCCTCCAGCCTCAGGGTGGGTACGCTGCCATACCGGCGCGCATGGCCCCTTCGAGCGTGCCATCCACCTGTGCGGCGCCGGGGAAGAACCATTCGGCGGGGTCATAGCGCTCGTCGCTGTATTTGTAGATGGCGAACGGCCAGCCGTCGAGCGTGCCCGTGTACTCCAGGCGACAGAGGCGGGTGACCTGCCCATAGTCGCAGCGCTCGAGATAGAGGAACGCACCCTGATAGCGCGGCTGGTAGAAGACGTCCGGATCCTGAAGGGCCTCCCGGTTGAACGTCGCGATCCGCTCCGCCCCCTGGGCCTTGATCGCGTCGGGGATGAGTGGCCGTGGCATGTTCTCCGTCCCTTTCCCGCTGCACCCATCGTGCCCCGCTGCGCGGCGCCGGGCTGGCTGCAGGCGCGTTCGCGTTGGTATCGTGCAGGTACGACCGCTCTGCTGTCCGAAAGGAGCTGCCTGTGCCAGACGCAGTCTATCGCATGCTGACGCTTCTGTGCCGCCTCGTGCTCCCGCTGCCGGTGGGGACGAGCGTGGGCCTGCTGCACCTCTTGCGGATGCTGGTGAGCGGGCAACTCCTGGCCACACGCGGGGCGGTGATCCCGGGGTTGAGCGCCGGTGGGCGGGCCTGGGCAGCGCTGGGGCAGGGAGATTGGACCAGCGCGGACCTGCTGGCCCGCGGGCAGGGTCTGGTGCGGGCAAAGGGATGGTGGTAGGCCCACACCCACGGCGGCTATCACCCCCGTGGGCGGCGATGTGACCGGGTCCTGGCGCCCGCGGCTGCAGGGCTGTCCGACGCGTCACGTCCACGCCGCGGCCGGCAAAGCCCTGCCGGCGATCCTCGTCGGCCTGATCGGACGGGTGGGGAGCAGCGGGAAGCAACGCCTGGCCCTGCCTTTGGCGTGGGTGCGCGCCGATCCGGCGGACCCACGCCCGAGCACCCACCACCGCCTCCTGGTGCGGGCGGCGGTGGCGCAGGGTGCCGCCGACGACGCGTTGGTGCTTGAGGCCGCGTTCGCCATGGCCGTGCTGCAGGAGGAAGGCGCCACCCGCTACGTGGTGCGCTGTGCCAAGAACAGCACCTTTCGCCGGGCGCAGCCCCCGGCCTATCGCGGGCGCGGGCGCATCCCGACCCGTGGGGTGCTCGTCCGCCCGCTGGTGCGCCCCGTCAAGGGCCGGACGCTGGCCGCGACCCCGCCAGACCACGCGGAGACCTGGCAGGACGACGGGGTGGCCCTGCACGCGGAGGTCTGGGATGACCTGGCCGTCTCCAACGCCGCGCCGGGTGCCCCCGCCTTCACGGTCGTCGCCGTGCACGATCCACGCTACCGTCAGCCGTTGCTGCACGCCCTCTACCAGGATCGCTGGCCGGTGGCACAGTTGCCCTTGGCGGCCAAACAAATGCTCGACGCGGCGCGCGCCTTCGTCCACGCCCCCGAAACGTGCCAGCGGCTGCCCGCCCTGGCCCTGCTCGCGGGAGCGATCCTCACCTACGCCGCCGCACGCAGCCCCGCCATCCCCACCGGCTTCTGGGATCGCCGCCCGCAACCCACGCCCGGCCGCCTGCGGCGGGCCCTCACACGCTGTCCATTTCCGCACGACTTCCCGCTCCCGGCACGACTTCGCGCGAAAGCGGCGGTCACGGCCCATCTGCCTACCGGGTTCTGGGGCCAGCGGCGCTACACCGACGCCACGACAGAGACCACCACCGCCCATCTACATCCGACACCGCTTCAGGAGGCCGCCTGAGTTACCGGAAAGTAGAGTAGTATTAAGTCCAAGTTAAATGAGGCATCGCGCTATGCTCCTTGAGCTGGCTATCCGCTTCGTACTGGGCGGCCTCATCGTCTCCGCCTTCGCAACAATCGGCGAGGTCTTGCGCCCCAAGAGCTTCGCGGGCATCTTCGGCGCCGCGCCGTCCGTGGCGCTGGCGTCGCTGGGGCTGACTTACCTCACCAAGGGCAGCGATGATGTCGGCGTGGACGGTCATGCGATGGTCCTGGGCGCCATCGCACTCTGCATCTATAGCGCCGTCGTCGCGCGGCTGCTGCTGCGCTATCGCTGGAACGTCCTCGTGGCCACCGGGTCGTCGTGGCTTGTGTGGCTGGCCGCGGCCTTCGGCCTGTGGGCCATCGCCCTGCGGTGAGGCGCCCATGGCAGCTCTATCCGAATCCGAGACCATCCAGGCCGATCCTTCGCGCCTGAAGAAGACGTCGTGGCGCGAGTACGCGGTGCGTTTCGCCTTCGGCGGCCTGATCACGGCGCTGGCCGCCTTCCTGGGCGCGCGCTTTGGCCCCGCGGTCGGTGGGCTGTTCCTGGCCTTCCCGGCCATCCTGCCGGCGAGTCTGACGCTGGTCAAGGAGCACGAGGGCGAGGAGGCCGCGGGCGACGACGCGGCGGGCGCCATGGCGGGGAGCATCGGACTGATCGCCTTCGGGGCACTGGTGTGGGTCCTGGCAAGCAGCCTCCCGGCCTGGCTTGTCCTGATCCTCGCGGCCCTGGCCTGGCTGCTGGTCGGGGTCTTTGTCTGGCGGCTGGGCCTCGACGTCCTGTCACGGCTCACCCGCCCGCGCTGACGTGGTCACCAGAATCCGCGCTCCGAAGGCGCCCTATGGCGAGGCCTAGCCCGGGCGCGGCTCGCCCCTGGCCTCGCCGCTTCCCGCGATAGCGGACACGCGATCGAGCAGGACTTGCAGGTCGAAGGGCTTGGACACGTAGCCCTCGGCATCGATGTCCGCCGCTCGCCGCGCGACGTCCGGCGCAGCCGTCAGGACGACGATCGGGATCTGGTGGCCATGGCGCTCGCGGTACAGCCGCGCGAATTCCCACCCATCCATGCCGGGCATCTTCATATCCAGGAGAATCACGTCCGGACGCCGCCGGCTCACCATCTCCAGGGCCGCCCGGCCGTCTGCCGCTTCATCGACCTGGTAGCCCTCGTCGGCCAGGGCATAGGCCAGCATCTGTCGGATATGCGGATCATCGTCGACCACCAGAATGCGCGTCATGTAGCCACAACCGGGACAATCGCGGTCATCTCTCCTGTCGTCCAGGTGTCGCCGCCGGCGGCAGGGTCACGACAAACCGCGAGCCCGGGTGTTCCGGCTGCTCGATCCGCACGCATCCCTCGTGCAACTCGACAATCGCCCGGGTCAGGTAGAGGCCAAGACCCAGGCCGGACAGGTGATGCAGGCCGTGCGCCTGGTGAAAGCGGCCGAAGACCGCCTCGCGCTGCTCGACCGGGACACCCAGGCCGTGATCGGTCACGGATAGGTGGATGCTACCGTCGTCCTCTTGCTCCAGGCGCACCGTCACCCGGCCACCACCTGGGCTGAACTTGACAGCATTATCGAGCAAATTGGTGAGCACCTGCTCAAAGCGTACCGGATCGACCATGGCATTGAGACGCGCGGGGCCATCAAAGGCAAGGGAGTGCCTGTCATCACAGCGCTGCTGTGCGAGTGTCGCGCGGACAAGCCCAACGAGGTCGGTGTTGACCGGCTCGATACGCAGATTGCCCGCTTCAAGTTGCGCCACGTCGAACAAGCGCGCCACCAGGTGAATCAGCTTCTCAGTCTGACTGTCAATAGCGGCCAGACCCGCCGCGAGGCGTTCTGGGGCAATCCAACCCCGACGGCGCATATCGCGCAACAGCAATTGTGCGAAGCCGCGCAGCCCCGTGATCGGCGTCTTCAACTCGTGCGCCGCGACGGACAGGAAGTCATCGCGCGCCGCCACCGCCTTGCCCAGCTCCCGGTTCCGCTCGCCGAGGGCCTGCTGCGCCCGCCTGAGCTCGGCGACCTCGGCCTCGAGCGCTTGCGCCTTCTGCTGCAAGAGCGTGATCGTGCGGAGGCGCGCCCCATCCTCGCTCAGCGACGTGTAACTCTCGGCCGGAATGACCTGCTCATGTGCGGCGCAGATCTTCTCCACCATCTCACCATCGCTGGCGCGAGGGAACAGGCCCAGCGGATAGGCGCACTGCAGTTGGAATACGTGCGCCCCGGCCAGGTCGTTCCAGAGGTATTCGAGCTGGATAGCCGCCTCGGCCTGTCCCTCCGCCCACAACAGCGCAACCATTTCCCCGAAGACGGCGATGCGTGCGGGGGCGCCGGAGGCCATGGCTGTGACGCGCGCGATGAGGCCGCCGATGTGCTCCGCGAAACGCTCTGGGTCGAGCCGGCCACGTCGCATGAAGGTGGAGAGTGTCTCGGCCGCGTCCAATGAGACAAACCGGCCCTGCGCGGCGGCCATGCTAAGGTCGAGACCGCGCTTCGTCAGGCGCCGTGCAAGCCCATCTCGGTGCGCCGCCGTAGCGATGACCACGCCGGCATCACCGGCCACGAGGGCGGACCCGATGTATCGGCTCAACTCCTGTAGAAGGAAGGCGTCATCCTCATAGAACTGCACGCCGTGAGAGCGCCACTGCCGAGGCCCCTGGGTCTCGAGGTCGCCCAGGGGCCTCGCACGTACCGGTGTCGCGGTAACGTGGCCCGCGCCAACCGCCATGCCCATGTCGCCACTCCCCACCACACAAGCGTGTATTGCTCCACCCTCTATATGTGGCTATTCTCACCAGCAAGATATGTGCCATCGGCGCGCCATTATCAACATCACCGTTCCGGGTAGCTAGACGAGCGGCAGGCCCGGGCGCGAACTGTTCAGCGGATCTGCGCTAGACTGGACAGCAGGGAGTATGTGGTGGCGCCCGGATCGGTGGCGGAAGGAGTTGTGGCATGGCGACAGCGGATGGTGACCTGCTGGATCGGGACGAGCGCGTACCGCCCGCCGGCCCCGAGGAACGCGACGAGGCCCGCACCTCGCATGCGCCGATGGTCCACCCGATGCGGGTGCCGGCGCGCCATAACCAGACTCTGGCCACCCTGGTCGCCCGGCTCAACGAGGATCTGGAGGTGCAGCAACTCTGGAAATGCGCCAACGTCACCGCCTCCGATCGCCTGGGTATGACCGACCATGGCCCCGTCCACATCCGCATCGTGGTCAACATCGCGCTGCGCCTCTTGCGCCTGCTCGCCGAGGCGGAGGTACCGTGCGGAGTAGTCCAACAGTATGGCCTGCGCGGCGAGGACGCCGAGGTGGTGACCGTGCTGGCGGCGGCGCTCCACGACATCGGCATGTCGATTCACCGCAGCAACCACGAGCAATTCAGCCTGGTGCTGGCCGCGCCGCTGGTGCGCCGGCTGCTGGCCGGCCTCTACGACGAGCCCGTGCTCACCATCATGACCAGCGAAACGCTGCACGCCATCATCGCGCATCGCTCCGACGTGCGTTGCCTGACCGTCGAGGCGGGCTGCGTCAAGGTAGGCGATGCCCTGGATATGGCGGAGGGGCGCTCGCGGGTGCCTTTCGAGGCAGGACGCATCGACATGCATTCGCTCTCCGCCGCGGCGATCGATGCGGTCAGCATCGGACGCGGGCTGACCAAGCCCATTCGTATCGAGGTGGCCATGAGCAACTCGGCGGGGATGTTCCAGCTCGATCAATTGCTCAAGCCCAAGCTGGCGAGCTCGGGCATTCAGGGCTACGTGGAGGTCACGGCGCGCATCGAGGGCGAGACGGAGCGCCGGCTGCTGCCGGTCTACAACCTGTAGCACCGGCTCAGGCGCAACTCCAGAGGTAGCCAAAGCCGTGGGCAAAGGCCCAGGTGGCCACGTGAGCCTGGGCGGCGACGCTGGAGATGTCGCGCGTCTCGAAGAAATCGCCCGGCACGTAGGTTGGGTCCTGGTTGAGACCGTCGTCGCGCAGCCAATAGTAGGTGGCCCAGGTGAACTGGAAGATGCCCGTGGCTCCGGTGCTCGGGTTATAGGCGGTAGGATCGAGAATGTCAACGTTGGAGAACCCGCCACGAGGGAGCTCTCCCGACACCAAACGACTTTCCTATGCATCCGTGGCAACAGATTGGGACAGCCGCATAGTCGGCAAGTTCTGTTCCATTCAAGAGAAGATCGGCGCGCCGGTCCAGCAACTCGGACCATCAATGCACGGATCGGCGAGTTCGAGGCGCATGGCCTTCCTATCGCCTATCCCCTGGCGCTTAGCGCCTTCGATTCAGGCGATGTGGCGCGAGAAGGCCAGGACTGCGCCGCTCAGGATGCAGCACACCCCGCCGAGGCCCACCGCCGCCTGCACGCCGGTGGCGGCGGAGAGCGCGCCGATGGCCAGGCTGCCCAGCGGCGTCGTGCCGCTGGTCACGATGACCCAGATGCCCATCAGGCGGCCCAGCACAGCGGGTGGCACCTCCGACTGCAGCATCGTATTCGCCGAGGCCAGGTACAGCAACATGGCGAATCCCAGGACGGACAGCATGAGCAGCGAGAGCGGCAGCCAGTGCGAGGCGGAGAACAGCAGATCGGCCAGGCCGAACAGCGCCAGCGCACCGCACAGGACCAGGCGCCGCTGCTCGACAGCCCAGGCCATGCCCGAGGCGACGGCGCCGAAGAGGGCGCCCACCCCGACGGCCGTGAGCAGCAGCCCCAGGCCGCCGGGACCGGCCCGCAAGATATCCTTGGCGAAAGCCGGCAGGAACGAATTGTAGGGCAGGCCAAAGACGCCAAGGGCCGAGGTAGCCAGCAGGAGCGTGAGCGCGCGCGGCGTCTCGCGGGCATAGATGAGGCCGCCCAGGAGCGCCTGCCGCAAGCCCTCGCGGCTCCGCTGGGGCCGCGGGCGGAAGCGGATGGAAAGCAGCGACCCGGTCACGCCGAAGGCCGTGGCGGCGTTGGCCGCGAAGCACCACGCCGGCCCGATCAGCGTCAGCAGCCCGCCGCCCACCGCCGGGCCGACCACGCGCGTCAGATTGAAGCGCGCCGAGTTCAGGGCAATGGCCCGCGCCAGATCGCGCGGCTCGACCATATCGTTGATCACCGCCTGCCAGGTCGGCCAGGTGAGGGCGCTGATGATGCCCATCACCGTGGCGAAGGTGAGGATCACACCGATGGTTGCCCGTCCCGTCGCCGTCAGGTAGGCCAGCAGCAACAAGACAGACGCGTTGACGAGTTGCGTGATCAGCAGGAGCCGCCGGCGGCTGATCAGGTCGGCCAGCAGGCCGCCGACGAGGCCCAGCAGCAGGACCGGTATGAGCGAGGCAAAGCCGACCAGCCCCAGCCAGAAGCCGGCCTGGCGCCCGCCCTCGCTGACCACCAGCCAGCCCAGGCCGACTACCTGAAACCAACTGCCGGTCGCCGAGACAAAGGCTCCCGCCGTGTAGACCGCGAAGTCGCGATTGATGAAGAGGCCCGCGAGCCACGAGCTATCCGAGGGCACAGCGGCGCCGGGGGCATCGTCAAGCGCGCTGGCCGCGGCAGTTGCAGCCCGCGCATCGGACGGCGCCCGCATCACCGCCTGGTTTGGCCGTCGCAGCAGGCTCATCGTTGCCTCATCGTCGAACTCTCTCCCGGCCTGCTCGTCTCTGTTAACGGCGCTCCTGGTCTGTCGATCGCATATGAAGCAGGCGATACGCGTTGCCGTGATACACGCTGCGCAGTACGTCGTCGGGAAGATCGATTCCGTAGATGTTCCAGCGGCCCTGCCCGCCGATGGCGCGCGACGAGTACGGGAAGTGCTCGTCCGCGGTTTCCAGGAAGCGGAAGTACGGCCGGTACATCTCGGGGGCAGGCGGAAAGCCATCCAGTCCAAACAGGATGCGATCCGGGTGCCGTTCGAAGAGTCGCCGAGCCGAGTAGGGCTGGCGGCCCAATTCGGCGACCCGTGCCGAAATGTCGGCAACGCGATGCTCTGGAACGACCAGCATCGACAGCGGCGCGAAATCGACCAGCCGCAGATCCTCATGGCCGCCGTTGTTCTCTGTCATCTATCCCGCATCCCTCATCGCTGTTGCGACTCCCTATCGCCGTAACCACCCGACAGGTACCAGTGTAACCCAACGGGCAACCCATTCTGACGTTTACACCGCGGGCAAGCCGTGGAGGTCGTGCCTTGGATCAAGCAACGGAGTTACAGGTACAGGGCCATCGCAAATAGATCAACTAGATGCGATGGCCCTGCAAACGGTGCAGCGGCGATTGCGGCGCCCGGCACGGCCATGATACATATCACGTATGACACCTGGCGACCGGATGGGCAGAACCGAGGATAGCTGAGTGAAAGGAGAATAGCGCGTTCGACATGAGTGAGCCTATCCGGCACGATACATGCTCCGTTTAGGTCGGCGTCATATGACCCGATGCGCTCGTAACCTTGTCGCAATATGGAGGAATCAATAACATGCAGTCGCTACAGTCCTCTGTGGAGGCTTTGATCGCCGAGGCGCGGCAGTACCCCATGAGCCGGCTCTCGTTCATCCGCCGTGCCCTGGCGTTGGGCCTTTCCGCCACCGCCATCGCCGGTCTGCTGTCCGAGATCGAGGGGCCGGTTTACGCCGCCTCCACCCCGGCACAGATTACCTTCTCCTCGTGGGGAAGCCTCGACGAACAGGTCACCATCGTCCAGGTGCTCAAGACCTTCCAAGCCCGCTACCCCAACATCCAGGTGCAGCCATTGCTCACCTCGTGGGCCAACTACTGGCCCAAGTACAACGCCGACCTGGCCGCCAAGAGCACGGCAGACGTGCAGTTCCTGACCAATGTGCCCACCTATGCCCAGGCCGGCGCGCTGATGGAGATCCGCTCGCTGCTCAAGAAGCACGGCCAGACCTTGCCCAAGGCCTACACGCCCGGCCTGCTCAGCATCTTCGAGTACAATGGCAAGCTCTACGGTATCCCGCGCGACAACGATACCAAGGTCATCTTTTACAACAAGGCGCTCTTCCGTCAGGCGGGGCTGCCCTTCCCCAAGAGCAACTGGACCTGGGACGATCTGCGGGCGGCGGCCCTCAAGCTGACCAAGCGCCAGGGGAATCGGGTCACCCAGTACGGCTTCGCCTTCGAGACCGGGCAGTGGCGGCTGTACTTCTGGGAGGGCGGCGCCGAGCTCTTCGACAGCTACAGCAAGCCGACCAAGGTAACGCTCAACTCCCCGGCCGCCGTCAAGGCCATCCAGTTCATGGCCGACCTGATCAACAAGGATAAGGTCACGCCGGCGGCCAGCCAGATCGTCGATTCCACCAACATCGGCCCCATGTTCGCCAGCGGCCAGCTCGCCATGGCCTTCGGCAACCACGCCCTTGTGCCCACCTTCGTGAAGGCGACCGGCCTGGAGTGGGACGTGGTCGGCATGCCGCACTTTACCGGCCATCCGACCGTCAACATAGCCGGCGGCGCCGGCTATACCATCTCCAGGTGGACCACCAATCTGGAGGCGGCCTACCAACTCTGGTCGTTCATGGTCGGCCCGGTGGCCTCGCTGATGTTCGCCGCGGGCAACGACCTGGTGCCGGACAATCCGCAGGCGCTGGAATCGCCGGCCTGGCTGAGCAAGCCCTACAATAAGGTCTTCGCCCAGCAGACCTTGCTGGGGCACGCCGGCCCGAGCTTCCCTCAGTGGGTCAACGTCTCCAATGCCATCCAGGCGGTGCTGGATAAAGTCTGGATCGGCGAGATGACGGCGGCGCAGGCGCTGCCGCAGGCCGCGGCCGCGGCCGCCAAGGCGCTCAAGAGCTGAGCCGCCTGGGGTGCACCGGCCCCGCGGACGATGCGTGTCATCGTCCGCGGGGCCGGGCCTTGCGTTGGTGCGGTATTAGGGGTACTGTACAGCAGGGCGCCATTCCTGGGACCGCCGGCATCCTTGCCGGCCCCCGTTTGCCGGCAAGGATGCCGGCGGTCCCAGGCCAGTGCTGCAACGTGGGTCCCCTGATGGTGCAATAATCATGAGAGTGGGGGTGCGGGGACGGCGCCCCCACGATGTCTTATCTCCCTCTTCCCCTGGTCGGGGAATGGGGCTCGGGGGATGTGGTAAGTCCGGTATGAACCAGCCAGCAACAGCGCCCGGCCCGGTGGCCGCGAACTTGTGGCACCGCCTGCGCACCACCTGGGCCGAGCAGGGCAACTACCGCCGCGGCGACGGCCGGGCGGCGATCCTCTTCTTGCTGCCCGACCTGATCGGCTTCGTCATTTTCACGCTGCTCGGCGTGCTGGGCACCTTCGGCATCAGTTTCCTGAAGTGGAACCTGGTGCGCCCTCCCACCTTTGTCGGTCTGGAGAACTATCGCGGTCTGGTGGACGATCCGTTGTTCTGGCAGGTGCTGGGCAACACGGTCTACTACACGCTGGGCGTGGTGCCCATCTCCACGGCGCTGGCCCTGCTCATCGCGCTGGGCCTCAACCGCAAGCTGCCGGGGATGGTGATCTTTCGCACGGCCTATTTCGCGCCGTTCATCACCACCCTGACCGCCTCGGCCTTGCTCTGGCAATGGATCTTCGATCCCACGCGCGGCCTCATCGACAGCGTCCTGTACATGATCGGGGTCAGCGACCCGCCGGGCTGGCTGAACAGCACGGCTTGGGCGATGCCGGCCTTGATCATCTTCGGCGTATGGCGGCAGATCGGCTTCAGCATGGTGCTCTTCCTGGCCGGGCTGCAAGGTGTGCCCCGCACCCTGCTGGAAGCGGCCTCGGTGGATGGGGCCGGCGCCTGGCAGCGCTTCCGGCACGTCACCCTGCCGATGCTGAGTCCCACCACCTTCTTCGTGGTGATCATCACCACCATCGGCTCGTTTCAAATCTTCGACCAGGCCTTCATCCTGACCGGCGGCCGTTTCTCCCCCGACAACGCCACCAACACCCTGGTGGGCTATCTCTACAACAAGGCATTCGTCTACCTGGACATGGGGACCGCATCGGCTACCGCCTGGGTGTTGTTCCTGATCATCTTCGCCGTGACGGTGGTACAGCTCATCGGCCAGCGCAGGTGGGTGCACTATGAGTAGCCGCCAGCAGTCTCCCGGCGCCCTCTCGGTACGGCCGGACCAGGGTCGCGCGGCCGTTCTGCCGCGCAACCGCCCGCGCCTGCGGGTACGCCGCCTGCTGGTCGACCTGCTCGTCTACGTGGGGCTGACCATCGGCATGGTCGCCGTCGTCCTGCCGTTTGTTTACATGGTGGCCTCATCGTTGGAGACGATAGCGCAGATCGGCGCCCTGACCCCGCAGTTCTGGCCCGACCCGCCGCAGTGGACCAACTACCAGCAGGTCTGGCAACAACTCCCGGTCGGGCAGTACTTCCTGAACAGCCTGATCGTGGCGGTGGTGGTGACCGGCGGCCAGATCATCACCGCCTCGATGGCGGCCTACGCCTTCGCGCGCCTGCGCTTCCGCGGCCGCTCCGTGCTCTTTGCCCTCTACCTGGGCACGTTGATCATCCCATCGCAGGTGACCCTGATCCCCAACTACATCCTGATCCGCATCCTGCACTGGCACAACACCTATGCCGGCCTGATCGCGCCCTTCCTGGTCAGCGTCTTCAGCACCTTCCTGCTACGCCAGTTCTTCCTGACCATCTCGCCGGAGCTGGAGGATGCCGCGCGCATCGACGGCGCCTCGCACTTCCAGATCTACCTGCGCATCATCATGCCGCTGGCCAAGCCCGCCCTCGCCGCGCTGGTCATCTTCACCTTCCTGGGCTCGTGGAACAACTTCCTGTGGCCGCTGGTGGTCATCGACTCGCCGAGCCTGACCACGGTGCCGCTCAGCATCGTGGCCTTCCAGGGGCAGTACGCCACGGCCTGGAACCTCTTGATGGTCGCGGCCACGCTCTCCGTCGCACCGGTGTTGATCGTCTATCTGCTGGCCCAGCGCTACTTCGTGGAGGGGATTGCGCTCACGGGCCAGGGCGGCCGGTGAGCGACCTCTCCGCGGCCGGCTCCAGGCGACGGCGACACGGCAGAACCCTATCTCGCATGCCGCGCGTCGCGGCGCTGTGGGCGCTGAACCTGCTTCTCCTGCTCTTCTTCCTGTTCCCGTTCTACTGGCTGACCATCACCGCTCTCAAGTCACCGGCGGAGGCGGATACTCTGCCGGTGACCTGGTTCCCGGCTCACCTGTATTGGGGGAACTTCGCGGCGGTCGTCGCGAACGGTGGGTTCAGGCGCAATGTGCTCAATAGCGTCATCGTCGCGACCACCACGACGGCCCTGGCCCTCGTCATCGGGAGTTGCGCCGCCTATGCCCTGGCGCACCTGCCCCTGCCCCGCAAGCGCAGCCTGCTCGTCGGCATCGTGATCATGGCGACTTTTCCGCCCATCGCGCTCGTGCCGTCGCTCTACCTGGTGATGCTCCAACTGCACTGGATCGATACGTATCCCGCGCTCATCGTCAGCGATCTCGCCCTGGCGCTGCCCTTCGCCGTCTGGGTGCTCACCAACCTCTTCCGCGCCATCCCGACGCATCTGGTCGAGCAGGCCGAAGTGGATGGCTGCACGCCGGTCCAGGCGTTGCGGCGCATCGTCATCCCGCTGGCGGCTCCGGGCCTGCTGGCGGCTACCCTCCTGGTCTTCATCCCGGTCTGGAACGAGTTCCTGTTCGCCGTCACCTTCACCCTGCGCCCCGAAACCGAAACGGTGCCCGTCGTGCTGAGCGGGGGCGGATGGAGCGGGCTGGCCGCCGCCACGGAGGTGGTCACGCTGCCCATCATCGCGCTGGCGCTGATCGGCCAGCGCGGCATCGTGCGCGGCCTGACGAGCGGCGCGATCAACGGATAATGCGCGCCCTACCCTGGATTATGCATGGGCGCCCGCCATGGCGGGGCAGCTTTCCTGGGACCGTCCGCGATCCACGTGAATAAGGCAAGCTACATACCGGCCATCGCGTCGCCCTGCGTCGCGGTTGCCCCCTGTCCGCCGTGGCCGGCCGGCAGGAAGTGGGCGCCCGGGCCGACCCTGAACTCAAAGCGCACGGTGCGGTACTCGTTCACAGCCACGGTGCGCACCAGCACCTCCGCACGCCAGACGCCCATGGCAACCAGGCTGCCGCGTACAGCGAAGCGCACACCGTGGGCCCGCGGGGTGAGCGTGGCGCGCATGGCAGGCTGGTCCGCCGGAAACAGGTGGATGATGGCGGCGCCGGTGTTCTCGTCGACGGGCCGGCCCTGCTCCCACAGGCGCAGGGTGAAGGTGGCCGCGCCCACCGCGGGCGGTGCGACCGTGAGCTGGGCGCGCAGGTCGCCCAGGGTGGCCGTCCCGGTGATCGACGTCGTCGCAGTAGCGGCGTTGGGCGCGAGCGTCCGGGCCGCGTCACGGGCGGGCAGTGTCTGACTCATCAAGGCCGTGGCCAGCAGAACGCCCGCGCCAACCACGGCTTCCAGGCGCAGCCTGGATGCCAGCATGGCCAGGCCCTCGTGCACGGTCGCGGCATGCCGCAGCGCGTCTTCCCGATGCTCGGCCGTCGCCGCGCGTGCCTGCGCGCGCGCGATGCGGGGGCGCAGCCCCAGCACGTGCGAGGCGCTCATGGCGATCAGCACGCCGACCAGCCCGAGCTTGATGGCCAGTAGTTGCCCGTAGAGCGTGCTGGCGAGCAGTGAGGGTGCGTCCAGGTGATGCACGGCGCTGTAGATGCCCGAGAGGGTGAGCACACCCACGGCCACATAGGCCACGGGAGAGAAGCGGTCGAGCACCCGCAGCACGGCCGGGGCGCGCAGCTCCGCCGCCAGCACCTGCCGTGCCGGCAGCACGCCGTAGGCCAGCGCGGCCATGCCGCCGGCCCAGGCCGCCGTGCAGACCAGGTGCAGCCAGTCGATGGTGCAGGATTGCCACAACAGGCCGGGCGACACGTTCGCGGCATGGCCGGCGAAGGCGGCGACGAACATATAGGATGCGGCCAGCAGGGTCAGGGGCAGCCGCACCGACGCCCAGTCCATCTCCAAGGGGACGAACGGCGCGGCCGTGATGCCCAGGGCGTAGGGCGCCCGGCGCAGCCGCGGCCATGGCCGGGCCTGGAGCGGCGCGACAGAGGGGGCACGCACGCCGCGCGCGAGCCGCAGCGCCACGACCAGGGCGATCAGCCGCAGCACAATCAGGCTGCCGTTCTGCGAGGAGAGGAGGCCGCCCAGCGTGGCGGGAGCCAGTGCCCGCAGCCAATCGCCGCCCGTGCCGGCCAGGGCCAGGCTCAGCATCTGGCCCAGCAGCGCCGCGAGGATCGCGGGCGGGGCTGCCCGCACCAGCCTCCACAGACGGGGCGCCGCGGTCCAGGCCAGCGCGGCCTCGGCCGTCCCCACCCGCCGGCGCGCCGGCGCCAGCACCGCCAGATCGACGATGAGGGCGCCGAGCCAGAGCGCCTGGGCCATCAGTCCCAGCCAGGTGAAGAAGCTGACGGCGAGGGCGCCGCCGTCGATGGCCGGAGCCAGGCCGGCCTGGGCACCACCGACCCCACCAAGCCTCGCGGCCGTGCCGGACGGCGCCACGCGGAAGGTGTAGAACGAGCTCATGACGTGCCCGTCGGTGGCCGATTCCGAGGTCCACATGACGCTGTAGGTGCCGGCGCGCAGGGGGGGCAGGTGGAGTTGCCACACCTTGCCGTCGTGGCCGGCGGCAAGGTGGCCCCGGTCGGCCGCCACGTCGCGACCGGAGCTATCGAGCACGCGCACGCGGGTCAGCGCGGGATTGAGCGCCTCGTCGAAGACGAACGTGCCCACCGCCGGGGTACGCGCGATGACGCTATCCGGTGCGGGGTCCGCCTGGATCAGGTGGGCGTGGGCTGAGACTGCCGCGGGCACCAGTAGCCAGAGCCCGGCGGCGGCGAGCAGGCCGAGCGCATGGCGGCGCAGGCGGGGTACGCTGTGCTGACGCGAACCCAGCGGAGACATGGGCTGAATCCTTCCTGCCGGTCGATTGGGCACACGTAACATACGCGGATTGGGTACCTCGCGCAATCCCCCATCCGGGTACCCGAGCCATTGACAACGGCCCTCCTCTGCCACGGCATCCTGGAGCGCTTCCCGGGCCAGAAGGTGCTCTTCGTCGAGGGCGGGGTGGCCTGGGTGCCGGGCATCCTGTGGCAGCTCGACACCAACTGGCGCGGCACGCGCAGCGAGGTGCCGCTGTGCAAGCGCCAGCCCTCCGAGTACGTCTGGGAGGGTATCCGTTTCACCACCCAGCCACTGGAGGCGCCCGAGGACCCCGCCCTGCTGGCGCCGGCCCTGGCGGGCATGCGCCCCGAGCGCACGCTCTGTTTCGCCAGCGACTACCCGCACTGGGACTTCGACGAGCCGACGCTGACGCTGCGCACGCTGCCGGCCG
>Ga0209062_1003110_pt1 | contig 20008 bp, 26 predicted proteins | sample Coa_R2_2_FD_187158 | JGI IMG/M metagenome (GOLD analysis project Ga0209062, IMG submission 187158) | Surface soil microbial communities from Centralia Pennsylvania, which are recovering from an underground coalmine fire - Coalmine... | ecosystem: Environmental > Terrestrial > Soil > Unclassified...
GGCTTATCCGCCACTTCGAGGGCCATCACAGTGGCGTATACAGTTTGGCCTTTTCGCCGGACGGTCTAACGGTAGCCAGCGGCGCCGGCGATTCGACGATTCTGCTCTGGGACATCGCTGGTGGACTTCTTTCCGAGCCGCGCACGAAGCGAAGCGGAGTAAGCGGCTTCCCGCCCGCCGCGCTGACCCCTCGCGAGCTGGATGCGTGCTGGACGGCCCTGGCCAATCAAGATGCGGCCAAAGCGTATGACGCCGTATGGAAGCTCATCGCCGCACCGGAGCAGGCGGTGCCCTTTCTGGGCAAGCACCTCACCCCCGCTCCAAACCCCGATGCGAAAATCGTCGCCGAGCGTATCGCCGAACTGGACAGCGACGATTTCGCCATCCGCCAGCGCGCCGCGGACAAATTGAGCAAATACGGCGATGCCATTATTCCCGCTCTCCAGCAAACGCTTGACGGCAAGCCAGCGCTGGAAGTGCGCCGCCGTATCCAACAATTGCTCGACCAGGCGCGGGACTGGACCGCCGAGCGCCTGCGCGATCATCGCGCCATTCAGGTGCTCGAACACATCGGCACGCCAGCGGCCAAGGACGTACTGCAACGGCTGACAACCGGCGCTCCCGATACGCTCCGCACCGAGGAAGCGAAAGCGGCGTTACGGCGCTGCTCCGAGTCGCGACCGTCAAGGAGCGAGGGAAACTACACTCCTTGAGGAGGTGGCCCTTCCACCCATCCCTTCTGAGGCTTCAATTCGGACTTGGATCGTAGATGATTTAATGAAATTTTCTCATTTAAATATTTTCCTTGACGACTGCCCCAGAGGGGACTACCATCGGCTCTAGCGCGTGAGCTAATCACGCCGGCTGTTCCATTCGGATCGAGAAGTCGGCAATGTGTCGTGTCGGTCCTTCGTCGCTACGGCGAGCCCCTCCATGTAGGAAGCGCATTGGCCCCAGCCGCAGCCACTCTCTCAAGGGAAGGAGATCGCACCATGTTTCACGCTCTCTTACGGCTCTTTGGCTCCAATCCTCAGTCGAAAAGTGTTCATCGCAGTGACCGGCGGATACGGTTATCTCTGGAGGCACTGGAGGATCGCGTTGTGCCCGCCGCGATCTGGACAGTAGACACCACGGGTGATACGGGTTCAGGATTCAAAAACCCAAATGGATCAGGAGGAAGGAGACTTGCGTTTCTGCATGAACAACGCTGGTAATGGCGATACGATCACTTTCCAGGTGGGTGGATCCGTCCAGCTCAATAGCCCCTTACTTCCCATCACGCAAGGCAATCTCACGATCAACGGAGGAGCCTGGTATCCCACTATTAATGAGAACGGTGCCGAACAAACTGGCAGTATCTTCACGATCAATCCGGGTGCCAGCGCTTCAATCCAAAATCTCTATATAATCGGGGGTCTTGCTGACAACGGAGGGGCTATTAATAATTTTGGGGCTTTGTCCCTCGTGGACGACTGGATCACAAACAATGTCGCAACCCAGGAAGGCGGGGGAATATACAATAACACATCCGGCTCGATTACTTTACAGGATGTTTCAATTGGAGAGAATAGTGCTCAGTATGGAGGGGGCATTTCCAGCGGCGGCTCAATTACTTCTAGCACTATGGGTGATGGTAGTTCCATCTACAAGAATACTGCGGCCTGGGATGGGGGAGGGATCTTAAATTGGGGTAATATGAACTTGAATGGCGAGAACATCTTCGGCAATACGGCACGCTCGGGAAGCGGAGGCGGTGTTGCTAATTATGGTAGTGGTGCATCTTTCACTTTATATGGCAACGGCTCCTTCTATTCCCTCTATAACAACGTGGCAGGGCTATACGGTGGTGGTCTGTACAACCAAGCGAATGCTTATCTGGAGGGCGTCCAGGTCGAAATAAACAGTGCATATCAGGGAGGTGGTATATTTTTAGGCTCTACTTCCACTACCACTCTTGACAGCGTGACTGTCAATAGCAACTATACGAAAACCGTGGCGCCGGGAATCGCCTATCTATCAGGAGCCAATATGAATTTCACCAGCGTTACCGACAGCGACGACCCCGGCGGGAATCCGGTTGAGGTATAGTAAAGTCTGTACTTTCCGCGATTATCTCACAGTCGGTCCTGATCGACTGACACCGGATGGCAGTCGTGCGTCCCCGTAGGAACACAAAAAGCAAGCAGTTCGGTGTCGAAGCTCGATGAAATAGTTGGTCGCGCGGCCGGTCTGATGAAGCGGCGGAATCGGCGCGGTCACTCTTTGTTCAAAACCAAGTCCAACACCCAGCAACCTCGAACATGCGGCCCCAACCCACGACAATGGTTCAAGATGGTGCGGTCGGTGCAACCCGCCTCTTCCAGAGCGTCAGCCAGAATCGCCATACTGGAAAAGTCTTGAGAATCGTACATTTGCTTCGCTAGGTTGCGGATGATCCCATCCTGCCAGCGAAGCCACTTCGCCTCAAGGCTGGGCAAAGGTCGGAAGGGATTGCCGAAAATGTCATGAAATAGAGGACGCCAACTGCCAGGAAATTCTTGGCCCGCCCAGCGACTCCTCACTTCCGGCCACCAACCACCGACCAGCCACAAGGCCATGGCCGTCTCGCCCTCGGTCGCGTCCTGGTATTCGCCGAGTAGATCCATGACGTTGCCGAAGTCGTCCAGTGGTGCGTCCAGTGGCCGCTCCGGCGCACCTTCAAATGCCTCCAACGCCGCGATCGTCTGCCTGGCGTCTGGATCGAGTTAGTCCCAGTAGCGGCGGAGAACCGCGAACGCTAGCAGCATGTGCTTCCGCCCGAGGTCGCACCGCATGGCGGAGTGAGGCGGTCGCAGCACGAAGGAGTTGCTTGGTTCGGCGCCGTGTCGCGCCCGGTGGATGTCCAACGTGTGCAGCAATAAGTCTGCGATCGGGGCAGAATTCCAATCAGCTTCCGTCATAATGTGGCTCGCACCTCCACAGCCACACTCCGTTGGCCGAACAAGTTCTTATCGAGTCCTGCGCGCGTTAGTCTACTCGCGTTCCCTGCCCTGGCAAAGCTCCTCTACAAGGAAGTTGTGTTGCTAGGAAGTGACTACTGCACTGTGAAGCATGAGCAGGATGCGAGGGTGGACACAAGCCGGCTCCTCGGACACGATGACGGTTGCTTACCTACCGTTGTCCTGCCAAGGAGCCGGCCATGCCATTGTCGCAACTACCCGATCTGCTGTCCGCTTGGCTCACCGACATCTCTGCCGCCCTCGACTGTCGTTCCGCACCTCGCCTGCTTTTGCTACTCGTCGGCGCCCTGTTTGCCAAAGGCCGACGCACCGTTACTTCCTGGTTCCGCGCTGCCGGCATCACCAGCGAATTCCGCCCGGCCTACAACGCGCTGTGGGCTGCCGGCCGACGCGCCGATGCCTTGGCCTATCGTCTCCTGTGTCTCGCCCTCAAGCCACTGCTGCGCCGCCTTGCCGGCGATCATGTGCTATTTGCCATCGACGATACCCCCACCGCCCGCTACGGACCCAAGGTGCAGGGAGCGGGCATCCACCACAACCCTACGCCGGGACCGGCGGGCGAGAAGTTCGTCTACGGCCACATCTGGGTCACGCTGGCCTGGCTGGTTCGTCACCCTGCCTGGGACTCCTTGGCGTTGCCGTTGCGTGCCCTGCTCTACGTCCGCGTCAAGGACATCGGCAAACTGACCAAGCATTACCCGTGGTCGTTTCGCACCAAACTGGAATTGGCCGCCGAGCTGGCCCGTTGGCTCCAGGTCTGGATGAGCAGCTTGGGCAAAAAGTTGTGGCTGGTCGTCGATGGGGCTTACGCCAAGCGACCCTTCCTGCGGCCGGTGAAGGCGTTGGGGTTGATAGTGTTTAGTCGGTTACGCAAGGACGCCGATTTGCGCAACGTGCCGTCGGCCAAGCGTCGCCCTGGCCAGCGGGGGCCGCTGCCGACCTATGGCAAGGAGCGGATCAACCTGGCCAAGCGTGCGGCGCAAAAACGGGGTTGGCAGCAAGTGAGCTGTGTGCAATATGGCGAGCAGGTGGTCAAGACCATCAAGACGTTCGAGGCAACCTGGCGTCCCGCCGGTGGCCGCATCCGTGTCGTGATCGTGTGGGAGGACGATGGCTGGCTGGCCTACTTTTGCACCGAGCCATCGATGCCGGTAGTGGCGATCCTGGAAACGATGGCCGATCGCGGCGCCATCGAGCAGTTGTTCAAGGATGTCAAGGAAGTGTGGGGAGCCGGTCAGCAGCAGGTGCGGAATGTGTACGCCAGCATTGGCGCATTCATAGTCAACTTGGTGTTGTACAGCGTGGTCGAGGTATGGGCCTGGGCGCGTGACGAGGAGGCGTTAATGGACCGCAGCCGTTGTCCTTGGGATATGGAGAAGCGTCGTCCGTCGCATGCCGACAAGCGGAAGGCTCTGCAACGGCTCATCCTCCGCGAAGAAATCCGAGCGGCTACCGGGGGTCGCGTGGAGTCGGAGGAGTTTTCGGACTGGGCTATCCGCCTGCTCGATTTGGCCGCCTGACTGTAAGAATCTCCCAGAAAGTACAAAGTGGGGGCAATCGCGTGGGCTTTATTGAGTTGAGGTTCAACATGGCTGAAAAACAGCAACAACAGACGCAAGAACAGAAACCGTCGCTCTTGAAAACGCTCATCGCTGGGATGCTTGGCATGGAGCCAGCCCCACCGGGGTCTCAGCCAAAGTTGGGAGCGGAGATAATGCCGCTTGTACGGCAAGGCCGTGAGGATTTCCTGAACGTCATTATGGGTGGCTTAGCCGGTTCTCGTGAACCTGGGACACCGGGTACACCCACGCAACAATTGGTGACGGAATCACTTAAGCTACGCGAGGTGGATTCGCGGACCGATCAGCTACAGCCCCGCCAGAAACATTCACTGGACGACTACAGGGCTATGGCTGAAGAGCGGGCTCAAGCTGCGGAGCATCGAATGGACCACCAGAACGATCAGCAGCAGCAGCGGGAAATGGGGAGGAGCATGTAATGCGATATGCCCTGCTGCTTCTGATTTTTCCATCGATAGCCCTCGGCCAGTATAGCGCTGCTGACTCCTTTCAGCGCAGAGCGACGCGAGAGCGTGCTGTGGCTTGGTCCGGAGTGCACTGCCGCCGCTTTATTGAGGAGATAGGCGATTCCGCAGCGCTGGCCTGCCTCGCCTGTAGTCCGTGGAATGCGAACAGGCTGGCCCAGTTTCACTATTCCGGTCAGCTCGGGAGGTTGCCCGATCCGGACAGGATTTTGCTCGCCATTGCTCATAACGGCGATTCGGTGGCGTGGTTTGTAATTCACCATGCGCAGGAGCTGGAAGAGCCGGACGAATGCAGTGCCTTTCTGCTGAATCCGGCGGAATACGCCTTGTCGCTGAAAACGCTTGAGCAAGGCGCTACCGAAGTGCGAGCCTCGAAGATGGCGCAGTATGCAACGGCACAGAATCGCCAGCAATGGAATCCAAAAACTATCGCTTTATTCCTGGGCCTATCGGTAGTAGCCGGGCTTATCGCGTGGCGTCGCAAACGTAACCAGCAATCCGTTATCTAAGGCTTCTCAAAGGAGGTGATCGTGTTCGTTAAAACCAATTGGGGAATTTGGCTCTTGATCGCCCTGATACCGTTGAACACCAGAACATTTACCGTGCGTCGTCGCCAGTAACCATTACTTTCGTCCAAGGAGGCCTGCAATGATTCTTGCTTTCAGTGGCTTTGACAATTTCTTGGTCTTTTTCGCCATCTTCCTGTTCTTTTTCATGTGGTACATGAAACTGGCTTTCGATACTGCCAAAGATGCAGTGAAAAAGGCCGCGAACTCAGACGTTGGGCGTTTTGCAGCCAAGCAAGGGCTGCAATGGTGGCTTCGCAGTTGGATGCGTTGAGTCTTTCAGCATAGGGGAAGGCACTGGCCTTCCTCCTTACCATCACTTCGCCCAAAGGAGAGTAAAAATGTCCTTTTTCGATGAAGTCGGCTCTTTAGTAAGTGGATTTGTAGGGGCGCTTACGGGTGATTATCCAAGCCCTCCTATCCGCGTGCCGGTTCCGGAGCACACTGTCTTCCAGAGCTTGGTGCGGCAAATCTCGGCTCATTTCAGTGCCGAGATACATTGGGATGAGGACGGTGATACCGGCGCAGTGTTGGGTGTTCAATCCGATAGCGGGATTCGTACCATCGTCGTGTACCTGAAGAACGGCACGCTGCATGTTGCGGCGCCGTGTGACATCAGGTTTTCTCCCGGCTGCCTTCCCCGCGACGTGGCGGCATTTCTTTCTCAGCGCAACGCGGAACTGCCCTATGCCGATTGGGATGCGATTAATAACGGACGGCAATCGTATTTCACGCTCAAGGCGCAGGGACGCATGGGGGAATTCGGCATCGACACGCTCAAGCTTGCGATTCGCAAGATGCTCGTGGAATCCCTCACAATCGACATCATGCTACGGAAGCGCGGTTACTGCTGAGATAAGGGGAGTCAATGGGCACAATCGACCTGGCCCATGAGTTCGCGGGCATTGCCGCTCAGGAAATTACCGGGCGGCTTTGCCTCGCGGACACAGAGGCATTCCAGCTTATCCGCGATTGTATCACGGCAGCGATCCTCGGCACCATCATACGGCAACGCCGCGATTCCCTTGGAGAGAAGAGGCCGAAGGCGGCAGGCGCCCTTCCGCCATTCCAACCGTAAAATTCGTCGCCCTAGTTGTGCATTAAGATCGCCTGGCTCTTACACAGGAGAGATTTCCTATGAATTCGACTTTTTGTCAGTGGCTGGAAGATGTGGAGGAAGCTTTCTGGCGAATGATCCGGGGAGTGTTCCGATTCGTCTTTCATCGGCTCCCGGAAGCATTCTACCGCTGGATGGTCGATGCGGTTGGCCCGGTGACTATCCGCCTGATTCGTGTGCTCGTCGTCTTCTCGCTCTGGCTTGCCGTCCTGTTCGGCCCGGCCACCACCGCCTCCAAGCTAAACCTGCCGTTCTCAGGATGGATCGGCTTTGCCTGGGTAGTGCTAGCCATCATCGGCTCAGGGTGGGGGCTGTCCTATATCGCCAAAAAGCGCCGGGCCATTGCCGCTTGAGAAAGCGGGGGAAAACATGGGCAAAATCCATCTAATCCATGACCATGCCTTCGCAGCTGCGCAGCATCATACGGATATGGTCTGGCCCGCACTCACGGATGAACAGCGGCGTCAGTTCTTTGAGCGCAGTTACTTAATATGCAAGGCGATGTTGGAGTCATACTGCCAGCAGTCAGCCTTGGAAGCGAAGCGGTTGCATCCCGTGCCATCGAAGAACTGAGAACCCCTTTCCGGAGCATGGATGCTCCTTTTTTTCGACAGGTGATGCCATGCCCGAATCCGACCCGGAACGTCTCGCCGAGGTTCGCCAGCAGATTCGTGCCCTGAAGCTGGCGGAGCATCCGGTCGTCCGCCTGGTATCCCCGGTCGGCCCTATTGAGCACAAGGTCGCGTGGAGACGCTGGGCGGATGTACCGGAGTCGGCCAAAGCTAGCATGTTGATCGACCTTATCGACTGGAGCGGAATTTCCAACAGGGATATGGGCCACATCATGCTCCACGAACTCGATGTAGGCAAGCTCACTGCCGGACAGAGGGATTTCCTCATCCGGCTAGCAGAGCCCGTTCCGGTACCGGAACGGCAGGGCAGGAGAACACTCGATGATCTGCGGCGCGATGGAGAGAAGCTGGGAATGCGGCCCGCGCATGCCCGGCATAATGGAAGGGAGATGTAACGTGGACAATGATGATTACAACCCTGATTGGGATTTGAACAAAGTGAAGCCTGTCACGCGCAGCCTGATCGAGGCAATCGTCTTCGATGTGTGGCCGACTCCGGCGGCTGCGAATGATTTTGGCATCGCGAGCCAGCAACATTATGAAGCGATCTACTATCCGCTTCGCAATGACGAGATTTCCTTTGCCCAGCTCGACGCCGCCTATGGCAACGGCCCGAAGCTGACCGAGCTGGTGAATGCGATGCCAAGCAATCCGCACAAGGGCATCGTGTTCGAGACGCCCTGGGATCTCATCCTGGGGCATATACCTGCGGGCAAGGATGGGAAGAAAACGCTTGAAGACCTGAAAACGAGAGGCGATGAGAAACAGCCCGGAAGGTCTAGGCCGCGGGGAAAGGTGAGGTAAACACATGGCTGAACGCAAACGTGACCACATGACCGAGGCGCAGCGAGTGAAAGGTTTCAAGGCGCTCGTCGAAAGCGGCAAAAGCGGTGGCTATTTCATTGAGGATGTGGATGGCAACTTTCGTACATGGCAGGATATGTCGCTGGAAGGCAAGCTCGATCATATCGCCAGAGATGCCGCCTATTACAACGTGCCGTTTAGAGCATTTGCCGAGGAGGTGCGTAAGGTCTTTAGCACGTATCCTCCAATGGACCTTGAGGAATCGGCTTTGCGTACTGTGCTGCGCAGCGCGGTTGAATTGCACGGGCTGGCAATGTTAATTCCCGATGACGGACGGACAGAAGGCACGCCTCTGATTGAGGCTTTTCGTGAGCAGCTTGGCAAAAAATCCCTCGACGACTTACGAGCCGTGGGCAGCGAGAAGCAGCCCGGGCAAACCCATACCCAAACACGCGGGAGGAAGATGTAATGAGCGACACAGAAAAACCTCGCTTCGCCTATAGCTGGCAGGGGGAATGCGAGGAGGCGGTTTTCAATGCCACGGTTCTGCTACGGATGGCCGGGAGGCGATGCGTGCCTTGCGCCATCCTGGAGCTGCTGCGAAGCGTCCCTGGTTTTCCCGAGGAGGGACAGTGGCCGGAGGAATCATTTTTCATGAGATGCGCGGCGGCGGCGCGTGATCTCAACGCTTATTCCGACAGCGACCAGTGGAAGATGGTTTTCGACTACTTCCACAAACTTGCTGCTATGAAACCGAAACGACGGGCATTGCTCGAGGCCTCGGTCGCCGGGGCGCTGACCGGCTTCAGCATGGGAGGGTAACGCCGTGGAGCAGCAACCCGAACCCAACGCAGATGGTTCCCATCTGGAGAAGCGTCTCATCGCCCTCGAAGCGATCTATAGACGCTATGGCGCTCGCGGTCTTCAGGAGCAGCCCCTCGCCGAGGTAGGAATGCTTCTCGCGTCGAAAGAGCTACGTTTGCGCGACTCGGCGAAGCACAATATCACCGAGGCGCAGCAGGCGTCCAACCGGCAGCTAGAACTCGAAATCATCGACATAAAAGCATACGTGAAGTCACAGACAGTAGGGCTTTCGCTTGCGGATTTGCGGGCCTACGGCCATCAGCGGGAGCAACAGCAGGGGCATTACAGGCAGAAGGGGCGGGATCACGGGAGGTAGCAGATGGCGGAGAATGCATCTCAGATTGTCAGCCCTTACCTGACGGCCGTCGAGGCTGCAGTTTACCTGCGTACCACCGTCCAGGGCATCTACGCCCTGGTCAAGCGCGGCCGCCTCAAGCCGATGCCGGGATTCGGGCGCCTCCTGTTCACCAGAGCAGAGATGGACGCTTGCCTGCAGCGGAAGCGGCGTCGAAACGGATAACTGAAAACTCGCAAAAGCCCCGATTTCTCGGGGTTTTTTCATGTGCAGGCATTGTCCGGCACGGCTGAGCTGCATAGAATAGATCGACTGATTCGGGGCCACTGATTTTAGGAGAGGACATGAGCTGGGGACAAAACTACGTCATCCTGCGGAACTGTCAGCGCATCCGGTATTCGCTATTTGAGAAAGAAGACAGGCCGGGCTATTACGTCCGGTTCAAGGGCAAGGATGGCCGATACGCGAAGCCTTCGACGGGTTGCTCGCGTAAGGTTGATGCGATAGATGCGGCTCACAAGATCATCTTGGATCATTACGAAGATGTGGGGCCCAAGCTCATAGAGCGGGCGACATGGGGCGAAGCGAAAGAAAAACTGATGGCGGCAATGTTGGCCGATAACAAACGCCCGAAGACGATTCAGGGGTATATCGAGACGCTTAACCGCCTGATCGAGACATTTCCTCAAACCAAGGGGCCGGGAGATGTGTCGGAATTTCTGGCTGCTGAATTCAAAGTAAAGTACGCCAACGGCAAATTCTCGCGTCGAGAGAAAAAGCGGGCCGACGATGAGGTGGAAGAATATGCCCGCAAAACAAAATCGCTCGATTCCCGGCTTCGCACCCTAAAGGCGGTGTTCGGCTGGTTTATGGATATGCACCTCATCTCAGGGAATCCCTTTGAAAATGTTGAGCGGCCCGAGCTGGACCGCCATGAAGTGAAGTACGTGAAGCCGGAGGATTTGCTTGATTTCCTCGCATGGCTGGAAGAGTGGTATGCCGGCTGGCGGATGCCGCACCTGTTCTTTCTGGTGAAGGTGGCGACCGCCTGCCGCCTCGACGACATTTGCAACTTATGCTCCGATCAACTCACCGAGGGGCGGCTTATCTTCGGGGCCGACATTACCAAGAACCGCTCAGAGCGTTACGCCATTCTGCCGCCGGAACTGTACGCGGAGCTGGATGCGTACAAGGGTGACACGTACCTCTGGGAACGCTACCCGGCTGAACTGAAAGCGGCCATCGTAAAGAAGGGCGCCCCTACGCACCGGCTCAACATGGAGTTCTCTCCGCAGCGTCTTTACCACTGGATCGTTGCCTTGATGCAGGATTACCAGAAACAGACTGGCCGCGATCTGTCCAGCCACGATTTCCGGCGGGCGGCGTTCACGCGGGCTGCCGAGGCTGACATTCACCCCAAGCGGGCATCCGTGGCCTTCGACGTGACGGCGGAGACGATGCTACGCTATTACACCGCCACGGAGAAAAAGCGGACAGCGGATGAGGTCTTGAGCGAGCTGCAGGCCCAGATGATGCCGAAAAAGACTTCCAACGGCGAAGGGAGTTGATACAATGCTGGCGGTGTCAATTCGGGGTCACTTTGGATATGGACATGGCGAACAGCAGAGCTATCGGCGGGGTGAAAATGGCGGCTGGGATCGCCTTGCTTTATAGAAATGACCCCAAAATGACCCCATTCGCCGAAATGACCCCAGAGGCGGCTTTAAGAATCGACGTAAATCCTTATTAGATCAGAACTTTTGGGGATTGGTGTAACGGTAGCACGACTGACTCTGGATCAGTTAGTCTAGGTTCGAATCCTAGATCCCCAGTTCTTCCTCCTCTTTTGTGCAATTTCGCATTTTATCTCCGTCAACGACGTTCCTGCGGGCAAAGTCTGGTTTGACCATTCGCCACGATTAACACCTCTCAATTTCCTCTTCTCGTCTGAATGCAAATCACGAAGGAATCTGGGCATGATTGTATTGACGCACCTCATCCCATCAGCCTTGGGCAGAAACGATTCGCGTTGACCCGCCTCATGGTCGGATGGAAAGTTCGTAGAAAAGACCTCGCACGAGTTAGGGATTCCGAAAAGGCCCGAGACGCCGAGGCTTTGTCGTGTAGGGAGGAGCTACGGATGCGGTTCAATCTGATTCCGCGCGAGGAAAAATTCTTCGATATGCTCGATGAAGCATGCGTGGTGCTTCACCGGGCTGCGGAAAAGTTCCTCGCCATGATAAAGGAATTCGATCGGTTGCAAGAGCGAAGCAGCGAAATCAAGGATGAAGAGCACGCCTGTGATAAGGTGGTTGAACGCATCATCACAGCGTTGGACCGCACATTCATCACGCCGATCGATCGCGAGGACATTCACACCCTAGCGACGCGGCTGGACGACATTTTGGACAACATGGAAGAGACCGCCTATCGTTTCGTGGTTTTCCGCATCGAGAAACCGACGCCGTCCGCCGAGGCCATGGCACGCATCATTCACGAATGCTCCGGCCATCTTGGAGCGGCGATGCGCTTGTGCCGCGATATGAAGGACGTGGAAGGCATTCAGACCCGGCTGCGCGAGATTGGCCGGCTGGAGAATGAAGGCGACCGCATCTATCGCGAAAGTGAAGCCGTCTTGTTCACCGATCCGCCCGATATTCTGCTGCTCATCAAATGGCGCGAGCTGTACGCCTGGTTGGAAGCGACGATCGATGCCTGCAAACACCTGGCGATGGTCATCTCAGAAGTAGTCATCAAGGGGAGCTGATGTGCATTTTCTCTTCACCGCCGTCGAGCATTTCGGGACGGTGCCTTGGAGCCAGCTTTCTGCCGCCGTCTGGCTACTTATCGCTCTGGCACTGTTTTTCGATTTTCTGAATGGGTTTCACGACTCGGCCAACTCGATAGCCACGGTGGTCTCCACTCGTGTGCTGTCACCGGGTATCGCCGTGTTATGGGCGGCTTTTTTCAACTTCGTCGCCATTCTTGCTTTCAATCTTCGCGTCGCCGATACGATGGCGGAATTCATCGCTCCCAACTTCGTCGACAATCGTGTGATCGGCGCCACGCTTTTGGCCGCCTGCTTCTGGGATTTAATCACCTGGTATTGGGGCTTGCCGACCAGCTCATCTCATGCCTTAGTCGGGGGGCTAATCGGCGCGGGCCTAATGCAGGCAGGCCTTCATTGCCTAAACTGGCCTGCTATCGGCATAACCGCGGCGTTCATTGTGCTCTCGCCGCTGATCGGGATGCTCACGGGGTTACTAATTGTAGTGACTGTGCTCTGGTTGTTCCGCCGAGCCGCACCACGACAAGTTGATCAGTTCTTTCGTCGCGGCCAGCTAGTGTCGGCAGGGCTGTACAGTCTTGGCCACGGCGGCAACGACGCCCAGAAAACAATGGGCATTATTTTCGTGCTGCTTATCTCGGCCAGCCAGGGCGGCTCGGCTTTCGCCAAGCCCACGCAGGTTCCGACCGAAGTCGTGTTGGCGTGTCATGCAGCAATTGCCCTGGGAACCGTGTTCGGTGGCTGGCGTATCGTCAAGACGATGGGGCAACGCATTATCCGATTGCGTCCGGTGGATGGCTTCTGCGCCGAAACGGGAGCGGCGGCGACCTTGGCCCTAACCGTCTTTGGCGGTGTGCCAGTCAGCACGACGCACACCATTACCGGAGCGATCGTCGGCGTCGGGTCGCTCAAGCGCCTCAGCGCCGTTCGTTGGGGCGTGGCCGGCCGCGTCGTCTGGGCGTGGATCTTGACCATCCCCGGAACGGCCGTCGTCTCGATCATTTGTTGGTGGGTATTCTCCCTCCTCTAATTGGGCAACAGGGACAAGTGAACTTAAAGAAATCCCTTTCTCGCTCTCAGGCGCTCCGCATCTTCTCCCAATTTGCGCCCGCATTGTTTGCTCCGCGATCGGTGGTGTACTACACTTCCGGCACCTTTACTCTTCGAACCAATGTTGTTTTGCGGAGTCTTCTCATGTCGCGATTTGTGGTCCTGGTAGTCGTCCTCGTCGCATCCCCGGGTTTGGTCCACGCGGAACCGGAACACGGAAAGAAATCCACCTTCGCAACTATCGTGGAAGCAAACTTTTCGAAATGGGACCTGAATCACGATGGAAGGCTCTCGGTAGAAGAGACGAGCAAACTGGTAGGCGACAGAGCGATCACTGGCGATGCGGCCGGGGCCTTGGCAGCGATCCACGTCTATCTACGCAGCAAAAAGCACAGCACGCCATTGACTCTTGAGATGTTGACGCACTATACGGGCACGAGGGAGGGCGAACGCCGCGATAAAGCGGAGCAAGTGTCCCATTTCGAGGCCAATTACCGGGCGTTCCGCAATCATATTGCCAAGGCGCCGCGAGAGCTTTTCGTTGGCAACGCCCCCAGCCTGACGGGTTTCCACCAAGGGCACCTGGGGGATTGCTATTTCCTCTCGGCTGTTGGGGCCGCGGTCGCACGCAATGCGGCCGCCGTCCGCAACATGTTCCATCCACAGCCGAATGGCTCGTGCGAGTTGACCTTCGGCAACGGCAAGCGCGTCCACGTCAGCCGGTTAACAGACGCCGAGGTCGCGCTCGGTTCGTCGGCTGGGGCGCAGGGTCTCTGGTTGAACGTCCTCGAGAAGGGCTTCGGGCAGTTCAAGATCCGCACCTCGAGAAACGCCCATCACAGCGGAGTTGCACTCGATGCGATCGCTCACGGCGGCGATGCCGACGACACCATCGAATTGCTCACGGGGCACCGCGGAAAATACCTGGCCATACGCACTGGCAAAGGCAAAGACCGCTTGCCTCCGCCCGAGAACCGGATTCCGCAACTGACGGCCCAGATACGACAAATCTTTCGGATCGGCAATGCCATCCATCCGTTACTCTGTTGCGGCACCAGCCACGGCCAACTGCCGCCCGGCATCATTGGCAATCATGATTACGCCATTCTTGGCTACGACTCAGCCCACGACAGCGTCCTGGTGTGGAACCCGTGGGGCAATCGCCATGCTCCCAAGGGGCCGCCCGGCCTTCAGAACGGCTACGCCGTGGAGGGGGGTAAGTTTATCGTCCCGATCCTCGAATTTGTCCGCGTTTTCGAGGGTGTCTACTACGAGACGGCTCTGCCGCAACACAAGAAGAAGAAATAGTCGTCTGTAAAACGCACAGGTATCCTGTCGGTTTCGACGGGAAGGGGGGATCATATATATCCCGTAGAACAGTCTATGATGCCCTTTTTGCTTCCGTCTGGATCCTGCCCATTTCCGGCACGGCCCTCATCTCTATGATTTGTTGGTGGGTGTTGTCGCTGTTTTGATCGGCTAACAGGATGATTCAATCATGAAGAATTTTTCATTCTCTCGTTCCTACCCTCCGCGTGGGAACGCACGCTGGGACGCTCTGCGTCCCGTTTCCCTCCGAGTCGGGCCGCGGAGCGGCCGAACGCCCGTTCCCACGCGGAGCGTGGGAACGAGAGGGTTCGTTCTCCTTGCGTTCCTCGTCTGTCTTCCCCTTCAGGCTGCCGAGGAGTCGGTCAAGCCGTTGCGTCCGCCGGCCGTGCCGTTGGTCGCTTGCGATCCCTATTTCTCGATCTGGTCGCCGGCCGATAAGCTCACGAATGCGGCCACCATCCACTGGACCGGCAAACCTCAGCCGTTAACTAGCCTCGTCCACATCGACGACAAGACCTATCGCATCATGGGGGTCGAGCCGAGGGACATTCCTGCCTTGCCGCAAAAATCTGTCGAAGTGCTGCCGACGCGCACCATTTACACGTTTGAAGGTGCCGGCATCCATCTCACGCTTACGTTCACAACGCCGGCCATTCCGTACGATGTGGCGATCTTGTCCCGACCGGTTACGTATCTCACCTGGGAAGCCCGTTCCAGCGATGAAATGGACCACAAAGTCGCCGTCTATTTCGATTCCTCGATGCTCCCGACGGTCGATGTGCTCGAACAGAAGGTTCTCTGGGCTCGCGAAAATATCAACGGCTTGACAGTGCTCCGAGCCGGCAGCAGAGACCAACGCATCTTGCAGAAGCACGGCGACGATCTGCGCATCGATTGGGGCTATCTCTACGTCGCCGCGGCAGATTCCGCCAAGCCGGGGGCGCGGATTGCCCAGACGGATCGTGTTCGAGGGGACTTCACTGCTATCGGGAACGTACCTGGCGATGACGCACGATCGGAACCTACGTGGGCCGGTAAAGCTCCCGTGCTCGCCATGAGCTTCGATCTCGGGAAAGTCGGCGCGCAGCCGGTTTCGCGCTGGCTGATCTATGCCTACGACGACATCTACTCGATTCAGTATTTCAAGAAAAACCTGCGTCCCTATTGGCGACGTAACGGCTGGGAAGCGGCGGATCTCCTCAAAGCCTCGGCAAGCGAATACACGGATTTGATGGCCCGCTGCAAGAAATTGGACGAAGAACTGATGGCCGACATGACGAAACTTGGTGGGCCGAAGTACGCTCGCATCATCGGCCTGGCGTTCCGTCAGACATTTGCCGGCTGCAAGATTGCGGCGGATTCCCTCGGTGCGCCGCTCATCTTCCCCAAGGAGAATTTCTCCAACGGCTGCATCGGCACTGTGGATGTGATTTATCCGATGGCGCCGCAGTTTTTGCTTTTCGGTCCGACGCTGACGAAAGCTATTCTCGTGCAGAACCTCGACTATGCAGCCTCGTCACGCTGGAAGTTCCCGTTCGCTCCGCATGATCTCGGCACTTATCCGCTTGCGAACGGTCAGGTGTATGGCGGCGGTGAACGCACCGAGAAAGACCAAATGCCGGTCGAGGAAACCGGCAACATGCTGATCCTTCTTGCGGCCCTGGCCAAAATGGAGGGCAATGCGGACTTCGCCGGGAAGTATTGGCCTGTCGTGCAAAAGTGGGCCGACTTCCTCAAGGCCAAGGGGTTCGATCCGGAAAACCAGCTTTGCACGGATGATTTCGCTGGCCATTTGGCCCACAACGTCAATCTGTCGGCCAAGGCCATTGTCGCCCTGGGTGCTTATGCCCAATTGTGCCGGCTGCGCGGCGAAGACAAAACCGCCGAGGAATTTCATGCCCTCGCAAAATCGCTTGCCGCGCGCTGGGTGAAAGAATCCGATGACGGCGATCACTTTCGACTTGCATTTGACCGCAAAAATACCTGGAGCCAGAAGTACAACCTCGTCTGGGACAAGATCCTTGGCCTGAGTCTGTTCCCCGATGAGGCGCTCAAGAAGGAGATGGCCTTCTATCGCAAGACGCAAAAGCAATATGGACTGCCGCTCGACAATCGGAAGGAATACACGAAAATCGATTGGACGCTGTGGACGGCTTGTTTGACCGGCGATCGCAGCGATTTCGATGCGCTGGTTGCTCCGGTGTACGATTTCCTTAACGCTACCCCGGATCACTCACCCATGACTGACTGGTTTCAAACGCACAATGCACGGCGCGTCGGTTTCACGGCCCGGCCGGTCGTCGGCGGCCTCCTACTTCGCGCCCTTTACGACTCGGCAATGTGGAAGAAATATGCAGCCCGCGACAAGACGAAAACCGCTCGCTGGGCTGCTCTGCCCAAGCCGCCGAAAATCGTCCCGATCCTGCCCGCCGGCGACCAACAATCCGGCTCGTGGCATTACACGTTCACGAAACCACCGGAGAACTGGAGCAATCCTGGTTTTGACGATTCATCATGGAAGCAGGGCCAATCTGGGTTCGGCACGCGCGGCACGCCTGGATCGGTCGTGGGCACCACTTGGAACACGTCTGATATTTGGCTTCGCCGCTCTTTCGAGCTGACCAGCCGGGATTGCGAGAACATGCAATTATGGATTCATCACGATGAAGATGCCGAGGTGTATATTAACGGCGTATTGGCCTGGAAAGGATCGGGCTACCTGATCGGCTACGACGCCGTGCCGATGTCGCCCGCCGCTCGCGCTGCGCTCATGCCCGGCAAGAACGTCCTTGCCGTTCACTGTCATCAAACCAGCGGCGGCCAGTACATCGATGTGGGAATCGTGGACGTAGTCGAGCAGAAGTAGGCTCTTTACCAGATACCACGCCAGCCCGCAGCGCCAGGCGAGCGGGGTCGCGTTAGCGCCCCGAGAGAGACGCACTCGGGGCGCTAACGCGACCCCGCTCGCCTGGCGCTGCGGGCCGATAAAGACACAACTCACGGATAGAAATACTCGAACGCCGGGCCACCATACGGCGCAACGTAGCCGTGGCCGTAGCCGGGGACGTAATAGTTGCTAAACCCGAATGGCGTGAAGATCGCACTGCCCATGCCGGGGATGAGGTCAAACCGGTCGTAGCCACCGGGCATGATACGCTGCCGGGTGAACGATGGCTCAATGAATTGGCTCTGGTAAGCGAAAGGAGTGGCCATCATGCTTCCGGAGCCGGGCACCGACGAATACAAAGTGCGATAACTGTAACGCGACCCCAGGAAATGCCGATAGGCTCGGGCGGAATTGTAGCTTGCTGGTGTTTGAGCTGCCGCTTCTATTGCCCCTGCGAGCATCGAGCATCCTGGTGCCAAGACCAGAAAGAACCAACGCCAACGCATAAGTCACCTCCTGTCGGGGAACCGAGATCGGTTCCAGGCACTTCCCCTCTGACTCTAGTTTATTAGAGATGGATAGGAGCAGCCACGCGCCAAGCATGTCTAGGAGATGTGGACTTGCCCTCCGTCGGTCTTGTCCGTAGTCCAGCTTTAGGACACGAAATAATCCTCCCCGGAAGGACTCGGGAGCCGAGGAGGAATTCAGATGACGATGGTTAGCCGAGAGTATTTTCCCAAGGTACGCAAGACTGTCATCCCGCGCCCTGCTCCGCGCTGGGAATCGGACGTGCTGGGTCAAAGTGGCTCTGTACGCGCGGCCTCGGCCACTGTCTACGGAGACAACTGGTACCATGATACAGTCTCCGATCTCATTGAGATCTGGGATGCGGGGCCGGCGCTCTGCTTCAAGGACGTGTTGCCGCGCAAGGACAAGTATGCTCGCGAGGGTCTTTATCTTCGTTTGTCCCTCGCCTACCGGACCACGGCGAATGCGTTCGCGAACATTCGTACATTTTCGGGCAATAATGTGACATTGCCCAATTCACTCGACGGTGCGATGTACGAAGACCCTTATACGCGCTTCCACATCACCGACGATTGCACGATAAACATCAATTCGATGTACCGCGAAGAACGGCTATGGCTCCAGCGTGTGGATTGGGAGTGGGTCAGCCGTGAAACCATCTTCGAGGATGAGTTGGCTTCCGGGAATCTCTATCTGGAGCGAACGCGCGAAGAAGTCGAATCGCTGTACGCCGAGAAGGAAATCAACGAAAACACGGTCAAGGAATTTCTGCTCGACAAGATCCGCACCGACCCTGTTTTCTCCAAACGTTGTCTGTTGTTGCTTCTTGAAGATAAGTTACTGCCTAAAGATCTTGTCGCCCTGTATGAGACCTTGAATCATGGTGCCGAGCGATCCCAAGCGCAAGCTGCTCCCCAGACCGACCGCCGACGTCGAACCGGCAAACGGTGAAACGCCCTCGACGCCGCCGCCAACCCCCAGCCCGCAACCGGCGCCGGATCCGTCCAAACTGCGCTCGATTCCCGAATTCGACCTCTATCTCTTCAATGTCGGGGAGCATCGGCGTGCCCACCGGCTTCTAGGCGCTCACCCGGTCGATGGAGGCGTGCGCTTCGCGGTCTGGGCGCCGAATGCACAGCGCATCTCCGTCGTGGGCAGCTTCAACAACTGGAACCGCGATGCTCATCCGATGGAACGTCGCGGCAATACCGGTGTTTGGGAACGCTTCATTCCCGATCTCAGCCATGGACTCTACTACAAATTCGCCGTGCAAAAGAAGGAGGGTCGCTGGGAGTTCCGCGGCGATCCCTTCGCCCGTATGTTGCAAAACGACAACAATCGCACGCCCATGTTCGTCGAGACGTATTACGAGTTTAAATATCCTAAAGTACCGATGGGCGACAAGTTTGCCGGCCCCCTCAATGTCTACGAAGTTCATCCCCTATCGTGGCGTTTCAAAAACGGCCGGCCCCTCAGCTACCATGAGTTGATCGAGGAACTGGTCCCTTACGTCAAATATATGGAGTACACACATGTCGAGTTGATGGGCATTCTTGAACATCCCTATGTGCCTTCCTGGGGTTATCAAGTGATCGGTTTCTATGCCCCAACCTCGCGCCTGGGCACCCCCACCGATTTCAAACGGCTCATCGACGCTTTCCATCGTGAAGGCATCGGCGTCCTTCTCGACGTGGTCCTGGTCCACTTCCCCAACGATGCGACCGGGTTAGCTCGTTATGACAATGATGTACACTTGTTCGAGTGTCCCATCCCCGAACGTCGGCATACGCCGTGGGGCACTTCCTACTTTGACTTTGCCCGCAATGAAGTGAAGAGCTTCCTCATTTCATCGCTCTTTCACTGGATCGAAGAATATTATATCGATGGGTTCCGGTTCGATGCCGCCGGGCAGTTTCATTACTATGAATTCTCCTCCGCACAGAAGTATGAGGATTTCTTGCGCAAATATGGGAACTGCCACAATCCGGAAGGCTTTCGTTTCATGCAGTCGATGAATTGGGCAGTGAAGCAAGAGCATCCGGAAACGCTGCTTATCGCCGAAGATTCGACCATCGCCGACGGCGTGACGCGGCCCGTCGAACACG
>Ga0209062_1003113_pt1 | contig 19984 bp, 19 predicted proteins | sample Coa_R2_2_FD_187158 | JGI IMG/M metagenome (GOLD analysis project Ga0209062, IMG submission 187158) | Surface soil microbial communities from Centralia Pennsylvania, which are recovering from an underground coalmine fire - Coalmine... | ecosystem: Environmental > Terrestrial > Soil > Unclassified...
ATCATCGGCGAGATCGGCACCGCCGGCGGCACCGGCTACGTGCTGGAATATGCCGGCGAGGCGATCCGGTCGCTGTCGATGGAAGGCCGCATGACCGTCTGCAACATGTCGATCGAAGGCGGCGCGCGCGCGGGCCTGGTCGCGCCGGACCAGAAGGCGTTCGACTTCCTGCGCGGGCGTCCGAAATCGCCCAAGGGTGCCGATTGGGACGCGGCGATGCGTTACTGGGAAACGCTGCGCTCCGACGACAATGCGCATTTCGACCATGAGATCCGGCTCGATGCCGCCAAGCTGCCGCCGATCGTGACCTGGGGCACCTCGCCCGAGGACGTCATCTCCGTCACCGGCGTCGTGCCTGACCCCGACAAGATCGCGGATGAGGCCAAGCGGCTGTCGAAGCATCGCGCGCTGAAATACATGGGCCTGACCGCGGGGACCAAGGTCACCGACATCAAGCTCGACCGTGTCTTCATCGGCTCCTGCACCAATGGCCGTATCGAGGATCTGCGCGCCGCCGCCAAGATCGCCGAGGGCAAGACGGTGAATGCCAATGTCAACGCCATGATCGTGCCGGGCTCCGGCATTGTGAAGGAGCAGGCGGAAGCCGAGGGCCTGGACAAGATCTTCATCAGGGCCGGCTTCGAATGGCGCGAGCCCGGCTGCTCGATGTGCCTGGCCATGAACCCCGACAAGCTCAAGCCCGAAGAGCGCTGCGCCTCGACATCCAACCGCAATTTCGAGGGCCGCCAAGGCTTCAAGGGCCGCACGCATCTGGTGTCGCCCGCAATGGCGGCTGCGGCTGCGATCGCGGGTCACTTCGTCGACGTGCGGGACTGGCGGTAACAGGCTTTTTGCTAGAGCTTGACGAGCTCCGGCAACGACCCGTTAAAGATCGGTCGTCAGACTTCCTCTTGCGCGAGAGCCCCTTCGCGCAAGGGAGCGGCCATGGCCAACAAGCCTGAATATGTCGACCTGATCAGCGACGCGACGCGGCAGAAGCGCCGGCGTCGGGAGGAAACCCATGTCGTCGCCAAGACCGTGTTCGATGCTCCCGAGGAGGCGCCGCAGCCCGAGCGACGGCTCAGCAACTGGCCGCCCGGCCGGATTGCGCAATGGCGGATGGAAAATCTGTCGGCCTGGAAGATGAAAGTGAAGGGCTGGAAGCTCAAGGACTGGACGTGAGGTTGGCATAGCCAACGCGCTCCGTCACTCCGGGGCGCCTCGATAGAGGCGAGCCCGGAATCTCGAGATTCTCAGGTGCGCAATCGCACCGTAGTTCACGCTTCGCGGGCCCCGGAATGACGACGCAAAAATCGAAGGGCGCCGCTCCCGTCACGTTCTCATATCGGTCGGCTAAAGCGTGAAGCTGTCGACTCGCTCAGCGCCAGTGCCGGTGGTGCCAGTGCCGATGGCGCCAATGATGGTGATGCCAACCGCGGTGATGCCAATGGCGATGGTGCCAGTGGTGATGCCAGGCGACCTCGGTGGTCACCTTGGCGGTGTCCTGCACCGCAGTCGCCGCTGCAGGGTTGCTCAAGGAAACCGCCGACGCACGTTCGACGGATGCGCTCAGCACGAACGCCGCGGCGACCGCGGCAACACCCAAAATTTTCATCCCGTTCATTGCATTCTCCAGAATGTCACGCCGGCTACGCGCGCCCACCGCTCGCTTCCGGCGTGGTCAAGCTAGAGCCGGCATGAGTTGAATGCGGTCTGAACGGTGCTGCCGCAAAGATGAACGACCGCGGAACCGGGCGTCGTCTTCACGCCAAGCCTTCACCCACTTCGCTCGGAAAACGCGCTAGCCCGGTCGCCAGAAGCAATGCATGCGCGGCACGATGACGGTGCCGCTCGGCCGATATTCCTGCACATAGGTGGCATTGCATTCGCGCACGGCGTTCGGGCCGGGATTATAGCGCGGATAAACCTCTGGTATGGCTTCGTCATTCGGATAGATGCGCAACCGCGGCACCCGGCGAACGCGCGGCGCCGTATCCGCCGGCCCTGCCTGGGCCACGCGCACGCCCGCAGATGTGCTCTGCGCCCGGCCGGGTCCTCCCGGCAGCACAAGCGCGCCCGCGAGAACCACCGCAACGACCGCCCCGATTGCCTTCATCACGCCCACCCGAATTCATCCCCGGTTAACTTCTAGCATCCGGCATCGGCCGCAGCCAGCCCCTCGAGCCCTCGTCATAAAAGCGAGATGCAGAGTCGCGGCAGCCGCGCTAAACAGGGCCCGCGGAGGAAACATGTGGACCGACCTGAAAGCGCCCTCGCTCGCCGAAATGGAGGCGATGGCCCACGATGTCTTCGAGCGCCTCCCCAAGCGCTTTCGCGACCTGTGCGAGGGCCTGATCATCCGCGTCGACGATTTTCCGACCGACGAGGTGCTGGACGAGATGGAGCGCGAGAGCGAGTTCGACCTGCTCGGCCTGTTCCAGGGCGTCGGCCTGCCATTCCAGAGCACCGGCGATGTCGCCCGGCTCCCCAACATGGTCTGGCTCTACCGCCGGCCGATCCTGGACTATTGGGCCGAGCACGAGGAAAGCCTAGGCCACGTCGTCCGCCATGTACTGGTCCACGAGATCGGCCATCATTTTGGCCTGTCCGATCAGGACATGGCCGGGATCGAGGCCGGGGTGGAGTAGAGCGAGGGCCACATACGGCCGGGTTGGATTTGCGCCTTTATTATTGGCGCTATTCGCGTTACACAACCGGCCCTACCCTCAAGACCTCCCCTATCCCGACGGGACGTGCACCGATGGAAAAGTTCACAAGGCTGGAAGGCGTCGCGGCGCCCTTGAAGATCATCAATGTCGACACCGACATGATCATCCCCAAGCAGTATTTGAAGACCATCAAGCGCACCGGCCTCGGCAAGGGGCTTTTCTCCGAGCAGCGCTACAAGGATGACGGCAGCGAAAATCCTGATTTCGTGCTCAACAAGCCGGCCTATCGTCAGGCCAAAATTCTCGTCGCCGGCGACAATTTCGGCTGCGGATCGAGCCGCGAGCACGCGCCCTGGGCGCTGCAGGATTTCGGTATCCGCTGCGTGATCTCGACGTCGTTCGGCGACATCTTCTACAACAACTGCTTCAAGAACGGCATCCTGCCGATCCGCGTGTCGCAGGAGGACCTCGACAAGCTGTTCGACGACGCCGAGCGCGGCGCCAATGCGACGCTGACCATCGACCTGCCGAGCCAGGAAATCCGCGGTCCCGACGGCGGCACGGTGAAGTTCGAGATCGATCCGTTCCGCAAGCACTGCCTGATCAACGGGCTCGACGACATCGGCCTCACCATGGAGAAGAAGGCCTCGATCGACACCTATGAGGACAAGCTCAAGCGCGAGCGCGCCTGGGCCTGAGCTTCCTGGTCAATTTTGACGCGTTTTCTTCACGCGAACCGGTCTCCACTTCGCATGAAAATGCTTTCCGCGCGAAGGTGACGCATGTTGCCCGACATCGTCACCTTCTGGCACGGCAGACTGGACCGACTGCGGCAGGTCTGTTTGCGCTCGCAGGTCGCCGCCGGCCACAAGGTCACGCTCTATAGCTTCGATCCGATTGCCGGCTTGCCCGACGGCGTCGGCAATGCCGAGGCCGAGGCTATCCTGCCGGAGGCCTTCTCGGAACGGTTACGCCCGGCGCAGCCGGACGGCAGCTGGCGCGACTGGACGCTCCTGCAATTCTCCGATTTCTTTCGCATGCGGCTGATGGCGGCGCGCGCCGGCCTCTGGCTTGATGCGGACGTGCTCTTGCTCAGGACAATCGAGCTCGATCCCGCAAAACCATATTTTGCCTGGGAGCGGCGGCGCCAGCTTGGCAATTCCGTGCTCTATCTGCCTGGCGATGACGCCATCGTCGCGGCTTATACCAGGCTGCTGGCGAGCGACGATCTGGAGCCGGACTGGCTCTCGATACGTCATCGCCTCCTACTCGCGCTCCGTCCCCTGATCGGGCGGTCCGGCCGCACGGCCGATCTTCGGGTCGCGATCTACGGCCCCGCATCGCTCACTGCGCTGGCGCGTCGCCATGGCGAGCTGCAATACGCATTGCCGAAGCGCTCATTCTATGCCGTGCACGCAGAGCCGAAGCGGTTTTTCGAACCTTCGGATTTCTCGGCGTTGATCACGGATCCCGCCGTCATCGGGCTGCACCTTTCCCCCAAGGGACGCAGCAAGCAGCCGCCCGTTCCCGGGAGCCTTTACGCCTGGGCGATCGAGCGCTTCGGCGGCTAGAGATCGGTGTTTCAAGGCATTTTCCTCGCGCGAACCGGCATTCCCGAAAACGCGTCAGTCCACCTTTGATCCAGCGCAACGTCGCCCGCCCCGATCCGTGGTCAATTTGTCCAGAGGAGGTGCTCCATGACCGCCCACGCCAAGCCATATCCTCGCGTCGAGCAGCTGATCAGTACATTTGCCGAATGGCTGAAGCACCGCCGCGAGCTCAACGAGATGCGTCAGCTCGACCGCGTCGAGTTCGACCGCATCGCCAGTGATCTGCGCATCTCGCCCGACGATCTCGACGAGCTGGTCCGCCATGGCGCGCATGGCGCCGACGAGCTGCCGCAGCTATTGAAGGTGCTCGGCATCGACGAGGCCGACCTCGCCAGCGCCCAGCCGCTCCTGCTCCGCGACATGGAGCGCGTCTGCGCGCTGTGCGCCCACAAGCGCCAATGCGACCACGATCTCGCCGACGGCTCCATCGCCGAGCACTACAAGGAATATTGCCTGAACGCGCCGACCATCGAGCAGCTCAAGGGCAACTAGTTGCCCATTGCCGCGATCGCGTCCGCGATCGCGATGGTGCGCCGGGCCATATCCGCATGCAGCCGCTCGACCATGCGGCCGTCGAGCTGGATGGCGCCGCGCGATGCATTCTCCGGCAATTCGAATGCCGCGATGATCTTCCGCGCCTGTGCCACCTCATCGGCAGGCGGCGTGAAGATGATGTTGCAGGCCTCGATCTGGCCGGGATGGATCAGCGTCTTGCCGTCAAAGCCGAGATCAAGCGCCTGGCGGCACTCCGCGGCAAAACCTTCCCGGTTTGAAAAATCGCTGTAGGGGCCGTCGAGCATCTCGAGGCCATAGGCGTGCGCTGCCAGGACGCAATGGGTGATCATCGGGATCATGGTGGCGCGCCCAGGCACCATCCTGATCCGCGTTTCCCGCGCGATGTCGTTCGGTCCGAACACGAAGCCCGCGAGCCTGGTCTTCTGCTCGCGGACGGCTGCGGCCAGCGGCTCCGCATCCAGGATCGCACGCGCGGTCTCGATCATGGCCCAAACCTTGAGGGAGCCGGGCGCACCGGAGTCCGCAAGCTGGGCGCCGACCTTCTGAAGATCGTCAACGCTGGAAACCTTCGGCACCAGGATGCCATCGGCGCCGGACTTGGCGGCCATGGCGGCATCGTCCCGCCACCACGGCGTATCGAGCGCATTGATGCGGATCAGCACCTCGCGCTTGCCGAACGGTTTTGCGGCGACCGTTTGCGCGATCTGGTCGCGGGCCACGGCCTTGGCATCGGGCGCGACGGAATCCTCGAGGTCGAGGATGAGCCCGTCGGCCGGCAGGCTCCGTGCCTTCTCCAAGGCCCGCGCATTTGACCCCGGCATGAACAAGACGCTGCGGCGCGGACGGATCATGGCGTGGCTTCCTCTTTTTGGCTTTTGTCGGATGTTGGGCCGGAACCGAGCCGATACCACTTCGGTTGCCTAATCGAAAGGCTTGTTCCCGCACCCAGCCTGTGGTTAGGCATACCCATCATGATCACGTTTCCCAAGAGCCTGCTTGAGGGCTACCGGAGCTTCCGGACCCAGCGGTTACCGGTTGAGCAATCCCGCTACCGCGAGCTGTCGGTGCACGGCCAGTCACCCGAGACCATGGTGATCGGCTGCTGCGATTCCCGCGTCTCGCCCGAAGTGATCTTCGACGCCGGACCCGGCGAATTGTTCGTGGTGCGCAACATCGCGAACCTGGTTCCGGTCTATCAGCCCGACGAGAACGCCCATGGCGTCTCGGCGGCGCTGGAATTTGCCGTCAACGTCCTGCACGTCAAACACATCGTGGTGCTGGGCCACGCCCAATGCGGCGGCATCCGGGCCTTTGTCGACAAGGCCGCGCCGCTGTCGCCGGGCGACTTCATCGGCAAATGGATGGCGATGTTCATCAAGCCGGGCGAGGTGGTCGAGCAGCGCAGCCACGAATCCATGCAGGATTTTGTCACCCGGATCGAGAAGGCGGCGGTGTTCCGCAGCCTGGAGAATCTGCAGACGTTCCCGTTCGTGCGCGCGCGGGTCGAAAGCGGAGAGCTGCAGCTGCACGGCGCCTATTTCGGTGTCGCCGAGGGATCGCTGTTCGTGCTGGACAAGCAGAGCAAGGAATTTAAGAGCGCCGCGACGGGGTAGGTGCGCGAACTCCACCTCTCTGTCATTGCGAGTCTTGTAGGGTGGGCAAAGGCGCGCCGCGCCGTGCCCACCAACTTTCTCACTCCTTGATCTGGACGTGGTGGGCACGCTGCGCTTTGCCCACCCTACAACCTCTACCCACCAGACGATTCCAACAACTACTCTTCCTTTTCCGACGTCCAGCGGTCCGACAGCGCGAGCAACAGCGCCGAGATCACGAACACCAGATGCACGCCGACCAGCCAGGTCATCCTTGTGGCATCGAAGGCGTGATCGATGTTGAGGAAAGCCTCCAGCACATGGATGGCGGAGATCGCGACAATGGAGGCGAGCAGCTTCTGCTTCAACCCGGCAAAGTCGATCTTGGTCATCCAGACCGGCCAGTTCGGATAGTTTGACGTATCGATCCGGGAAACGAAATTCTCGTAGCCCGAGAACACCACGATCAGGATCAGATTGGCGACCAGCACAACGTCGATCAGCGAGAGCACGCCAAGAATGGTGTCGGTCGACTTGGCGCCGGGAGCGTCGAGGATGAACTCCCAGAGCATGCGCACGAATTTGAGCAGCAGCACGAAAATCGCGACGATGAGACCGACATAGAACGGCGCCATCAGCCAGCGACTGTTGAACAGCGCCGTTTCGGCGCCGCGTGCCATGGCCTTGCGCATCCGGTCTGGTTGCGACGGAGCCGGGGTCTCGGACATGTGCTCCGACTCCTCCAAGCGAATGCCTCAGGCCGCCTTTTTCTTGGCCGTGAGCAGCTTGCGGTTGATCAGGACTTCCGCGATCTGCACCGCATTCAGCGCCGCGCCCTTGCGCAGATTGTCGGACACGCACCACAGCGCGAGACCGTTCTCCACGGTCGCATCCTCGCGGATGCGGCTGATATAGGTCGCGTCCTCGCCGGCCGCCTCGTAGGGCGTGACGTAGCCGCCCGGCTCATGCTTGTCGATGACGAGGCACCCCGGCGCCTTGCGCAGGATATTGCGCGCCTCGTCCGCCGTGATCGGCTTCTCGAACTCGATATTGACCGCTTCGGAATGGCCGACGAACACCGGCACACGCACGCAGGTGGCAGAGAGCTTGATCTTGGGATCAAGAATCTTCTTGGTCTCCGCCATCATCTTCCATTCTTCCTTGGTGTAGCCGTCCTCCATGAACACGTCGATCTCGGGGATGACGTTGAAGGCGATACGCTTGGGGAATTTCTTGTTGACCAGCTCGTCATTGGTGTAGACGGCCTTGGTCTGCGAGAACAATTCGTCCATGGCGTCCTTGCCGGCGCCCGACACCGACTGATAGGTCGCAACCACCACGCGCTTGATGGTGGCGGCATCATGCAGCGGCTTGAGCGCGACCACGAGCTGCGCGGTCGAGCAGTTCGGGTTGGCGATGATGTTCTTCTTGGTGAAGCCGGCGGTGGCATCGGCATTGACCTCGGGCACGATCAGCGGCACGTCCGGATCCATGCGCCAGGCGGAGGAGTTGTCGATCACGACGGCGCCTTGCGCAGCGATCTTCGGCGACCATTCCTTGGACACCGAGCCGCCGGCCGACATCAGGCAGATGTCGACATCGGAGAAGTCGTAATGCTCGAGCGCTTTGACCTTAAGGGTCCTGTCGCCATAGGACACCTCGACGCCGACGCTCTGGCGCGATGCCAGCGCCACCACCTCGTCGGCAGGGAATTTGCGCTCGTCCAGGATGGTGAGCATTTCGCGCCCGACATTGCCGGTCGCGCCGACCACTGCGACTTTGTAACCCATCGTTCACTCTCCGACGAAAAATGCCCTCGTCCCGGACGGCCCGCGGGTAGAGAAGCGCAGCGCTTCTATGCGAGAAACGCGGCCCTGACAACGTTACCATGGGTGGCGGGCGTAGAATGCGACCGTTTTGGACCGACTCCACCGGGTACTCCCCGAAGTCCCTGGCCCAGTCCCCGTTTTCGACGCACATCCATCCCGCGCTGACCAGCTTTGCCGATGAAGTCTGCGCCACGATTGCGCGGCTGTTTGCCTATGTGGGGACGCTGGCGCTGATCGCCATTCTTTCCGTGCATTTCTGGAACCAGCTGCCGCCGCTCGCAGCCGATGGTGCCCTCGAGGCAGACTGGAGCCTGGCAGACCACAGCCAGCCTGCGTTTGCCCTCGGGGCTGAGAATCATACAGACAAGTCAATCGCTTACACCATCCTCCGACACCCCCAGGGCGGCCGCAAGGACATCTTCACCTGGCCAGGTCCGGGGGAGCGGGCGATCGCCGAGCTCGAAATCTACCGCATGGGCGATGAGGCCACGTCCGCCTCGCCGCCGCAACAGGATCTCGGCTTGAGGATGCCGCCGGGCGGAGAATTGGAAGCCGCCGGTGTGGTCGACAGCAAATTCGGCACGGTGGCGCTGCTCTGGCGTCCCTCAGTCACAGCCGGCTCCAGGCGGCAGCATGGCGCGGCGGGCTGCCTCGGCTTTTTCAGGGCGATCGACGATCCCGCCTTGCGCATCTCCGGCTGGTCCTGCGAGGGCGACGGCCTGCCGGCCCAGCGCAGCGCTGTGGCCTGCATGCTGGACCGGCTGACGCTGCTCACCTCAGGAAATGAGCCAAAGCTTGCCGAATTATTTGCCCGCGCCGAGCTGAACCGTCGCAATTGCGGCGGCGCTGGACCGGCAGCCTCCGGCGATTGGATCAGCCAGGCGGACGATCCACACCTGCGCGGGCCGCTTTAGGGGGCCGGCCAACGGCTTGTCTTCACCGCAACCCCTTGGGCCAAGAGCGAATTATGTTTGCGCATTATGTTTGGAGGTGTGGCCGGATTGACCTTGTGGGGGAACCGGCCGCACGGGTAAAGTACCGCCCAATCAGCTGAGTGGCGGCCCTGCCAAGACAGCTCGGCAAGCCTGCCACCTCAAGGACGCGATAATGACAATGAAACTCTCCGCCGCTGGTCTTGCGCTGGCCCTCATTGTGCCCGCCCTCGTCGCCAGCGTGCCGGCGCAGGCCGAGCAGCTCAAATATGACAAGCACGGCCGCGTTGCCTACCAGGGTGGCCCGAACGTCGTGGTCCAGCAGGGTCCGCACACCCGCCTCTATATCAGCAAGCGCTCCTGGCTCGACGCCGGCACCGAAGTGCTGCCCGGCGACCGCAAGTTCACCGACTACGCTTTCCCGCCCGAGATCGGCTTCCCAAGCTTCGCGCGCGAGAACAACAACCGCCCGATCGATCGGCAGCCGCTCAACCCGCCGTCCGATCTCGGCGGCGAGCCGACGCGCTTCCCGCTGTACTGATTTGGCGACGACGTGATTGCAATGGCCGGGCCCGTCCCGGCCATTTGCGTTTGGGCGCGCTGTCGTCCCGGCGAGTCACTTCCTGTTCCGCCGCTCCTGCTTCCGCCATTCCCCGACATAGGCCACGAATGCCGCGAGCGCGGGCGGAGGCTGGCGGCGGCTCGGATAGTAAAGGAAGGGCCCGGGGAATGGTGGACACCAATCGTCCAGCACACTGACGAGCTTTCCGGCCTTCACCGCCTCGCGCACATAGCCCTCGAAGGTCACCCAAAGGCCTACGCCATCGAGCGCCGCCTGCATCGCCAATCCCACATAGCCCCCGACCAGCTTGGCGGGCGGTGACACCTTGACGATGCGGCCGGCCTTCTCGAATTCCCAGTCAAACATGAATCCGTTGGAGAAGCGGGTGCGGATGGCACGATGCTCCAGCACATCCTTGGGCTGGGTCGGACGGCCGTGCTGCGCAAGATAGTCCGGCGAAGCCACCACGGCGTAGCGCTGCGGCGGGCCGAGCGAGACGGCGACCATGTCCTGCGCCAGGTGCTCGCCATAGCGCACGCCGGCATCGAAACCCGCGCTGACAATATCGACAAAGGAGCTTTCCGCGACGATTTCGAGGTCGATCTCGGGATGGGCTTTCAGGAATGGCGCGACCATCGGCGCCAGCACCAGATCGATGGCCGGCGGCGGCGCGTTGATGCGCAGCCGCCCCGAGGGCACCTCGCGCAAGCCGCGCACCCGCTCCAGCGCCTCCGTCACCTCGGTCATCGCGGGCGCGACACGTGACAGCAGCATTTCGCCCGCCTCGGTCAGCGCAACGCTGCGGGTGGTGCGGTTCAACAGCCGGACGCCCAGCCGCTCCTCCAGCTCGCGCAGGCGCTGGCTGAGGCTCGACGTCGAGACCATCTGCCCGCGCGCCGCACGACGGAAATTCTTGGTGCGTGCCACCGCTACGAAGGCGGCGAGATCGCGGTAATCGAAGTCGGCCATTGTTCGATATGGTGAACAAGGCTTTCGCAATTGTCCAGCTTATCGTCGCAATCAGGAACGGTCATATCTGCCCCGTCACTAACGGCGCGGCTAGCCCGCCAGCACGCAAGGAAAAATTCCATGGACACACGCAAGCTCGGTTCCAACGGCCCCACTGTCTCGGCGCTCGGCCTCGGCTGCATGGGCATGTCCGACTTTTACGGCCCGACCGATCGCAGCGAGAGCATCGCGACCATTCATGCCGCGCTGGACGCCGGCATCAACCTGCTCGACACCGGCGATTTCTACGGCATGGGCCACAACGAGATGCTGATTGGCGAGGCGATCAAGGGCATCAAACGCGATCGCTTCCAGATCTCGGTCAAGTTCGGCGCGCTGCGCGGACCCGACAAGAGCTGGCTCGGCTATGACGGCCGTCCGGCCGCGGTGCGCACGTTCCTTGCCTACTCGCTGCAGCGGCTCGGCGTCGATCACATCGACATCTACCGGCCGGCGCGGCTCGATCCCTCCGTTCCGATCGAGGAGACCGTGGGCGCCATCGCCGATCTCATCAAGACCGGATATGTCAGGCATATCGGCCTCTCAGAGGTCGGCTCCGAGACCATCCGCCGTGCGCACAAGGTGCATCCGATCGCCGATCTGCAGATCGAATATTCGCTGGTCTCGCGCGGCATCGAGAGCGACATCCTCAAGACCTGCCGCGAGCTCGGCATCGGCGTCACCGCCTATGGCGTGCTATCGCGCGGTCTGATCAGCGGCCATTGGAGCAAGGATGGTGCGCGGCCGGGCGATTTCCGCGGAGCCAGCCCGCGCTTCCAGGCTGGCAATGTCGATGCCAATCTGGCGCTGGTCGAGAAGCTTCGCGCGATCGCGCAGGAGGTTGGTGCCACGCCGGCGCAGCTCGCGATCGCCTGGGTGGCCGCCCAAGGCAATGACATCGTGCCGCTGATCGGCGCCCGCCGCCGCGACCGGCTCACCGAAGCGCTCGGCGCGCTCAAGGTGAAACTCTCGCCCGCACATCTCGCCGAGCTCGCAAAGGCCTTCCCGCCCGGCATCGCCGCCGGCGAGCGCTATCCGGAATCGCAGCTGGTGCACATGGACAGCGAACGGAAGCTCACGGCGTGAGGGCAAAAGCCCGCTCCCTCCGGCACATCTCCCAAAGGGAGAGGTCGGATCGCATCGACAGATGCGATCCGGGTGAGCGGTTACGATCCCTCGTTGGAGCTGCGGCCCCTCACCCGATTTGCTCCGGACGATGCTGCGCATCGCCGCGAGCAAATCGACCTCTCCCCTCCGGGGCGAGGTGATCCCGAGCCGCGGATGGAGTTGGCGATAACAGCTCACACATGCGCGCTCAAATCGGTGATGGTCAGCCCATCGCCATTGAGCGGATTGCCCGGATCGCGCGCGTAGCGCAGCGTCTCGAAACGCATGGTGCGGGCGTCGACCATCAATAGGCGGCCGACCAGGCCTTCGCCAAAACCGACGATTTCGCGGATCGCCTCCAGCGCCATCATCGAGCCGAGCACACCGGCGAGCGCGCCCATCACGCCGGCTTCTGCGCAAGGCGGCACGGTGCCGGGCGGCGGCGCTTCCGGAAACAGGCAGCGATAGGTCGGGTTGAACTCACCTTGCTCATTCTTCTCATGCGCGCGGATGGTGGTGAGCGAGCCATCGAAAGTGCCGAGCGCCGCCGTGATCAGCGGCTTTGCAGCAAGGAAGCAGGCATCGGAGACGAGATAGCGCGTCTCGAAATTGTCGGAGCCGTCGAGCACGAGATCATAGCCGCCGATCAGCTCCAGCGCATTGTCGGCCTTGAGCCAGGTCGCATGCGCGGCAAAACGGACATGCGGGTTGAGGGCGTGAATGCGCTCGGCCGATGTATCGACCTTGCGCCGGCCGATGTCCGGCGTGGTGTGGATGATCTGGCGCTGCAGATTCGACAGCACATCGTCATCGACCACGCCGAGCGTGCCGATTCCAGCCGCAGCGAGATACATCAGCGCAGGCGCGCCAAGGCCGCCGGCGCCGATCACGAGGACCGATGCGTCCTTCAGCGCGGCCTGGCCGGGTCCGCCGACCTCGCGCAGCACGATGTGACGGGCATAGCGTTCGAGTTCGTCTTCGCTGAACATGTCACGCTTTCCTCTAAACGTTTCGCTGAACCACGGTGCTGCTGTTGCCGACCAAGGAGATGTGCTTAAGCTTGGGTAACGTCAATTGCCTCGCGGGATTTGTCATGAGAGCGATGCTCGGTGCAATGATCTTGCTGATATCGGGGGTCGCGGCGCAGGCGCAATTGACCCAGCCGACCACCGCCGGCGCCAAGCCGAAACAGGTGCTAACCGTTCCGATCCGCCCAGCCGTGCAGGCCCCGGCTGACACCGCCAATGCCATGGCACAGGCGGACCGGCTGGCGCTGCAGTCCGACCTCGCCTGGGTCGGCGAATATAATGGCGCCATTACGGGCGACGTCAGCGAGCGCATGGTCGCTGCGATCAAGGAATACCAGAAGGCCAAGGGCGGCAAGCCGACCGGCGTGCTCAATCCGCAAGAACGCAGCGTGCTCGCCGACACCGCGCGGCGCCGCCAGGAGAATGTCGGCTGGAGAATCGTGACCGACACTGTCACTGGCGCGCGGCTCGGCATTCCGACCAAGCTCACGCCGCAACAGGCCAGCGATGCCAATGGCACCAAATGGTCCTCGCCGACCGGCACGATCCAGATCCTGTTGTCGCGACGCAAGGAAGCCGGCCCCACCACGGCCAAGCTCGCCGATGAGGAGAAGAAGCAGCCGGGCCGCAGCGTCGATTACACCGTGGTCAAGCCGGACTTCTTCGTGCTCTCGGGGCTGCAGGGGCTGAAGAAATTCTACATCCGCGGCACCTTCAAGGGCGACGAGGTCCGCATCATGACCATTCTTTACGACCAGGCGACGGAAAACACCGTCGAACCGGTGGTGATCGCGATGTCGAGCGCGTTCAACGCGTTTCCGGCTGGGCTGCAGGCCGGTCCACCGCCGCGCAAGGCCGTCGATTACGGCACCGGCATCGTGATCGGCGAGGACGGCACGATCCTCACCGATCATGAGGTCACCGAGGCCTGCATCGCCATCACCGTTCCAGGATTTGGCAACGCCGATCGCGTCGCCGACGACAAGGAGCATGGACTGTCGCTGCTCCGCGTCTATGGCACGCGCGAGTTCAAGCCGCTATCGCTCGAGAGCGGGACGCCGGCCACGACTGTCGACCTCACAGGCGTCGCCGATCCGCACGCCCAGGGCGGCGGCAGCGTTGCATCGAGCGTGAAGGCGCAAGTCGCACAGCGCGGCGGCGATGGCGACGCCGCGCTGGCACCCGCGCCCGGCCTCGGATTTTCCGGCGCCGCCGCGCTTGATGGAAACGGAAAGTTCGCCGGCGTCGCCCTGTTGAAGCCGACGATTGTCGCGGGCACCTCGACGACAACAGCGACAGCGCAGGCCGTGCTGGTCTCACCCGCCACCGTGCGCGAATTCCTCAAGGCGAATGGCGTGGTTGCCAACGGCAAATCGACAGATGCCAAGACCGCCGTCGTGCGCGTGATCTGCGTACGGAAGTAACTCCACTTTCCGCGCGCGAGACGCGTATCACGCCGCCTTGATGTTGCGCAGGAAACTTTCGACCTGGCCGCGCATCATCTCCGATTGCTGCGACAGCTCCTGCGAGGCCTGCAGCACCTGCTGCGCGGCGGCGCCGGTGTCGCCGGCGGCCTGGCGGACGCCCGCCACGTTGGACGAGATTTCGGTTGTGCCGGCCGCGGCCTGCTGCACATTGCGCGCGATCTCCTGGGTCGCGGAGCCCTGCTCCTCCACGGCGCTGGCAATCGCCGCGGCGATCTCGCTCATCTGGTTGATGGTCGCGCTGATCCCCCGGATGGCGTTGACCGCGCTGGCCGACGAGGTCTGAATCGAGCTCACCTGTGCGCTGATCTGATCGGTTGCCTTCGCGGTCTGCTCAGCGAGATTCTTCACCTCGGCCGCGACCACCGCAAATCCACGGCCGGCTTCGCCCGCACGCGCCGCCTCGATGGTCGCGTTGAGCGCGAGAAGGTTGGTCTGGCTGGCGATTTCGGTGATGAGCTTCACGACGTCGCCGATCGCGGCGGCATCGTTGCAGAGGCCCTGCATCGTCGTGTTGGTGCGCTCGGCCTCGACGACGGCCTTCTGCGCAATATTGGTGGATTGCGCGACCTGGCGGCCGATCTCGGTGACGGAGCTTGCCAGCTCCTCCGACGCGGCAGCCACGGTCTGCACATTGGCGGACGCCTCTTCGGTCGCAGCCGCAACCGCCGTGGCCTGGCTGGAGGTCTCTTCCGCAGTCGCCGTCATGGCGGACGCCGTGGCCTGCAGTTCGGTCGAGGCAGACGCCACCGTTCTCAGCACCGACGAGATGCCGGCATCAAAGCCGTCCGTCAGCTCGTTCACCCGCGCCGCCCGCGCCATCCGCTCCTTCATGGCCTCGGCCTCCTTGGCGGCGAGCTCCTTCGCCCTGATCATGTTCTCCTTGAACACCAAGACGGCACGCGCCATCAGCCCGATCTCGTCCTGCTTCTCCGTCGCGGGAATCTCGACAGCATGATCGCCGCCCGCGAGCTGGCCCATGGCCTCGACCATGCCGACGATCGGCGGCACGATCGACCTCGCCGTCAGATAGACGACGGTCGCGGCGATGCCGAGGCCTGCTCCCAGGAGGATCCAGAGCAGTGTGGACAGGAAGCTGGTTTCGGCGAGCACGGCCGCAGAGTCCTCCCGCAGCATGTCCTGCTGCCGGCTCACCATGCCCCCGGACCTCGCGCCCTCGGCATTTCTGGCGCCCGCAAAGATGTCGAGCAGCTTGTTGGCGCGTGGCGCGGCTTCGTTGGTCAGGAACCATTGCGCCATATTCCAGCGGTCGGAGGCGCGGATCTCGAACATCTTCGGCGGCAGCGTCGAGAATTTCGCGCGCGCCTCGACCAGCGCGTCGAACTGCTTCTGTTGCCCTGGCGTCATCTCCGGACGGCGCCCCGCGAGCGCCTCGAATTTCTTCTGGTTGAGCGCCCAGAGCTCCTCATATTCCTTCTTGAAGGCAGGGTCGGCGGTCAGCAGATAGGCGCGGACGGCGCCGATCGCCATCGCCATGCTGCCGCGCAGGTCGGCAAAGTCGATCAACAGGCTCTTGCGCGAATCCGTCGAGGGAATGCTGCCCTCCTCGTTGATGATCGCGGTTGCCTGCTGCAGCATGATCTTGGCCAGCGGCGCGGCTTCGGTGGCGAGGATCTTCGCGGCCGGCTGCTCGTCGATGGTGTGTGCGATCGCCTCGGCCTTGTCCTGGGCGCTGCGCAGCTCATCGAGCAGCGGCTTTGCATCCTTCCAGTCCGCCTTGTTGTTTGAGTTGGTCCATTGCGATGCCAGATGATCCATGTCCGCAGTGCCGGCCTGGATCCGCCTCCACAGACCGGCACGCTCGGCCTTGAAGGCTTCGTTGCCGGTGAGCAGCCAGCCGCGCAGCGCGGCGAGCGAGGCGTAGACGCTCGACACCAGATCGCCCGCCGCCATTGCGGTCGGCATGCGCAGATTGACGTTGCTCGCGGTGGCCTCGTCGATGGTGCGAACCTTGACGATGGTGGTTGTGACGGCGCCCGCCAGCAACAGGCACAGAATGCCGAAGCCGAGGATCAATCGGCCCCGGATACGCAAATTCCAAGATGCCATGGAAACCCCCTCGAAGCAGCGCTCGAATGTGAATTTGCTTAGAGGCTGGGCATTAACCCTAAAGATTGGGCAAAGATGTCGTGAGTACTAGTACGGACCCGCCGCTCCGACGCGACTTCACGCGCTGCACGGTACTGCTCCTGATCTCGTCTACCCAGGCGCGCGGTTTCAAGCGCCCCGGATTCCTGATTACGTCGGCATCACATCAAGCCAAAACGAACCCCCGCACGCGCAAGCCCGCCGGCGATCCCGACCGGCGTTCCGTCGGCGCGCCAGCAGGCGGCGCCTTCGAGCGAACCGTCATCGCAGAACCGGATCGCATTCATGCCGCCGGCAATCGTCGGCATCACCACGACGTCATGGCCCTTGTCGCGCAGCGACGCGCGGACGCTTTCGGGAATGCCGCCTTCGACCTCCAGCGCGTGGCCCTCGGTCCACACCCGCGGCGCTTCGACCGCCTCCTGCAGGCTCATGCCGTGGTCGATGAGATTGATCAGCGCCTGCATCGCGCTCGGGAAGATGCGTTTTCCGCCGGGCAGCCCCAACGCATAGACGAGCTTGCCGTCGCGCAGCGCCATCATCGGCGACATCGAGGTGGTGACGCGCTTGCCTGGTGCGAGCGACAATGCGTGTCCCGGCCGGGGATCATAAAGGTTCATGTAATTGTTCGGCACGGCGCCAAGGCCCGGGATCAGGATTCGCGCGCCGAACAGATTGTTGATGGTCTGCGTGGTCGCGACCACGTTGCCGAACGAATCCGCGGCCGTCATGTGTGTGGTCTGGGCGCTCTCGAGCTGCGTCACTCCCGCGCCCCAGCTTTTCGCACGGCTCAGGTCGATGGCGGCACGGCGCTCGCGGGCGTAGTCTTTTGACGTCAGCCGTTCCACGGGAACGCCGACATAGGCGGGATCACCGGAGGCCGCGGCGCGATCGGCGAAGGCGATCTTCAGGACCTCTGCAATCACATGGATCGTCGCGGCGCTGCCGAAGCCGAGTGCCGCAAGGTCGTAGCCTTCGAGAATGTTCAGCATCTGCGCGATATGAACGCCGGATGCCGCGGGCGGCGGCGGTCCCAGAATCGCCCAGCCGCGATAATCGGCACGGATCGGCGCGCGCTCCACCGTGCGGTAGGAGGTGAGGTCCTCCCTGGCGATGAAGCCGCCATGGGCCGTCATATAGTCGACCAGGATGTCGCCGAGCGCTCCATGATAGAGCGCCGCCTCGCCATGTTGCGCGATGTGGCGCAGCGTTTCCGCATATTCGGCCTGCACCACGCGCTCGCCCGGCTTGAGCGGCTCACCCTTTGGCAGATAGATCGCGGAGATCGCCGCGTCCTTGAGCATTTCGGGCGCAGATTCGGCGATGCATTCGTGCAGGTACGGCGTCGCGGCATAACCGCGCGAGGCGTGCTTGATCGCCGGCTGCATGACATCGGCAAGGCTTATGGTGCCGAAGCGCTGCAGCGTCTCGCACCAGGCCTTCAGCGAGCCGGGCACGGCGACGGCCTTCGGTCCGTTCAGATTTTCGTCGTCGACCGTGTCGAATACATGCGGCGCGGAGCCCGGCTTGGAGCGATAGGTGTCGGGCTTCACGGCCTTTGGCACCGTGCTCTGGCCGTCGATGAAGCGATGGCTGCCATCGGCAAGGCGGATATGCGCCATGCCACCGCCGATGATGCCGACCATCATCGGCTCGACCACGGTCAGGGTGAAAAGCGTGGCAATCGCAGCATCGATGGCGTTGCCGCCGGCGGCCAGCATTTCCGCGCCGGCGCTGGAAGCCAGCGGATGGTTGCTGACCACCATGCCGCGACTGCCGCGCGCAGGTTGTCGTTCACAGGTGAATACAACCTCGGTCCGATTTCGCCAATCAGTCCTCATACTTGCTCCAGTAGTCGCACGGTATTGCCACAATTGTGGCGATCCATCATGATGGTCAGCGATTCGGACCACCGCGATGTCCCTTTTGTCCTTGGGATCGGGCCGGAACGTCCTGGGCCAGAACCGCCCAGCACCGCGAGAGGCGGTGCACCCAGTGTGGCGTATCCAAAAAATCCCGTAAACTCCTCGAGGATCTCTTCCATGCTGACGATCGTATTGGCCACCCAAAAGGGCGGCAGCGGCAAGTCCACGCTTGCCATTGGCCTCGCTTTGGCAGCCAAGCAGGCCGGGCACACGGTCCGCCTCATCGAAACCGACCCGCAAGCCACGTTGATGAACTGGCAGACCCGTCGCGGCCTCGCCGAGCCCCTGGTCGAGCCCGTCCATGACGCAGCCGCGATCGAGCCGCGCCTGGAAGCGCTTGAGAACGGCGGCGTGACGCTTGCGATCATCGACACCGCCGGCGGCGTCAGCGCGGCAACCACCGCTGCGATCCGTCACGCCGACCTCTGCCTGATCCCGGCGCGGCCGAGCGTTCCCGATATCGAGGCGACCGCCGCCACGCTTGCGCTGGCGCGGGCCTGGAAGAAGCCGTTTGCCTTCATCCTCAACCAGACGCCGATGCGTGGCGCACGCATCGGCAATGCCGCCACCACACTCGGTGAGCAAGCGGCGCTCGAGCTTGCGGATGTGCTGGCGCAGCCCTTCATCGTGATGCGCAACGATCACCAGGACGCGCTTGCCGCCGGGCTTGGCGTCTCTGAATATGCGCCGAGCGGAAAATCGGCCGCGGAAATCCGCGAGCTCTGGCAGTGGACCGAGGCGAAGCTCAATGGCCGCAACGCGGCCGCGGACGTTGCCGACGAGCGGACGGGCTCGTCATTCCCGATCATGTTCATCGAGCGGCCTCCACAGGAGGAGAAGCCGGTGATCCGGCTCGCAACCCTGCGCGACAGCGGCCCGAACTGGGACGCGTGCTTGTAACGCGAATCCTCGTCTCAGACCGTCATCCTGAGGCCCGCCGCTTCGCGACGGGCGCCTCAGGATGACGAAATAAGCTTACCCGACTCGCTGTCAGCTGAACTCCTCATTTCTGGCACTTCGGGCACCAGAAGGTCGAGCGGCCATTCTGCGTGAAGCGGCGGACGGTGCCGGTGCAGCCCTTGATCCGGCAGGGCTCGCCTTCGCGGTCGTAGACCTGGAACGAATGCTGGAAATAGCCGAGCTCGCCGGAGGCCTGGCGGTGGTCGCGCAATGACGAGCCGCCCGCCTTGATCGCCTCGTTGAGCACCGCGTGGATCGCCTCCACCAGGCGCCTGGCGTGATCAGTGGGCTCACCCTTCTTTGTTGCCAATGTCGCGGCCAGCCTTCGCGGCGACAGATGCGCGCGAAACAGCGCCTCGCAGACGTAGATGTTGCCGAGGCCGGCGACCACGCGCTGGTCGAGCAACGCCGCCTTGAGGCTGGTCTTCTTGTTCGCGCAGGACCGCGCCAGCATGTTGGCGTCGAATTCATTGCCGAGCGGCTCGGGGCCGATCCCGCGCAGCAGCGGCTCCTCATCCATCGCCTTGCGGGCGATGATCTTCATATAGCCGAAGCGGCGCGGATCGTTGAAAACGACATCGGCGCCCGACGACATGTGAAACACCACGTGATCATGCGCCTCGTCCTTGTCGCGCGGATGGTGAAACTGACCC
>Ga0209062_1003114_pt1 | contig 19983 bp, 18 predicted proteins | sample Coa_R2_2_FD_187158 | JGI IMG/M metagenome (GOLD analysis project Ga0209062, IMG submission 187158) | Surface soil microbial communities from Centralia Pennsylvania, which are recovering from an underground coalmine fire - Coalmine... | ecosystem: Environmental > Terrestrial > Soil > Unclassified...
ATCGCCATCGGCCTTTCGAAGGCGCGGCGCGCCGGCGTGAAGCTGCCGCCGCCCAGGAAAGGCCGAGTCACGGAGCGCACGCGCAAGAGCGCCGAATACGCCTACGAGGCGGGGCAGGGAAAGCGCCGGCCGCGGCGCCAGCCGCGCGTCAAGCGCGCCGTCAGCCGCGTTCTGAAGCGCGAGCCTAAAGACACCGTGTCGCCGAGTGCACTCTCGCGCCAAGCCCGCGGTGCCGCACGCCGCCGCAGCGCCGCCAGCCGCTCGGCCGCCGCGCGCAAGGCGGCGCAAACCAAAGGCCGCGCCGGCCGCGTCGCCGCGGCAAGGAAGGCGGCGCGCACACGCGCTCGGCGGAGCGGCTAACGGCGAGTGGGGAAACTCGGCCGCTTGCAAACCGGCTCTATTTATGCTCCGGCAGCATCGGCGCCGCCATGCTAGTGTCGCCTTGGGCGAGCTTCTGCTCGAGCGCGTGGTTGAGCCCGGCAACGGTGCCGCCATTGCGCTGGATCACCGTGCCGAACTCCTCGCGCTGAGTGATCAGCATGCTGACGCCCTCGACATCGACATCGACGATCTTGAAGCCGTTCTCGCCCTTGCGCACGCGCCAATCGACCTTGGCAGGCGGCGCGCCATTGGGCTGAAGGATCTGGCTCATGACGATCGTCGTCGTCTCGCTTTCGGGGCGCGCACCCATCACCTTCACCTGCTGCCCGCTATATTGGCTGAAGCGGGCGGAGTAGGAGTGGACGACGTAGTCCTGGAAGAGCTTCTGAAACTTCTGGCGATCCTGCTCGCTCGCCTCGTTCCAGTAGCGGCCCAGCACGAAGCGCGCAATGCGTTGCATGTCGAAATCATCGACGAGCAGCGTGCGGAACTGCTGCTCGCGATCGCTTGGCGTCATCTTCTCGTTGGCGAGCGTCTGGAGCCCTTCATTGACGAGGTTGCTGACGAAGCCAGCGGCGTCGCCGGCCGGCGCAGCGCGCGTCGCGTCGCCGGCGAACGCGAATGCGGCCAACAGGATCAAGAGGGAGAGCGAGCGTCGGAGGAGCATGGGGAGCAGGGCCTTGGCTGAGGCCGACAGATCGAGCGTGCCGGCGATTGCGGGAGGAAGCAGGCTGGTCCCCGAATGGGGCGCGAGCAAGGCGGGATGTTGGGGAGATTGGCCGGAGCCCGAGGACCGAACCACAGGACGACACGACATCGTTTTCTCCCAACCTCCTCGTTTATTGATTGCCACGGCGCGCCGAGAATAGGACCGAAGCGGCCCGCCGGACAAGCGTTTCGGTCTCCGCGGCGATGCCGGCCGGGCGGAACGACATCGTTGCAATTACCGTTGATCTCGACATAAAGATATGTTTATATCATCAGGTTTGAAAGTCGCCTCTGGCTTTGGAGCGGGCATGGACGAGCTTTTGGCGGGTTTGCGGGCGGCCGCGGAGCCGACGCGGCTGCGGCTCCTCCAGCTTTGCGCGGCGGGCGAGCTCACCGTGAGCGAGCTCACCGAGATTCTGGGCCAGAGCCAGCCGCGCGTGTCGCGGCACTTGAAGCTCCTCTGCGAGGCGGGGCTGCTCGACCGCTTCCGCGAGGGGAGCTGGGTCTTCTATCGTTTGGCGCAGCACGCGCAAGGCGGCGAGTTGGCGCGGCTTCTGGTCGGTCTGCTGCCCGAGGACGATGCGATCCTGGCGCTCGACCGCGAGCGGCTCGAGACGATCAAGCGCCAGCGCGCCGAGCAGGCGAATGCCTATTTCCGCGCCAACGCTGCGCAATGGGACCGCATCCGCTCGCTCTACATCGAGGAAAAGCAGGTGGAGGCGGCGCTGCAAAGCCTGCTGCCGGCCGACGGGATTCGCGACCTCCTCGATATCGGCACCGGCACCGGGCGCATGCTCGAGATCTTCGGGCCGCGCGTCGAGCGCGCGGTGGGCATCGATCTCTCGCGCGAGATGCTCGCGGTCGCGCGCGTCAATCTCGAGCGCGCCAAGCTCCGGAATTGCTCGATCCGCCAGGCGGACATGTATCAATTGTCGCTGCCCGGCGCCTCCTTCGACGCGGTCATCATCCATCAGGTGCTGCATTATGCCGAGCGGCCGGGGCAGGCGATCGCGGAAGCGGCGCGCGTGCTGCGGCCGGGCGGGCGCCTCGTGATCGTCGATTTCGCGCCGCATGATCTCGAATTCCTGCGCAGCGAGCATGCCCATCGCCGGCTCGGCTTTGCCGATGACGAGGTTATCGGCTGGTGCCGCGAGGCCGGCCTCGATGCCGAGCCGGTGCAGCGGCTTCCTGGCGATCCGCTCACCGTCTCGCTCTGGGCGGCGCAGCGGGCCCGACCGCGTGACCGCAAGGCGGGCGAGCCCGCGCTCGCCGAGATCGGGAGCATGGCGACATGACGCTCGCACGCCAAACCGCCGGACGACGCGGCGCGCTGCTCGCCGCCGAACCCCTTGCCGCCGGCGGCGCGCAGCCGCTCGTCTCCTTCGAATTCTTCCCGCCGAAAACGCCGGAGATGGAAGAGAAGCTGTGGCAGACGATCAAGCGGCTCGAGCCCTTGGGCCCGCGCTTTGTCTCGGTCACTTATGGCGCCGGCGGCTCGACGCGCGAGCGCACCCATGCGACGGTGCTGCGCATCCGCGAGGAGACGCGGCTTGAGCCCGCGGCCCATCTCACCTGCGTCGGTGCCGCCTGCGGCGAGATCGACGAGATCGCGCGGCGCTATTGGGAAGCCGGCATCCGCCATCTCGTCGCGCTCCGCGGCGATCCGCCGCCGGGCGACACCAGCTTTCGCCCGCATCCGAACGGCTACGCCTATGCCGCCGATCTCGTTGCAGGGTTGAGACGGGTCGCCGATTTCGAGCTCAGCGTCGCCGCTTACCCCGAGACCCATCCGCAGGCGCCGAGCAGCGAGGACGATCTCGACAATCTGAAGCGCAAGATCGATGCCGGGGCGACGCGCGCCATCACCCAGTTCTTCTTCGATGGTGATATCTATCTCCGCTTCCGCGATCGTGCTGCGGCGGCGGGCGTCCAGGTGCCGATCGTTCCCGGTATCCTGCCGGTCACCAATTTCGCGCAGACCAAGAAGATCTCGGCGCAATGCGGCACCGCTGTGCCGGCCTGGATGGAGGCGCAGTTCCAAGGGCTCGACAGCGATCCCGACACGCGCCGCCTCGTCGCCGCCTCGATCGCCGCCGAGCAATGCCGTCTTCTCCAGGCGGAAGGCGTCAACGAATTCCATTTCTACACGCTCAATCGCGCCGACCTCATCGTCGCCATCTGCCACATGATCGGCGTCCGCGCCGCTCTTGCTCCTTCGCCCCTCCGGGGAGAGGGACGGGGTGAGGAGGCAGCCACCATCGGCGGTTCAACAGGGTAAGAACATGCTCGTGCCGCACACCCGCTCACCCTCCCGCTCGCGCGGGTCCCTCCCTCTCCCCGAGGGGAGAGGGGATTTCACGCCATAGAAACTCCCATGCCCCACATTCTCGATTATCTCTCGGACCGGATCTTGTTGTGCGACGGCGCGATGGGAACGCAGATGCAGGCGCGTACGCTCGACATCCATCGAGACTATCTAGGCCACGAGAACTGCACCGAGATTCTCTGCGAGAGCCGGCCGGATTTGGTGCGCGACATTCATCTGGGTTATCTGCGCGCCGGGGCGGATGCGGTGCAGACCAACAGCTTCGGCGGCTCGCCGATCACCTTGGGCGAGTTCGGCATTGCCGAGAAGGCGCATGACCTCAACAAGCTCGCGGGCGAGCTTGCGCGCGAGGCCGTCGAAGCGATGGCGAAAGACGGGCGCACGCGCTTCGTCATCGGTTCGATCGGACCGGGCACGCGGCTCCCCTCGCTCGGCCATATCGACTATCAGACGATGGAAGACGCGCTCACCATCCAGAGCCGCGGCCTCATCGCCGGCGGCGTCGATGCCATTTTGATCGAGACCTGCCAGGACACGCTCCAGATCAAGGCGGCGGTCAATGGCGCGAAGCGCGCCCGCGATGAGGCCGCGAAGGACATCCCGATCTTCGTCCAAGTGACGGTCGAGACCACCGGCACGCTGCTCGTCGGCGCCGATATCGCGGCCGCCGCCACCGTCATCCACGCGCTCGACGTGCCGCTCATCGGCCTCAATTGCGCGACCGGCCCTCTGGAGATGGCCGAGCATGTCAAATGGCTGGGCGAGGCCTGGCCCGGCCTTCTCTCGGTTCAGCCCAATGCGGGATTGCCCGAGCTCGTCGACGGCAAGACGCACTACCCGCTGAGCGCGGCCGAGCTCGCGCAATGGCAGGAGCGCTTCGTGCTCGAGGACGGCGTCAATCTCATCGGCGGCTGCTGCGGCACCGATGTGCCGCATATCGCGGCGCTCGATCAGATGCTGCGCCGCTTGGCGTCGAACGGCTTCCGGCCGCGGCCCAAGGCGCGGCGCAGGCTCTGGGCGCCCGCCATCGCCTCGCTCTATGGCCAGGTGCCGCTCCGGCAGGAGAACGCCTATCTCTCGATCGGCGAGCGCTGCAACGCCAATGGCTCCAAGCAATTCCGCCAGCTTCAGGAGAAGGGCGATTGGGATGGCTGCGTCGAGATGGGGCGCGAGCAGGTGAAGGAAGGCTCGCACGCGCTCGATCTCTGCACCGCCTTCGTCGGCCGCGACGAGATCGCCGATATGACCGAGGCGGTCAACCGCATGCGCGGCGCCGTCAACGCGCCGCTGGTCATTGATTCGACCGAGCTTCCCGTGCTCGAGGCCGCGCTCAAGCTCTATGGCGGCAAGCCCATCATCAATTCGATCAATTTCGAAGATGGCGAAGCGCCGGCGACAAAGCGCATGGAATTGGCGCGCCGCTTCGGCGCGGCGGTGATCGCGCTCACCATCGACGAGCAGGGCATGGCGAAGGAGGTCGAGCGGAAAGTGGAGATCGCGCGACGCCTCCACGATTTCGCCTGTGGCCGGTTCGGCCTGCCGCCGTCGGATCTGATGTTCGATCCGCTCACCTTCACGATCTGCACCGGCAATGAGGATGACCGCAAGCTCGGCTTATGGACGCTCGAGGCGATCGAGCGCATCTCGGCGGAGCTGCCGGACTGCCAGATCATCCTGGGCCTCTCCAACATCTCCTTCGGCCTCAATCCGGCGGCGCGCCATGTGCTGAATTCGGTCTTTCTCGATCACGCGCTGCGCCGCGGCCTCACGGGCGCGATCGTCCATGTCTCGAAGATCATGCCGCTGCACAAGATCCCGGAGGAGGAGGTGCGCGTCGCCGAGGATCTGATCTTCGACCGCCGGCGCGACGGCTATGATCCGCTACAACGCTTCCTTCAGCTCTTCGAGAACCGCGTCGCCGCCAAATCGGCGAAAAAGGAGCGGCCGGCCCAGGTCGAGGAGCGTCTGACGCAACGCATCGTCGATGGCGACCGGCTCGGCCTCGAAGAGGATCTCGCGCTCGCCATGGCGAAGCACAAGCCGCTCGATATCATCAACACCTTCCTGTTGGACGGGATGAAGGTGGTTGGCGATCTCTTCGGCGCCGGCAAGATGCAGCTTCCCTTCGTGCTGCAATCGGCGGAGACGATGAAGGCGGCGGTCGCCTATCTCGAACCCCACATGGAGCGCGTCGAGGGCCAGCAGAAAGGCACAATCGTGCTGGCGACGGTGCGCGGCGATGTCCACGACATCGGCAAGAACCTCGTCGACATCATCTTGACCAACAATGGCTACCGCGTCGTCAATCTCGGCATCAAGCAGCCGATCGGCACCATCCTGGAAGCGGCGACGACGCACAAGGCCGATGCCGTCGGGCTTTCCGGCCTCCTCGTCAAATCGACGGTGGTGATGCGCGAGAATCTCGAAGAAATGACGCGGCAGGGCGTGACGCTGCCGGTGATGCTGGGCGGCGCGGCCTTGACGCGGCGCTATGTCGAGGAGGATTGCGTCAAGGCCTATGCCTGCGGCCGCGTCGCCTATGCGCGCGACGCCTTCGACGGCTTGGCCCTCATGGACAAGGTGGTGAACGGCCGGTTCGACGCGCATTTGGCCGAGGTCCAGACGAAGAATCTGGGCCGCGTCGTCAATGAGAAGCGGAAGCTCGGCCGCGCGGCGGACGAGCGCCCGTTGCGTCCCGTCGATCTCGACGAGATTCGCCTTCGCCGCGCCGAGCTTACGCGCGGCGTGCCGGTGCCGGAGCCGCCCTTCTGGGGGCCGCGCACCGTGGCGCGCGTGCCGGTCAAGGCGCTGGTGCCGTACCTCAACGAGCGCATGCTCTATCAATTCCACTGGGGCTTTCGCAAGGACGGCCGCACGCTCGAGGAGTTCAAGGCCTGGGCGCATGACGAGCTGCGCCCGGTCCTCCACCGCATCCTCGACACCGCCATCGCCGAGGACATCCTCGTGCCGCAAGCGGCTTACGGCTTCTGGAAATGCGCGGCCGAGGGCAATGACGTCATCCTCTTCGCCGAGGACGGCCAGCGCGAGGTGGCGCGCTTCACCTTCCCCCGCCAGAACAAGGAGGGCGGCCTCTGCATCGCCGATTTCTTCCGCGATGTCTCCGATAACGAGCGCGACGTGATCGGCCTTCAGGTCGTCACCATGGGCGGGCGCGCTTCCGACGTCGCGCGCTCCTGGTTCGCCGAGAACCGCTATCAGGATTACCTCTATCTCCACGGCCTCTCCGTCGAGATGGCGGAGGCGATGGCGGAATACACGCACAAGCGCATCCGCGCGGAATTGGGCTTCGCCCATGAGGAGGCGCGCGACATCGAGGCGCTCTTGCAACAAGGCTATCGCGGCAGCCGCTATTCCTTCGGCTATCCCGCCTGCCCCAACCTCGCCGACCAGCGCCAGCTCCTGGCGCTCCTCAACGCCGAGGAGATCGGCGTCTCCTTGACCGAAGAAGACCAGCTCGACCCCGAACAATCCACCTCGGCCATCGTGGTGAGCCACCCGCAAGCGAAGTATTTTTCGGTTTAAGCCGCCCACGGCCGCGCTGCCCGGTTCAACGATCTCCCCTGTCTCGAAATGCGGGGAGTTTCCGACGGCGTGGACGAAGATGCCGAGCAGGATTTCTTTCAGAACGTCGACCGCGCGATGGCCAATCTGAGCGATGTCGTGCTCGATCTGATCAGGGCACTGGCAGCATAAAGGTGCCTGTGATGTGGCATTCGCCCCACCTCACCCTCCCATCGCTATCGCGATGGGTCCCTCCCTCTCCGCCCCTCAGGGGCGGAGAGGTTAGGTGAGGTGGGGTCGATGGTTAGGCGGAACTGTATCTGACTTGGTACGCGGCCTAATCCGCCCCAACCCGCTCCATCGCCGGCATCCGCGGCTCGTTGCGGTCGCTCACCGCGGCGGCGACGGCGTAGCGCTCGCTGTCGATCTCGCTGCTCGACCGCAGACCCAGGCGGGCGAGGAGGGTGACGGCGGGCGACCAGCCCTGTGCCGCATAATGGCCGAGCGTCGCCATGGCGATAGCGGGAAGAAGCGCGAAGGCGCTGTTGACGGTGAGGCTCAGGACCGCGCCGATAAAGCCCAGCACGGCGGCGCCGATATTGAGTGCCTGCTCCTGATCCAATTCGCGGTCGAGCTGATGGAGCCGCGCCGTCGCATCGGCAGCGGCGGTGGCGCCCGACATCCTCCGGCGGATCGAATTCATGAATTGTCCGGACACAGCTCCCTCCACGCCCGCGTCTTGGCCGCATTCTCGCGAGGGATTGCTGACGCAGCGTTAATGATGCGCGGAATTTTAGGAAAGCGCGTGGGGTGCCGCGGCGCCGAGGCGGCGGTAGATCGGTCGGAGCGCCGCCGGCAGCACATAGATCGGCACTTGGACGGCGGCGAAGAACAGCATGAGCTCGGGCGAGCCGGCGCTGCCGAGATTGGCCCAGACCACCGCCATGTTGTGATTGCCGCCGACGAGCCCGGCCGTCAGCGCCGAGAGGCGCGGAAGCCAGGCGAAGGCGATGAAGCTCAGCGCCTGGAGCAGCACGCTCGCCGCGAGCGCCGAGCCAGCATAAAGCAGCACCTGCTCCGGGCGCGCCAGGATGATGTCGCGCACGCCGTCCATGATGGCGATGGCGAAGAGGATCAGGACCAGCACGTTGAGGCCGCTCAATTCGAGCCGGCGCTCGCGCAGCCGCTCATTGCCGAGCAGCCAGCGCAGCGCGGTCGCGAGCACCAGCGCGCCGCCGATGAAGAGGATGAGACTGCGCATCAGCGCGAGAATGCCGATGCCGAGCTTGACGCCGATGAGCCCGAGCACGAGCGGCGGAAGCGTGAACGGCATGATGAAGGTGCCGGCGACCAGCAGCAGCAGCGCCAGCGCCCCGTCGAGCCCCAGAAGCAGCGCAATCGCCGGCGCCGCGGTCAGGGGCGGCGAGGCCGCCCACAGCACGAGGCCCTGCGCGAGCGGCAGCGGCAACGGAAGGAGGCGGAGGACGAGCGCGGTGACGACCGGCACGGCGACGAGGCTCCAGGCGAGGAGCGCCGCGAGCAGGACGGGCCGTCTCGCATGCGCGCCGAGCGCCGCCCAATCAATGGCGAGAAAGGTCGTCGTGGTGAGCACGAAGATGAAGAAGGAAAGCGCCGGCCCGAAGAGCCTTGCCAGCGGCGGCACGAGGAGGCCGATAAAGAGCCCGCCGGCCAGGAACCAGGTGCCGTGCCGGCCGAGGAAAGCGAGCCCGCGCAGCATCATCGGGCGGCGGGCCGGCGTGGCGGGATCACGTCGTCTTCTTCGCACGGAGGCTGATGGCGCGTCCCGCCTTCTCCGGCCAGGGGAGAGCCTTGTGCGCCGCGGCCATCGCCTCGATGCGGCGCATCGTCTCCGTGGGCCAAGGCGCCGAGCGCCGCGTCGTGAAATCGACATGAAGGCCGACGAGCTCGTTGGTCGAGGCGAGCCAACCTTCCTCGGCGTGATACATCGCATGGAAGAAGTGGAGGCGCTTCCCGTCATGATCGAGGATCTGCGTCGTCACGCGCAGAGGATCGCCCTCGCGCAGCTCGCGGTCATAGGTGACATGCGCCTCCAGCGCGAAGATCATGCCCAGCTTGTGCCGGACATAGTCCCAGCCGATGCCGAGCTGATCGCAGAGCGTATCGGTCGCGTGATCGAAGGCGATCACGTAATAGCCGACATTCATATGGCCGTTGCCGTCGATCCATTCCGGCCGCACCCGGGCGCGATGGCGGTCGAGCGGCGCCGAGAGGTCGAGATCGGGGAGCGGATAGGGGAAGCTCATGACAGGAAGACAGGGGCAAGAAAGGTGGGGGAGGCGATCATGCCGGCGGCGGGCGATCAGTTTCAAGGGCAGCTCCGCCCATCGGTGAATTGGCAACCATTTAGCAAGGAAACTTTGACATCTTAACCGGCGGAAGGGGCGTCGGATGTGCGCCGCGGGTCGGAAGGGCGATATTGATGGCGCAGGCCGATGATTTCAGGCAAGCCAAAGCCTTGGCCGATGCCGCGCTGGCATCGATGATCGCCCATGAAGTGCCGCCGACGGCCGCCAACTACGCCGTGTGGTACGCCTATTCCGCCGGCGTCGTGCCGGAATTGAAGCGCACCATCGATATCCTGATCTCCAACAAGCAGGAATTCACCCCGGAGCTCAATGCCGAGCTCTATCAGCGGTTTTGCGATACCGGACGCCATCTGACCTTCTTCGAGGAGACGGGCAACCGCCTGCAGGACGCGGTCGAGCAGGTCTCGCGCTACGTCAAATCGGCCTCGGGCGACACCAGCGCCTTCGGCAAGGCGCTCGACCGCTATTCGAGTGAGCTGGGCGAGGGCGAGAGCCCGGAGGAGATGCGCAAGCTCATCTCGGGTCTCGTTCTCGAGACGCAGCGGATGAGCGAGCGCAACCGCGCACTCGAGGATCGCCTGAGCCAGTCCTCGGGCGAGATCGTCGAGCTCAAGCAGAATCTCGAACAGGTGCGGCGCGAAGCGCTCACCGATGCGCTGACCGGCATTCCCAACCGCAAATACTTCGAGACCCGCCTGCGCGAGGCGGCGCGCGACGCCATGGAAAGCGGCGAGTCGATGAGCCTGCTCATCGCCGATATCGATCATTTCAAGCATTTCAACGACACCTACGGCCATCAGCTCGGCGATCAGGTGCTGCGCCTTGTTGCGCGCACGCTGAGCGACAGCGTCAAGGGGCGCGACACGCCGGCGCGCTATGGCGGCGAGGAGTTCGCGATCGTGCTGCCGCAGACGCGTCTTCAGGACGCGATCGTCGTCGCCGACCAGATCCGCCGCAGCATCACACGGCGCCACATCGTCCGGCGCGACACCGGCGACAGCTTCGGCACGATAACGCTCTCGATCGGCGTCAGCGCCTATCGGCCGGGCGAGCAGCTTCTCGAGACCATTCGCCGCGCCGATGCCGCGCTCTATCACGCCAAGCGCAGCGGCCGGAACCGCGTCATGTCCGAAGAGGACGTGCCGGAGATGATGCTCGCGCCGCGGTGAGCGGCCCCTCTATTCCACCGCGCCGCCCGGCCACCAGGGCAGCCAGCCCGTCCAGGCGAGCCAGAACACGGCAAAAGCCATCGAGATGAGCGTGATCGGCACGCCCGCCCTTGCATATTCGGCGAAGGTGAGCCGCACGCCGAACGCGCCCGCGCGCTCGACCACGATGAGGTTGGAGAGGCTGCCGACCAGCAGGAGATTGCCGGCAAGCGAGGAGAGAAGCGCCAGCGCGTAGAGCGAACCCTGCGGCGGGCTCGGCCAGATCTGCAGCAGCAGGATGACCGACGGCACATTGCCGATGGTGTTGCTCATCAGCAGCGTCAGCGGCGCGAGGATGACAAGGCTCTCCGGCAGAAGGCCGGCATCCTGGAGCCAGGAGATGATCGACCAGGGAAAGCCGGTATCGGCGAGCGAGCCGGTGATGGCGAAAAGGCAGACGAAGAGCAGCAGCAGCGGCCAATCGACCACGGCGATCATGGTCCGGCTGGTGAATTTGCGGTTGGCGAGGAGAAGTGCCGCGATGACGAGCCCGCCGATCTCGCGCGGCACCGAGGTGGTGAAGAGAATGAGGAGCGCGACGAGCGCCACCACGCCTTTGATCGTCTGATTGCGGTCATAAGGGTGGCGCGGCACCTCCGGCACGTCACGCGTCACCGCCAGCACCGTGCCTTCGATGCGGTCATGCCACAGCAGCCAGACCACGGCGAAGACGCAGACGAGACCGAAGATCGCGGGAATGAGGCTGACGGCGAGAAAGGTGTGGAAGCTCAGGTTTCCGACCTCGCCGATCAGGATGTTCTGCGGGCTGCCGATGAGCGTCGCCGCCGATCCGGCATTGCTCGCCGCGGCAAGCGCGACCAGAAACGGCCGCGGGTCGAGCCCGCGCCCGCGCGCCCCGGCGATGAGCAGCGGCGCCATGACGAAGACGACGATGTCGTTGGCGAGCAGCGCCGACACCCCGCCGCAGACCGCGACGGTGACGGCCAGGAGCCAGGCGGACCCGCCGCGCCGGCCGGTGATCCATTCGGCGCAGCGGTCATAGAAGCCGGAGGAGACGAATTGCGCCGAGATGATCATCAGCGCGAAGAGCAGGACGAGCGTCGAGGTGTCGATATGCGCGCCCAAATCGTCGAGCGTTGCCGCCTCGCTCGCGAGTAGCGCGATGACGCCGAGAAGCGCGATGCCGGTGCGGTCCACCTGGAGCCAGGGCAGACGTCCCGCCGCCATGCCGACATAGGTGAGAAAGAAGACGAGAAGGATGATGGCGGCGTGCATGGACCCAGCGTAGCGCGGAACGGTTTATGATAGGTGGAATCGGCGAGAAACTCTCCGGCTTTTCCGCCGCTCCCCCGCTCGCTCGCGCCTTTGGGCGTGCTATATACCGGGCAATGTCCGACGACGATAGATCCGCCCTCTCCGCCGCCGCGCCCGCTTATCTCGCCGGCCTCAACGAGGCGCAGCGCCAGGCTGTCGAGGCCGTGGATGGGCCGGTGCTGGTGCTGGCCGGCGCCGGCACCGGCAAGACGCGCGTATTGACCACGCGGCTTGCGCATATCCTCGCCACGCGCCGCGCCTTCCCGAGCCAGATCCTCGCCGTGACCTTCACCAACAAGGCGGCGCTCGAGATGCGCGAGCGATTGGAGCGCATGATCGGCCCTTCGGCTCAGGGGTTGTGGCTCGGCACCTTCCATTCGGTCGCGGCGCGGCTGTTGCGCCGGCATGCGGAAGCGGTGGGGCTCAAACCCAATTTCACCATCCTCGATACCGACGACCAATTGCGCCTGGTGAAGCAGCTCGCCGCGTCCGAAGGCATCGACGAGCGCCGCTGGCCGCCGCGCGCGCTTCTCGCCGCCTTCGAACGCTGGAAGGATCGCGGCCTCACCCCCGACAAGGTCCCCGCCGGCGATCGCGACGACCTCGCCAACGGCCGTGCGGTCGAGCTTTACCGGATGTATCAGGAGCGGCTCGTCACCCTCAACGCCGTCGATTTCGGCGATCTGCTGCTGCACAATCTGACGATCTTCACGAGCCGCAACGACATCCTCGCGGACTATCAGCACCGCTTCCGCTACATCCTGGTCGACGAGTACCAGGACACCAATGTGGCGCAGTATCTCTGGCTCCGCCTCATGGCGCAGGCGCATCGCAATCTCTGCTGCGTCGGCGATGACGACCAGTCCGTCTATTCCTGGCGCGGCGCCGAGATCGGCAACATCCTGCGCTTCGAGCGCGATTTTCCCGGCGCCCGGATCATCCGGCTCGAGCAGAATTACCGCTCGACGCCGCATATCCTCGCCGCCGCTTCGGGGCTGATCGCGCATAATGAGGGGCGGCTCGGCAAGACCTTGTGGACGGCGCTCAACGAGGGCGAGCGCATCGTGCTCCGCGGCGTGTGGGACGGCGAGGAGGAGGCGCGCTGGGTCGGGGACGAGATCGAGGCGCGCCAGCGCCGCGGCGAGCCCCTGTCGGAGATCTCGATCCTGGTGCGGGCCGGCTTCCAGACGCGCGAATTCGAGGAGCGTTTCATTACACTCGGCCTGCCCTACCGCGTCATCGGCGGTCCGCGCTTCTATGAGCGGCAGGAGATCCGCGACGCCTTGGCCTATCTCCGCTTGATCCACCAGCCCGCCGACGATCTCGCTTTCGAGCGCGTCGTCAACCTGCCGCGGCGCGGCATCGGCAGCGCGACGCTGCAATCACTCCATGCGCTCTCCCGCGCCGAGCGCGTTCCCTTGGCCGAGGCGGCGGTGCGGCTCATCGAGACCGACGAGTTGAAGCCCGCGGCGCGCCGCGCGCTGCGCGATTTCTTGACGTCCCTCTCGCGCTGGCGCGGCGCCGCCGAGACGAAGCTCCACACAGAGCTCGCGGCCATGGTGCTCGACGAATCCGGCTATACCGCGATGTGGCAGGCCGACAAATCGCCCGATGCGCCGGGCCGGCTTGAGAATCTCAGGGAACTCGTCGCGGCGATGGCGGAGTTCGAGAACCTCACCGGCTTTCTCGAGCATGTGAGCCTCGTCATGGAGGCGACCGCCGCGGGTTCGGGCGACATGGTCAGCGTGATGACGCTTCACAGCGCCAAGGGGCTCGAATTCGACACGGTCTTCCTGCCGGGCTGGGAGGAGGGGCTTTTCCCCAATCAGCGCGCCATGGAGGAGACCGGTCGCGCCGGGCTCGAGGAGGAGCGGCGGCTCGCTTATGTCGGCCTCACCCGCGCGCGCCACCGCGCCTATGTCTCCTATGCGGCCAATCGGCGCATCCACGGCCAGTGGCAGAGTACGCTGCCCTCGCGCTTCATCGCCGAACTGCCGAGCGAGCATCTGGAGGTCGTGGCCGAGCCCGGTCTCCATCCGCGCGCCGCCGCTTTGGGGCCGGAGGCGTGGAGCCCCGGCGGCTTCCGCTTCGATGCGACGAAGCTGGGGCCGCTCGGCCGCCGGCCGCCGCTCGTCGAGACCACGGCCGCGCCGATGGCGGGCCGCGAGATCCGCCGCGTCGGCGGCTTCGCCGCGGGCGATCGCATCTTCCATCAGAAATTCGGCTACGGTACCGTGCGCCGCGTCGAGGACAACAAGCTCTCCATCAGCTTCGACAAGGCCGGCGACAAGATGGTCATGGACGCCTTCGTGCAAAAAGCCTGACATCGGAAGAGGGGGTGTCGCTGAGCGGACGGCATCACAAGGGTGCGGGCGTCTGGCGGGTCGCGCTGACGGCGCCGGACGCCGATTCCGCTGAGCGGGCGGCGGCGGCGATCGGCTCTTGGTGCGGCGCGGTCGGCGCTTTCGAGATCTCGCCGGCGGGCGCTTGGCAGGTCGAAGGCTTCACGGCCGAGCCGCTGGAGCGCGGCGCGATCGAAGCGGCGATGGCACTGGCTTGGCTCGGCGAGGCGGAGGCGCCGCCCGAGCTATCCGTCGAACGCGTGGCGCCGCGCGATTGGCTCGCCGAGAACCAGGCGAGCTTTCAGCCGCTCACGATCGGCCGGTACTTCGTCTATGGCTCGCATCGCCGCGCGCCGGTGCCGCCGGGGCGCGTCGGCCTGCGCATCGACGCCGCAACCGCCTTTGGGACGGGGGAGCATGCGACGACGCGCGGATGTCTTCTCGCCCTCGACCGGATCGCGAAGCGGGGCCGGCGGCGCCGCGTGCTCGATATGGGCACGGGCACGGGCATTCTCGCCATTGCCGCGGCCAAGACCTGGCGCCGCCCGGTCGCCGCCTGCGATATCGATCCCGAATCGGTGCGCGTGACGGCGCGAAATGCCGCCGTGAACGGCGTCGGCTCGCTTGTCGCAGCGCGTCGCGCCGATGGCTATCGCGACCGGTCTCTCCGGCGCGCGCCGCCCTTCGACCTCATCTTCGCCAATATTCTCGCGCGACCGCTGGCCGCGATGGCGCCCCATCTCGCGCGCGCTCTCGCCCCCGGCGGAATCGCCATTCTCTCGGGATTGCTGGCGCGCCAGGAACGCTTTGTCCTGGCGGCGCATCGCCGGCTTGGCTTGGCGCTCCGGCGACGCATCGCGATCGATGGCTGGCACACGCTGGTGATCGCGCGCCGTGGCGCCATATCGGCGCCGCAATCCTCATCTCATCTCCCGCCTTCTCAACCGCGCGAGGCGCCATGAACACCTTGCAGGCTCTTGTCATCGCCGTCCTTCAGGGCGTCACCGAGCTCTTTCCCGTCAGCAGCCTCGGCCATGCGGTGATCCTGCCGAAGCTCTTCGGCTGGGATATCGACCAGCATGATCCCGCCTTCCTGCCGTTCCTCGTCGTGCTCCATCTCGGCACCGCGGCGGCGCTCTTGGGCTATTTTTGGCGCGACTGGCTGGGGCTGGTGCTGGCTTTTTTCGGACAGGGGCCGGTTGCCGAGCGCAAGGCGCAATGGCGCCTCCTCTGGCTCATCATCGTCGCCACCCTGCCGGCGGTAGTGCTCGGCTTCGCCTTCGAGAAATTCCTGCGCGGGCTCTTCGGCTCACCCGCCATCGCCGCGCTCTTCCTGATGGTGAATGGTGTCCTGCTCTTTGCCGGCGAAAGGCTACGTCAGAAGAGCGGCACGCGCACCCTGGCCGAGATGAGCTGGCGCGAGGCCGTGCTCATTGGGCTGTGGCAGAGCACGGCGCTCATCCCCGGCATCTCGCGCTCCGGCGCCACCATCGTCGGCGGCTTGCTCTTGGGCCTCCATCACCGGGAATCCGCGCATTTCTCCTTCCTCATCGCGACGCCGATCATCATCGGCGCTGCGGTGCTGGAAGTGCCGCATCTCCTCCATCACGGTGGCACGGGCGGGTTCGGCGCCACCGTCTGGCTGGCGGGCATCGTCGCCGGCGTGACCGCCTTCGCGAGCACCGCCTTCCTCATGCGCTACTTCCGTCGCCATGATTTCGAGGCGCTCGACCCCTTTGCCTATTACTGCTGGGCGGCGGGGCTGATCTCGCTCGCGGTGATGTTCTTCGTCCTCTAAGTGCCGGGCGCTGGCGCGCCGATTTGCTCGGCCGGCCAAGTGATGCCCTCGAGCACCGGCGATGGTGCGGCGCGGACCAGCAACAAGGCGGTCGCGAGGAGGAGAGCCGCGGCGAGCATGCCAAGAAGCACAAGGCCGATTGCCCCACCGCGCGCGGCGGGCGCGGAGCGCATCGGCATCGAAGCGAGCTCATACATATTGCGCCTCCCCGTTGCCGAAGGACCAATCGTCCCGGGCGACCTCGACGAGGTTGATGAAGACATCCTGCGGACGCAGACCCGGATCCTTCGCGAGCCGCTCGACGATGCGGCGATAGAGCGCCTTCTTCTGTGCGACCGTGCGCGTGTTGCTCACCGTCAGCTGGATGATGACGAAATCATCGGAGCGCTCGATGTTGAAATAGCGCCGGTCGAAGATGAAATCTTCGGGCTTATGCTCGGTGACCGTCGCGAAGAAATCGTTCGCCGGCACGTCGAAGGTCTCACGCAGCGCCGCGTAGACATTCTCCGCGATGGCGCGGCGGTAAGGGGCAGGCTTCCCCGCTTGCAGTGATATCCGGATCAACGGCATGGATCCCTCCATCGAATGGTATGGATGGCAATATGGCGCCTTGCCATCCTTTAGAATAATTGATAGTTTAAAAGTGAGACATTTGTAGAACTGAACGATGCAGCTCGCCAATCTCGACATGGACGTGTTGCGGACGCTCGCCGTCGCCATGGATCTCGGCGGCTTCGGCAAAGCGGCGGAGCGGCTCGGCCGCTCGCAATCGGCGGTGAGCTTGCAGATGCGCCGGCTCGAAGAGCGTGTCGGCCGCCCGCTCTTTCGTAAGCAGGGTCGCGGGCTCGGCCTCACCGAAGCGGGCGATGTCGTCCTCGGCTATGCCCGCCGCATTCTCGAGCTCAACGACCAGGCTTTGGCTGCGGCGCGCGGCATGGATGTCGCGGGATCAGTGCGGTTCGGCGTGCCGCAGGATTTCGGGGAGACCTGGCTGCCCGGCGTGCTCGCGCGGTTCACGCGGCTTCATCCGGCGGTGATGATCGAGGCGCGGGTGGACCGGACCAACAGCCTTGTCGAGCGCATTGGCGAACGCGGGCTCGATCTGGCGCTTCTCTGGGGCAAGCCGCTTCCCGATGCCGTACCGGTGAAGCGGCTGCCGATCGTCTGGATCGGTGCGAAGGATTACATCGTCAAGCGCGGCGAGGAGCTTCCGCTCGCCTTGTTCGATCCACCTTGTGTCTTTCGCCAGCCTGGAATCGAAGCGCTCGAACGGAGCCGGCGGCGCTGGCGACTCGCTTTTACCTCGCCGAGCCTCAGCGGCTTGTGGGCAGCGGCTGCGGCCGGGCTTGCCCTCACCATCCGCACGCCGCTGGGCCTGCCGCCGCAACTCGCGCCGCTGGGGCGGTCCGGCGATTTGCCGAAGCTGCCGGAGATCGTCTTGTCGCTCTATGCGGCCGAGCCGTCCCTTACACCGGCGGTGGCGCGCCTGCGCGAGATCCTGCTCGACGAGTTGTCGCGGACGATCTGAGCGATGCTTCTATGCCGCGTGCTGGAAATTGTTGTTGGCGGGAGTGGTTAATGCGCCGCTGCCATGCAGCTCCGCCCCATGCGACAGCACGTAGGGGATCTCGGAGCGGGTGATGCCGATATCGGCGAGCGAGCGGTCATCGAGCGAGGCCAACTCGGCATAGGCCTGCTGGCGCGACCGCCAATCCGACCAGGCTGAGCCCAGCACATGCCCAAGATTCTCCAGAAAATTCAACATGGTAGAGTCTCCTTTACGCGCGTGCGAAATGCCTTCGCACTTGCACAATAGGTAAGCTATGTTGACGGAAAGTTAAATCGGGAGGTGCCGCAACTCAGCTTTTCCGGGAATGCATGGCCGGGCATGCGCTTGTATCGGCGGTCCCGGCGACCTAGCGTAATCCCAGGAGATTGCGATGGATGATTCCCGCATGACGAAGCATGCCGCCTATGGCGGCGATGACGCGCTCGCCGCCTTGCTCCGCCAAGATGCGTCTCCCTATGGCATCGCTGAGGTGCGCGCAATCTTGGCAGGTCTCGCGGCGGCGCCGGAGCAGCGCGACGATGCTTGGACCCTGTTGATCGCGCCCTCGCCCTCGCCGGCGCTCAGATCCGAGCTCGTGGCGCTGTTGACGATGCTGAACGCCGCACCGAAGCCGCCCGTCCCGAGCCCGGCCGAGCGGCTCATGCTTCTTCGGGCGGAACTGGCGCGCCGCGGCGTTCATGGCTTTCTCGTGCCGCGCGCCGATGAGCATCAGGGCGAATACGTGCCGAGCGCGGCGCAACGGCTGGCCTGGTTGACGGGTTTCACCGGCTCGGCAGGATTGGCGGCGATCTTGCCGGACGCCGCCGCGGTGTTCGTCGATGGCCGCTATACGCTTCAGGCGCAGGTGGAGGTGGACCGCGCGCTCTACGCGCTGCGCCACTTGACCGAGCAGCCGGCGAGCGAATGGATCGCAGCGAAGCTGCAACGCGGCCAAGTGCTCGCTTATGATCCGCGCCTCCACACGCTGGGCGAGATCGAGCGTTTTCGGCAGGCGGCGGAGCAGGCGGGCGGCAGCCTCAAGGCGCTGCCCGACAATCCGCTCGACGCCGTCTGGACCGATCGTCCGCCGCCGCCTTTGGCGCCGGTCGTGCCGCACGCGCTCCGTTTCGCCGGCGAGAGCAGCGAGGCAAAGCGCCTGGCGGTTGCCGACAAGCTCGCCGCCGCGGCACTCGATGCGGCGGTGCTGACGGCGCCCGATTCGATCGCCTGGCTCCTCAATATTCGCGGCGGCGACGTGCCGCATACGCCGTTGCCGCTCTCCTTCGCGATCGTCAACCGCGATGCCAGCGTCGATCTCTTCATCGACCGGCGCAAGCTCATGCCCGGGCTTGCCGAGCATCTCGGCAATGCGGTGCGCATCGCGCCGATGGCGATGTTCGGCGCGGCGCTCGAGACGCTCGGCGCCAAGCACGTGCTCGCCGATCCCATGAGCGCCAGCGCCTGGGTCTTCGACACGCTTGCCGCCGCCGGCGCGCGGGTCGAGCGCGGCCCCGATCCCTGCCTGTTGCCCAAGGCGTGCAAGAACGCGGTCGAGCTCCACGGCACGCGCGCCGCCCATCGCCGCGACGGCGCGGCGCTGACGCGGTTTCTCGCCTGGCTCGCGCAAACCGCGCCCAAGGGCGGACTCGGCGAGATCGCCGCCTCCGACCGGCTCGAAGCCTTTCGCAGCGAAGGCGAGAGTTTCCGCGATCTGAGCTTCCCCACGATCTCCGGCGCGGGTCCCAACGGTGCCATCGTTCATTACCGCGCCAGTCCCAAGACCGAGCGCCGGCTCGAACCCGGCACGCTCTATCTCGTCGATTCCGGCGCGCAATATCTGGACGGCACCACGGATGTGACACGCACCGTGGCGATCGGCGAGCCGAGCGAGGAGATGCGCGATCGCTTCACGCGCGTGCTCAAGGGCCATATCGCGCTCGCCACCTGCCGCTTCCCGCGAGGCACCACGGGCTCACAGCTCGACGTGCTTGCCCGCCGCGCGCTGTGGGAGGCGGGGCTCGACTACGATCACGGCACGGGTCATGGCGTCGGCAGCTATCTCGCCGTTCACGAGGGACCGCAGCGCATCTCGAAAGTGCCGAACACGCAGCCGCTGCTCCCCGGCATGATCGTCTCGGACGAGCCGGGGTATTACAAGACCGGCGCCTATGGCATCCGCATCGAGAACCTCGTGGTGGTCACGCGCATCGATGGGGAGGAGAGCGCCGAGCGCGCGCTTCTCGGTTTCGAGACGCTGACGCTCGCACCGATCGATCTTGCGCTCGTGGAGCCGTCGCTCCTCGATGCCGGTGAGATCGCCTGGCTCGACGCCTATCACGCTCGGGTTCGCCGCGAGCTTACGCCGCTTCTCGATCGGCCGACGGCGCAATGGCTCGATCAGGCGACGCGTCCGATCGGCGCGCGCTCGGCCGCACCAAAAGAACGCAACCGGGAACGCCGGCAAACCATTCGTTAATCTTTTCGGCCAACCCTCGGCTCCAATGGGACTTGCCGAGCAAGTCGACC
>Ga0209062_1003115_pt1 | contig 19981 bp, 16 predicted proteins | sample Coa_R2_2_FD_187158 | JGI IMG/M metagenome (GOLD analysis project Ga0209062, IMG submission 187158) | Surface soil microbial communities from Centralia Pennsylvania, which are recovering from an underground coalmine fire - Coalmine... | ecosystem: Environmental > Terrestrial > Soil > Unclassified...
GGCATGGATGTGGGTGATGGCAGTGATGACCACGCGCTATCCTCCTGGCGCGGGCCTGTACTGTATGCGATCGATAAGATGGCAACACAGGGCGATGAAGAGGATATCAGCCGTGCAGCCAGGTGGGGCTTTGATACGCTGCAACGGTACGCTGGCTCTATTGGTATCGACAAAATTGGGGTAGGTTCCGGCGCTTTGTCCGAGCTGCGCGGCTCGTTGCGTGAGGCAAACTTCGACCCAGATATGGCGTTTGGCGTTTGCTTTGGTGGCGCTGCGACAGCCGACGATGACGATGATGAAACGTTTATTGCGGAGAACCTCAAAGCCGAACTCTATTGGTCATTGCGCGAAGCAATGCGCAAAGGGGAAGTCGCGATCGCGCCGTTGGGTGAGTACGAAGATGAAGTGATGGATGACCTTGCTGGGACGTATTACGAAGAGACCAGTAAGGGTAAGACGAAGATTGAGGATAAGGAGAAGACTCGCAAGCGCCTGCACCGATCGCCCGACTGTGGGGATGCTGTGATCTACGGTTGGGCACCAGAGCCGGAGCGTTCCGTCTGGGGTGTGAGCAACGCTAGTTGGGGATATTGATTCATAGCTGATCTAACTTTGCTTGCAAGTCTGCCAACTCGGGGTCAAGAAGGGTTGCTGGCTTCCTTAAATCAGCTTTTGGCGGTAGTAAATGGATGCACTCTAACTCAGCACCTGCCGCGTAGTCGTCGATCGTGTGGGTGGCACAAGGATGTTGTGCTTTCAAACGTGCAAGTGCCTTTTTTCCCGCTGCCAGTGTTTGGTTCCAAAGGTCAATCTGTGGCTGTAATGACTCGTCTGACGGGAATAGCCTTTGCACATCCGCAATCGATTGCTGTAGATCCTGCACTTGCTGATTCAAAGTCGCGATTTCCCAGTTCACATTCATTGCCTGAATTTCTCTGTGATCTAATCTCTTCCTAGATAACCCAATGATGCGAAAAAAAAGCCGCTCTACTGTAGCCTTCACAGTTGCCTTATGAATTGGCATACTCAAAGAAGTGCTAAATGCAATCTGGCCATGAGATGGAGCATTGCAGAGATTAGTCGTACAGCTCGAAAGCTCTCTCGTCCTCAACCACAGAGTGAGGCAGAGCGATTGCGCTTAGAATTGATGCCTGCTGTAGACCTGGATGAAGAAACCTTTGAAGTATTTGCTAAATATGTAGAGGAGTTGCAATCGATCGGCGTACTGCTGGAAAGTGAAGCGCTGCAAGATACGCTGAATGGCTATCCTCAGAACATTGAAGCCGCGATTGAAGCCGTACTGGAATATGCCGATCGTTTGCGAGAAAAAGACCAGGCACTCAAAGACCAGTATCATGCAACAAACTGTCTCACCAAAGCCTTGAGAGAAGGCTGGCAACCGCATCGACGAAATTAGCATGAACGATTTTAGTCCCATGAAAGCTTCTGAGCAGATTACACCTGCTAAGCTTCGTTCGCGCCGTCGTTTGTCTAATGGCAAGCGCCTCACTCAATCACGTGTAGCATCAATCTTCAATGTCCGCCGTGCCACAGTTTCAGACTGGGAGCGGCTGGAGAAATACCCCTCTCTAACCTTCTCTAGAGTCGTTAAACTGACTCGTCTTTATCAGTGTACGGTTGAAGAGTTAGCAGAAGCTTTTGATGGACCAGAGGCATTAGCAGAGGCGATCTCTGAAGCCGAGCAAGTGACGGCAGAGAATGATCATTCCTCCTGATTCTGATTGTGCATCGATGCCGGTATACGTGCTTAGATCTGGCATCGATTCACCAACCAAATACTATCAGCCTGATAAAAGTTGCCACGCTGCTCTAGTTTGACCTGACCAGAGAGCAATGCACCAATCCAGAGTTCGACTAACGGCATTTTGAGGTTGTGCTGCGCTTCGACCAGCGAAACAGACGGGTGCTGTTGCAGATAAGTGGCGATCGCCCTCGACCAATCACCCACATTCTCGGTATGAGCCACAGATAACGGCTGCATAGCATCCAGTGCATCCAGTAATCTTTGTTTGTCTATTACTCCGGCGACAGAATCGATTGGATTACTCACCCGCGATCGCCGCTCTGCTGGTGCCGCTTCGACCAGAGCATCAAGGTTTAATGCTGTGCTTTGCTTGACCAGTCCAGCCAGAAAGTCAGCACCTAAAATCGGTTCTGTGGGTGCGGGTTCTCCATCCAACGTTTTAAGGATGGCATCAGCACGCGCGGTATACACCTCGGCAATCTGCGCGATCGCTTCGGCGGCAACTCGCAGTTGAGCCTCTTTCGATAACGGTGCTAGGGCAGACTCTAGCGCTTGCCAAAGGGAAGCCAATTCGGCAGCTTCGGGTTTGGCTGTGGCGGTACGGAGCGATCGCCAGAGTTCGTCTAACATTTGCCCTCCATCGGGTCAGAGCGACCAATACCCAAGCTTAAAAGCTGTGTGCGAACACCCTCCAAGGAATCGCCACAGTAATAGTATTGCTTGGTTTTGAGGTTGGCTAAGTAGTAGCCAGGCTTGCCCCCATTGATTCTAAACAGAGCTGTTACCAGTTGCGTTGCAGTAATACCGTAGCTTTCTACATCGTCAAGCCCCACAGGAGCATTATCCGTACGCTCAAGCGGTGACCCTTTGACGAACCATTGAACCCCTTCACGTCTGATCACACGAAAATAGAGCGGATGCAAAATTGTTGTTTTAGCCATCAGAAAACCTTGATATGCTTAGGATGAAAGCCCCCATGTGTCAGATGGGGGCTGATACTAGCTAGAGGCTAGTTCTCGTCGGCTTCGGTATCGGGTGGAAGGTTAAGGTCTTCATCCTTTTGGATTTCGTAAGAGATCTCAGCTTCCCCAGTTTCTTCGTCCACTTTTGCCCATGTTCGGTCATGGAGGTGTTCGTAGGTTGTGGTTGGCTCAGTTGGCTCTTCACCTTTACCGTTGCCCTGTCCGTTGCCGTTTGGATTATCCGTGTCTGTTATGTGTCTCACCTCCTGATGAGGGGTGAATTCGTTTCCCTCATATGCCTATTATCGCTGGTATACCAGTGATAATAGGTGAAATTAATGTAAAATCTGATTATTTATTTATGGAGCTTCTGTAAAGCTAATGCCTGGTATACCGGTGAGAATCTATTCTAGGAATAGAGTTCATATAAAGAGATGCCAAGCGATCGCAGTTTACAGAATTTGAAGAAGGCTCCGTTTAAGCCGCTAGGCGATACAGCGTTGGCAAGGAAGCCGTTGTGTACCAAGGTGCCGCAAGACGTTGACGATTGGGTGAGAGCGTTGCCCAACCCGTCAGCTTGGTTGCGCGAGGTGATTGTTGCTGCTGCCAAACAGCAATTTCAAAATGATTGACAGAAAAATACTTGAAATTCTATTTCACTATCATTGCCCTCGGTGTTATGACTGGTGGTTGATTGATGACATGATTGACAACGACAATCTTCATTGTCCAAATTGCCGTACGCCTGTTTTAGAGCTGCGGGGGCTTCAATACTTTAAACGCTCCGGTTTTTCATGTGCTTCACTGGCACAACGCGCCAAGACGATTATTCAAAACGAGGACGCACAAAGCTAGAGATTCACTAGCAGGAATCAGACACCATTCTTCAACGTGTGCAAGGGCACGGTTCGATCGGGCATTGCCCAGGGTCTAGCTCTACTTGGGCAGCGAACTTATCCAACGGGCGATCGCACTCCACACTCAATCGCTGCAACACTGCTTGTAAGTGAGTAGCAATCTGCCCAGTCGTGAGACCCAAGCAATGCATGGCGGCGATTTCCTGCTGGCGTTTCTGCCCAATCCAGAGTTCGGCTCCAACAGCGTGCAGTGGTGCGTCAACCCGTTCTCGATAGAGGTGAAGGATGGCAGCCGGTGCTGTGGGTGGCAAGAGTTCAATTGGTTCCTTTTCAGCTCCCTTACGACGCTTTTTATTGAGCAGGTCACGGTTGCGGTAGTAGTAACGACGCTTGGGGCAAACAGATTGCACCCAGCAGCCAGTGCCCCCACTGCCGTGGAGGGCGATCGCGTCTTCAGCAGAGAGCTTGGCGCATGATCGGCACTTCTGGACAATTCCCCTGGGCATGACAACTCGCTCCAATCTCAGAAGTTAAAGCAGTCAAATGGTTGATTCCGTCGTTTGGTTCTGTAAATGCCCATAACGTCAATCGCTAAAGAATAGTGCGATTGTACGCTTACTTTGCTAGATTTTTGCTAGACTCTTGCTGAAATCTGCCTAACACTTCACAGCAGGGCGTTTCCGCAATTTGACGTGCAAAAATCTCGTTTCAATCAATAAATTCTGCTGATATTCGGGTTTGGACTGGCTACCTGCTTGTGCAGCAGAAGTGCAACGACAGAATGGGCGTTTCAGCCGCTAAATTGGGTCAAAAACTGCCTGGATTACGGATACTACACCGCCAAAAAGTCCAAAAGTAGGCCAGGGCTGTAGTACGGCCTCAAACGGGCATCAAAAAGACTGATTAGTTGGAAAAACGTGCCTCAAACGAGACAGACTTGTCTCACGGGAAGAATGAGCCTCAGGAAGGGCGTACGGCTTTCAGTAGTCAAACCGAACTTTTTTGTAAACTTTTAAGCCAGTATCTCAAAAATCCGTAGAGATACGAATCTTAAAAAACCCTGACATCTGGCTGAATAGGCTTATCGAGTTTCTCCATACCCATGATAGCCGCGCCAACCCGTAACCCTTCAGAGAAGCTCTGGAGATACTACAAACAAAGAACGGTCTCCCAGCAGCAGGATGCGCAGTTGCGGAACGAGGTGGCGCTTGACCACATGAATCTGGTGCGGGAAATTGCGCATCGAATGAAGAACCGCTGTACTGAGAGCTACGAAGATTTAGAGCAGATTGGCTTTTGTGGGGCGCTCCGAGCAATCGAGCGATTTGACCCCACCAAAGGCGTGGCCTTTAGCTCCTTTGCCGTCCCCTACATTCGCGGCGAAATCCTTCATTTTCTACGGGACCACGGGACAGGCATTAAAATCCCCCGGCGCTGGCGTGAACTGCATGCCAATGCAAACGTAGTCGAACGGGCCTGGGCCGAGCGCCATCATGGCCGTATCCCTGACGATCAGATGGTTGCCGATTTGATGGGAGTCGAGGTCAAGAAATTGCGCGTGGTGCGTGAGGCGATCGGCAACCAGCAGGCTATTTCGTTAGACCACAAACCGTTAGAAATTGCAGACCCTTCAACTTATGCAGACCAGCAAGAATCAAGTGCACGCTTAGATTCAGCATGGAGCCAATTGCGGCAACGAGTGGATCGGTTATCTCCGGTTGAGCGATCACTGATTCAGGGCATCTACTTCCAGCGGCAAAGCCGCAAGGCCATTGCTCTCCAGTTGCAGATCGAGCCTGGGGCTGTAAAACAGACCTTGCAGAAGGCGCTGGTCGCATTAATCAGTTAGTTTTAAGGTCTAGTAAGGCTATCATTACTCCCTTTTCAAGCCCCTCATTAGGGGCTTTTTTGCGTGCCTGCGTGCGGGAATCCTGGAGAGTTATCAATAGGAATCACCATGTCTGAACCAGGCTCTAGTCCACAAGATTCCCCTCCACACTGTCCAATCGATTGCCCCAATCGTGCAAAGGCAAATCGCATCCGTATTTTTGGACAACCCATTGATCCGGTTGAGATCCTGGTCCATTTTGCTGTTTTGACGGTTTTGTTGGTGCCAGCTTCTCGTCGGGCCAACAGCGAGAATTTTACCTGGCAGGAAGGAGCTGGCTGGTTTGGCGTCATTGCCCTGGCGGCTGCAGTTGTACGGCTCGCTCCAACAGATCGCATCAATGCCTATAAACAGCTATTTCCGAAATAGCTGAGGGTCTTGACCAACAACCCTATCGAATTTACTCCTGTGACAGCCTCTAATGGAAACGGAAACACTTTTCAGCGATTCATCCAACGCTTGCTCAACTGGTTTCGAGAACGGCTCGGTGCTGAGCCAGAACCGAAAATCCTTGAGGAGCTATTTACCGACTACGCGACTATTCTTAGGCTGGAATCAGACGCGCCCGGGGTTGTTGAAAGCTGGCGCATCATCCACCGTTACTGCTGGCGAGACTTGCTCGTTACCCTCATCTACGTCCCCTGGCTGCGCGAAGACCTCGGACGTTATCGATCCACAGATCCAAGCGCTCCTACCTATACTGATTGGCAAAACAGCCTGTCCGTTGAGTCGGTGGACGCAACTCCGACTGCGAGTTCAATGGGAGATGAGATGGCTGCCGGTGAACACATATTTATGGTCACGTGGATTAGCCGACGACGGTTCAAACAGACGGATCAGACAGGTCGCGATCGCATGGTTCGCCGCACTGAATGTCGTTGTGCCATCATCTGTGATTTGGAAGGGAACTCCCGTTACTGGAATGCACGCCACCACGCCGCACGAAAAATTACGCGGGTGATTGTGGCTCGTTTAGGAAGGATGTCTCCAGGCAAGCACAGTAACGTCACTGAATTCATCAACAAAATTGACTGGTTGAAGTGGCTGGATTTTTATACAAAGCAGGCGTTGGGACCATCCCATGTCTTGCAACCTAAACGCCCTAGAAGGTTCTGATGAGACTCAAGCTCAAGCTACAGCCCTTTGTTTTCAGTAACTCTGATTTGCAAGCGATCGCCCAATCCACCATGCATTGCAGAGATGCCGCTACGAAGCTGATTCGACTCCTGCAACAAATTCATCACTTTCGCGATAGCAGCATGACAGATTTGACGCCTCAGGAGACGGACTACTTTCAGCGGCTTGCTGCCAAGCTAGAAGCGGATGTCGCTTTGGCCCTCTACCTTTGCTTGCTAGAGTCTGGCCTGATTACGGACGGCTACCTTGACCTTGATCAACTGAGCCGTCAGTGCATTACAAAAATCGCCCTTTGAGAGGGCGAGATCAATGAGTGTCAAGTATGACCACTATGATTGAAAAACCAATCTGAATTTACTACCGTCACCACAGTAAATCTGTTTCAACTCGTCCATCGACTGATAAATTTGTGGACTTTTGATTGCAGGGTGTAGATAGGTTAATCGCACGAGACCACTATCTTCTTCAACAACATCAGCAACCTTGCGATCAGGTAACTTCTGGAATGGTTCGGAGGTGAAAACGGCTGTACAAAGCGCAAAGGTTTGCATGGCAGGTTGGGTAACGCTGCTCTGGTATTCCCTCAGCCATATCCACAACATAACCCCATTCTTCAAAAATGCTTGAATACTTGAATGCTTGAATGCTTGAATGCTTGAATGCGTCAAAAGTTCTAACAGTGGACGTTCCCAACTGGGGACAAATTGTCCCCAGTTGGGCTTGTTATCCTCATTCATGGCGACTTCTAGTCCTAGCTGCTTGAATGCTTGAATGCTTGCATTCAAGCAACTTTGAATATAAGATCACAACACTGCAAACTTACATGCATTCATCAGTGCAAGGATGCAATATGCCAAACAACCAAGCAACGATCGCGCTGTCGCTGTCGTTGAGCGGAGGACAGGGCAAGACTCTGACCGCCTATATGATTGGATTGAAAGTGTCTAAGCTCGGTATACCAACCCTACTAATCGACGGCGATCCTCAACGGAATTTGACCGACCTTCTGGGCGTTGAAGTGGAAAATCAGCCCACACTGCTAGAAGTCATCACAAACAAATGCTCGATTGAGGACGCGATTTACCCTGTTCCCGATCGCGAAAATCTCTTTCTCGTCCCTTCGGATCGAGCCTTGGTCAATGCTCAGCATTACCTGGCTTCGTCAGCGAATTGCTCACGTGTATTGAAAAAACGCCTGGAGCCTGTCATGCAGGATTTTGGGCTGATTATGATTGACTCGCCACCGCAGAAGAATCACATCAATCTGACTGCGATCGGTGCGGCAGATGTGGTCGTCATTCCAGCCGAGGCCGTTGCGAAAGGGCTGGGGTCATTAACCGAGACCTGGGCGCTGCTGGAAGAATGTCGTGACGGAGACGCGTTTGACGGTGAACTGATTGGCGTTCTGCCTTTCCGGGCACGAGTGGTTGGATTGCATCTTACAGGTGAGGCCTCGAGCACGCTTGCCAAGATGGAGAGCTTCATTGGCGCAACGATACTGCCCTCAGTAGTTGAGTCCGTTATCTATCAAAAGGCTCTCAATTATGGACAATTGCCTTCTGAGCTTGATGCCGATAAAGCGGAGCTGGAAGCGCCTTTCGACGTGCTGTTAGAGCGTCTGAGCAAGTACGTACCAGCCATTCATAGTGAGGTAGTCCCTGTATGAAACCGACCGCAGCCGATCGCTTCATGAACCGCACTCGGCCAACTGTAGAAAAACGAGTTGACGAGGTGTCCGCCTCGCTACAATCAAATACAGGTAGTCCAGCCACAGAAGCTGATTCAACACCTGCTAAATCAATGCCTGTCAAAGAACGGTCAAACAACTTAACTGCCGCACCTGTAGACTTTGGCATCTCGGCACTGGAGCGAGAACTGGCAGCCTTGCCAAAGGTCGTTAACTTTCAGTTGCGCGTTGAAGAGGGGTATAAACGCCAAATCCAGCAGGCGGCTGACCAGGCAGGCGTTACACCAGAAACACTTCTGCAAGGATTGTGGGCCGTGGCGCAAGATAGACCAGGGTTGCTGGAAGACGCGATCGCTGAAGCGAGAATCCACCATGCCCGACGCGCACGAGCACAAGAATTGAAACCTGCAATCACCCGGGCTAAGCGCACGGCTGAAAAGCTTGGTTTGTAGTATCCAAGCATATAAGCAACCTTGCATTCAAGCATTCAAGCATTCAAGACTGTCTGAATACTTGAATGCTTGCGGTTTAAACTGATGCTTTGGTTGGTGCGACTTTCTCTTTAAACAGCTTGCCAGCAGAAAAAGCTGGCACCTTGGTTGCTGGGATTTGAATCGGTTTCCCGGTAGAGGGATTACGTCCCTCCCGTGCCTGCCGCTCTCTAGATTCAAACGTACCGAAACCCACCAAGGTCACTTTGTCCCCAGTTGACACCGTTTCGATGATGGCATCGACGGCTGCGCTGAGAATTTCGTCTGCTTGCTTTTTGGTAACCGAAGCCTTTGCCACGATCGCATCAACTAATTCAGCTTTGTTCATATCAACTCTAGAACGCTACAGCCTTGATTTTAGGCAGTACGTGGCACTTTGAAACGATTGCTTACGGTGAAGTCAGATCAATAACACAGTCGTTCAACATTTGCGTGCGCGTCCTGGAGCGCATAAACGTGGGATTGTGTTTTGGTGACGGTTGCGGCTACGTCGGAGCTGTCAAATCGAGGCGTATCTGCTTCTTCTGCTTTCAGCATGTCTTTTGCTTGCCCGCACGTCCAGGGACGACCGACCCAATAACCACAACTGCTAAACGTCAGCAGCACAAAGCCAATAATTAGCCCAATTCGAAGACGCTGAATCGACTTGGGTACAGAAGATCCGTTCACTACAATTTGCCCTCCTTGCGTTCCTACTTAATTTGCCCAGTTGCCTCTTTGTAGGAACTCTACTCTGCACGGTTTTGGGCGTTCGGGATGAGTGAAGTCGTTGGCAGTGCTGCGATTGAGTTGCAGTTAGATCGGAGTCGATTCAATCGTGATCTGCGCGATCTAGAGACGCTAGCGCTGAAGCCGATCGCGTTGGGGGTGAATCTCAACCTTCAGCAACTTGAACGCCAGCTTAAGGGAATCGCTCTTAATCCACTCACTGTAGGGCTACGTGCCGATACTAGCGCCCTAGAGAAACAGTTGCAGGCATTCAGTGCCACAGTTGTTGTCACCGCCAGACTGGATACGGCCGCAGCGGAACAGCAACTCAAACGCTTTGCAGGGGAACGGACTCTAAAGCTGTCGGCGCTGGTTGATGATAGCCAGCTCACGGCCCTCAACAAACATTTAGACCTCAAGCAAAGGCACTTTGCTCAAGTCAATGCCTATTTCAAAAGCTCCCCGCTAACACCGCGAGTTGATTTTCAGCAACTAGACGCCCTGGAGCGACGGCTGCAATCGTTCCAGACCAGTAGCTATAAAGTCACCATTGACGCACAGGTCAATGTCGCCGATCTGCGATCGCAGATCGGCACCTTAGATGTGCCAGTGGTTCTCCGCTACGCCAATGCCCAACCCTTAGCAGCTCTGACCCAAAAGGTTGAGATTGACACGAAGGGCATTGAAGACTCGCTGGGTAACAGCGTTGAACGAGCATTTCAGCGGGTTAAGGGTGGAGGATTACTCAGTGGATTAGGCAGTGTGCTGACGGCTCCGCTCAAGCTGGCAGGCGGCGCTTTGAGCACTACCTTGAGTGGTCTAACGCTAGGAGCCACCCAGGAAGTCTCGCGGAATTTGGGTAAGGGACTGTCTACCGCACTGGAAGGAGCACTGTCTAAGAGCGTTGGCAGTTCCGAACTGTTGGGGGAGAAGGTTGGGGGTGCAATCGGTTCTGCCGTAGTGCAGGAGTTTCAAACTCAAACTCAGAACCTGGCTCAGGTACTGGAACAGCAGATCGACAAAATTCAGGACGGCAAACTACGAACCAAACTGCGAGAACAGCTTCAGTCAGTGGTTGAGCTGCCTGGGCAAGTTGGGCAAGCCGTTCAAGGGACGATCGGTCAAGACAATATCAATCGGGAAGGATTATTCCAGCGGGGGCAGCGTAGGCAGACGGAGCAAGCCAAAACTCCTGTCTTGAGAGAGGAAGCAGTTACCGAATTTCGTGAATCGATCGCCACCAGCAAAAGTGTCGAAGCTCGCGCTACACAGAGCAAAGCCACATTAGAACAGCAGATTGCCGTCAGACAGCGAGAGGTTGCAGAAGTAGGGCAACAATACGAGCAGCTCGCGATCGCCATTCAGAAAGCGGAGGCAGGCGGGGCTAAGGTTGCAGACATTGAACCATTAGCCGCTCAACTTAATGCCACAGCACAGGACTTTCAGCAGCTATCGCAGTCCCTCACTGCACTGGTACAGGCACGGGATATTGCCACCAATGCCGTGCAAGAGGCAAAGCAGAAACGCCTTGCCGCACGACAACAACTCGATCAGGTTAGCCCGCAGCAACAGTCCAGGGCTTACGCCGAACTGGCTCAAAGCACGCTTGGTGAAGCCTTTGATGCTGACAAACTGCCCAAATTAGTTGTTGACGAAGCGCGGCTTAAAGCCGTTGGCGCAGGGTCACTTTACGTCCCGGCTGAAAATGCCATCATCACGACCAACAAAATTTATGAGGCGGTCAAAAGCGCATCCCTAACGCAGCAACAGGCAGAGGTATTAGGGGAAGAGATTGCCCACGCTGAAGACTTCGATTTTGGGTCTTTCAAGGGCATCCAGGCAGCGAAAGATAGCCGTCCGATCGGGCGCAAAGTTACTCCTACAGCCGAAGAAGCAACCAGGTTTGCACCAGAGCTAGGGCGGTATGCACCCGAAAAACGAGAGGCAGAGCTAAACGCCAAAGTCAAGGGCGCAAGGGGGGCCGAAGATTACCTGCAACGGCAGGATCGGCTGCAAGCAATCAGCGATGCCAGCGATGTGGCAGTTCAGGGTGAGAAGTTTACGGCTCCTGCACGCAAGGCGGTTTTCAAAGACGCACTGATCACCCTTAAACAAGAAGCCTCAAAGCGATTTGTGGAATCGGATGAGGCAATCGGCCAGTTCATCGACAGCTACAAAGAGTCGCTCACCGAGATCGAATCAATTTCTCAAAGAGCGGCCCAATCGGCAGGCACGGCAACTCGCGAAGAAGTTGCTGCATTGCAGGAAGAAATGAACCAGGCGATCGGTTCCCTCAGCCACATCTTCGACCAGGTGCGAAGCGAGATTCAACGCGTGCAGGCGATCGCTCCTGAAGACGCACTCCAAGAGCGGCAGCAGGAACTTGCTGGACTGCTCAAGCAATTTAGTAAGAAAGAGCTAACGCCACTGGCGGAGCAATTTGGCGTCCAAGATGCTGGCTCTCTTAAGAAAAAGGAGCTAATTCAGCAGCTAACGACAACCGCTGACCCCAGGCAGTTAGAGCCAAAAGTTTTTGAACTGACTAGAACCAAAGCACAGCAGCAATTAGAGCGGCAGGAACAACGTGCGGCACTGGCTCAAACAGCCGGGGGCGTTGCCAGAGGAGCCGTTGAACTGGCAGGCGCGACAGCCAGCAAAGTCCAGGACATAGCAACCTCTGCACCTGTGCAAAATGCAGTACAGGCAGCAGGAACCGCAGGCAAGGCGCTATTGGCTGTTGGGAAGGTGGGTTATACCGTTGCGTCCGGCATGGAAGCCCTGGCGCTGGATCTTGTTCCAGCCGGACGAGCAATCAAAGCGATCGCCCAACAAACGGTTGTGCCTGCCGCCTTGTTTGCGGGCGCAACGGCATTACTTCCCGGTGGTGCGAGTGTCGCAGCAGGGCTGAGTCATGTCGTTGGCGGAGTGGCATCGCCGTTACTCCATGCAGCCGGTGCAGGGGCAACCGACGCAGCAACGTCAGCGATCGCAGGTCATGTGCCTAATGCGTTTGGATTGGCGAACGGCATTACCACAGCGCTGACAGGGGCGATTGATAGTGCCGTTAACGCGGCCTCAGCCGGAGTGGCTCAGGCTGGTGCGGCCCTGCTGGGTGGCAAAGTCATTCAAACGGCTGCGGGTCGCACATTGGGTGGCGCAGCGCAAGCGGTTAACAATTTAGCAGCACTTCCTCCAACCCAGGCAAAAGCACTTCCTCCAGCACCGGCTAACACACCTGAGAGCGCCATTACCGCGTTGCCGCCGTCGCCTGCATCAGCTCAAAGCCCTCAAGTTGAAGTCGTATCGAGTCCCAGCGGCAAAGAACAGCGGTTTGAAGAACTCAATAGCCAGTATTCCGCCGCTGGTTTGCGCGAGATTGCCAAGCGCGTTGGTATTACCAGTTCACGGGCGAGGAGCCTGAAGAAAGAAGACCTGGCGCGCGAGTTAGCGTTTACTGACTTTGGCGTGTCGATCGACAAGGTATTAGCTGAAGTTGGTGACAGTGCGAAACTCAAAGCGTTTCAAGATGGGGCTAAAAGCGCGGCTGTGCCAACATTGCCAGCCTCAGCGCTCACGGCGATTCAAAAGTCGAATGACAAGATCAAGCAGCTTTACAAACAGTTCCAGGCGGCGCAGGGACAGGAACGCGTTGCGATCGCTCAAGCACTAGCAACGGCTTCGGATCAACAGGTTGCCGCAATTGAAGACGCATTCAAGCAATACCAGATTGAAGGCAGGACTGCCCAACAGCTCTCAGGTTTTCGGACACAGGCGATTCAAAAGTCGGAAGCACCCAGGGCAGAAGCACGTGACGTGGCACGCCAACAAATTCAGCAGACCCAACGTCAGGGCAGCACTTCACGAAACTTTCAAACCGTTAACGCTACAGTCGTCGATGTTTCCGCAGGCGATGACCTGAATGCAGCCAACTTGCTGGCATCGCTGCGTGAAGGTGGGCAAGCGGTCAACCGCGAACTGAGTGCTGCGATCGAGCGATTTAATCAGGCACAACACAGCCTCGCCGAAACTATCGGACGCGAGGTTGCTCGCTTTGCTGAAATTGAACCAGAGGCAACGTTGCCGGCCACACTGCAAAAAGCCGCGAACACTCCCAAAGGGCGAGATTTGCTGGTCAATACGGCAGGCTTTGCGGCATCGGTAGCAGGCAACCACTTTGGTGGGGCAGTTGGTGGAGCCGCAGGCGATTTGATTGGGGCGATCACGGCACGGCATGTCCTTTCAGGAGGACAGCACGGGCAGGGGGATGAGTTGTTCGGCGACCTGGCTGGATTTGCGATCGGGAACGCTTCAGCCGCAGCATTGGGTGCTATTCCAGGGTTGGGCGGGGTGCCGCTCAAAGGAGCAGCAGTTGCACTGGCAGCCGTTCCTCAATTGAGCAAATTGCGGCAACGCATCCAGGGCCGGTTGGGAGAGGACGATGAAGCGAAGGCAAGCGGCGAAGATTTAGAGTCGGCCAATCTGGTTGGCGGTGCAACTGGGCTAAAACGCACTCTTACCAGCAAATCTCGACAGTTGCTTTCGCAGTTGGAGAAGCAACTTGGAGACACGATTGACAATCTAGCCCTGGCGCTCTCCAGCGATAAAGACTACGCCGGACATGCAGGCAAACAGGAGATTCGGGCACTCAATCAGCTCAACCAAACCGTTGAACGACTGCTAGAAGAACGTGGGGAGATCATCAACGAAACGTTTGATGCGGAGATGACTCGCGCCAATCAGGAGCTGCTGGAGATCGGGCAACGTATTGCCGCTAAGACCGCTGCTCGACCTGACTTTGGGCTACTGGCAGACCGGGCGATTAATGACGGCACCCAGGCAAAGTCGCAGCAAGTCATTGGCGAAAACCAGCAAGATCTGCGAGCAAACAAACGTCGCGCCTTTGAGTTAGAGCGCCAAACCGGGGAAGCGGCTGATCCAGGCTTAACACGCATTGAAGACCCGATCGCCGGTGATGACTTCAAGGGTGTGTTTAGCACCTTACGAAATGTCTTGAAAGGTGTTCAGGCTGATATTCGCGCCGCTGTTGCAAAGGATGCTGAAGCGCTGGCTGTTGAAAGCAAGAGCCTGTTGAACGATATCCGTACCGGCCAGGCGGTTGCAAAAGGATCGGGCGACAGAACCCAGGAAACGCGGCTACGAAAAGCAGGCGATCGCACTGAACGAGCCATTGCTGGTTCGGAAGCCATTCTGGCAAAACCTGCTGCACAAGTGACCAGCAAAGATATTTCGGCACTGCAAGGGTTCAGCAAGGAGTTGCGGAGTGTCTATGCACTGCTCGATCGTCCGGCACCTACTAATCCCGGTGGTTTAGCAACCCTATCTAACCTTTTAGAGAAAGCAAAAGGGGCTACCGCTGGATTTTTGGCTGGATTTGTGGGGCTGCAATTAGTGCAGTCGATCGGCTTCCAGGTTATTGGTTCAATCCAGCAGCTTTTCCAGGGGCTATCCGCCGATGCAATCAACGCATCCATCAAGTTGGACAACCTCAAAACAGCGCTCGATTTTTCTGTGGGGGGTGCTAGCCAGGGCACTCAGAGTCTGGAGTTTGTTCGCAAGACAGTGGCGGACTTGGGGACGCCATTAGAATCATCTATTGAAGGTTTTAGCCAACTCTCGGCGGCAACACGGGGCACAGCCGCAGCGGGCAAAACGACCAAAGATGTCTTTTTAGGGATTGAGCAAGCTTCCACTGTGTTGGGGCTATCCGCTGAACAGACAGGTGGTTCCTTGTCAGCGCTGACCCAAATTGCGTCCAAAGGCTCCGTCCAGGCTGAGGAGCTACGGGGGCAATTAGGTGAACGCATTCCCGGAGCATTAGGCATTGCAGCACGAGCAATGGGGGTCACCGAGGCCCAGTTGAACAAGATGCTCGAAACGGGCTCTTTGCTGGCAGATGATTTTCTACCCCGATTCGGAAAGCAGCTACAAGCCGAATTTGGTGACGCAGCCAAAACGGCTGGCGACAATGCACAGAGCGCGATTTTCAGATTTCAAAACGCTTACCTAACCCTCCAGCAAACTGTTGGTAAGGAGTTGCAGCCAGGGTCAGTGGTTGGATTCAAAATCCTCACATCGGTGCTGCAAGGAGTGACAGCGATCGCGCCTGAGATCATTGCAGGGCTAACGGCGATCGCCCTCACCATTGGTGTCCAAACGGCACCCGCACTATTTAAATTGATTGGTGATTTAATTCTCACCAAAGCAGCTACTGGCACTGCGATTGGAGGATTGCAATCGTTCTTTCAAACGCTCAACACCTCGAAAGCCGTCATTGGTGCTGTGGGCATTTTTGCGCTGATTGAATATTTCAGATTATTGTCCGAAACCATTAACACCGAGTTGGTGAAGTCGTTTGATGACTTAGCCGATTCTGCCAAACGGGCGGCTGACAACTCAAAAGAGGTGAAACTTCCCGGACAACCAGAAAAACCGGACAACTCGAAGCAGGAGGCAAAAGAAGATGCCGAAAAGCCCGCGCCGTTAGCAGGACCATTAGACGTTTTGACCCGCGGCAATATTGATTTCAGCGATCCAAATCATCCCAAGCTTGTTGGCAGTAAAACGACCTTCCGCAACTTTGGCGATGTGGAGCGTGATCGCGTCGGTGGTGACATCGATAAATCAGTCAGTGAAACAGGTCAACTCCTATCTAAAGGTCGTGCTCGTCTCACAACCCTGGACACTAAAACCGGAGAAGGGGCTGATTTACAGGCGATTGATCAACAGCTTCAGAATGCTGAACAGCAGCGTAAGAGTCTGCAAGCCCAAGCGGAGCAAGACTATACCCGCAAAGGAAAGACCATTCCGGCGGCGCTTCAACAACAGCTTCAGGATGCCAACACTAACATTCAGAGCCTTGTGGACAAGCGCGGTGACGCAGCGAAGCCATTTACTGACGACCTGAACTCAGCTAATAAACTGATCGACGCTTACAAGTCAAAGTTGAAAGAGCTGGATGACCCCAAAAATGAAGGGCATTTTGGCAATAAAGCTCAAACGGAGGAACGGCGTAAGCAGCTCCAGCAATCGCTCAAAGACGTCACCGACTTTAAGAATCAGGCTGAGGAAAAATTGGGGTCACTGAAGGTCGATCCCATTTTGGGTATGACCGACGGCTTCAGAAATTTGGCAGCAGCGATCGAGAGTGCCGAACGTGCAACGAAACTTTTCGTCAGTCAACAGAAAGATTTCATTCTCAAGGGTCAACTCAAAACGTTTGGTACCGATGAGGACGCGGCCCGCAGCGCCGCACTCAGCAATGCAATTTCCGACCGTCAGGGTATCCAACAAAATTTGGACAGTACTGATAAGGCATTGAAAGATGGCGGGACATTGCTTGATCGACCTGAAAACGAAGCCGCGTTGAGGGGGTTTGGCGTCAGTAAAGATAATTCGATTGAAGATATTAAAAAAGAGCTAGAAGCCACACCCCAAGACGATTCTGGAAAGGCCAAACGCACCTTGCTCCAGCAATTGTTGAACTTCAAGGAGTTGCAACAGAAGCGCGGTGATTTGCAGGTCAATTTGGACGAAGCTGATTTGAAGGTGCAGGATCAGGTTCAAACAAATACACTGGCTGTGCTCGATCGCGATGCAACGAAGCGCGACCAGAAGCTCAAGCAGGATGACGATGCCCGTGCTGTTCCAGTGCGTCAGGCCAGCGCTGACCTGGCACGAGACAAGGCCAATAACAAATTTTTCAGCGAGTCAGATGCCGCAGTAGCAGAAGCGGACATTGGCATTAAGACTGCTCAAAATCAAGCTACTTCAATCGATCAGAAGACCGACAACACGCAGCAGTCCTTGGAGGAGTTAAATGCCAAGAAAGACCAGCTCAGCGCTGAAGAGTTTAACAAGCGCCAACGTGAGTTGACGACACAGTTGGCAGACCTGCGCGTTGAAAAAGCTAACGCGGCGGCGACGGTGGAGGAGGCACTGGCAAAGAAGGTGGAAGCGACCAACCGTAGAATCATTGAAGGGTTGGAGTTAGCCAATGCAAAAGCCGCCGCCGCTATTCAACTATCAGAAACTAACCAATCGACTGCGGTTAAGCGAAAATTCCTGGCAGCAGGGCTAACCGACGATGCCCAAAAGCAAGCTGATCTGGAACAAACCGGAGTAGATGAAAGAGCCACCCAGCAGCGTTCTCAGCTATTGCAAAAGGAGATTGTTGACTATAAGCGAGCCGCCGCTGAAAAACGAATTTCTGGTAAAGAGCTAACGCAAAAATTGCTGGAGTTTAACCAGCAGTTAGCAGAGAGCAATGGCAAACTTGTAGATCTCCAAATCCAGCGCCAGAAACAGCTTCAGGACATTTACAACCGCGAAATTGATAAGCAAGTCAATGCCCAAAATCGCGCTGACAATGTGGCCATTCGTGGCTACGAGCGCCAGAAGGCAGCGATCGACCGTATTAACCAATCACTTGAAATCACTCGCAAATTAACGCAGAGCCGGGGTGATTTGCAGCAGGCGGTCGCTGCTTACAACCAGACAATCGCGCAAGGTGCGGCGGACAGTGCATCGAAAATCCTGGATCTCTTCAACAAATCGACCCAGGAACAGGACCCAAATAAACAGGAAGGTTATCGAAAGATTTTACGTGCCCAGGGCTTTCAACCTTCTGGCGACGATGATACCGATCGGGAACGGTTACTTGACCAAAAGGAGGCGGCTGAAAAGAACCTTGCCGCCATTAAAGAAAGAGCGCTGCAAACCGAATATGCCATCAAACAACAGCTTCTAGAATTGGATCTCAAGCGCGATCGCTTGCAGGCAGAGCAGGCATATCGAGAGGCTCAAATTGCGGAGTTGAACGCGAAAAAGGATTTCACCAAGAGCACAGGAGAACTCAAGAAAGCCATTCAGAATGGCGATCCTGAAAAAATTGCTGAAGCGAAAGACAACCTGGATTCTTCTCTTCAAGCTTATGACTTAGCCAAGCAAAACACTGCTGGAGCGCAGGAAGGGGTCGCTGCAATCGGTGAGCTGGAGGCGAATGCCAGAGCTAAATTCGACGTCGAGCGTGACACAGCCTTTGCTCAAACTGCCCAGGAGCAACAAAACCTCACCGTCAGTCAAGCTACTGAACGAGTTGAAGCAGGGTTAGACCCAGACAAGGTGCTGAACGGTGGTGGCGTGCAGACTAACTATGGTGTGCAGTCGGGCAACTATGCTCGTCGTGGAGGATACTACAACGACGATCGGGGGTTACGCGATACCCGATCGTCGTTCTCACCACAACCCAGTACGCCCGCTCCTGATCGCAGCAGCGGTGTGGTCGAAGCATCAGGTTCGACGGGCGATCGACTGGGTTCTTTCTTTGATAGCCTGACCTCGGCGGTAACTCAACGCCTAGACATGGTGATTGAACTAATGCGGCAGGACATGGGCAACCCCAAATCGCTGACCTTCCACGCGACGGATCCGGTTGAAAGCTATGCCGACTACCAGAATCGGCAAACAGGCAATGCATTACGGTCACAGCCCAGTTATTAGAAGGCGATCGCGGTGTATAGATGCCAAAAGCCAAAAGTCTAAAACAAAGCCCCCTGAGTGATTCGGGGGCTTTTGTTTTGTGAATAATGCCGAATGTCGAGGCTCAAGCCGCGACTAACACGCGTTGCTTAATGCAGTGTGCTACGTACAGCACTGCTATCGGGCTGTCTTCGCACTCAAATTTGTAGCACTGCTTAATCTGCCATCCGCTACTCGCCTCAGTTGGCTCCAGGTCATCATCCCAACTGTAGACACTGGCAAGGTCAAAAATTGTCTGTGTTTTCTCGCTGACGAAAATATGCCGCGTCTCGTAGGACATTGCTCCTACTTCCGCTTGAACGCGAGCGCTCGAATTACACCACCAATCCTGCTTCTCAGGCGCTTCTAGTTCTGGGGGGTGAATGATCGCAAGCGTGAGACTGAATTCAGACGATGCAGCCTTATAGCTATAAGTTTGCAGCACCTTACATTTGATGCCATCATACTCAACGATCTGACCAATCTGAGGTGGAGACGCCACGAACCAGGCATCATTCATGATTGCGTCTACGTTATCCGCGTTGGGATCAGCAAGTTCAAATAACGTCAAATGTTGCTGCATGGCTGGATTCTCAAGTATCCCTAAAGTATAAGCTACTGCTTTGGATGTCTGCGATTGTATTCGTCAAGATCCCTCAACCGCGCAGCATCTTCATCGGTAAATGGAGCGGTATCGTCGGGAATCGGCGGGGGCTGTGGCTGGAGTCGCTGCGTATCATGCCAATTCGGATCTTCAATGTATTTGGGAATCCCATTGGGGGGATTTTCAAACGGGTGTGTTCGATCAACATAAGGATTTTCAGGGTACTCAGCGGCACTCTCCGGGTACGGAATCCCAATTTCACGATACATATCGTTGTAGGCAAAGCGGTTCGCCCTTGCGTCTTTGCCAAGAAAGACACAGAGCACTTGTCGCCGGTTTCCCGGC
>Ga0209062_1003116_pt1 | contig 19970 bp, 16 predicted proteins | sample Coa_R2_2_FD_187158 | JGI IMG/M metagenome (GOLD analysis project Ga0209062, IMG submission 187158) | Surface soil microbial communities from Centralia Pennsylvania, which are recovering from an underground coalmine fire - Coalmine... | ecosystem: Environmental > Terrestrial > Soil > Unclassified...
TGTCCAGAGTACAACAAACTCTACGCCCACCCGTTCGAGTGGACTTGGACCAACAACCAGATGCGCAAGTGGTTCGCTGAACACGCCCAGTCAATTTGTTGCACGATTTGTGAGCAGCACCACTAGGAGATTGACATGCCTGGACCACACGAAAAACCAGAACCCAAGCCGAGCGGAAGCGGAGGATCAGGCGGAGCAAGTGGAGGTACCACCCACGACACCGAGCCTCATAAACCTGGAGCCACGCCAACACCGACAACCACGCCGACACCAACTGGGACTCCAACGGAAGAAGCTCCGCCCTCCGATAAACCAGCTATGGTCACCGGCCGCCCTTGAAGGGGAAAGTCGAGTAGCGATGGGTAATAGTTGAGTTGGGTTGTGGCCTGTCTAAAATGACTCAGACGCCAGTCCGATGCTGGCGGATAAGGAGGAATCGTCATGGCGATTCCACATGCAAAGCCTGGCGAAATCGTGGATGTTCGACCTCTGGGATCGGCCTTGGCTTCAGCACAAACAAGGACGCTGGTTCGTGCCGAGCATGTGGACATCATTCGGTTGGTGATTCCCGCAGGTAAAGAGATCGCGGAGCATCAGGCCAAAGGTGAACTCGTTGTTCAGTGCCTGGAAGGGCATGTGGAGTTTACCGCGTGCGGCAAAACGCAGAACCTTGAAGCCGGACAACTCCTTTACCTGTCAGCGGGTGAGCCGCACGCGGTCAAGGGGATCGAGGATGCCTCACTCCTGCTAACGATCCTTCGACCCAAGCATTAATGTTCCTATGGATCGCGTGAAACTTGGAGGCTCCTGGCCGGGTAACGACGACGCTGTTCGTTGTCCCATGTATCTATTCGCTCTTGGTGCCCAACCGATTTGACAAAGAGGTGACGCCCCAGCCAGAATCACAGAAACCGAGACTCGCTCCGTTTGCGCATGGCTGCCGGTTCTGGGGTTGGGTCCTGTTGCATTCAGTAACCGCGTCGAAGGAACTTCCGTAACCTCTTGCTTGGTTTCCGGAATTGGACGAGGTTCGGCGGCCGAACGGCTTTGATTTTCACTCGTGCGGATTCAGGCAACTCGTCCCAATCCAAGATTTCGTACCACGACCCCTTCTGCTGCAATACGCCCTCGACAACCAACCGGTCGAACTCGATGGGAGCAGCGAGAATCTCCGCAATGCGACGCAGTTGCTTGTAAGCTGAAGAACTCTCATCGGTGAGCATTGCGTCTCCACCCTCCTGCCAGTTCAAGGTCATCTGCTGGCTGTTCGACCGCTGGTGGCTTGCGAGATACGACCTTCTCATCTGGCTGCGTGCAGGGCGAACCACCTCGTTCCACAACGCGCCTCAAAGTCGCTTCACTCCAATTTGGGAGCAGAGCCGGATCAGTCCATTGAATTTCGTGTAGATTTGGTGAAGAAACTGCGTAGAATCGGTATATAGGACTATAGTGACGGTTTAATGGTGGGTACCGAAAGTGTTGATTGGCTCGTTTGGAGAAACAAGCTGAGGCTTCTCCCACTGGATCAAGAACGAGAATAGAGGGAATTCAATGGCGAAAATTCATGCAGGCTTGAGCCAGGCGCACGTTGCAACGGAAGCAAAGATGATGACTCAACGGGATGAACTGTTCTCGGATCGGATGTTGTCAATCGTGGCTATCAGCGGGGCCATCGGTGGTGCAGTCGGCGGCATCATGCTGGGGGTCGAATTCGAAACTGCATTCCCCATTGCCTGCGGCACTCTGGGAACCATGCTTGGCGGTGGCCTGTCCGCCAGCGTCTGGTGTTTGCTCGATCCCTTCTGGTCGGCTCCCTTCACTGGCCATGAGGATGCTCCAAAGTGAACTGACGGTCTGGTCCACGAATAGGAGACTGGCTGGCAACGTTATCGCAAAAGCAGAACGCGTCGGCACGATGAACAAGTTGTCTGGAGGTACGTGAAGATGCCCAACCAGAAGATGCTCGCGGAACGGGATGAACTCCACCATGACTTTCTCGATCTGGGCAGATGTGTTGAGGGTGTTGTGGCGGTGATGGCGCGCAGCTTCGACGAACCCCACTGGAGCGGGAACGATCAGGTTGGCATCGGGAATGGTGCGCTGAATGAACTGGGAACCCGGATCGCGGAGCGATGTCAGCGAATCCTGCTGCTGTATCAACCGGTAGCGAGTGATTTTCGCGAGGTCACTGCTCTTCTGCGGATGGTGGCCGAATTGGAGCAGGTTGCGAAACTGGCCCCCGCGATAACGATTCGTCCAGCGAACCGGATCGCCCTCCCTCGTCCGATTTTCCAGGAGTGTTCCCATTTAGTTGCCTCGGTGCACGAGATGATTCACCTGGCTCTGTCCGCATATGAGGATCGTCGCCTCACCCTGGCACACCAGGTGAAAGAATCCCACCTTGAGATAACCGATCTCGCGAGGATGTTGACAGAGTCGCTCACCAGCATGATGAAGTCAGACTCGACGATGATCGAAGCGGGACTGAATCTGTTCTCACTTCTCCAACACGTTCAACGTATTGCGGATCACGTGGCCAGTTTGATTGAGCAAGTACAGTTTCTGCAAGGGTCACCAAGCGACTGTTTCGTGGACAATAACTGGCGTGTCGTTGGTGTGGAACAGTTTCACGCTCACCGTTTATTTGGATGAGCAAGTTGATACCGGTGATTGGCGAGTGCGGGTCGCCGCTCGACGGCAGGTTTCCAAGTATCCTGCCAGTGCAGAGATTTGGAGGAGATGATGAAAACCCTGGTAATTGCCGTCGGGTTCGCGTTTATGGTGGGGGCGGCGGTCGGCTGGCTAGTGGGAGAGGATCATCGCAAGAAAGAGCGGGATCACAACCCGCTCGACCTAACCGAGAACATCCAAATCGTTGCATCCCACGAAAAGGGACACACCTACACACCGTTTCTCATTCGGGTTGGCGACGAGGCGAAACCCGTTTATCAGGTTGATCCTCCGACGGGAGCCAAGAGAGTGACCATCAAGTTCCACAACAACGCGGTCGTCATTCATGCCACAGTCGATGAGCCATAAACCACTGATGGCGGGACTATCTCACCCAGTCATCGAAATGACACTGGCACGACGTTGGGACCTCATTCACTTACCAATACTTAAACATGATATCAATATCCAATTTTGCAGAAGTGTGCCATCGTCTATTGCGGCAAGATCGGCAAAGATCGCGAGGTTACCGCCACAAAGGCCGCCGCATTTACTCGTGTAGTCGGCAGCGTGCGCAAGCCGATGCATGTCGTGCGTTCCTCACCTGTCGTCCACAGGAGGCCAAACATGATGCCTTTCAGAGACGCCAGCCTTGAGTCCGTCGACTGCGTGCGGTCGGCGAAAGGCTTATGGGACGGCAGGGGCTGGGTGGCCGACGCAGGCGACGCACTTCAATACCCGACCGGCACGGGGCGGGCGGAAGTCATCCGCAGCATCATCGAGCAACAGACCGGAGTCCGGTGCTGGGTCGTCGAACTCCGGCCGGAAGCGGTGGAGTGTTGATGCCGTCCTCGCTCTGAGTGCGCCATGTGATTGCGATGGGTCGCCGACGGGGAAAGTTGTTTCGTCGGCGACCATGTCACGTCAGTCAGAGATGTTGGTGAGGTAGTCCTCGTACTTCTTCCGTGCCTTGAACTCGTCGCTCATCAGTGTCTTTTGTTTCGCGGTAAGCGAGTTGATTTCCTTCTCCTGATCCGACAGTTTTTTGAGGTAGGTGGCGTACACCTCCGCCTCTTTCGGCGTCTCCCGCAGGTTCTTGCGAATGCGGTCTTGGTCCGCCGTCAGCCGAGCGAGATCCGCGACCACTTGATCGAGTTCCCGGCGGGTGACATCCCACTCGCCCTTGATCTTGAGCGCGGCTTCGAGCTTCTGCTTGAGTCCAGGGCTGGCCTCCGACAGGCTGATGAAGTAGCGAATCTGATCTTCCGCGCCGTTGGTTAGAGTGATCTCCTGGCTCACATCGCGCTCTTCCTTGACGGTGAAGCTCTTCTTCTCGCCAGCTTTCACGGCAGTCTGGAAGCGGTGAACGTCGGGCGTCTCCTCGACCGGCTTGTCTGTGCCAACGAGCTTGAACTGTTGCGCAGTCCGGTTGAGATGTTCGATCAACAGCGTACGATCCGTCTGCGAACGGTTGACGATCTTGTAGGTCTTCTCGTCCGTCACCTTCGTCACCGTCGTAACAATGCCCTTCACAGCCTTCACGCTGGTAATCTTCTGCTCGCCCGCGCCAGCCTTTGGATCGACTTCAGTTCCCAGGTCGATGGCGTAGGAAAGCAGCCGTTCTTCGTTGGGTTGCACATCCAGCACGCGGGTGTCGCCCGCGTATACGCTGCCTTCGAATACCGTGATCGGACCCTGATTCAGGTGTGCACCCGACGTGTTCTTGAAGCGGAGGCCAAGCAGTGGGTGTTTCGCCTGGATGTTCTCGTTGTAGATCGACAGCCGCGTGCCCTCGATGTCCTTGCCAACGATGGGTAGTATTGCCGATTTCTGGCGGGTGAGTGTGACGGGGTGGTCGATCGCATACTGGAAGGTGTCTCCCAGGGACGCGGCCGTTGCCATGTTGCCGACGCTGCCGGTGCCAAGCCGGGTAGCGAGTTCGCGGCCCACATCCGCTGCATGCTTGCGGCGCTGCGTTTCGGTGGCCGGGTCACTCGTGAGGGCTGGCGCCGGCCGTACGCCCAAACTCGGTACGTCGTAAGCGGCATACGCGCGAAGGTCCGGCTGCTTGGGTGGGTTGGGGGAAGGAATGTTGGGGTAATTGCCAAAGCCAGCAATCACTCGCGGGCGATCTTTGTTCCCAACCGCAACATTCTGCTGGTTGTTAAAGTTACCCTGGTACGCAACCGGCCGCAGCGAAGCGAACAACTCCGGCTCGACGACCGACCGATTGACATAGAACGGGTTGTAGAGATCCATCTTGAAGGAGATGGGCCGACCGCTGACCAAAGCCATCTTCACGTTGCTCCAGTCTCCGTCGGTCGGGTTCTCCACCATCGCCCAACCCTGAAGGTACGGCTTCTCTTTCTCTCCGAGCACAAGGCGGTAGCTCGTCTTCCAGATCGGCGCTTCGACGACATAGCCGACTTGCACCTTACGCTTCCCTTCGCCCGCGAAGTGCAGTTGAACCGACTTCTTCTGATTGTCGTGGGATAGGGCCAACACTTCCAACGCTCTGCGGAACTCGCTTTCAATCACTGGATTGCTGAAACGCAGCGACTGAATGTCGGTCATCTTAACCGTACGCATACCCTCCGCGCACCACATGTTCAGCACGTCCACCTCCACGGTCTGTGTGCCAATGGGCACCTCCTGCTTTTCGCCGCCGACGATAGTGCCAGTCAGTTTGCCCGGCTGATTTGCGGCCGTAGGGCTGACAGCGACTTCGATCCGCTCGCCCCGAAGTTGGTTGACAATGCCAGCGAAGGTGGGGTTACCGTTGAGGTTGATTGCGAAAGACGAGAGTGTGCGTGCGATGGGTTCGCGAGAATCGTAGGACACAGCGGAAATGCGTCCTTTGTTGAAGTCTTCGAGGACCATGCTCTTGAGCAGGTCGTTGATGTCACTTTCAGGGAACGTCAGATCGACGCGAGTATCGCCCTCGACCTCGCCGCCACGGGAAAAGTATCCCACGCCGCTGTTGAACAGCACCACACGGGTTATGGGTAGAGTCACTGCCGGTTTGAGGTCTTGCTTCGCTTCATTCGCCACGAGTAGTTTGTCTGCCCCAATCCCAGCCCCGATGCCCAAAACATCCGCCACAGGGGCGACTATCAGCCATTTCCTTGCCATGAGAGCATCCTCGAAGAGTTGCCCCGATATGAGGCGGGATTGTTGGGTCGCGAATGCAACCCGCCGGATCATAGCCCGTTACTCTCCCTGACGCTACCGGCGAGTTCAGCCGGAGAGTGGGCTGTTACAACAGATCAACATGGGACGATTGCCAAGCACGCGGCTCCAGAGGCGGCCCAATGGTGTAGAGCCATCGCGCTCCGGTTACACTTTGAGGGTGAAGTCCCGATCACCACCCGATCCCATCAGAGGACGAGCGTATGCACCGCAACCTCCATCCCCGATTTCTGGTGTCGTTACTCCTTAGCGGTCTCCTCTGTGCTGACCCGACGGCTGGACACGCCGCCACTCTTGTCGAGAAGGGTCACCCCAAAGCGGTCATTGTCCTCCAGGAAAAGCCTTCGCCCGCCGCCGAGCGGGCCGCTCGTGTGTTGCATGACCACATCCAGCAAATATCGGGAGCAGAACTCCCCATCCAAACTGAAGACAAGATTCCCGAATCTCCGCCAAAAGACCAAGCATGGATTCTGATTGGCGAAGGCAAACGCGTTGGGAAGTTGGGTCTGAGTAGCAAGGGACTGGGGCCAGGCGGAATCCATCTGTCCGTGAAGGGGCAGGTGGTGGTTCTCTTCGGCACCGACGAAAAGACCCCATCCGATCCGGATGGCACCCGCTACGCTGTCACGACCTTTCTCGAAGAGAAGCTCGGCGTCCGTTACCTCTGGCCGGGCGAGTCCGGCAAGGTTGTACCGCGTCTGGAAACCATCATGGTGGATGATTTCGAGTATCGGTTTACGCCCAAATTGGGTCAGCGGCGGATTCGGAGTATGGGCTACCACGACCGTGTTCAGGTAGGCCTTGATGGACTCGGCTTCACCAAGGAGGAATACACGCGTGGATTGACCGACGCCCAGCGCACCAAGTCGGAGTCACCGGACTGGTTCGGCTGGCACCGGCTCGGCGGCACCCTGAACATGAGTGGCGGCCATGCCTTCGGTCACATGTGGGGGAAGTACGGCAAGGAGCACCCGGACTGGTTTGCACTCCAGGCGGATGGTTCACGCGATATGTCAAAGAACCCGGATCGAGCCCAACTGTGTACATCGAATTCTGACCTGATCGAAGTAATCGCCAAAGAGAAGATCGCGGAGTTGAAAAAGAACCCTGCTTTACTCGGTGTGAGCGTTGGTCCTAACGATGGCGGGCGGCCGAGCTTCTGTACCTGTGAGAAGTGCGAGGCGCTCGACGCCGCCAAAGGACGCAAGGTGCTGCTATGGGACTTCTCGAAGGGTCAACGTCGAGACTTTGAGCATGTAGCGTTGACGGATCGAATGGTGGCGTTCTGGAACGCCATCGCCGAGAAGGTCGCGAAGGAATACCCCGATAAGTTTTAGTCGTGGATGCTTACAGCGTGTATGCCGCGCCGCCGGTCGAGCGGAAACTGCACCCAAATCTCGTGGTACGGTTTGCTCCGCTTGGTTACTCATCCGATGAGTATCGCAAGGAGAGTTTGCAGGACTGGGACGGTTGGTCGAAGGCGGCCAAACGAATCTACTTCCGCCCGAACCTCATGCTTGCGGGCCGGCGGGACGGGTTGCCGCTTATCTACGTTCACAAGTTTGGTGAAGAATTCCGCCACCTGGCGAGTCGCGGAATGATGGGTACTGACTTCGATTCTTGCTGCCACAACTGGGCAACGCAGGGACTCAACTACTACGTCGTGGCTCGACTGCACTGGAATCCAGAGCAGAATGTGGATGCGATAGTCGATGACTACTGCAAAGCGGGGTTCGGGCCAGGCGCCAAGTCCATCCGCCGTTACCTTGATCGATTGGAATCGCTGATGAACGATGCGGCGGTTAAAGACAAGAAGCCGGCGTTGGTGTTCGACTCAAAGGCACTGGTCGAGCTACGCAAGGAACTGGAGGAAGCACGCAAGGAAGCCGGGAGCGATTCCGTCATTCTCAAGCGGCTCGATTTCTTGGAAGTCGGTCTCCGGTGGACAGAAATCGAGTGCCGTGCACATGCATTTCTCGCGGACGCAGCGGCGGCTGATAAGACGGTCGCGAAGAAAACTCTCGGTGAGCGATTCGCTTTGATGAAGGAGATTTTCCGGCAGGGGCCTTTGGCGGTGAATGTTGCGTACGTCTCATGGGGTGAGGATGCCCAGTGGGCGAGGCTTGGATGGACTCGGCCACGCAAACCGTAATCGCGCAAGGGTGGTTTCCTTCGTGGTGGCTGGCGCCGTTGGTGAATCAAAATGGCACCGTGGGTGAACCAAATGCAGGGGACGACAACGATGAGCATTCCAGACCGCACCACATTCGAGAACATGTACTCAGGACAGCCCCCGTGGGATATCGGCAGACCCCAGAAAGCGTTCATCGACATGGCCGTCCAGATCACCGGCTCGATCCTGGACGCCGGGTGCGGCACAGGCGAGAACGCTCTGTTCTTTGCCAGCAGTGGCTACAAGGTCACGGGCATCGACAAGCTGGGCAGCGCCACCGACCTCGGCACGTTTCTGTTCGGCGAGGAGCGGCCAGCCTCGACGCCTACAGGCCCATTCTGCTGGACGTGCAGAAGGGCGTCTGCCTCTACTGCCGAAAGCCCTTGTCGAAGCAGTCGCAAGTAGATCACTTCGTTCCCTGGTCACGCTACCCCGCCGACCTCGGCCACAACTTCGTCCTGGCCCACGACAAGTGCAACAACGCCAAGTCGGACTTCCTGGCAGCCGAGAATCACCTTGCCGCATGGATGAAGCGGAATCCAGAGCATCAGGCCGAACTGTAAGAGCGACTGATGACGGCGGCACTTCCTTGTGACCTGACGGCGACGCTGCAGATCGCCAAGTGGGTCTACTGCCGACCGAGAAGGCCAACCGGCAGGTGTGGGTGGAAGAGAAGGTCTTGCGTCATCTCAATCCGAGTTGTGCAGCCTGCTTCGCAGCTTGAAGGAAGCGGCCCGTGCCTCACTCTTTGGGAAGTGACGAGGAAGGCAGCCCATGCCGAGGCAGAATCGTGTCACCCCATTCGGCGAGATCGTTGCCGTCCCGGAGCGGGGTACATTCATGGGCAACCGAGGCATCCTCCACGACGACGAGGCCGCATCCAGCGGGCGTGGCAGTTGAAGCGGTGGATCGTCTGCGTGCCGGAGTTCCGGGGCCGCAAGCGCCAGGTGATGACGCCTGGTCGCTACACCGAGTTGTTCTTCCTGGACGAAGCAACGGCGCTGGCGGCGGTCCACCGACCCTGTGCGGAGTGCCGGCACGCCCGATTCCTCGACTTCTGCAACGCCTGGGAGCAGGCCCGCTCGGACGGCGGAAGGTCGGCCAAGCCTACGGCCCAGGAGATCGACGACCGACTGCACGCCGAGCGGGTCGCCCCCGACCGCTCCAAACGCACCATCGAGGCGGCAGTGGACGAACTCCCGGACGGCGTGTTCGTGGCCGTGTCGGCGTGGGGAGATGATGTACTGGTGCGGGGCGATGAGCTTCTGGCCTGGGCACACGGAGGATACCGTGAACGACGGCGGCGACCGAAGGGCGAGAAGGTTCGGCTACTGACGCCGCCCTCTACGGTGAAGGCGATCCGGGCCAGCTACGTCCCCGACCTCCACCCGTCCGCCTTGGCTTTGACGTGAGGGGCGTGGTCCAATGCTGCCGCTGTACGAAGACCCTTGCTTCACCTTCCACTTCGCCGACGACCGGATCATCCCCCGCTTCCACCTGGAATGCGTCGAGGCCGAGCGGCGGGTGTCGTTCTACAAGATCGACGCCAGCACCGGGGAGCGGCTGGGCCTGCTGGCGACCGCCGCCGTTGGTGGGGGCGGCTGGGTGGGCCTCCCGGAGCCGATCATCGTTCGGGCCGGCGAGGCGTTCGTCGCCGTGCCCGAAGCCGAGAACGAGCGACCATAATCGATGGCGCACCGTGGGCCCAGGTGGTGAGATGCCTGGGTCGCCCTGGAGTTGGCGACCACTTCCTCGCTTCCTACATTACATTCAAGTTTCCGAATCTTAGAACACGAGGGCGATGAGCCGTGCCGCACCGAGTTCTAGTCACCAGGGAGCTTGCCGAACTCCTTGCTGCTCTTGGGCACCCGCACCGAGTCCGCATCGTCGAGGAGTTGCGGGACGGCGAGTGCGACGTGACATCGCTGCGAGACACGCTGGGCATCAGCCACTCCGGGGTTTCGCAACACCTGATGCTGCTCCGGGCGCACGGCATCGTCTGCGAACGGCGGCAGGGGCGGCACGTCTATTACCGACTACGCCAGCCCAGAATGGCCTCCTGGCTGCTGGATGCAACCGAGTTTCTGGAGCAGGAGAGCGAGGCGCTGGAACTTCGGGAGGCAATCAGGGAGACTCGACGGATCTGGGCGGCGAAGTGAGTTCTCCTGCCCTAGGGGTAAGGCTTGCTTACGGCAAGCGGTCTTGTGGGAGGCGCAGTGCCGTGCAGCAGCAATGCGAGGCTGAGGAATGCCTTACGGGCGACGGCGAGATGAGCCGCCTGATGCGGGCGCACGACTGGTCGGCCACGCCCCTCGGCCCGGTCGAGTCTTGGCCGCAGAGCCTCAAGATCGTCGTCCGCATCCTGCTTGGCTCCAAGTACGCCATGTGGCTGGGCTGGGGGCCGGACTTCATTTTCTTTTACAACGACGCCTACGCCCGCATGACGCTGGGGGCCAAGCACCCCTGGGCGCTGGGCCGCCCGGCCCGTGAAGTGTGGGCCGAGATTTGGGGCGACATCGGCCCCCGTGCCGAGTCGGTCGTCCGCACCGGCCAGGCCACCTGGGACGAGCGGCTGCTGCTCTTCCTGGAGCGGCGGGGCTTCCCGGAGGAGACGTACCACACCTTTTCCTACAGCCCCGTGCCGGGCGACGGTGGCGGCGTCGGCGGGATGCTGTGCGTGGTCACGGAGGACACCGAGCGGACCATAGGCGAGCGGCGGCTGAAGACGCTCCGGGAGTTGGCGGCGAGGACGACCGAGGAGGCGAGGTCCGCCGAGGACGCCTGCCAGGCCGCCGCCCGCACCCTGGCGGCCAACCCGAACGACCTCCCGTTCGTCCTCCTCTACCTGACGGACGCCGACGCCCGGACTGCCCGCCTCGCCGGGGCCACTGGGCTGCCGCCGGGATCACCCGTCGCCCCGCCCAATGTGGACCTGACGGCACCGCAGGCTCCGAACGCAGGCTGGCCGCTGCGGGGCGTGCTGGAAACGGGGCGCGCCGAGGTCGTGACGGACATCGGGCGTTGGCTCGGCTCGTCGCAGGTTGGCGTGTACCCGGAGCCGCCGCACACCGCTGCCGTGCTGCCACTCCCCAGGTCCGGCCAGGACAGTCTCGCCGGGTTCCTCGTGGCCGGTGTCAGCCCCCGCCGCCCCTTCGACGATGACTACCGGGGGTTCCTCGACCTGCTGGCCGGCCAGATCGGCACCGCCGTCGCCAACGCACGGGCCTACGAGGAGGAGCGGCGGCGGGCCGAGGCGCTGGCGGAACTGGACCGGGCCAAGACCGCCTTCTTCTCCAACGTCAGCCACGAGTTCCGCACGCCCCTGACCCTCCTGCTCGGCCCCGTCGAGGACGCTCTTGCGGAAACGGATGGGGCGTTACCCCCGCCACAACGAGAGCGTTTGGAAGTTGTCCACCGCAACGGTCTGCGGCTGAAAAAGCTGGTCAACACCCTGCTCGACTTCTCCCGCATCGAAGCGGGTCGGGTGCAGGCTTCTTACGAACCGACCGATCTGGCCTCCTTCACCGCCGAACTGGCGAGCAACTTCCGCTCGGCTTGTGAGCGGGCAGGGTTGGAACTGGTGGTGGACTGTCCGCCGTCCGCCGAGCCGGTGTATGTGGACCGGGAGATGTGGGAGAAGATTGTCCTAAACCTCGTTTCCAACGCCTTCAAGTACACCCTCGCAGGCCGAGTCGCCGTTTCGCTCCGGCAGGACGGTCGAACGGTGGAACTGGCTGTGCGGGACACGGGCACCGGCATCCCGCCCGACCAGATGCCCCATCTGTTCGAGCGGTTCCACCGGGTCGAGGGGGCCAGGGGTCGGACCCAGGAGGGGTCCGGCATCGGGCTGGCGCTCGTGCGGGAACTGGTCCGGCTGCACGGCGGCGACGTGCGGGCCGAGAGCCGCCTGGGGGAAGGCAGCACCTTCCGGGTGGCGGTGCCCCTGGGCACGGCCCACTTGCCGCAGGACCGGATCAAGGCGTCCCGGAGCCTGGGTTCGGCGGTCCTCGGCGCTACGGCCTACGTTCAGGAGGCGCTGCGCTGGCTCCCGGACTCGGCGGCGGAACGCCCCGGCCCGGCCGGGCTGGAAGAGGAAGATGTCGCCGATGCGGCACGCCCCTATGCGAACGCCGAGCGGCCTCGCATCCTGTTGGCCGACGACAACGCCGACATGCGGGATTACATCCAACGCCTCCTGGCCGGGCGTTACGACGTGACAGCGGCGGCGGACGGGCTGGCCGCATCGGAGGCCGCCCGAAGCCGGGCACCCGACCTGCTGCTGTCGGACGTAATGATGCCGGGGCTGGACGGCTTTGGCCTGCTGCGGGAATTGCGGGCGGACCCACGGACCCAGAGCGTGCCGGTGATCCTCCTGTCGGCCCGTGCGGGGGAGGAGGCACGGGTCGAAGGACTCCAGGCGGGCGCTGACGACTACCTGACCAAGCCGTTCAGCGCCAAGGAACTGCTGGCCCGCATCGCCTCGGCCCTGGAGATCGCCCGGCTGCGGCGGGAATCGCTGGACCAGGAGCGGCGGCTGCTCGCCGAGGTGGAGGAGCAGCGGAACTGGCTGCGGGTGACGCTCGCCAGCATCGGCGATGCGGTCATCGCCACCGATACCACCGGGCGAACGAGGTTCCTCAACCCGGTGGCCGAGGCGCTAACCGGCTGGCGCGACGAGGAGGCGAGGGGCCGGCCCCTCGATGAAATCTTCGTCATCCACAACGAGACGACCGGCCAGCCGGTCGAGAACCCGGTGGCGACTGTGCTGCGGGAGGGCCGGGTCGTCGGCCTCGCCAATCACACAGTCCTCACCGGGAAGGACGGCACGAGACGGCCTATCGACGACAGCGCCGCCCCGATCAAGGCGGCGGACGGGACGACCCTCGGCGTGGTCCTGATCTTCCGGGACGTGACCGAGCGGCGGCGGGCCGAGCAGGAGATCGGCAGGCTCAACCGGGACTTGCAGCGGCGAGTGACCGAGTTCCAGACGCTCCTGGATGTCATCCCCATTGGCATCGCGGTGGCCGACGACCCCGGATGCCGGCGCATCTGGAGCAACCCCGCCATGACCCGCCTGCTGCACCTGGACTCTGGTGACAACATTTCGCTGAGCGCCCCTGCGCCGGAATGCCCTGCGTTCCGGGTGTTCGAGAAGGGCAAGGAACTTCCCCCGCACGAACTGCCGATGCAGACCGCCATAGCGACCGAGCAGGAAGTCCGGGGCGTCAGGCACGACCTCCTGCTGCACGACGGGACGTGGGTGAACCTGCTCAACTACGCCGTGCCACTCTATGACGAGGCGGGGCAGGTCCGGGGCGGCCTGTACGTCGGCGTGGACATCACCGAGCAGGAGCGGGCGCAGCAGGCGCTGCGAGAGGCCGAGCGGCGGTTCCGGGCGGTGTTTAACCAGCAGTTTCAATTCATGGCGATCCTGGCCCCGGACGGCAGCGTACTGGAGGCGAACGAAACCTGTTTCCGTGCCACGGGCGTAGAGAGGGAGCGGGTGCTGGGCCGCCTCTTTTGGGAAACGCCTTGGTGGCATAGCCTGCCAGCGATGCAAGAGCGGTGGCGGCAGTTCATCGCCGAGGCGCTGGGTACCGGCGGGCCGGTCGCCGGCGAAGTAGACTACTCGCTGGCAGACGGCACCGTGCGCCACGGCGCGGTCGTCGTCACCGGACTGACGGACGAGGCGGGGCGTGTTATGACCCTCATTGTCGAGGGTCGTGATGACACCGACCGCAAGCGGGCGGAAGAGGCGCTGCGCCGGAGCGAACAGCACTGGCGGACGATGGCCGAGGCGCTGCCGAACCTAGTGTGGACCGACCTGCCGGACGGCCATTGCGACTGGCTGAGCAGCCAGTGGGGGAAGTACACCGGCATCCCGGAGAACGAATTGCTCGGCCTGAAGTGGCTGGAACGGGTCATCCACCCGGACGACCGCCGGCGCACCCTGGAATGCTGGCAGGCAGCGTGTGCGGACCGGGGCGACTACGACCTAGAGTACCGCATCCGCCGCCACGACGGCCAGTACCGCTGGTTCAAGACACGGGGCGTGCCCATCCGGGACGACGGCAGGATCATCTACTGGTTCGGCACCTGCACCGACATTGAGGACCACAAGCGGGCCGAGGAGTCGCTACGGGAGGCCGACCGCCGCAAAGACGAGTTCCTGGCGACGTTGGCCCACGAACTCCGCAACCCGCTCGCCCCAATCCGCAACTCCCTGCAAATCCTCAAGATGCCGAGGCTGGATGCGGCGACCGTCGAACGGACACGGGAGATGATCGAGCGGCAAGTCCAGCATCTCGTGCGGCTGGTGGACGATCTACTGGACGTGTCACGGGTAATGCGGGGCAAGATCACGCTCCACCGGGAGCGAGTCGAACTCGCCACGGTCGTCGCCCGTGCGGTGGAGACGGCGCAGCCACTCATTGAGGCTCAGGGCCACGAGTTGGCGGTCAGCCTCCCCGATGAGTCCCTGCCCGTGGAGGCGGACCCGGTGCGGCTGGTCCAGGTGGTCGGCAACCTGCTTACCAACGCCGCCAAATACACCGAGCGGGGCGGTCGCATCGGGCTGTCGGCCCGGCGGGAAGGCAGCGAAGCGCTATTGCGGGTGCGTGACACGGGCATCGGCATCGCCCCTGACATGCTGCCGAAAATCTTTGACCTCTTCGTGCAGGTGGATCATGCGGCCACCCGGTCCCAGGGCGGGCTGGGCATCGGCCTGACACTGGTGAAGAACCTGGTCGAGATGCACGGCGGGACCGTCGAGGCCCGCAGCGAAGGGTTGGGAAGGGGCAGCGAGTTCCTCGTCCGGCTGCGGCTGATGACACCGACAGACGATAAGGCGAGCGGCTGCGACGACGGCGAGGAGTCGCACCAGGGCAAGCCGTTTGTGGGCCATCGCCTGCTCGTGGTCGATGACAACCGGGACGCCGCCGACAGCCTCGCCCTGTTGCTGCGGCTGCAAGGCCACGAGGTCCACGTGGCGCACGACGGCCCCGCCGCCCTGGAAGCGCTGAACGGCTACCGCCCAGAGATGGTTTTCCTCGACATCGGGATGCCGGGGATGGACGGGTACGAGGTCGCACGCCGGGTGCGACAAATGCCGGGCCTGGAGGACGTGGTGCTGGTGGCGCTGACCGGCTGGGGGCAAAAGGAGGACCGCCGCCGCACGGCGGAAGCGGGCTTCGACCACCATCTCGTCAAGCCCCCGGAGCCGCAAACGCTGGAGAGCCTGCTGACCGGACTGAAGCGACCGGACGTTCGCCAGGCCGAGGCGCAGCGGCGTTGAACAAGCGCCGGAAGAATAACCGAATACAGAACATCCCTCACTAATCAGAAGGAGAAGATCATGACCGAAACCATGCAGCCCGTGCGACTGGCGGGGACCGTCCTCAGCCGCTCGTGCCACGTCTGCGCCTTCTTCCACTCCAAGGAGGAGGAGTATCGGGTGCTGATGCCGTTCATCAAGGACGGCTTCGAGCGGGGCGACCGGGCCTTTCACGTTGTCGATCCCAGGCACCGGCCCGACCACCTGAAGCGGCTGGAGCGGGAGGGCATTGACGTGACGGATGCCGAGGCCAAGGGGCAACTGGAGGTCCGCCGTTGGCAGGAGGCGTACCTCAAGGACGATCACTTCGACCAGCACCGCATGATCGGGACGATCAAGGAGGCGCTGGACCCGGCCAAGAAGCGGCCCGGAAGGCTGACCCGGCTGGTTGCCAACATGGAATGGGCGTTAGAAGACTTGCCCGGCGTCCACGACATCGTGGAGTACGAAACCCGGCTGAACTACGTCCTGCCAGAGTACCACGATCCGGTCGTCTGCACCTACGACCTGTCCCGCTTCGACGCCAGCGTGGTTATGGACATCATGCGGACGCACCCGATGGTCATCATCGGCGGCATCCTGCAAGAGAACCCGTTCTACGTCCCGCCCGACGAGATGCTGAAGGAACTCAGGGAGCGGGCTGCCGAGAAGGCCGTCGCATGAGCCGGTAGGCACCCAACCCGCAAGTCGGTATGGAAGGCACATGGACCCGTCAGATAATGGCACTGAGGAAATCCGCCGCCTACGGCGGACGATGCGGGATTTGGTCGCCCTTTCGACCTTGCCCGCCGTCTGGACGGGCCTCGGCCCGGAGGGGATCGCCCGCAGCCTGGCCGACGTGTTGCTCAACACGCTGTCGCTCGATCTCGTTTACGTCCGGCTGACCCCTCGTGCTGGGGAGAAGACCGTCGAATTCGTCCGCAGTAAGCGTTCCGTTGCCACCCCCATCGAGACGGTGCGGGCAGCGCTGGCCCCCTTGCTCCGTGCCGATCAAGTGGAGCCTCCAGTAATGATCCCCGACCCGTTCGGGGTTGGGACGCTGCACGTCGCCGTCACCCGGTTCGGCGTCGGCGACGACCACGGGATTCTCGTCACCGGCTCCCGCAACCCCGACTTCCCGACCGAGCAGGACCGGCTGCTGCTGGGCGTCGGGGCCAACCAGACCGCCATCGTCGTCCAGCGGCGGCGGGCTGAGGAGCAGGTGCATGAGCAGCGGGAGTGGCTGCGGGTCACGCTCGCCAGCATCGGCGATGCCGTCATCGCCACGGACACGGCGGGCCGTATCACGTTCCTCAATGCGGTCGCCCAGGAGTTGACCGGCTGGACCTCGGAAGACGCCACGGGCAAGCCGCTGGAAGTGGTGTTCGCCATCCTCAACGAGAAGACCCGCCAGCCGGTCGAGAACCCCGTCGAGCGGGTACTGCGGGAGGGCGTCGTCGTCGGCCTGGCAAACCACACGATCCTGTTCGCCAAGGACGGGACCGAGCGGCCTATCGACGACAGCGCCGCCCCGATTCGGGATGCGGCGGGCAGGATGCTCGGCGTCGTGCTGATCTTCCGGGACGTGACGGAACAACGCCGGACCGAACGGCACCGCACTGCCCGGCTCGCCGTGACTAACACCCTGAGTGAAGCGGCCACGGTGGAGGACGGGGCCACCGGCGTTCTGCGGGCGGTCTGTGAAAATCTCGCCTGGGACGTGGGCTTCTTCTGGACGGTCAACGACGCAGGCACGGCACTCGTTTGCACGAAAAGCTGGCACAGGTCGGACGGGCCGGTGGACGACTTCGAAAAGGCCAGTTGCAGCCGCACCTTCGAGAGGGGCCAGGGGCTTCCGGGCCGGGTGTGGGCGAGCGGCCAACCGGCCTGGGTACTGGACATCGCCCACGATGGCAACTTCCCCCGTCTCGCCCCCGCCGTCCACTGCGGCCTCCACAGTGCCTTGGCCCATCCCGTCGTGGTTGGCGACCGTCCCCTCGGCGTGATCGAGTTCTTCACCAGACGCATTCAGGAGCCGGACACCAACCTGCTGGAGATGATGGGGACGGTGGCTGGGAACGTCGGCCAGTTCATCGAGCGGAAAGCCGCCGAAGACGAAGTGCGGCGAAGCGAACAGGAGCTTGCCGACTTCTTCGAGAATGCGACCATCGGACTGCATTGGGTCGGCCCGGACGGCACCATCCTGCGGGCGAACCGGGCCGAACTCGACATGCTCGGCTACAGCCGGGAGGAGTACGTCGGTCGCCCCATCGCCGACTTCCACGCCGATCAGGACGTAATCCGCGACATTCTCAATCGCTTGCAGGCGGGGGAAAGGCTGGACGACTACCCGGCCCGCTTGCGCTGCAAGGACGGGTCCATCAAGGACGTGTTGATCGACTCCAGCGTGCTGTGGCGAGACGGTGAGTTCGTCCACACCCGCTGTTTCACACGGGATGTCACCGAACGCAAGCGGGCCGAGGCGAAAGTGCGGGAGCAGGAGCAACGGACCCGCACGATTCTGGAGAGCATCACCGACGCTTTCTTCGGCCTGGACCGGGACTGGCGCTTCACTTACGTCAACCGGCAGGCGGAAGCGTTGCTGGGGCGCAGCCGGGACGACCTGCTCGGCAAGAGCCATTGGGACGTGTACCCCGACACCCTCGGAACCGTGGTGCAGAGCAGCTACGAACGTGCGCTGGCCGAGAGCGTGACCGCCACGTTCGAGAACTACTACCCGCCACACGACCGTTGGTACGAGATCCGGGCCTACCCGTCGCCGGACGGCCTGGCCGTCTACTTCCGGGACGTGGGCGAACGGAAGCGGGCCGAAATCGCCCTGCGGGAGAGCGAGCAGCGCTTCCGCCAGCTTGCCGACGCCATGCCGCAAATCGTCTGGACCACTGGGCCGGACGGTAACATCGACTACCTGAACCGCCGCTGGACCGAGTTCACCGGGCTGCCGCAGACCGTGGGCAACGAAGGGTGGGGGCAAATCCTGCACCGGGACGACTCCCGGACGGCCAGCGAACGCTGGGCGGCGTCCCTCGCCATGGGCGCACCGTTCGAGATGGAAATGCGGCTCCTGGATCGCCGCCAGCAGAGCTATCGCTGGCACCTGATTCGGACCGTGCCCGTCCCGGACGACGGCGGTAAGGTCGCCCGCTGGTTCGGAACCGGCACCGACATCCACGAGCAGAAGCGGGCCGAAGAATCGTCCCGGTTTCTGGCCGAGGCGAGCGCCGAGTTGGCCGGTGTGGCGGATTACGAAAGCACGTTGCAGAAGGTGGCGAACCTGGCGGTCCCGTACTTCGCCGACTGGTCCGCCGTGGACTTGGCGGACGACGACGGCAACCTGCGACGGTTGGCTGTCGCCCACCAAGATCCGAAGAAGATCGCCCTCGTGAATGACCTGGTGCGGGAGTACCCGCCCGACCCGCAAGCGCCGAGCGGTGCCTTCGCCGTCCTCCGCACCGGCAAGCCCGAACTCGTCAACGAGATCACCGACGACATGCTCGTGCATGTCGCCAAGGACGAGCGCCACCTGTGCCTGGTTCGTTCGCTGGGCCTGAAGTCGTACCTCTGCGTGCCGCTGGTCGTCTCCGGCAACACGCTCGGCGTCCTCACCTTCGCCACCGCCGAGTCGGGGCGCAGGTATACCGACGGCGACCTCGCCCTGGCGACGGACCTGGCGCACCGGGCGGCGGTCGCCATCGAGAACACGCAGCTTTACCAGGCGCTCCGGGACACCGACCGCCGCAAAGACGAGTTCCTGGCGACGTTGGCCCACGAGCTGCGCAACCCGCTGGCCCCCATTCGCAATGCGCTGCAAATCCTCAAGATGCCGAGGGTCGATGCGCAGATGGTCGAGCGGTCACGGGAGATGATGGAGCGGCAGGTCCACCATCTTGTCCGGCTGGTGGACGACCTGCTCGACGTTTCCCGTGTGATGCGGGGAAAGATCGAACTCCGCAAGGAACGGATCGAACTCGCCACGGTCGTCGCCCGTGCGGTCGAGACGGTACAGCCGCTCGTGGACGCCCAGGGGCACCAGTTGAGCGTCCGTATGGCGTCGGATTCCCTGTTACTCGAAGCCGACCCGGTGCGGCTGGCGCAGGTCGTCGGCAACCTGCTGACGAACGCCGCCAAGTACACGGAGCCGAACGGTCGCATCTGGTTGACCGCCGAACGGGCCGGCGACATGGCCGTACTGCGGGTGCGGGACAACGGCATCGGCATCGCCCCGCATATGCTGCCTCGCATCTTCGAGTTGTTCGTGCAGGTGGACCACGCCTCGACCAAGGCCCAGGGCGGGCTGGGCATCGGCCTGACCCTGGTGAAGAACCTGGTGGAGATGCACAACGGGATCGTGCAGGCCCGCAGCGAAGGATTGGGGCAAGGGTGCGAGTTCGTGGTGCGGCTGCCGCTGGTGCCCCAGGCGCTTGACCCGCATCACGGGCCGGAGGTTGGACCTCTAGCGTACCATATACCGCCACTTTCCGGTAAGCGGCTGCTGGTCGTGGACGACAACCAGGACGCCGCCGACAGCCTCGCCACGCTGCTGCGGCTGCAAGGCCATGAGGTCCGGGTCGCCTATAGCGGGATGGCGGCGGTGGAGATGACGAA
>Ga0209062_1003120_pt1 | contig 19953 bp, 16 predicted proteins | sample Coa_R2_2_FD_187158 | JGI IMG/M metagenome (GOLD analysis project Ga0209062, IMG submission 187158) | Surface soil microbial communities from Centralia Pennsylvania, which are recovering from an underground coalmine fire - Coalmine... | ecosystem: Environmental > Terrestrial > Soil > Unclassified...
GTGTGGCAGTGGAATTTCGGGGAGGGAATTGTCCGCTCCGTGGACGATTTCGGAACGCAAGGCGCCAAGCCGACCAATCAGGCTCTGCTCGATTACCTGGCGGTCAGCTTCGAGGATCACAACTGGGACCTGAAGTGGCTGGTGAAGCAGATCATGATGTCGCAGGTTTACATGCAGGGTTCGGCGGAGATTCCCGAATATCTGGCGGCCGATCCTTCCGACAAGCTGATGTGGCGGAAAGCTCCGCTGCGCCTGGAAGCGGAGACGATCCGCGATTCGATGCTGGCGGTGAGCGGTCTGTTGGATACCAAAATGTTCGGCAAGCAGGAGCCGATCAAGCGCGGCGCCGACGGGCAGTGGATCGAGGATGACAAGCGCGGCGCCGGCGCCAACCGGCGCAGCATTTATATCGCGCAGACCCGCACGCGCTGGGTCAACTTTCTGCACGTGTTCGATTGCCCCGATATGACCTCGGACAATCAGGCGGAGCGCTTCCGCGCGTCGCTGCCGACCCAGTCGCTGGCCCTGATGAACAATCCGCTGGTGATGAGAACTACGACGGCCTTCACCCAAAAACTCCTGGAACAAACCAATAACAACACCGAGGAAGCGGTAAAGCTGGCGTTCGATCAGATGTACAATCGGCCGCCGACGGCGAAGGAAGAAGCGATCGCCAAGGATGCGATCGCCGGCGAGAAGGATCCCAAGGAAGGACTCCGCCTGTTTGTGCAGGCGATGTTCGGAGCCAATAACTTTTTGTACAGCTACTAAGGAATCGGCCCCGCCCCTGCCGGGCGGGGTATTTAACGGGAAATGCGAGTCCCGCCGCTTTTAGGCGGGGGCTTGGCGGAAGGGAGAAAGGAAGAACATGAGGTTTCTATCGCGCAGGCAGATGCTGCAAAACGTATCGGTTGGATTCGGCGCCATGGTGGCGAACTCCATGTTGCAATGGGACAAGGCTTTCGCGGCGGAGTCCGCTTCGGCCAAGGAGCGCACCTACGATTTGCTGCCGAAGAAGCCAATGTTTCCGGCTCGCGCCAAGCGCGTGATTTTCATATACATCGGCGGCGGGGCGAGCACCATCGACATGTACGATCCCAAGCCCGTTCTGGCCAAGTACGACGGCAAGCCGGCGCCTTTTGAGATCAAGGGCCGCGCGCTGAACGGCTCGCAGCAGATCATGGCCAGCCCCTGGAAGTTCCAGGATTGCGGCGACAGCGGGCGCCAGGTTTCCGAGCTGCTGCCCTACTTCCAAAAGGTCGTCGATAAAGTGACCTTCGTCCGCTCGATGACGACGGATCGCATCGATCATTCGACGGCGCAGTTCACGTTTGTGACCGGCCGAGGCTTCACCGGTTTCCCGGCGATCGGGTCCTGGGTAAGCTACGCGCTTGGCACGGAGAACCAGAATCTGCCGGCCTACATTGCGCTCGGCGAAGGGGCGACGATCGGCGATCGCGCGCACTCCTCGGCATGGCTGCCGCCGATCTTCAACGGCACCAGTATGCGCGCTGATCCGAAAGCGCCGATCTATGACATCAAGCGTCCGGATTCGATGAGCGTGGAGCAGCAGCGGCGGCTTTTGAACACCGTCGAAGCGCTCGACCGGGTGCAGAAGGCGGGCTATTATCCGCTCGATCAGGATCTGGAATCGCGCATCTCCAATTACGAGTTGGCGGCGCGGATGCAGCTTGAAGCGCTGAAGGTCGCCAACCTCGATGAAGAGCCGGAGTCCATTAAGAAACTGTACGGCATCGATCAGAAAGTCGCTGGTCCGTTCAGCAAACTGTGCCTGATGGCGCGGCGCCTGGCGGAAAAAGACGTCCGCTTCGTTCAGATTTATGGCGGAGGCGGCGGAAACTGGGATACGCACAACAACATCGAGGGGCAGCTTCCGGGTTTGTGCCAGTACATCGACCAGGGCATGAGCGCCCTGTTGATCGACCTGGAGCAGCGCGGGATGCTGAAGGATACGCTGGTGGTGTGGTCGAGCGAGTTCGGCCGGCTGCCAACCATCGAGGCGAAGAACTCCAAACCGGGCCGCGACCACAATCCGTACGGATTCAGTATGTGGATGGCGGGCGCGGGCATGAAGCCCGGATTCGATTACGGCCAAACCGACGAGCTCGGCTATTCGGCCGTGCAGGATTTCAAGTGCACCCATAGCGATATTCACGCCACGGTGCAGCACATGCTGGGGATCGATTATCAGAAAAATACGTTCCCCTACGAGGGCCGCGACGAGTCGCTGGTCGGCGTGAACCCGGCCCGCGTTCTCAAGGAACTGTTCGTCTAGACAATCCGGTAAGAGCCGATTCGCGAGGAGCCGTCACGATCGACGCGGGCGGGCCTCGCGATTGGTGCATAAGGAGGACCGATGACATCCCGATTTCTCCCGATGGCGGGTGGTGTTCTGTTTGTGGCGTGGGTTTTGTGCCCCAGCCGAGCCGTTCCGCAGCAGGTTACGTTCGATCGCGACGCCTCGGCGCGGGACTATATTCAGTTCCAGGTATCCGAGATCGATCAGTGGGCCAAGGATTTTCCGCAGCGCTTTTACACCGCCGCGGCGCGGCCGCCGGTGGATGCAAGCAAGCTGTCGGACGCGGTGAAGGCGAGTCCGGATGAGTTCGCCGCCGCGCTGAAGCAGCTTGTCTCCCTGAGCGCGGCGCAGGATGTGTTATCGGGCGGCGCGTTCAAGGAACAACTGGACAAAACGCTGGCCGCGGCGAAGCTGGTCAATCAGGCGATGGGCAGCCAGCGCTTTCCTGAGGCGCTTGAAAACGACTGGTCCCAGATTCGGACCAACCTGAATAATCTCGCCGGGATCTACAAGCTGACTGCGCTGGCCTATTTGACTCCACCGGCGCCGGGCGGGGGACGCGGAGGCCGCGGCGGCGCGGTGACGGCGAAAGCGCCTCCGCCGCCGGGCGCGATCGTCGGCTATATCGTCGATCAACAATGTGCCACGCGAGGCAAGGGCATGTGGGTCAACGCGGAATGCGTGGCGCGCTGCGTTCGCGACGGCGACAAAGTGGTGCTGGTAACCGAAGACGGCAAGGTTTTCTCGATTGCAAATCCGGATAAAATCGAGCCGGACACCTATGGCCAGAAGGTAACGGTCACGGGCAAGGCGGACGGCGATACGGTAACGGTCGCCACGATCACGATGTAGTCAGGCTTAGAACGGCTTTTAAGCGCGCTCCACGCCGCTGCGGACGAAGGCGGCCTGGAGCGCATTTTTTTCGCATCACACGAAATCGATGCGGAAGATCCAGCCGCTCGAAGGGCTGTCATTCACCCGCCAGTTCGGATGAATCCCCGCGTCGCAACTGATCAGCGAGCCGTTATGCATTGCCAGGCCGTGCGGGTCGCAGGACCCCGGCAGAAACTCCACCGTTTCGAGCGCCTTGCCCGTCGCCGCGTCGTATTTCACCAGCGCGGGCCGGTAATCGACGTAACCCTTGCAGTCGTTTCCGATCACCTGCCAGATCGCGCCGCCGTCCCAGGCGATGGCGTGATAACGCGGCCGGTCCGGCGATTGATAGAACGGGATCATATACTCGGGTTGCCAGGAAACGGGATCGACGCGCAGAATCCCGCGCAGCCGCAGGGAGGCGATCCACAGCTTGCCATCCTGCCACATCGCTCCATGGCAGCCTCCGCCGTTTTCGGGCGGTCCCAGCGGGATCTGGCGATGGCTGATCTGCCGGGAACTCATGTCCACTTGAAAGACGCCTTCGGGGGCGGCGTTGGCGCACATCCAGACATAGCCTCCGCCGACCGCCATGCCGCTGGTGTTCCGGGACTGCGTCGCGATGGTTTTTAAAACTTTGCCGTTCCAGTCGACGAGCCAGGCATGCTCGGTCAAGTCCTTCGGTTCGGGCAGATGATAATTGATCGCGCCCTGGCCGGATTCCTTCTGTTCGGCGATCCAAAGACCTTCGGGCGTGACCGCGATCGCGTTCGGATATCCGTCCGGCGCCTTGAACAGCCGGGTCGTTTTGGCTTTACGCGTGGGGCGGCCGGAGGTCGAGGAGCCAACCGGGCCTTGCTGCGCCAGCCCGGTGAAGCTCAGCCCCGCGCCGATCGTGGCGGCGAGAAATTCCCGTTTGGTCATGGTGAGGTTCTACCATTTCCCAAGCCGCGGATCAATGGGTCGTTGGGTCGTTCACGGAGTTTCATCTCCGCCTGAATTGCAACTCCTCAATTGCCCGTCGGCGGAGGCACGATGGGGAGCTTCGGTAACGGCTCGCGCGCCGGTTCGAATTCCATCTCTTCGAACAGCACGCCCGGCGCGATGACCGCCGTCGGCGCCAGATAACCACCGGCTCCGATCAGCGCGAGCGGAGCCGCATTGTTCACGTAATCGAACAGCGCGGTTTCGCTCGAAGCCGCCAGAATATCACGCAGCGATCGCGTCGATACGCCGCGGAAGCGCAAGCCGCGCACGAGTTCTTCGCCGCCGTCGGGATAGACGCGGTAGACCAGCAGCGGCGGGCTCAGCGGCATCGCCGAACCGCCCGATTGCGAGCTGGCCTGCGCCAAAGCCCGCAGCTCTCCGGTTCCGCCGGAGAACGGAAAATCCAGCTTGCGCACCAGCATTCCATATGGCTTGCCGCTTTGTTTCACCCGATCGATCAGCTTTTGCTTGAGATCGGCGAGCGGAGCGGACTCTTCCGCGCTGACAAACAGATTCGTGATCGCCGCGCGATAGGCGCCATAGCCGCCCGACATTCTCGCGTGCCCGTTCGATTCGGGAAAATTTTTGACCGGCTGCCGCGTGGTGAGGAAATTTTTCAAAATTCCCTTTTCGATCAGCGACACCGGTTTTTCGGGTACGCCTTCCAGATCGAACTGCTCGTAGCCGGCGAGCGGCTTCCCGTTAAGCGAGGATTGCGTCGGATCGTCTTTCACGTCCATCCAGGCGGGTAAAACACGCGAGCCAACTTTTGTTTCAAACTCGCTGGGCAGGAAATTCACCTGGCGTCCCGGCTCGGCCAGCGGTTTTCGCGGGATGCGGACATTATCGCCCAGCAGTTGCGCGAACAACTGCGCCGCCGCCCGCGGCTCAAACAGCACCGGACCCGAATACGCCTCGCCCGCGGGAGCTTTGGTCAGCGCGCGAATATTTTCGGCCATGGCGGCGAGCGCCTTGCGCATCTCCGGTTCCGGCGCGAGGTCTTCGATTTTGAGCGATTGAAATTCGGCGGCGTCGCGAAGCAGCATGCCGTCGGGAGCCTGGCCTTCGGCCTTGGCCACCAGCACGGCGACGCGATCGGGATACCGCAGCATGGCGCCCTCGTTGTTCATGAACCACTGAACGCCGTCGATCGCCTCGAAATCGACGCCGGAAGCCAAAACTTCCGGATAAGCGTTGAAAATCGCGGACAAATTGACAGCGCGCGCCTCCAGCGCCGCCGTATCGAGCTTTTGACGCGTCACCTTGGCCAGACTCTTGACCGGATCGACGCGCGCGAAATCGGCCAGCTTGTCGGCGGGCGCGCTGGCGCTGTTGAGCGCGGCGCGTTTTCGCGCCATCGATTCGAGCGCGGCTTTGTAGGCGTGATCGGTCGCCAGCCACAAACATTCGCGCAGCGTATTGTAGTTATCGTCGAGCGGCCACTGGCCGTCGAAACGCGAGCCGCTGTAAATGCCGCTGAAAATGTGGCCGGTATTGTCGAAATCGTAGCTGCCGACGCGCACCTCGATCACCGGGATGCGCGCGTGATTGCGCGACACGCTCACCGCCGCGCCCAGGGACGCGCTGACGTGAAAAGTTTCCGCGTCGCTGAGCGAATAGCTGATGAAATAAGGGATGTCGTCGCCGCCGCCGGCGACCACGCGAAGCTGGCGCGAGCGATCCATCTCATCGCGCATGGCTCGCAGCACCACATCGTCGTCCACGGACTGGCACAGCGCCGCCGCCGGCAGAAGAAGCAGGAGCCAGCGTGTCATTGCTTGTCCTCCGTCGGCGGGCGGGTCAGATACGGCGGCCGGTCCTGCGAGCGCTCCTTGCGCTGCACCTCGATTTCCGACACCAGAATCGCCGGAGCGATCGCCGAGACCGGAACATCGCCCGATTCGGCGCCGCAGATGCCGTTGAAAACTTCCATGCGATCCGACGTCGCCATGATTTTTGCGAAGCTCGCCAGCGGCGTGCCGACAATATCGACGCCGCGAATCAACTCATCGGGCCGCCCGTCGGGGTACACGCGATAGACCACCAGCGGAACCACGGTGAACGCCTGCAATCCGCGCCGCGCCGTGGTTGTATAGCCGCTGACCACCTGATCGAAGAAGAGGCCGTACGGTTTGCCCTGCCGCTTGACTTCTTCGATCAGCATTTTGCGCAATTCCGCGTCGCTGACTTTCTTTGAAGATTCCACGAACAGATTCGATTGGCGCGAGACGACTTCGAGTCCCGGCGAGCGGCGGCCATGGCCGTTGGAATGATCGAAGCCCTGGATCGGCGAGCGCGACATTAAAAACGTCTTGAGAATTCCCTGATCGACCACTTTGACCGGCTGCGCTTTGACGCCCTCGTCGTCGTAAAGGTAGTGGCCGTTCAGCGCCGTGCCTTGAAAATCGGCGCGCGTCGGATCGAAAATCACCGAAAGAAATTCGGGCAGCACCGGCTTGCCGACGCTTTTGGTGAACGTCTGGCCCTCGGCTTCATCCTTCTGGCGGTGGCCTTCGATGCGATGACCGAAAATTTCGTGGAAAAAAACTCCGGTGGCGCGGCCGGAGAGAATCGCGGGGCCGACAAACGGATCCGAAGGTGGCGCGCGCAATAAATCGGAAAGCGTCTTTCCTGTTTTTTCGACGGCGGCGAGAATTTTCGCGTCGTTCGGCAATTTGGAGGGATCGTCCGCCTCGAAGGTCTCCATCGTGCCGAGATCCATGCCGTCGCCGGCTTTGCCGCGCGCGGTAATCATCAGGCGGGCAAACAACCGGCCGAACTCCAGGCGCGTGCCTTCGCTGTTAACCAGCACCGTCGTGACGCGTTCCGCTTCAACGCCGACGGCGGAGTTCAATGCCCCCGGATATTGCTCGAATTCGGCGGAAAGCCTGCGCAGGCGCTTCGCCCAGTCGGCCGCGTCGAATTTATAGGCGGGCGTCGGTCCATAGAACACCTGCGGCGTCTCGCTCGAGAAGTCAGCGGAGTCGTCGCCGCTCTCGGCATGCAGCTTTTCATCCGCTTTGATTCGCACCAGGCGGTTCGACGCGGCCCGGTAAACGCGGTCCGTCGCGAGCCACACCGAGCGGCGGATCGAAAGCGGGTTATCGTCGAGCGCAATCGGCGTGGCGCTGGTAAAGCGAATGCGGTCCGTGCTGCCGGTGCGATGATAATTATCGAATTTCGGGCTCCCGGCGCGAACGGTCACGTCCAGCAGGCGATGCCGCCCGTGGTTCTGCGCATCGATGGACCCTCTGCTGGCGAGGATAACATCGCTCTCATCGTCGACCACCTCATATCCGATGAAATACGGCGCCGGATCGGCTTTTTCTTTGAGGATGGAGAAGTTGCGATCGAGCTCGCCGGAGAGAATTTTGATGAGAGGAGATTGCGCGCGGGCGGAAACCGCCAGGAGAAGGACCGGAAGGTAACGCACGGTCTTCTCAGGATAACAGGCGGGGGTCGGTCAGGCCGGTACCCGCTCCCGCCATCCATTCAGCGCGAGGCCGTAGCGCCCGCGAATGCCCGTTTTTTCGAAAATATGCTTCAGATGGATTTTTACGGTGCCGGGCCGGATGCCCAGCTCCTGCGCGATTTCCTTGTTCTTGCAGCCCTGCTCCACCAGCTCCAAAACCTGCTGCTCGCGCGGGGTCAGCTCGCTGCGAGGATGGCACTCCGCGCGCGAGGAATCGCAAAAAACGCAATCCTCCATCCAGCTTCGCCCGGCGGCGACAGCCCGCAGGCAAGCAAGAACCGAGCTGATCGCGGCGCTCTTTCGCAGGATCCCGCGCGCGCCCGCTTGCAGGAAACGCAGAGCTTCGACTTCGCTTACCGACACGCCCCAGACGACGACGGCCGTTTTGGAGGAGCCGTGCGGCAGCTCCGGCTGATCCGGCGGGGGCGCCAACCAATCCAAAACGGCCTGAATGCCGAACGCCTTGTCCATTAACAGAACGTCCGGCGGATTCTCTTGGGACAAATCCATCGCCCGTTCCAACGAATCGCATCCCGCGAGAAATTTCAGGTCTGCGGACCCGTCAAGCACGGCGTGCACGCCCTCCACAGTCATCGGCTGCGAATCGCACACCAAAACGCTGCGGGGGCGGTCTGTCCCGTTCGCCGTGTGAATTCTGTTCACGTTTTCTTCCGCGATTGTCACGTTTTCCCCTCCGCTAAATCGATTCGCCTACACGGGTCTTATCGCCCGGGAGCATCTCTGTTTTAGTTCGCGGAAGCGGGCGAGGTTCTCATGTTATGATCGCTTCTAGTCGAATTACTTCTTTGGAACTTATTCCAAACTGGTCCAACAGCGGGCGGCGCACGGGATGACAGGCTATGCAGCATCGTGAGGGCACCGCCCAAAGCTCCAGGCGCACTTTTCTGATCGCCCCCATGTCGCGGATCCGTCAGGAGTTAGCACCGCTGTTCGCGACCTATCTGAGCGGGACGTCGATTATCGAATTGAACGCTTATCCCTCGCCGCGCGACCTTGGCGCGACGCTCGGAGGCGGCGCTCCACCGCTGGTTTTTCTCGATATGATCTCGGACGCCGAGCAGGCGCTGCAACTGCTCGGCGAAATGACGCGCCTGGAAACGGCGATTCAGGTGATCGCGGTGCTTGCCGGCGACGATTCGGATCTGATCCTGCGCTGCCTGCGCGCCGGCGCGGTCGATTTCCTCATCCAGCCGTTCACCGCTGATCAGATGGAAGCCGCCCTCGCCAAACTCGCTCGCCTTCAGCCGGGCGGGGATCTGCCCGGCAAGGAACCGGCCAAGGTCTTCGCTGTCATGCCGGCCAAGGGGGCCTGCGGCGCAACCACCATCGCCTGCAACCTGGCCTTTCAATGGAAGCGGCTCGGCGCAAAAAAAATTTTATTGGCGGATCTGGACCCGCTCGCCGGAACCATGTCGTTCCTGCTGAAAATCAAATCGACCTACAGTTTTCTCGACGCGCTGCAACGCGCGCATGAGCTCGATTCCGATCTGTGGGAAGCCATGGTCACCAATGTTTCCGGCGTCGATGTGCTGCTCGCTCCGGAGCTAATGGTGGAAGGAACGGCGGATCTGCACGATGCCTCGCCCATTTTGGAATATGCGCGTCATACCTACGATGTCGTCGTGGTGGATACCGGCGGCGTTTATGGCGACTGGAACCTGAATACAGCCCGGCTCGCCAATGAGCTGCTGCTGGTGACCACCAATGAGCTTCCCGCGCTGCAAGCCGCGCAGCGGGCACTGTCGTATTTAGACACGAATCGCATCGGCCGATGGAAGATCCGCCTGCTCGTGAATCGCTACTATCGTGACGTGGGTTTGAGCCGCGAAGTGATCGGGACCGCGCTGCACACCGAGGTTTTCGACATTCTGCCGAGCGACTACGAAGCGGTGCAGAAATCGCTGATGGAGGGAAAGCCCGCGCCGTCCAGCACGGTATTCGGCAAGGGCATCATGCAACTTGCCGACCGGCTGGGTGGGCGAACCGAGGCGGCGAAAAAGAGCACGTCGCTCGGAGGCTTGCTCGGCCTGTTCAGCCGCACCAAAAGTTAGTTTTTGGAGGGCGGATTCAATTCCGCTCGGGGCTTCAGTTCCGCGAAAGCCCCGGGCATGAATCCCGGAATCGTTCAACGTGCACGAGCGTTTTTGATAACTCAGCCGTTAGCGCGATTCGGGAAATCGCCGGTTATGCGACGGTCGAAGTTTCTTCGAGAATTCGCTCCAATTCGCCCCGCGGATCAGAGGCGCGAGTGATCTGGCGGCCGACCACGATATAATCCGCGCCCGCCGCGATCGCCTCTGCCGGCGTCGCGATTCGTTTCTGATCGCCCGCCGCGGCGCCCGCCGACCGCACTCCCGGATTCACCAAAATCGCGCCGCGCCCGGCTAGGCCGCGCACTCGCGCCGTGTCCTTGGCCGAGCAGACGATGCCATCGGCGCCGTCTTCTACCGCGTTGCGGACACGCAGATCGATCAGCTCCTGCAAGCCGCGCGAATAGCCGTCCTGGCGCAAATCGTTTTCATCCACGCTGGTCAGCACGCTTACCGCGAGCAGCTTCAAACTCGAATCGCCGCGCCCCCCGGCCGCCGCGCGCACCACCTGGCGCATGCCGTGGATTGTCAAGAAATCCACGCCGGATCGCGCAATCACCGCCACCGCCCGCCGCACCGTCTCCCCGATATCGTACAGCTTCAAATCGAGAAACACGCGCCGGCCCTCCTGTTTTAATTCGCGAACCAGCTCCATGCCGGAAGCGGCGTACAGCTCCAGGCCGATTTTGTAAAACGGTGCGGCATCGCCCAATTTGGCCACCAGCGCGCGGGCTTCTTCCGCGCTCGGAAAATCCAGCGCGACGATGACTGGATTCAGACGACCCGTAGCGGTTTCTCCTGTCTTTCCAGTACGCGCCCCATCTGGAACGCATCCGGATATTTTCGCAGATAGCGCGCCGCGTCCGAGGCCGGCAAGGCGATCAGCAAACCTCCCGAAGTCTGCGGGTCGAACAGCAGATCGTCGTATTCCGAGCCGCCTTCGACGCAATCGAGAATAAATTCGCGATTATTGTTCAATCCGCCGGCGATCGCGCCGATTTTCGCGTATTCGACCGCGCCGTCCAGAAACTGCACTTTTTGCGACTCGATTTCGAGCGTCACGCCGCTTGCCAGCGCTACTTCGCGCGCGTGGCCGAGCAGGCCGAACCCGGTCACGTCCGTAACGGCATGGACGTCCAGGCGGGCCATCGCTTCGGCGGCCGCGCGGTTGAGCGTAAGCATGGAGTGAATCGCCGCGTCGACGTGCGGCGCGACCGCCAGATTGCGTTTCAGCGCGGTCGCGATCACCCCGGTTCCCAGCTTTTTGGTCAGAACCAGCACGTCACCGGGACGCGCGCCGGCATTGGTCTTTACGCGGTCCGGCCGGATTGTGCCGGTGACGGCGTAGCCGAATTTGATCTCCGGATCGTTGATGCTGTGGCCGCCGAGAACCACTGCGCCGGCTTCGTGAATTTTTTCCGCGCCGCCTTTCAGGATTTCTTCAAGATCATCGAGATCGTTCGAACCGGGCCAGGCGAGAATGGACAGTGCCGTGAGCGGGGAGGCGCCCATGGCGTAAATATCGCTGAGAGAATTCGCGGCGGCGATCGCGCCGAAAGTGAATGGATCGTCGACGATTGGCGTAAAAAAATCGATCGTCTGAACCAGCGCGACGCCGGGGCTCAGACGATACACTCCGGCGTCGTCCGCTTTTTCAAAGCCGACAAGAAGATTAGGATCCGCCGGGCGCGGCATGCGCGCGAGCACCTGGTCCAAAACCTTTGGACTCAACTTCGACGCTCAACCGGCGGCCTTGACGTGCGCGGTCAGTTTCTTGGCCACGCTTCAGTTTAGAGCTTTCCGCCGCCAGCTTTCAGCAGGCCGAAAGCCTCTTAGGCCGCCGCGGTTTCCTTGTCTTTGTTCTTGCTGCCGGGAGGCCGGCCGCGGCGCTTCACCGCCGTCATCCAGGCCGGCGGACGTCCACGGCGCCGTCCTCGACCCTGCGCCAGGCGTTCCAGCGTCATAATCGCTTCCTCAATGTGCTCGCGTTCCTGGCGTAAATCCGCCAGCATTTTTAGAATATCCATTCCGTTGTCTCCCGCGTTCTAGAACCTGACCCGATCGGTGAGCCGTTCTGAAAAACGAACAACAGGTCCTCGCGCATCCCGATCTCGCTTTTTGAGTTTAACCACATTTTAGACGGGTTTTCAAGACTTTTGTTCTGAAAACGGAACAGGATTGTACTAAGCATCCCATTTTTTCGAGAAAGGTTCCGGATTCGCTTCCAGCGTCCCTGCCGCCGCGGTTTGACCTCTTTTCCACTGGAAATAAAAGGGAAGTCCCAAAATTATCACCGTCAAACCCATGCCCGATTCGCGCGGCGATGTTCGGAAAGTAGAATAAAGCAGCGCCGACGCTACCAAAACGAAAAACAGCGGCACCACGGGGTAACCGAGAACGCGATAGGGCCGCTCCAGGTTTGGCCGCGTGCGGCGAAGCACGATCACCGAGGCCGCGGTCATGCCATACAAGATCCAGCTCGGAAAGATCACCAGCGTATAGAGCTGCTCGTACTGGCCGCTCAGCAGCACCACGCTCGACCAGGCGCCGAGCAGCACAATTGCGGCTCCCGGCGTACGGAAACGCGCATTTACGCGGCGAATTGGCGCAAAAAAATAACCATCTCGCGCCATCGCGTAGGGAATACGAGAGCCGGAAAGGATCGATCCGTTGAGCGCCGCGAAAATCGAGATCATCGCCGCGATGCTAACCATCGCCGCTCCGGGCGCACCCAGTACGCGGCGCATCGCGTCGGCGGCAACTCGCTCGCTTGCACCCACCTCAGCGGAGTTTAAAACGTAAAAATATGTAATATTTACCAGCAGATAAATCGCCATCATCGCCAAAGTTCCGGAAATAAGCGCGCGCGGCAGATTTTTTTGCGGCCGGTCAATTTCCGAACCAAGCATTCCCGCATTGTTCCAGCCATCGTAAGCCCACAGCGCGGCTACCAGAGCAAGGAAAAATCCGGAGACTCCACCAGGCTGCGCGGCAATCGAGGAGTGGAAATTTTGCGAATCTCCGCGCCCGGAAAGTAATCCCAGCAGGATTAATCCTCCAAGCAGCGACACTTTTATTGCTGTTACCGCCACTTGAACGCCGCCGCCGACCTTGACGCCGAGGACATTCAGGCCGGAGAGCGCTAAAATCAGCGCGATTCCGACCAGTTGGTCGTAGCGGATCTCCAGAGGGCCGCCGTGCGGCCCGATGGGCGCCGGGATGGAGAAAAAAACGCGGCCGAGCGACGGAAAAAAATCGCCCAGATAGGTGAAAAATCCGGTGGCGAGCGTGGCAATCGAGGCCGCTTTGGCCACCCAGGTTTGCGTCCAGCCGTAGATGAACCCGAAAAACGGTCCATATGCGGCGCTGAGATAAACGTATTCGCCGCCCGCGCCGGGCATGGCTGCGGAAAGCTCGGCGTACGTGAGCGCGCCGAAAAGCGTCAGGACGCCGCCGAAAATCCACACCGCGAAGAGCTCGGCGGGCGAGCCGACGGCCCGGATCATCTGCGTCGGCACCAGAAATATCGCGCTGCCAATGGCGGTGCCGACCACGATGGCGGCGGTGGACCATGGCCCGAGCGCACGGCGGAGTTCGGGATTGCGCATATCAGGCGGGCTGGCCGAGGGTTTTTGCATCTTTTAACAGATCCGAGAATTTTTCGAGTGCTCGGGCGAAGGTTTCGCCGCTGGCGGCAAAGCCGATACGGAAATGCGCCGGCATGCCGAAGCAATCGCCGGGGGCGAGCAGCAGACCGCGCCTAAGCAGCTCGCGGCAAAACCGGCGGCCATCGCCTCCGTTGTTCAGCTTGGGGAAGCCGGTCATGCCGCCGGCGGGACGCACCCAGCTCAGGTGATCTCGATGCTCATCAAAGAATCCATCGAGCAGGCCGAGATTTTTTCCGGCGACGGAGCGAGCGCGCTCATAAATTGTTTCGTGCTGCGTTACAGCAATCGCCGCCAGGTATTCGCAGGGCGCCGCGCTGGAGGCGGTGAAATAATTGCGCGCGTTCAGGAACTGCTCGCGGCGCGCGGGGTCGTGCTCGACGATCCAGCCGATGCGCAGGCCGCTCAGGCAGAGCGCCTTGGAAAAATCCCCGATCGCGGTCGCGCGCGGCAAACGCGACGCCGAAGTGCCCGCGGGGCCGTGGTAGATCGGATGATAAACCTCGTCGCTGACGAACTGCACGCGCCGCTCCGCGCAAAAATCGTGTAATCGGCGCATTTGCGCCTCGGAAAGGACCGCGCCGGTCGGATTATGTGGGGAATTGACCAGCACCAGCCGTGTCGCCCGGTCCACCAGCCGCTCGATCTCCTCCACATCGACCTGAAAATGATTTTCGGCGCGAAGCGTGTAGTGGCGCGTTTCTAAGCCAAACGATTGGGCGATGGCGTCGTTGGCCGGGAATCCCGGATTTGGCAGGACGACGTTGGCGCCGGGTCCGGCGGCGAGATGAAACAAAATGAGCAGCGCTTCGGCGCCGCCCGTCGCCAGAAGAATTTCTTCCGGTTCGACGCCCACCATCCCGGCAAGCGCGGCGCGTAGCGCGGGCGAGCCATGCGAGGGCATGTAGAACAGCTTCGTGTCGAGGAGTTGTTCGATATCGCCGCCGAGGGAGAGAAGCTCGCGAAGGGTCCATACCGGGCCGGTGCTGGATCCCAAGTCATATTCAACGGGCGGGTTGGCGGAGTGTTTTTGCTCCAGCCATTGTCCGAGCAGAAACGGCGGCAGATTCATGCTTGAATGTTAACGCGAACGCGGCGCAACGATTAAGGAAACAGCAAGGCCGGTAAGAAACGTCGCCGAAGCGCCGATGACCACATACCAAGTCCAGGCGATCGGCGTAGCGAAACGGATATAGAGCATCAGCGCGAGCCCGGCCGACATGGCCCACATCGCCGCCGTCTCGCCCACGCGGCGCGTGAGCAGCCCGAGCAAAAATACGCCGAGCAGCGAGCCGTAGATGATCGAGGCTATGGATAAGCCGGCTTCAAGGACGCTGCCCCACTGCCGCGCAAGCAGGCCTACGCCGAACAAAACCGCCGCCCAGAAAATCGTGGCCAGCCGCGCCAGGCGCAGTCCGCGAGCGGCGTCCGCCGGCTTCAGGAAATCGATCACGGTGGTCGAGGCGAGCGCGTTCAGCGCCGCGCTCAGATTCGACATGGCGGCGGCGAGAATTGCGGCAATCACCAGGCCGGCGATCCCGGCGGGCAGATGATCCCAGATGAACTGCGGATAAATTTTATCCAGCACGGCGGGCGGCTGCTCGTGCCGGTCCGAGTAAAAGGTATAAAGGCAGACGCCGATGACCAGAAATAACGTGAATTGGATGGCGATCACCACCCAGCTCGCCAGCAGCGCGGCGCGGCTCTGGCGTTCGTCCGGCGCGGCGAGGAGGCGCTGAACCATTAGCTGCTCGGTTCCGTGGCTGGCCGTGGTGAGGAAACATCCGCCGATGACGCCGGCCCAGAAGGTGTAGGTTTGGGTCAACGAAAAACCAAAATCGAAGACGTGAAACTTGTGCGTCTCGGCGGCAACGGCGGCGACGCGCGGCCAGCCTCCGGGAATTTCGCGCAGGATAATGGCCAAACTCAGAGCGGCTCCCGCGACGTAGAGGAACATTTGCACGACGTCGGTCCAAATCACCGCGGTCATGCCACCCTCGTAGGTGTAAAAAAGCGTCAGGCAAAGGATCGCGACGATCGAAGTTTTTTCACCGGCGCCGAAAATAATCGCGATTACCAGGGAGATGGCGACGACGCGGACGCCTTCGGCCAAAGCGCGCAGGATCAGAAACGTTCCGGCGGTGAGTTTCCGGATACGCTCGCCGAAGCGGCGGCGCATCAGTTCGTAAGCTGTAAACATTTCTCCCCGAAAATAGGCAGGGAGAAAGACGGCGGCGATCACCACTCGCGCCAGCAGGTAGCCGAGGACGACTTGCAGGAATCCGAAGTTTCCCTGAAAGGAAAGTACCGGCGTGCCGATCACGGTGAGCGTGCTGGTTTCCGCCGAAACGATTGAGAGCGCGATCGCCCACCAGGGCGCGGTTTTGCCGCCGAGAAAATAATCCTTGAGGTTTCGCTGCGATTTGCCGAACCGGGCGCCAAACCAGGTGATCGCGGCGAGGTAGAGGGCGATCACCGCAAGGTCGAGCCAGTGCATCGAAAACCCAGGATACAAGAGTCTGGCGCCGCGAAAGGGCGGCAGGCGATCCGGAGTTCGTTTCCGGGATAACTCCTTTCTTTCGCCTGCTGGAAACAATTTTCAGAACCTCGACGTCCAACACGTTAGTCGGTGTGTAGGCCGAGTACGGTAGCGAGCGGATGGGTGAAGGCGCTTGCGGCTTGCTCGCGGCTTTGGCTATACTCCGCAGAGCAACACCTGACCCAACTCAAAAACGTAGCTGATCCCGTGGAGGTAGCTTAGGGTGCTGTGGCCGCGAAGAGGCGCGATGGCGCTGGCGACGATGATATTGGTCGCCGTGCCCGCCTTTGCTCAGGACAAACCGGTTCCAGAAAGAGCCGCGCAGGAAAAGGCGGGGGATAAGCAACAAGAAAAAAAAAGAGAATGGAAGGATCGGGCCGAGTACGACCTTTACGAATCGATTGTTAAAACGCAGGATCCCAATCAGTGGCTGGCGGTGCTCAACAACTGGAAGGAGCGGTATCCGGAAAGCGATTATGCCGACGTCCGGCGGCAGCTCTATCTTGAAGCCTATCGCGCGCTGAACAAGCCGGGCGAGGCGTTTGCCGCCGCGCAGGACGTTTTAAAAGACAATCCGAATAACCTGGTGGCACTTTCGGCGATTGTGGGCTATATCTATAACCTGGTTCCGATCTCATCGGCGCCGCTCAGCCCGCAGCAGTCGCAGGATCTGGCGGTCGCAGAACAGGCCGCGCATACGATCCTGGACAACACCGATGTGATCTACTCCAGGGACAACCGGCCGGCGAACATGACTGATCAGGAGGCCAGCGGCAAGAAGCCGGCGCTGCGGGTCTTCGCGCAAAAAACGCTGGGATATATCGCGCTGGTTCGAAAAGATTATCCGAAGGCGCAAACGGAGTTGACCAAAGCGCTTGCAATGGATCCGAATCAGGGCCAGGTTTCGTTCTGGCTGGGGGAAGCGGTGCTCGCGCAAAACAAGGAACATCCGGAAACGCAGCCGGAGGCCCTGTACGACTTTGCACGCGCGGCCTCCTATAGCGGCGCAGGTAGCTTGCCGGCGAACGATCGCAAGCAGGTGCAGGATTATTTGATCAAGGTTTATACGCAATATCACGGATCGGCGCAGGGGCTGGATAGACTGATGACGCAAGCGAGCGCGCAGGCGCTGCCGCCGGCCGGATTCACCATCAAAAGCAAGGCTGACGTGGAGCGGGAAAAAATCGAAGCGGAGGAAGCGGCGGCGCGGGCCAATCCGATGCTCGCGCTGTGGAAGCGCATTCATCAGGAGTTGGCGAGCGAGAACGGCGCGGCCTATTTTGAGAACAGCATGAAAGGAGCTCTGCTGCCGGGCGGGGCTGAAGGCGTAACAAAATTCCGCGGCCGGTTGATTTCGGCGACGCCGGCCGAGCGGCCGCGCACGCTGGTGCTGGCGATCGAGAATCCGGACAAGCCGGACGCGACGCTGAAGCTCGATTCGCCGCTATCCGGAAAGATGGAGCCGGGTGGAGAAATCTCGTTCGACGGCGTGGCGGATTCTTATACAAAAGATCCGTTTATGGTGACGTTCAGCGTCGAGAAGGGGCAGATTGAAGGTTGGACCGGCAAGAGCACTCCGGCGAAGCGTACCACAGTTAGCCGGAAGAGCGGCGCCGGGGAATAAGTTCGGTAAAAGGCTGGAGCGCTTCACTCAAGCGCTCGCGTCATGATACATTATCGAGTTTAGCGAGGTGCGTGCGGAAATGAAAAAAACAATAAGAATCGCTGTCGCGTTGACATTTGTAGCCGCGTTGGGAATGGCGCAGGACGCGCCAAAAGGTCCGGTAGCCAAGGACGCCGAAGAGGCGAATCTGGTGAATACTGCGGCAAAGGAAGCGGATCCAGCGAAGCGGTTGCAGGAACTGGAGCAGTGGAGCCAGAAATATCCGGACACGCAGCTCACCGAGCAGCGGGAACTGCTGTACTGGGTAACCTACCAGCAGCTTAAGCCGCCCAAGGCCCGCGAGGCGGTGGACTGGGCCAAGTCGGTGCTGGCCAAAAAGCCGGACGATTACATGGCATTGATGACGATCCTGCAGTTCGGGCCGACGCTCAATAACAACAATCCGCCGCAGGAGGATTTCGACGCGACCATGGCGGCGGCGAACAAGATGCTCGATGAGCCGGATAAAGTTTTCGCCGAATCGAACCGCCCGCAAACGGTTCCGGCGGCCGACTGGCCGAAGGTGAAACCGTACTGGATGCAGCAGGCGCCGCGCATCGAGGCGCAGATGTGGGTGAATAAGTACGGCAAGACCGATCCGGCGCGCGCCGAACAGGAAATCGGGAAAATTTTGCAAAAAGATCCGAACGACGCGGCGATCGATCAGATGATGGGTTCGGTGATCCTGGCGCAGCAAAAGGAGCATCCGGAAAAAGGCGGGCTGGCGCTGTTCTATTACGCTCGCGCGGCATGCTACGACGGCGAGGGCGCGCTTCCGGCCGCGAATCGCAATCAGTTGAAGAGCGGATTCCTGACACGCGCCTACACTACTTATCACGGCTCAAGCGATGGTCTTGATCAGTTGTGCCAAACTGCGAAAGCCAATCCCGCGCCGCCGCCGGATTTTAAATTGATGAGCGTCGCCGATATCGCCGAGGCCAAGAACAAGGCCGAGCAGGAAGCGCTGAAGAATAACCCGGCGATGGTTTACTGGAACACGATCAAAACCGGGCTTACCGGGGACAATGCGGATTCCTTCTTCGCGAACACCGTGAAGGACGCTGCTCTTCCCGGCAAAAATCCCAATGACCAGAGCGATATGAAGTGGACCGGCAAGATCGTTTCCATGAAGCCGGCGATCAGTCCCAAGGAATTGGTGATGGCGGTGCAGAATCCGGCCGGCGACGTAACGCTCAAGCTGGAAGAGCCGCTGCGCGGAAAAATGGAACCGGGCAGCGAGCTGCGATTTTCAGGCACCGCGACCGGTTATCAAAAAGATCCTTACATGCTGATTCTTTCAACCGACAAGGATCAGATCGAGGGCTGGAAGCCGGAAGTGATCCACACCAAAAAGAGCGGCGCGGCCTCCAAGAAGAAGGCGCAGTAGCGATCCCGGTTAGCTAACAATTTCAAATGAACCCCGCCCGCGATGGCGGGGTATCTTTTTGAGGATGTGCGCACCTGGGAAATTTGCCGGGTCCCGCGCCGGAAGCAGACCAGTAGCGCCCGCGGCCTGAAACACCATCGCCCTGGAAACTAAGCAGTAGAACCGGAACCGAAACGCAACGCATACTTGCGCCAGGAGGTTCCAGTTGAGGCTTACCAGTGCAGGCTTAGCTGTTCTATTCTTAGTAACTAACGCGGGGGCAACGCCGATCACGCTCACCTTTTCGGGAACGGCGACCGGTTCGGTCGATAATTCGTCCTTCATGAACCAGCCGTTTTCGATCATTTTCACGTCGGATACCAACGACATTTGTCAGATCGGGCAATCGCCATGCCCGTTATCGGGAGATGTCGGTGATTACACCACTCCCGAACCGACGATGAACTCGTTTACCATCGGCACTATCGTGACTTCGCCCGAAAATGCGGAGTTGACGGGGCTCACGACTTCGATGGGCATTCTTGGACCGGCGGTATTCTTGAACCCGACAAAGAATAACGTCGGCATTTGGTTTTACAACACCGCGGACTGGCTGACGACGGCGTCCAGCGCCTACACCAGCAGCTTCGGCCTGGTGAATAATTTATCGGTTTCCAATGTCCAGGCGTTTGCCAACGGCCAGCTCGGTTCCACGCCAATGGAATCAACCGTCGGCGCCGTGAATTTCACCAGCCTCTCCAATGTGAGCTTTACGGAATCGCTGGGCGCCCCCAGCGGGCCATCGGGCGCCTCAGGGCCGACCGGATCGGGTTCACCAGGCGGCTCGATCGCGGGCGCAGTCCCGGAGCCCAACACGCTTATGATGTTCGCAATCGGCGCGGCCGGCGTACTGATTGGAAAGCTCCGGCGGCGCGCGTAAGAAAAGAAGATAAATTC
>Ga0209062_1003122_pt1 | contig 19945 bp, 22 predicted proteins | sample Coa_R2_2_FD_187158 | JGI IMG/M metagenome (GOLD analysis project Ga0209062, IMG submission 187158) | Surface soil microbial communities from Centralia Pennsylvania, which are recovering from an underground coalmine fire - Coalmine... | ecosystem: Environmental > Terrestrial > Soil > Unclassified...
CCGGACGGAATATGCCTGCTGCAACAGGCATCGTCCGTGCGCGCATTTCCGTTCAGATGGAACCGCGCCGTTGGTCGATGGGACAAGCGATGATCGTGCGGGCGCGGTTCCATCTGAACGGAAATCGCTCTAGCGTCTGGCCGGACCGCGGGCGTCCCGCCCGCTCATGATTGAGCGCATTCACATGCGCGAGGCGGGCGGGACGCCCGCGGTCCGGCAAGAAATTCTACGCCCCATACTCCGCCGGCTTGCGGTGGGGGCGAAGGCCGCGCAGGGCGAAGTGGTCGAGCGAGACCGGACCGGGGCCGGCGATGCCGAGCCAGGCGAACATCACGAAGTAGGAGACCTCGTCGAAACCGAGCAGCGTCTCGAGCGAATCGACGTCGGCCCATTTCGCCGAGGCGATCGCCACGATCATGATGATCATCATCGGCACCGCGATGAAGCGGGTCAGCAGGCCGACCAGCAGCATCAAGCCGCCGACGAATTCCATGCCCGAGGTGAAGGGTGCGAGGATGTCCGGATGGGGAATGCCCCACTCGCGGGAATTCTCGACCATGCGCGGCAGGATGTGCAGCTTGGTCCAGCCGGACCACAGGAACACCCAGCCGACCACGATGCGGACGGCGAGCGGTCCCGCCCAGCCGAAGTAACCGGCGACCACGCGGGACCAGTCGTAGAAGACGGTCGCGAGCGCATTCATGCAACGAACTCCGGAAGAAGCGGCCGGCGGGTGCGCCCAATGGGGCGACCCGCCGGCAGTCGCCTTACATCACCTTGCCGCCCTTGGCGGTGCAGTCGGCTCCGCTGGTCATCTCGGTGAAGCCCTGGCCCTTGCAGGCATTCTGGCCCTTGCAGGCGTTGGTCGCGCTCTTGCACGCGCTCTGGCCCTTGCAGGCGTTGGTGCCGTGACACTTCACGCCTTCGGCATGCGCCGCGGTGACGAACGTGCCGGCGGCGAACAGCGCGGCAGCGGTGGTGATCAATGTACGCTTGGTCATGAGCAGCCTCCTAATGGAGCGAGCATCGGGCTCGCTTCGGGGTATTCGCCGCGATTGCGGGAGACGTTACGCGTCGATCGCCTGTAATGTTCGGGCCCTCGGACACGAATACGTGAAGGACCTGCTGCGTTGGCCGGAACGGACGATCTCTCCGCGTTGATGCGGCTCGCACGGCAGGGCGACGACGAGGCCTACCGGCGGCTGCTCGGCCAGGCCGCGATCTGGCTGCGTGCGGTCGTGCGGCGCGGCCTGGCGTCGGCCGGGCGCGGTCCGGCAGAGAGTGAGGATATCGTGCAGGAGGTTTTGCTGGCGGTGCATCTGAAGCGTGAGACCTGGGACCCGTCGCGGCCGATCGGGCCGTGGCTGCGCGCCATCGCGCGCTACAAGCTGGCCGATCACCTGCGGCGTCGCGGCTTCCACGACCACCTCGACATCGAGGAATGGTCGAACGCGCCCGAGCTCGCCGTCGAGGTCGAGACACCGGCGGCGATCGATTCGCGCCGCATGCTGGCCAGCCTGCCCGAGCGGCAGCGCACGATCGTTCAGGAGATCTCGCTCGAGGGACACAGCGCCGCCGACGTCGCCACCCGGCTCGGCATGACCGAGGGCGCGGTGCGGGTGGCGCTCCATCGTGCGCTCAAGGCTCTCGCCGCCCTCTATCGCCGGGAGCAGCCATGAGGACCGAGCAGCTCGTCGACGCTCTCGTTGCCGACGGCGCCGCGGCAAGGCCGATCGGCAGCTCGCTCGTGCGGGCTCTCGCCGCCGGCATCGCTCTCTCGCTCGTCGTGTTCTTCCTGACGCTGGGCATCCGCCCGGACATTCGGCCCGCACTGGAGACCTGGCGGTTCGACCTCAAGATCGTGACGGCTCTGCTGGGGCTGGTCCTGGCCTTCGGCATCTGCCGTGACTGCGCCCGACCGGACATGCCGCCCCATCCGCTGCGGCGGCTGCTGCCGCTGCTGGTCCTCATCGTCGCGGCCGTGGCGGTCGAGCTGGCGCTGGTGCCGGAAGCCGCATGGCGTCAGCGGCTGATCGGCAGCAATTCGCTGATCTGCCTGCCGATGGTCCCGATCCTGTCGGTGGCGCCGCTGGCCGCGGTGCTATGGACGCTGCGCCGGGGTGCGCCGGCCTCGCCGGTTCTTGCCGGAGCGGCGGCCGGGCTGGTGGCTGCGCTCTGCGGCGCCACGCTCTACGCCTTCCATTGCTTCGACGATTCCCCGCTGTTCGTCGCGACCTGGTATTCACTGGCGACGCTGGGGGTGACGGCGGTCGGCGCCTGGGCCGGTCACAAGCTGCTGCGATGGTAGGTCTCCACCGCCTCGTGTCATCGAACATCATCCAGCCGGTATAGTGCGCTGATGGTCTTCCATCGGCTTCACGGTTACCGCCGCCTCTTTCAGGTCAGTGCGGTGCGCTGGCGCAGACGCGTCCTCTTCCTGGCGGGCGGCCTGCTCGTCGGCGCTCTGGCGGCAGCGCTCGCCCTTCTGGCTGATCAGGCGCAGCACCTGTTCGCCATGATCCTTTTGCGGTCGCGTTACATCGCGCTCATCTTGACCCCCTGCGGCTTCGCGCTGGCCGTCTTCCTCACCAATCGATTCTTTCCCAACGCCAACGGCAGCGGCATCCCGCAGGCCATCGCGGCACGCAAGCTGACCGATCAGACGGCGCGGTCGCGTCTCGTGTCGTTGCGGATCGCGGTCGGCAAGATCCTGCTGACCCTCCTCGGTCTTGCTTTCGGCGCCTCTTCCGGTCGCGAAGGTCCCACCGTCCAGGTCGGGGCGTCGGTGATGTTCGCGCTGGGAAAATTCTCGCCGCGGCGGCAGCCGGGCCTCATCCTTGCCGGTGCCGCGGCGGGCGTCGCGGCGGCCTTCAACACGCCGTTGGCGGGAATCGTATTCGGCATCGAGGAGATGAGCCGCGCCTTCGAGGTCCGGACCAGCAGCCTGGTGATCGGAACCGTGATTGCGGCCGGCCTCACGTCGATCGCGCTGATGGGCAACTACACCTACTTCGGAAGCACGCCGGTCTCCTTGAAGACCGCGGTCGACTGGCTGGCCGTACCGGCTTGCGGTGTCCTGGGCGGGCTGGCAGGCGGCACTTTCAGCCGCGTGGTCGTCACGATGGCGCGGGGGCTGCCGGGCCGGATCGGCGGGCTCATCAAGCGCCAGAAGGTAGCCTTTGCGGCCGTATGCGGCTTCGCGGTGGCCCTTTGCGGCCTGGCATCCGGCGATCTCATCTACGGCACCGGCTACGCGCAGGTTAAGCCGGCTCTCGAAGGCGGTCTTCCCCTGGCGCAGAGCTTCGGGGTCCTGAAGTTCGTCGCAACGACGCTTACGACCATCAGCGGCATTCCGGGCGGCATCTTTTCGCCGTCGCTGGCGGTGGGCGCCGGCCTGGGTGCGAACCTCACCGGCCTCTTTCCCGGTACGGCAGTCGAGGCGCTCCTTCTGCTGGGAATGGTTTCGTATTTCGCCGGAGTCGTTCAGGCTCCCATCACGGCGTTCGTCATCGTGACGGAGATGACCGAAAACCACGCCATGGTCGTGCCCTTGATGGCGGCGGCGCTCATCGCCTGGGCGGTCTCGCGGACCATGAACAAGGACGGCATTTATCACGCCCTCGCCGAAAATTATGCCCGGCCATGACGGAAAGGGCTCCGCGAGCATGGGGTAAAAATCGTCGCCGACCGGATTCCCGCCGGAATCGCGATGCAGTAGAATCGGCCCATGAAAAGAGCCCCTCGCTTCCCCTCGCGATGGGCCGGCTGGACGCGATCGCTGACCATAACGGCGACACTGACGGCTGCGCTCGGCGCGTGTACCTCCATGGACAACGTCCTCTATGGCGCCCGGGAGGGCACCATGGAGTATCCCGGCTCCGCCGCCGGTCCCGATGCCGTGCCGACCTATGTCGTCAAGAACAGGGACACGCTCGACGGTATTGCCCGCCGCTACGGCGTCAGCCCGCAGAGCATTGCCGAACGCAATAACCTGCAGGCGCCTTATTCGCTGCGCCCCGGCCAGTCGCTGGCGGTGCCGGGCGCCAAATACGTGGCGCCGAGCGAGCCGGTCGAGACGGCGTCGGTCTCGCCGGGCATCCAGAGCGGTCCACCGAGCGGCCCGCCTGGCGCGGTGAAGAAGGAGACGCTGGCCCCGCCGCCGGGTGCGAAGGAGAGCGCCAGAGACAATATCCGCGAGAGCAATCGGGAGGAGAAGATGGCGTCCGCCTCCCCGGGACCCGCGGCCACGGGCGAGCCGACTCCGCTCCACCGCACCGCGACCGCGCCGCCGCCCGGCCCCACGCCGCGCTTCCAGTGGCCGCTGCGCGGCAAGATCCTCACGCCCTACGGCGACAATGGCGGCCAGAAGAGCGACGGCATCGACATCGCCGCCGACAACGGCGCGCCGGTGAAGGCGGCCGACGGCGGCACCGTGGTGTATGCCGGTGACGGCGTGCCTCATCTCGGCAACCTGCTGCTGATCGAGCATTCGGCCGGCTACATCACCGCCTACGGCAACAACGAGTCGCTGCTGGTGAAGAAGGGCGACAAGGTCTCCAAGGGCCAGACCATCGCCCGCGCCGGATCGTCCGGCGGCGCGCCGAGCCCGCGCGTGCACTTCGAGGTGCGCCGCGGCGGCGCCAAGACCATCGACCCGATGACGGTGCTGCCGCCGTCGTGATCTGCCAGGAGCGCGGCTGAGGAGCCGCGCTTCCCGCGAACTACCCGACGATCTTGCCGTCCATCTGGTACTGGCCCCGGCGGTCCTCGATCTCGAGGACCCAGACGTCTGGGTCGTACTTCACCTGGCGCTGGATATAGGCGTCGGCCTCGGCCTCGCTGACGGGCGTCGCTCCGGTGCCGCGGCTCCAGGCCGGCTCGCTGCCCGAGCTGCTGGTCTGGGCGAAGACCGTCACACCGTTCTCGAAGCGGTTCAGCTTCAGGAGCACCGTGCCGGCGTCGGGATCGCCGCGCCGCACGACGGTCGCCGGGATGAAGGCGCGATCGCAGATCCGCACCTGCGCCATCACCCACAAGCCGGTGTTGAGGCCCATTACCATGGACGGATTATGCCAGCGCGTCGTCGAGGCCGTCGAATACGGCGCGGGCGCCGCGCCAGCGGTAGCGGACGCAGGCGAAGGGCAGGGAGCCGAGCGCGCCCTCCTGCTCGGCCAGTTCGGCGGGCGCGATCAGGATCGGGCGGACGTCCGAGCCACCCCGCGCCGCCGCCAGCGACAGCGAGCCGACGGCGAGCGCCAGCTCCTCCGGCTGGCTGTCGGCGATCAGGGCGAACAAGGGCTGCGGCCGCTCGCCGCGCAGCGAGAAGAGATCGACCGCGCCACCGAACAGGCCGCGCTTGCTGAGCTCCTCGTGCAGAGAGAGGTCGACCAGCGAGCGGTCGCAGGCGGCGCCGGCCGAGGCATGCGCCGACGGCTCGACGCAGAGCGTCGGCTGGCTCGGCGGAGGCTCGCCTTCCTTGAAGCGCCGTACCGACTCCACGAAGCGGCCGAGCAGCCGGGTGAGGCGAGGGCTGGCGAGCGGGGCGATGATCAGCGCCTCGGTCTCCTCGCCGTCGGGCCATTGCACCGTGCGCCACACGCCGTCGCCCAGGAACTCGCGGAAGCCCGATTTGCTGAGGCGGCCGGAGTGGGCGAGGTAGTACGCGCCGTTCGCGTCGGTGGCGATGATGCCGGCGACCTTCCGGTCGGCGCCGGCGCGCGGCAGGTTGATCTCGCAGGTGATGCTCTCGCGCCGCGCCGGCGGATCGGGCGCATGGCCCAGCACCAGCGCATCGCGCTGATGGCGCGGCTCGACCGCCCACCAGAAGGCGTCGTCGCGGGCCCAGTGGATCGTGGTGCGCAACTCGCCGCCGCGCCAGGTGAGGCGCACGCCGCGCGCAGGAACGCCCTTGAGGGCGCCATGCAGGCGCTTGATGGCGCGATCGATGCGCTTGGGGTCCCCCGAGACCTGAAGCATTGCGCTGCCAAGATACCTAGATAGTTATCCTTGCCCCTGTGGACAGCTTCGGCCAAACACGCGGCCTCGCTTAGGAAAGAAATGGCTCCGCCTCTCCTGACCCTCGCCGCAATCCGCTTCCATCTCGGCGACCAGACCATCCTCGACGGTGTCGATCTGGCGATCGAGCCGGGCGAGCGGGTGTCGCTGGTCGGACGCAACGGGGCCGGCAAATCGACCCTGCTGCGCATCCTGGCCGGCGCGCCGATTGCCGACAGCGGCACGCGCTTCGTGCAGCCCGGCACGACGGTCGCGACGCTGCCGCAGGAGCCGGACTTCACCGGCCACGGCACGGTGGCGCACTATGTCGCCGCCGCCCTGCACGACAGCCATCACGGTCCCGCCGACTACCGTGTCCAGGCGATCCTCGACGAGGTCAGGCTCGACGGCCGTCGCCCGCCGTCGGAGCTGTCGGGCGGCGAGGCGCGCCGGGCGGCGCTTGCGCGGGTGCTGGTGGCCAAGCCGGACGTCATGCTGCTCGACGAGCCGACCAACCATCTCGACCTGCCGACCATCGAATGGCTGGAGGCCAGGCTTTCGACCTGGCGCGGCGCCTATGTGCTGGTGAGCCACGACCGGCGCTTCCTCACCAACCTCACGCGTGCGGTGCTGTGGCTCGACCGCGGCATCGTGCGCCGTCTCGACCGCGGCTACGACGCGTTCGAGCAATGGTCGACGGAGATCCTCGAGCGCGAGGCGACCGAGCGGCACAAGCTCGACCGCCTGATCGAGCGCGAGACGGAATGGGCGGGCAAGAGCATCCGGGCCCGCCGCACCCGCAACGAGGGCCGGCTGCGCGCGCTGGCCGAGCTGCGCAAGCAGCGCCGCCAGCAGATCGGCCCGACGGGCCGCGCAACGATCGAAGTGGGCGAGGCGCAGCAGTCGGGCGCCCTGATGATCACCGCACGCAACATCTCCAAGCGCTTCGACGACAAGGTGATCGTGAAGGATTTCTCGACGCGCATCTTCCGCAAGGACCGGGTCGGGCTGATCGGTCCCAACGGCGCCGGCAAGACGACCCTGTTGCGCATGCTGATCGGCGAGCTGGAGCCGGACACCGGCTCGGTGAAGCTCGGCGCCAACCTGATGCCGGTGGTGATCGACCAGCGCCGCACCGCGCTCGATCCCGACAAGACGCCGTGGGAGATCCTGGCCGAGCGCGGCGACCATGTGCTGGTGCGCGGCACACCGCGGCACGTCATGACCTATCTGCGCGAATACCTGTTCAAGGACGAGCAGGCGCGCCAGCCCGTGCGCACTTTATCCGGCGGCGAGCGGAATCGGTTGTTGCTCGCCAAGGCTTTGGCGGCGCCTTCGAACCTGCTGGTGCTCGACGAGCCGACCAACGACCTCGATGCCGACACGCTCGACCTCCTGCAGGAGGCGCTGGGCGACTACGACGGCACGGTCCTGCTGGTCAGCCATGACCGCGACTTCCTCGACCGCCTCGTGACCTCGACCATCGCCCTGGAGGGCGACGGCACGGCGGTCGAGTATGCCGGCGGCTACAGCGACTATCTCCTGCAGCGGCCGCCGCGCGAGACGGCGGCCGCCACGGCGACACCGCGCAAGGAGAAGCCGACCCCGCCGGTCCGCGAGCAGAAGCCGCGGCTGGGCTACAAGCGCGAGCGCGCGCTGGCCGAGCTGCCGAAGAAGATGGAGAAGCTGCAGGCAGAGATCGGCGGGCTGCAGGCCGCGCTCGCCGACGCCGATCTCTATCGCCGCGATCCCCAGACTTTCAACGCCAAGACGGCGCGCCTCGGCGCCGTCCAAGCCGAGCTCGAGGCGGCCGAGACGGAATGGCTGGAGCTCGAGATGTTGAGGGAGGAGCTGCAAGGCTAGCCGATGGCCTGTCTGGCTGGTCCTGACGTGACGATTGGGGCGGATGCTACAGCGATCCGGTTGACGCCAGAGCCGCCCTCCGGTACCCCACGCCGCCCCCCTGAACCAGGTCCAAAAGTGCCCGATTCCGCCATTCCTGCCGCGCCCGACGCTGCCCTGGCCGGCCATCCCGCCGGGCTGCGCCGCACATTCGCTATCATCTCGCATCCGGACGCGGGCAAGACGACGCTGACCGAGAAGCTGCTGCTGTTCGGCGGCGCGATCCATGTCGCGGGCGCCGTGAAGGCGCGCGGCGAGGCGCGGCGGGCGCGCTCGGACTGGATGAAGATCGAGCAGCAGCGCGGCATCTCGGTCACCACCTCGGTGATGCACTTCGAGTATGGCGGCGCGGTCTTCAACCTGCTCGACACGCCGGGCCACGAGGATTTCTCGGAGGACACCTATCGCACCCTGACCGCCGTCGACTCGGCGGTGATGGTGATCGACGCGGCCAAGGGCATCGAGGCGCGTACCCGCAAGCTGTTCGAGATCTGCCGTCTGCGCGACGTGCCGATCGTCACCTTCATCAACAAGATGGACCGCGAGGCCAAGGACCCGATCGAGCTGCTCGACGAGATCGCCTCGACCTTGGCGCTCGACGTCGCTCCGATGACCTGGCCGACCGGCTCGGGCTCGGCCTTCAAGGGCACCTACGACCTGGCCAACAGCCGCATGCTGGTGTTCGACAACACCGACCGCAGCCGCATCGGCGAGGTGATCGAGAACTACGAGATCAAGGACGAGCGGCTGGCCGAGGAAGTCGAGCTGGTGCGCATGGGCTATCCGGCGTTCGACATGGACTCCTATCGCGGCGGCCACCTGACGCCGGTGTTCTTCGGCAGCGCCTATAACAATTTCGGCGTGAAGGAATTGCTCGACGCGCTGGCCGCCTGGGCCCCGCCGCCGCGGCCGCAGCCGGCCGAGCCGCGCGCGATCGAGCCGACCGAGCCCAAGGTTGCGGGCTTCGTCTTCAAGGTCCAGGCCAACATGGACCCCAACCATCGCGACCGCATCGCCTTCCTGCGGCTGTGTAGCGGAAAGTTCCGCCGCGGCATGAAGCTGACGCAGATGGGCACCGGCAAGACGCTGTCCGTCAACTCGCCGATCCTGTTCTTCGCCCGCGAGCGCGAGATCGTCGACGAAGCATGGCCGGGCGACATCATCGGCGTGCCCAACCACGGCGTGCTGCGCGTCGGCGACACGCTGACCGAGGGCGAGACGATCAAGATCACCGGCATCCCCAACTTCGCGCCTGAAATCCTGCGCCGCGTGCGGCTCGAGGACCCGATGAAGTCCAAGCAGCTCAAGCGCGCGCTCGACGATCTGGCCGAGGAGGGCGTGACCCAGGTGTTTCGCCGTGTGATCGGCGGCGACAGTATCGTCGGCGTCGTGGGCGAGCTGCAGCTCGACGTGCTGAAGACCCGCGTCGAGGCCGAGTACAACGTCGCCATCGACCTGGAACCGGCGCCGTTCGAAACAGCGCGCTGGATCGCTGCCGAGACCAAGGCCGACCTCGAGGCCTTCATGTCGGCCAACCGCGGCGGCATGTCGGAGGATCGCGACGGCTCGCCGGTCTTCCTGGCGCGCAACGCCTGGGAACTGGGCTACATCGCCGAGAAGAGCCCGAAGATCAAATTCTCCGACATCAGAGAGCGGTCATAATATCTCGCACTCATTCAGGCTGTGCGTAGGTGTCGATCCTCTTGCATTGAAGTATCCACAGACAGCTGTGGAGATGTCGGATTTCAAAACGCCGACTTGGGCATTGGACTGAGAATCGCCCATTGATTCTCGGCGCACTTTTCCGCGTCCATTGCCCATAATAGGTGGTCGATCTGGAGCACGGTTAAAATCGGCGGATGAAAACCTCTACATCCGCCGAACAGGCACTGCAGAACTTCCTTCAATTCGGAACATTGCTGGGAGGAGCGTCACTCTTCCCCGACCAATGGAGTAGTTGGCGACAGCCTCAGGCAAGGAACGACAACGTCCCGCTGCCGGCGTCATACCCATTTTTTGAGCCACCAGCACCGTCACCGACGCCCGGCTTGCCGCAGAAGGTGGACTACGAGAAGGCCTATGTGGATTGCTTCGTTCATTGCGGCTTGAAGTATGAGCAGGGATTATTTGGCCGAGGATCAGATGTTCCTCAGCTCCACAAAAAATGCTTGCGCGAGTGTATGGAGGAGAAGGGTTACATGCTTCGTGAGGGATAGCGATTGATGGTTCGAACGCGACGATTTGGGCGCCAAAGGAGGTAGCAGAGCCCGCAAGTTCAAACGGTCAGATTCGTCTGCACAACCGTCGATCTGTTGATGATCGCTCGCTTTCCGGCGCAGTGTGTGCCGCAAGAAATCGATGGAAGCAGAGATGCTGCGCAAGGTTGCCGAACAGATCATCGAGGCGATAAAGGGGCTGGATCAGGTGTTCGGCCAGGTCGACATCGCGTTACGCGAGATCGAAGAAGAAGATGAGCGGCGCAGGATGCTCCGGGTCCTTATGGGCGTCTACGCGGATGCCTATACCTACATCGTGCTGCCGATCGTCAGCGACTTCCCGGACCTCAATCCGGATCCTGAGCCGCCGATCAGGCCGCGTGTCAATTTCAAGCCTGGACTGCCGGTGCGGCGTATTGGTCCAGGTGCGCGTTTGAGTGAGGCCACGGTTCATGACGAGTGCATGTATCTTTCGGGAGTGGTTCCAGAAGACACTTCTCAGGACATTACAGGGCAGACGCAGCAGGTGCTGGCGAAGATCAAGGCCTTACTGGAGAAGAATGGGAGTTCCCGGACGAACATCCTGAGCGCGCTGATCTTCCTGACGGACATGGATGACTATGCTGCCGTGGACGCCGTGTGGGCCGGCTGGACCATCGCGCAAGCCTCGCCCGCGCGCACGGTGGTGCAGGCGAAGCTCAGCGATCCGAAGGCCAAGATCGAGATCATGGTGGTCGCGGCGCTTTAAGCCTTCTTCCGTTCGGTCACCGGCTCGGTCACGTGCTGGGCACGCAACGTGGCGAGCTCGTCGGCCTTCAACCCGAGCAGCTCGCCCAGCACCGCTTCGGTGTCCTGCCCCAGCGTCGGCGCCGGCCGGCGGACCTCGCTCTTGCCGCCGGTGTGGAGGCGGATCGGCGAGATCGGCACGCGGGTCTTGCCGCGGCGCGGATGGTCGACATCGACCCAGAAACCGCGTGCCTCGAGGTGCGGGTCGTACGCCACCTCGCGGGCGGTCTTGACCGGCGCGCAGGGCACATGCGCCTCGTTGAGCTCGCGCAGCACCTGGTCCTTGGTGCGGGCAAGCGTCCAGGCGCCGACGATGTCGTCGACCTCGGCCATGCGCTTGGCCCGGCCGATCGTGCTCGACAGCCCCGGATCGTCGAGCAGCTCGGGCCGGCCCAGCATCTTGCACATCGAGTGCCAGTGCCGTTCGGCCGCGGTGAAGATCGCGACATAGCCGTCGGCGCAGCGATAGGTGTTGTACGGCGCCATGGCGAGCGCGGGATGGCGATTGCCGGTGCGGTCGGGCACGCCGACGTCGCCGTCCATCACCGCGCCCATCGCCGAGGCGAGCGCGATCACCGCCGCCTCGTGCATGGCGATCTCGACGCGCTGGCCCTTGCCCGTCCGTTCGCGCTGCACCAGCGCGCCCAGGATGCCGGCGCAGAGATGGATGCCCGCGAGGAAGTCGCAGACCGCCGCGCCCGCCTTGGTCGGCGGCCCGTCCGCATCCCCGGTCGCGTTGGTGATGCCGCTCATCGCCTGGATGGTGACGTCCATCGCCGCGAGATCGCGGTAGGGACCGTCGAGGCCGAAGCCCGAGCTGCCGCCGTACACCAGGCGCGGATTGAGCTTGCTCAGCACGTCGTAGCCGATGCCAAGGCGATCCATCACGCCGGCGGCGAAATTCTCGATCACCACGTCAGCTTTCTCGACCAGCGCGAGGAAGATCTCCTTGCCGCGCGGCTGCTTGAGGTCGAGCACGACCGACTCCTTGTTGGAGTTCAGCATGACCAGCGGGTACGGCTCGGCCTCGCGCTTGCGGCGGCGCAGGACGTCGCCCTCCGGCGGCTCGATCTTGAGCACGCGCGCGCCCATGAAGCCGAGCTGCAGGCCGGCATAGGGGCCGTTGTAGATCTGCCCCAGGTCGAGGACGAGGAACCCGTCGAGCGGGCGCTTGATGGGCGCGGGGCTGGTCATTGCGGGCTCCTCTTCGTCCTCCCCCGCAGGGGGAGGATACAGGAGGGGGAGGGCATCAAAGCGGGCGTTTCCATTTTAAGATCATGCTCTCATGTTGATGGGAGATTGCCGATGGGGCTTTCCCCCTCCTGTATCCTCCCCCTGGGGGCGAGGAGATGACTAAGAGGCCGGGTGCACCTTGCGCCAATGCCGTGCGATGTCGATGCGCCGGGTGACCCAGACCTTCGGCTGGCTCGCCAGCCAGTCGAGCACGCGGGCGAGGCCCAGAGCGCGGCCGGGATGGGCGATGATTCGGTTGTGCAGGCCGAAGCTCAGCATGCGCGGCGGATCCTCCTCCAGCACGCAGGTCACGGCGTTCTTGATGTAGGTCTCATAGTCGTCGCCCGAGGTCATGCCCTGGCGGGCGAAGCGCACGTCGTTGTGCACGACCGAGTAGGGCACGATCAGCTGCCGGCGCTTGCCGACGTTGAGCCAGTAGGGCAGCTCGTCGTCATAGGTGTCGCTGTCGTACTCGTAGCCGTTGTCGAGCAGCAGGTTGCGCGTGAGCATCGACGGGGCGTAGCGGCTGTACCAGCCGGCCGGGCGCTCGCCGATCGTCCTGGTGATCGTCTCGGTCGCGAGCCGGATCTGCTCGCGCTCGTAGTCCGGCGACATGTTGGCATGCATCTCCCAGCGGTAGCCGTGGCCCGCCACGTCCCAGCCGGCCTCGCGCATGGCGGCGCAGGCCTCGGGATTGCGCTCCAACGCCTTGGCGATGGCGAACACCGTGCAGGGGAGCTTCCGTTTGGTGAACATGCGGTGCAGGCGCCAGAAGCCCGCCCGGCTGCCGTACTCGAACATGCTCTCGGCGCCGAGATCGCGTCCCTTGACCGCCGCGGTCGCGCCCTCGGTCAGGCCGGTCTCCGAGGCCGGCGCACCGTCCGGCACGGAGACTTCACCGCCCTCCTCGTAGTTGATGACGAAGTTGACCGCGACGTGGGCGCCTCCCGGCCACTTCGGGTCCGGCGGATTGCGCCCGTAGCCCACGAAATCGCGGACGCGGCCAGCCTCTTCATCGGTCATGGATCATCTCCTCCAGTGGCGACTTTATCGCGAACCGGCCGGTCATGGGGACGCGAAGCGCCAGCCGTGCCGTGATGCGAGCGGGAGCCCGGCGGCTCGGATGGGCATCCCGAGCCCGGCGCGTTACGCTGGCCAAATGCCGCAGCCCCGCCAGATGACCCTGATCGCCTTCATGCAGGCGCAGAATTGTTCGAACTATGTCGGCTCGTGGCGTCATCCGGCCTCGATGTCGGATTCCATGTCGCCCGAATACTACCAGCGCATCGCCCGCACGCTCGAGGATGCCAAGTTCGATCTGGCCTTCTTCGACGACCGCCTGGCGATGCCCGACATCTACGGCAACGACCATCGCGAGACGGTCGCCAACGGCATCCGCTGCGTGAAGCTCGATCCGACGGTCGTGCTGATGGCGATGGCGGCCGTCACGAGCCGGCTCGGCCTCGGCTCGACATACTCGACGACCTACTACGAGCCGTTCCACGTCGCCCGCCTGTTCGCGACCCTCGACCTGATGACCGGCGGCCGCGTTGCGTGGAACGTGGTGACTTCGCTCAACAATTCGGAGGCCGAGAACTTCGGCTACGAGGAGCATCTCGAGCACGACCTGCGCTATGACCGCGCCGACGAGTTCATGGAGGTCGTCACCGCCCTTTGGGATTCCTGGGAAGACGATGCGCTGATCATCGACAAGCAGAGCGGCCGGTTCGCCGATCCCGACAAGGTCCATCGCCTCGATCATCGCGGCAAATACTTCAAGTCCAAGGGCCCGCTCACCGTGCCGCGCTCGGCGCAGGGCCACCCGGTGCTGCTGCAGGCGGGCCAGAGCGGCCGCGGCATGGCGTTCGCGGCCAGCTGGGCGGAGCTGGTGTTCGCGTCCTATCCGAATCTCGAGATCGGGCGCAAGAACTACGCCTACCTGAAGGGCGAGGTCGAGAAGGCGGGCCGCGATCCGGCGCTGTTCAAGATCGCGCCGGCGGTGAAGGTGATCGTCGCCGAGACTGCGGCGCAGGCCGAGGAGCAGCGCGCGCTGACGGCCTCGATGGCCAAGCCCATCGATTCGATGGCGCTGCTCTGCGAGGTGCTGAACGTCGACTTCGCCAAGTGGGGCTACGACCAGCCGTTCACCGACCAGGAGCTCGCCTCCCTGTCGTGGCAGAGCCTGCGCGACAAGGTGATCGCCAAGACCGGCAAGAAAAACCCGTCGGTGCGCGACTTCGTCGAGGCCTCGGGCCGCGGCCAGCTCAACGACGGCCCGGTGTTCTGCGGCACGCCCAAGCAGGTCGCCGACGAGATGGAGGAATGGTTCAAGACGGCGTGCGACGGCTTCGTGCTGTCCGGCACGCGCATTCCGGGCACCTATGAGGATATCGCGCGGCTGGTCGTACCCGAGCTGCAGCGCCGCGGCCTGTTCCGGCGCGAGTATCCCGGCACCACCCTGCGCGATACGCTGGGGCTGCCCCGGCCGGCGACGCGCAGCTGGCGCCAGATCATCGAACGGAGGCGGGCATGACAGAAGAACTTCGCATCCTCACGCCGCAGGGCATGCTGGGCTACGGCGTGCCCGCCGAGCACTTCTGGCGCGGTATCGACAGCGGGGTCGACGCCATGGTGGTCGATTCGGGCTCGACCGATCCCGGCCCCTACATGCTGGGGCTGGGCCACACGCTGGTGCCGCGCGAGTCCTATGCGCGCGACGTATCGCTGATGCTGAAGGCGGCCTGGGAGCGCAAGATCCCGCTGATCATCAGCTCGGCCGGCGGCGCCGGCACCGACGCGCAGGTCGACTTCATGATCGACCTGATCCGCGAGCTGTCGGCGGCCAACGGCTACAGGTTCAAGCTGGCCGCGATCTATTCCAGCGTCGACCGGGCGATGATCCACGCGCGCCTGCGCGAGGGGCGCATCACCGAGTGCGGGCCCTCGGGCACTCTCGCCCCCTCGACGATCGACGAGGCGGTCGAGATCGTGGCGCAGATCGGCGCCGAGCCGTTCGTCAAGGTGCTGGCCGAGCATCCCGACGTCGACATCATCGTCAGCGGCCGCTCCTACGACCCGGCGCCGCACGCCGCGCTGTGCATGGTGCGAGGCGGCATCGAGCCCGGCACCTACTGGCACATGGGCAAGATCGTCGAATGCGGCGCTGCCTGCGCGGAGCCCAAGGGCCGTGTGATCAAGGCGACGATTCGCAAGGACAGCTTCGACCTCGAGCCGATGAACCCGGCTGAGCGCTGCACGCCGCTCTCGGTTGCGGCCCATACGCTCTACGAGAAGAGCCGGCCCGACATGCTGCCGGGGCCGGGCGGCGCGCTTCATCTCGCCGGTGCGCAGTACGAGGCGCTCGACGATCGCCGCACGCGGATCAGCGGCGGCGTGTTCGTGCCGACCAACAAGTACAGCGTGAAGCTCGAGGGCGCGGCGATCGTCGGCTACCGCACGATGTTCGTCGGCGGCATCCGCGATCCGATCCTGATCGGCCAGCTCGATTCCTACCTCGCCACGATCCGCAAGCGCGCCGAGGGCATCTTTCCGCAGCTCGCGTCGGGCGAGGCCAGCCTGACGTTCCACGTCTACGGCCGCGATGCCGTGATGGGCGCGATGGAGCCAATGCGCCATGTCGTGCCGCACGAGGTCGGGCTGATGGGCGAGGTCACCGCGCCGACCCAGGCCCTGGCCAACGACATCTGCAGCAGCACGCGCGTCGCCGTCCTGCACACGCCCTATCCGGGCCAGATGGCGACCGCCGGCAACTTCGCGATCCCGCTCAACCCGCCGGAGACGCCGACCGGGCCGGTCTGCCGCTTCACCGTCTATCACCTGATGGAGATCGATTCGCCGACCGATCTCTTCCCGGTGCGCTACCTGGAGATCTGACCGTGGCCGAGGTTCCCCTGCGCGAATTGGCCCAGGTCATCCGCAGCAAGAATGCCGGGCCGTTCGAGCTCACCTTCGACATCCTGTTCAACCGCAAGGCGGCGTACGAGGAGGTGAAGAAGAGCGGCGCGCTGACGCCCGAGAAGCTGGCCCGGCTCTACAACATCCCGCAGGACGACATCCTCATCGCCATGTTCTTCGACGCCGCCATGGCCTTCAAGATGACGGTCAAGCGCCACGGGCATCAGGGCTCGAGCGGCGAGCGCGACACCTTCGGCGCCGCCCAGCACGCCCCGCTGATGGACATCCTGATCGAGACGCAATCCAACCTCAGGACGTCGGACCAGGCGCGCTCATGACTCATCGGACCGCGCCACTCCAGTGGCGCTCATGAATCCGAGCGCCACTGGAGTGGCGCGGTCCGATGAACCCTTGCGCTCTCCGCGTGCCGCTGGACCCTTTGTGCTCTAGGGTGCGGACATGAGCGACATCAGGCGAATCGACCCGGGCCCGCGCATGAGCGAGGCGAGCATATACAGCGACCGCATCTACTGCTCCGGCATGATCCCCGAGGACACGTCGCAGGACATCACCGGCCAGGTGAAGCAGGCGCTGGGCGAGATCGATTCCCTGCTCGCCAAGGGCGGCAGCGACAAGACGAAGATCCTGACGGCGACCATCTGGCTGGCCGACATCGCCGACTTCGCCGCCATGAACGCGGTGTGGGACGCCTGGGTCGTGCCCGGCCAGACGCCGGCCCGGGCAACGGTTCAGGCGAAGCTGAACGACCCGAAGATGAAGATCGAGATCATGGTTGTGGCCGCCCGATAGCGGACCTACCCTCGACCGTCCGCAACGAGGAGGTCCCCATGACTACGGGCAAGGGGGTCGTCGTGCCGCCGGGTGGCGGCAAGCATCTCACGGAAAAATCGGGCCAGGTGGTGTCGATGAAGCTGTTCGGTCGCGAGACCGGCCAGAGCGTCACGCTGTTCGAGCAGAGCGTGCCGGCCGGCAGCAAGAACAGCTGGCTCCATCTGCACCATGACAGCGACGAGGTCGCTTGGGTGCTCGAAGGCGAGTTCACGTTCAAGATCGGCGACGAGGTGATCACCGGCGGGCCGGGTACCTGCGCCTTCATGCCCCGCAACGTGCCGCATGCCTGGAAGAACAGCGGCACCGTGCCGGGCCGCGTCGTGTTCCTCTACACCCCGGCCCGGGCCGGCCAGTTCGTCGAGGAGATGATCGAACGGCCGGGCGAGGGCGATCTCAAGCAGCGGCTGGAGGATTCCAGCTGGGAAGTGCTCGGCCCCAGCCCGCTGTGAGAAGATGCGGTCCGCGCGTTGCTGCCTCTCTCGCTGGCATTCCTGAGCCGTCCCGGAGAATCTCGCTGTCCGACGTCTGCGCGTTGTGCCTGGCCTCGCTACAGCAAGGCCGTTCGAGCCAAACTAAACGATCCACAGACGAAGGTGGAAAACATGGTAGTGGCGATTGCCACTTGGGCAATGGACCCCTCGAGGCGTCCATCCAGAATCGAGGAGATCCAATAAGTTGTAAGGACAGATAGTTACGCCTATTGCCCATAATAGATGATCCGCTGCGCGTCAGCTTAGTATGCGCCCATGAGTAGCGCAGCGTACCAAGGCTTTGACCCTCGGAAATTCAAGACACTTCTCGGCAGTGCTCGTTCGGTCTCGGATCAATGGGCTGACCTGCTTGAGCCGTGGCAACCAGACCTAGAAAAACTAAAAGACAAATCTGAGCTGCCGCCTCCTTCAACCACCGGAATTCCGAGCCTCGCCGGTATATTGCCGGTGTCCCCGCCTGGCCCGGATTTGGCCAATCGGCCGACGCAACCGACTACACGACAGGGCAACGACCAAAACGCAGGCATCCTCCCTGCGGGTCTATCGACGTTCCTGATCGATGGGACGGAGACGCTATCGGACGCGTTTCCTGATCCTGTTATCATCGGTCAGCAGTATGCGGCAGGTGGCCCTTCGGGCCGGCCGCCACGGCGGGGCGGCGGACCTCCTGAGGGGCCGGTTGGTCGCTTCATCTCTCAGGTCTATGAAGCGAAGCTGCGAACTCTTGCAGAACTTGACCCGAGCAACGAGCTTCTGACGACTATTCAGGCGCCCGATTGGCGACCGAGTCAGAGCAACATCAACAAAATCGATCTGGAGATCATTAAAGCTCGGCAACGCGCTCCAGGGGCAATCGACAGCCAAGTAAGCGGGATTGGAATTGGACCATTCGCGCGCGAATCGATCCAAGCTCGCTCTGGAAGACGGGATTGGACAGAAGAGGAGCGTGCTGAGATCAACAGGATAGGCTCCCGATATGGCTGTCATACGTGTGGGACGCTGGAACCAGGGAGCGCGAGCGGAACCTTCTTCCTGGATCATCAATCGCCTACGCGTCTCAATCCGTCGGGACAAAATCAGATCGTTCTTCCGCAGTGCATGAGCTGTAGCGTTCGACAGGGTGGACTCGTCTCGAGCACTGTAAAAAGGGGAAAGCCATGAGACTGACCACCTCCATTAGACCTGCCTATTCGCAAGTCGTCATTTGTGATCCGACTGCCAAAGTCGAAGTGCCGCTTTGGGAGCGAGGCGTCCCTTTCGTCGCTAGTGACACCTGCATTCTCTTCATGTGCTATCCAGAGATCGATGGACCGACTGGAATTACTTTTGGCGACGGTGACGACGTCCAGGTCCATGGCGACCCGATTTGCGAACGGATGTTGAAAACACCGGGTCGGCAAATTGCTGTCGAAACCGCGGAGGGCGATGGCATATTCAGCATGCCGACCACAGGAACCGAGACCAAGGTGCGGATCTGGTCCAATCGCAGTTGGTTGCCCGACAAGGTGATCATCGGGGTCGATTGATCAGTCGCCTGCTGCGGACCTATCCTTCGCGCTGCCGCAGCAATGGAGGTTTCGCATGACCAAAGGGTTCGTCGTGCCTGCCGGCGGCGGGAACCATTACGAGGACACGCCCGGCCGCATCTTCTCGCTCAAGCTGGCAGCGGGCCAGACCGGCGAGAGCATCATGCTGTTCGAGGAGACCGTGCCCGCCGGCACCGGGAGCACGCATCACCTGCACCATGACAGCGACGAGGTGGTCTGGGTGCTGGAGGGCGACTTCACCTTCAAGATCGGCGACGACTTGTTCTCCGGCGGGCCCGGCACTTGCGCCTTCCTGCCGCGCAACGTGCCGCATGCCTGGAAGAGCAACGGCCCTGGCCCGGGCCGTGCCGTGTTCCTCTACACGCCGGGTCGCACCGGGCGGTTCATCGAGGAGAGGTTCGAACGCGGCCAGCCGCTCAGCGACGCCGAGCGCGAGAGGGCGCTCAAGCGTTACGGCTGGGAAGTGATCGGTCCCAACCCGCTGTAGTTTTCATTGCACCGTGGGCCTCCAGGCCCGCCTCTTGTCATCCTGAGCGCAGAGAAGAATCTCATGGCGGTAGCAAGCGGCGATGAGGTCCTTCGCTTCGCTCAGGACGACAGAACAGATATGAGCGGGCCTGGAGGCCCGCGGTCCCTTGACTAGGGATGCGGCCCCCACGGGGCGGCGTGGAGGAGCTTGACCTCCTGCGTCATCACCAGCGGGCGGAACTTGCTCGTGAAGCCCGGGTTGAAGTCCTTGTTGGCGGCAACCGCGTCCCAGTGCGCGCGGCGGCTGGCGTCGTCATCGTATTTCCAGAGATGGACGATCTGGTTGATCGTGCCGGTGTCGCCCTGGAAGTAGCCGATCAGGTGCTTGGAATGCCCGCCCTTCTCGAGCGCGGGTGACGTTGCCCCCAACTTTTATCCAGTTGCAACTAGAGTCTGGCGATTGAACTCGTCGGTCTGCTCGGTGGCGAGGGGCCATGGCGCGGAGCCCGCGGTGAGCGCAGCGCCTTGGCCCCGTTGCTCG
>Ga0209062_1003124_pt1 | contig 19922 bp, 23 predicted proteins | sample Coa_R2_2_FD_187158 | JGI IMG/M metagenome (GOLD analysis project Ga0209062, IMG submission 187158) | Surface soil microbial communities from Centralia Pennsylvania, which are recovering from an underground coalmine fire - Coalmine... | ecosystem: Environmental > Terrestrial > Soil > Unclassified...
GTAGTGCAGGCCTGCGGTTTCTCGAGCGCATTGATCGAACAGCGGACATGAAGTGCTCCTCCTGAAGGACGCGGCTTCCCTCCGGTCAAGCGTGCCGCGCGACCAGGGCGAAAGATTAATCCTGCAACCTGCACAGCCGGTCGCGGTAACGGCCGCACGCCAAGAAGGTCGCGAGGCGAAGCTGTCAGCCTACTTAACGAAGCATGAAACCGCGTGACTCGCTAAGGCTGGATTTCGCGACGGCATTTTGATGCGACCGAGCTTGGTGATCTCCTGTTTGCACCCGAAATCTTATACTTTTATATGGCCTAATCCATGCCGGGATGCGCGGGGGAAATGCGGAGCGAATTTCGACGCCTTGAGCCGGATCGGCCGACTGCATGTTTCGCTGGGATAGAAAAGATGTCCACGATCGATACTGAGAGCCATGAGACGCTCATCGGCGAGCTTGAGTGCGCATTACGACGATTGCGACCACCCGCTACGACGCATCGCGACCACTCGCTACGATGGATCGCGACCAGTATGAAGGCGCCGTTGGGTACACTGGGTGATTCTCAGTATTCTCGCTCGGCGTCAAGCGCGGTGGAGGCCGTCCCTGTAGTCAACAGGAGGGACCCGCGCGCGCTGCGGAGTGCCCCCACGGCTGACGCAGCGGCGCGCGCGGGAGGTGCCTGTTGACCCACGGGGGCGGCCGGGATGACGGATCTGCGTGTCATTTCTTGGCTCCCTTCGACGATTTGCCATCCGCTGCAGTTGGCGTCGCAGACTGCGCCGGCGGCTCGATTGCTTCGGCGGCTTTAATCTTGCGCATCGACGGACCGTCGAGTTCGAGCCGGTAGGCGTTGTGCACAATGCGATCCAATATCGCATCGCCGAGAGTGGGCTCGCCAATAACCTCATGCCAAGTAGCCACGGGGAGTTGGCTGGTGATGAGGATGGAGCCGCGGCCATGGCGATCCTCGACGATCTCCATGAGATCGCGCCGCTGGCTGGCTGAGAGGCGGTCGGGTCCCCAATCGTCCAATACGAGCAGATCGATCTTGACCAGCATCCGGAATAGCCGCGCGAAGCAGCCGTCACCGTGGGCGAGATCGAGATCGGCGAACAGCCGTGGCACGCGGGCGTAGTGGACTGTGTAGCCATCGCGGCAGGCCTTCTGCGCGAGCGCGCAGGATAGCCACGATTTGCCCACGCCACAGGGGCCGCTGACCAGCAAGCCGCGGTGCTCGGCGATCCAGCGGCACGTTGCCAACTGCTGGAACAGCGCTTTGTCGAGCCGGCGCGGCGTCCGGTAATCGACGTCCTCGATTGCGGCTTGGCTGTGACGCAGTCGAGCGGCACGCAGTCGGGTCTGGAAACGCCGAGTGTTGCGATTGGCGGCTTCGCGGTCGAGCAGCAGCGCCAACCATTCGGCATGTGCCAGGCCTCGGGTCTCCTCTTGTGCTTCGAGCTCGACGAAAGCCTGCGCCATGCCGTCGAGCTTGAGCGCTCTGAGCTGGTCGAGGGTGGGGTGTGTGAGCATCAGTGGTCATCTCCTCAATGGAAGTAGGTTGGGCCGCGGATATTGTCGTGCGCTATCGCCGGCCCGTCCGCGGACGTTGCAGGCCGCTGGCGATCGAGGTTGTTCTTCAGGATCGAGTTGACTGAGCTATAGGAACGCGCACCGATCTCGAGCGCACGACTGCAAGCGGCTTCGAGCCGTTCGCGGCCATAGCTCTTGGTGAGCCGCAGGATGCCGACGCAGGCGCGGAAGCCTTGCTCGGGATGCGTGCGCTCCTGCAGGATGATCTCGACGAGCGCCGCGGTGTGGCGCCCGATCTCACCGGCCTGCCGTCGCAGCCGCTCCGGCGTCCAATCGGCATAGCGTCGATGGCTCGACGGCATGTGCTCGCGTACCGTCGTGTGCTTGCGATTGGAGGACGAGCGCACATGGGCCGCAACGCGCTGGCCACGGTGGAGGACTTCGATCGTGCGCGCGGTGATGCGCGCCCAAACCGTCTCGCGCAGCAACTGGTGCGGCACCGAGTAGTAGTGCTTCTCGATCTCGACATGGTAGTCGAGCCCGACCCTGCATTCCTTCCATTCAGCATAAACATAGGGCTCGGCCGGCAACGGCTTGAGGGCCGAGCGCTCCAGCTCCTCGAAGAGCGCGCGGCGGCTCGTACCAAGGTGCCGCGACATGCGGTCGTTGATCCGCGTGACCAGCTCGGCGATGTCTGCGTTCAATGCCGTGAGCGAGAAGAATTGCCGGTTGCGTAGCTTGGCGATGATGAAGCGAGTCGCGACTTGGACTCCAACCTCGGCCTTAGCTTTATCCCGCGCGCGATACGGCCGCGCCGGCAGAATTGTGGTGCTGTAGTGAGCCGCCATCTCGGCGTAGGTGCGATTGACCGCCGGCTCATAGAAGCACGCTTTGGTAATGCCCGAGCGCAGATTGTCGCACACCACCGTCGCCGGAACCCCGCCCATGAATGCAAAAGTGCGCGTGTGCGAGCCGATCCAGTCGGACAACCCCTGCGTCCAGGTCGCCTCGGCGTATGTGAGGCTCGATGCGCCGAGCACGGCGACGAACAGCTGCGCCGTCACCACTTCGCCGGTCAATCCGTCGATCACAGTGAGAGTCGTGCCGGCGTAATCGACAAACATGCGCTCGCCGGCAACGTGGCTCTGCCGCATGGTCGGCGAAAGCCGCGCCTCCCAGGCGCGATAGAGTTCACAGTAGCGGCTAATGCCGTAACCATCGGGGTGGACGGCGCGATGCTCCTCCCACAACAGCTGCAGCGTTACCCCGGGCCGGCGCAGCTCGCGGTGAATAGCCGCCCAGTCCGGCTGCGGCCGGCGAGCCTTGGCCGTGACTGCAGGCGGCGGGAAGAGCCGGCGCTCCACAGCTTCGTCACTCAGGCCGTCCGGCAGCGGCCAGGCGAGGCCGGCACGCCGCGCCCGCCGGATGCAATCCCCGGCGGCCGTCGCGCTCACCCCGAGGCTGGCGGCGATCTTGCGTTTGGACATACCGGCTGCGGACAGCCGCAGCACGTCACGGATCTTGCGCATGGGTAATCTCGGTCTAGGCATTGCCCCCGCTCCCTTTGGAAAAGGAGCGAAGCCATGCCGATTCGCGGATTACCCAACGGCGCCCGTCATACCCGTCCACAGGCTGGTCGCGATCGCCCGGAATGGGTGGTCGCGATCAATCGTAGCAGGTGGTCGCAATCCATCGTAGCGGGTGGTCGCAATCAATCGTAGCGCGCAGCTTGAGGCTGCCGTTCGCAGCGGCTCTGCAGAGAGACGTGTCAATAAACTGCGCCAGGTAACAGATCTCTTTCTTGCGGGGTCTGCTTCCTTTTCCGAAGAGCAAGTTAAAGTCTTCGATGACGTCTTGTGCCGCCTGATGACAAGAATCGAAACGGAAGCGCTGACCGAGCTCGGCCAATGCCTTGCGCCCGTCGATAATGCCCCAACAGCGACGATCAGACGGCTCGCGTGGAATGAGGCAATCGCGGTTTCTGGTCCGGTTCTGGCAGCGTCCAAGCGCCTGACGACAACCGATCTTACCGAGATCGCCCAACTGCGCGGGCAGGAGCATTTGATGGCAATCTCGCAGCGGGAGAGCTTGGAAACGGCCGTTACGGACGTGCTGCTTGAGCGCGGCGACCGAAGAGTGATTCACACGCTCGCCAACAATCCCGGCGCACGATTTTCAGAGGCCGGCTACGTCGTCTTGGTCGAAAAGGCTGATGGAGACGACGTCCTCTCCGAGGCCGTCGGCTCCCGGCGGGATGTACCCATCAACCTGCTACGGGATCTGCTCGCGCGTGCTACAGAGGCTGTGCGGACAAAGCTCTTGGCTTTAATTCCGCCAGAACAGCGCGAGCAGCTCACACGAATTCTTTCCAGAATCTCGACCGCAATAAGCGCGGCGACGAAGGACGAAAGGTATGAGGATGCGGAAATGGCCATCCAGAGCCTGCAGAGAGCAGGACGTCTCAACGATGAGGCGATCGGCCAGTTCGCCGCGGCCGGCCAATTGCCTGAAGTGATCGTCGGAATTGCCTTCCTGACCTCATTAAAGATCGACGTCATAGCAGAGATTCTCACGGGCGTTCGCAACGACGCTGTGCTCGTTCCGTGCAAGGCAGCCGCGCTTAGTTGGAGGACGACCGAGGTCATCTTGCGGACGCGTCGGCTTCCGAAGCAGGTCTCGACAGAGGTGCTCAACCTCGCAAAGAACGACTACCAGCGGCTGTCCGCTGAAACCGCACAGAAGACGCTACGCTTCCTACAGGTTCGCGCCTTGGTCAAATAAGTTGTGGCGACAGCTTATCTCGAAAGCCGAAAGGCCACATCTCATGTTGTTTAACTTTTGAGGATCCGGCATGCTGTTTCACCTGTCCATCAAGCAGCGCATCTACGGCGTCGTCGGGTTCTGCATCTGCGGGCTGGTCGGTTTTGCGGCCGCGCAAATAAGCTATCTCAACAGCTCGCTGCGGGCTGAGCGTCAACAGGAACTCAATCACTTGGCACAGGTTGCGCTCAGCATTGCTCGCAACGCGTATGATTTAGCCGAGCGTGAGCACATGCCGGACCAGCTCGCTCGCCAGAAGGCAGCCGAGCGGATTGGCAAGCTGCGGTACGGTAATGGCGACTATTTCTGGATTAGTGATCTGGCGTCTCGTATGGTCCTGCATCCGATCAGGCCCGAGCTGAACGGCCAGGATGTGGCTGACATCACGGACATGAGCGGCAAGCATCCATTCGCGGAGATCGCTGAAGTCGTCAAGCGTCGGGGAGCGGGTTTCGTCGAGTGCCAATGGCCGAACGCGGGTAATGAGGCGGCTCAACCCAGATTGTCCTATGTACTTGGTTTCGAGCCCTGGGGCTGGGTGATCGGCACCGGGGTCTATTTCGGCGACCTGGAGGCGCAAGTTTGGTCGAACCTCAAGATGGCGGTAGCCGGCGCGTTGGTGCTATTGAGCCTGCTGAGTGCCACAATGCTCATCATCGCGCGGACCATCTCGTCGGCGCTGGTTTCGATGACATCGTCACTTGCGAAGCTCGGTGATGGCGATTTCGACGTCAGCCTTCCGGGACTTGACCGCGCCGACGAGCTTGGTGCCATGGCGCGCTCCATCGAACAGTTCAAGGTGAAGGAGGCTGAGAAGGCGCGCAAAGAGATTGTGATCGAGCAGCAGCGCCGCGCGGTTGCCGAGCGGGTCAAAGCTGATGCATTGAAGAAGATGGCCGAGACCGTTGAGTACGAGACGCAAGTCGCGGTCGGCGCCGTCGCAGGCGGTGCCGAGCGGATGGCCAGGAGCGCACGACTGATGTCGGAGAGTGCGCAGACCGTGCAACGAAGCAGTGGCAGCGTTGCAGCGGCTGCCGAGAAGGCGCTGGCGAGCGCCCAGACCGCTGCCGAGGCGTCCACACAAATGGCGAGCGCGTTCGCCGACATTGCCTCCCAATTCAGTTCGTCGCGTGCGCTGACGTTGAAGGCGGTTACAGCCTCGAGCGACGCGCAATCGACCATTTCCAAGCTCTCGGAGACTGCAACCAAGGTGGGCACCGTCACTCATCTGATCAGTGAGATCGCCGACCAGACAAATTTGCTTGCGCTTAATGCCACGATCGAAGCGGCGCGCGCTGGCGAGGCTGGCCGCGGCTTTGCTGTGGTCGCGTCCGAAGTGAGATCGCTCGCTGAGCAAACGGCGAGAGCCACAAGCGAGATCGAGCAGCAGATTACCGAGATACAAGAATCGACCAAGGCGTCGGTTAAATCTATCAGTGCCATCGGCGAGGTGATCCGAAACGTTGAATCAGTCTCCGCCACGATCGCCAGCGCGATTGGTGAGCAGAACGCCGTCACATCCGAGATATCCCGCACCGTCGAGCAGACCTCGGAGGCTGCACGGGAGGTAGCCGAGCAGATTGTCTCGGTTTCCCGAAAGGCCGTTGAAACTGGCCAATGCGCCCTTGAGATTCGCGACAACTCGGCTGAGATCGCAGGCAAGATCGAAAGTCTGAGTACGATACTGGTCCGCGTCATTCGAACCTCGACCTCAGAGGTCGACCGACGCCGGTCAACTCGGATAGTGCTTCAGCGGTTCGGAACGCTAACCATCAACGGAAACGACAGCCGCGTCACTGTTCGGGATGTTTCGCCAGGCGGTGCGATGGTCGACGGACTCCGGACAGCGGCGCCAATCAACGGTCTCGCCAGCCTATCTATAGATGGCTTTCCCGAAGACTTCGCCGGCTATATCGCACGCGTCGACGGCGCTGCGGCTCTAGTCAGATTCGAGCTCACCGAAGCGCAGCTCGCATTGCTCGCTCAATTGAAACCTTCCAGAGAGGCCGCGTAATTGAGCGTGCCAATGGAAAGCGCGGAAGCTGTCGCATCATTCAGCCGGCCTTTGCGGAAGCCAACAGCCCGCAGGGTCCGCGAATTGCAACTACTTGACGGGGAGGAGACCTCGCCCCCGCCGGCTCATAGCATCCGCGATATCGCCAATAGCGTCGTCTACCAACCCAGCAACATTGGCGTCACTCAAAGCGGGCTACTCTGGGCGAGCCGTTTACGTTATTAGGCTGCAACGCTCCGCGTCGGCGAGCTTGGCTGGTTGAGCATCTCGAACTGCTGTTGGGCGAGCGCTCTGGCGGTCTTCAACGTGTGAACCGCATCGGCAATGTTCTTCTCTGTATGTTTGGACATTACCTGCATTCTGATCCGAGCCGACCCTTTAGGAACAGCTGGGAACTCCACGAGATTAGCCACCAGCCCGAGCTCCGGCAGCTGCCTGCTGACGAGTCGCGCGAGTCCCTCCGATCCCATCTTAACGCAGACGATGGCTGAGGGATCGCCGTAAAATTCAAGGCCTGCTTCTTGGAGCTCACGACGAAGTCTTGTGATGTTTGCCAGCAGTTCGTGGCGGAGTTTGCGCCCTTCGATTGAGTCAACGATCTCGAACGCCTCAAGAATTATAGCCGCCTGCACGGGCGATAGCGCATTGGAGAATGTAGCTGGCGCACTGTAAAAGCGCAGATATTCTTTGACGGCTCGACTCCTGCAGGCGACAAAACCGCCGTTTGAGGCAAAGGTCTTTGAAAAGCTGCCCATTACAACGTCGATCTTACCGAACATGTTCTGCATGCCAATGTGGCCCCGGCCGTCTTCGCCGAGGCACCCCAAATCATGAGCGACGTCGACAACGAGAGTGGCGTTAAACTCATGGCAAAGCGCCTGAAGGTTGGCCAAATCGGGAGTATCCGAGTCCATCGAGAACAAACCCTCAGTGATCACCAAGATTCCGTTTTCCTTGTCCTTTGCTCTGATCTTGGCCAGGATCTCGCGGCAATATTCGTTATCGAGGTGCCGGAATAGATGAATGTTGGTGGTGGCGGCACTTGCACCTTCCTGAAGACAGGAATGCGAGAGCATGTCCATAACAACATGATCGGCCGACCTGACCAGCCCCTTGACGACTCCAAAGCCCGCTGCCCATCCCGTTGGATACAACACGACATGATCCATCTGGAGGAAATCGGCTATCTTGCGCTCAAGCGCAACAGAGTGAGAGGTGTTTCCTACCAGAGCCGGCGAACCGGCGCTGTGCACGCCGCAGCGTCCGATTGTCTCGATGGCGGCGGCCTTTATTGCTGGATGCGATGACAGGCTGAGATAGTCTTGGGAAGCGAAATTGACACCGCGGAATCCGTTGCCGCTGTCGTCCTGCGCCGAGCAAACCGTCTTTGGCCCGTCTTCGGTTGCGCGAGAGAACGGCCAAAGGCCGTTTTGCCGACGCAGATCTTGCCATCGGAAAAAGCCCTCCGTGCGTCCCAGCAGGTCAGCCCCACTTGGCACGCGGAAATCTCTCATGCTGCCGGTCAATGCGGCAGGTGGAACGCTCGCGTAGAAATCGTTTGACATCGTAATCCCCTGTTTGGCGAGATTATTTTATTTGCGACTATGCTTGCTCGCACGATGTCGGATTTTCATTAATAGCCGGTAGGTTTGTCCTCGATTTCGATCCTTCTCACGTCCTGTTCGGAGACGAATTGATTCCCTGGTTCGCGGTCATTTAAAGCCGGACCGGTGAAGCTGCGCAGATAGTTGACAGAATAGTAACCATGTAACCGTACGCTAAAGGCGTTGAGTTCTCGTTCGGTAATTGAGGCGGATTATTGGCTCCTTGGAGAAAGCGGCTACTTTTTTTGGCTGCTTTATGATTCGCAGATTTGTGCGTTGAAGCGGCAACATTAGTTATAGATTTCCCTAAGTGTTGGTTTGGATGCGAGGGAGGGCACAGCTCCCGTGGGCGCGTGGCTGGCTCATATGGGGGACGTAATGATTAGAGCAGGACGCGCGGTATCTCTTGCTTTCGCGGCAATCGCTACACTGGGAGCCAGCGCTGCTTCGGCCGCAGATCTGGCGGCACGCCCCTTCACCAAGGCTCCAGCCCCCGTGTACCAGGCTCCCATATCCTGGACAGGATGCTATGGCGGGGGCAATGTTGGAGCCGGGTGGGATCGCTTTAACGCCGGTGAGGTGGGCTTTGCCGGAGTTCCGACGCCCTTCGTTGACTATGGAAGCAACACGGGCAGCAGTCTGATTGGCGGCGGCCAAATCGGCTGCGACTATCAATTTGCCTCGAATTGGCTTGTCGGAATTCAGGGCAAGGCCGAGTTCGGAGACATCGATTCATCCAACGCGGTGGCGGCCTTTCCCGGCATCACCGCCCAGTTCAGGCTGAAGAACACGGAAACCCTCACGGCACGCCTCGGCTATACGGTTACGCCAGCGGTTCTTGTCTATGTGAAGGGAGGTGCGGCATGGGCGAACGCGGACGCTGCAGCGACGATAGCCGGGGGATTGGCGGGCGAATCCGCAAGCTTCAATATCACGGGCTATACGGTGGGTGGCGGCCTCGAATGGATGTTCGCCCCGGGATGGTCGGTGTTTGGCGAATATAGCTATATAGATTTTGGAACCAAGAACGTGAATTTCTCCTCGACCGGTTTGGTGCCGGGGTTTGGCCCTGCTGGTGCGCTGGCCGACACCAATGCCATCAAACTCACGGCCCAGGAGGCGATTGTAGGCGTGAACTACAAGTTCAACTGGGGCAACCAGGTGGTCGCGAAATACTAAGTGCGCGATAGTCATCAATCTCCATATGGGAGTCAGGCCACAGCGCTTTTGTGCGCTTCGGGAGGCAAAAGAGTCCGCATCTTGCCGAGCAATCGCTGCATATCGACGGGCTTCGTATCAAAATCCGAGCATCCAACCTCAATGCTCTTAGCGCGATCGCTAGCGAGAGCATGGGCCGTCAACGCGACAATTGGGATCGCGGATGTCGCTGGATTAGCCTTAATCAACTGCGTTGCTTCCCAACCGTCCATTTCACCCAGGGCGACGTCCATCAGAATCAGATCCGGCTTCTCGCTCGCAGCCATCGCGACGCCCGCGGCGCCATCATGAGCGCAGCAGACCGAGAATCCGTGGCGCTGAAGTCTCCTCGTGAGCATGTCTCGATTCATTTCATTGTCTTCGACAAGCAGAATCTTATGCATTGGATGCTTCCATGGTAGGTTGCAAAGCAAGGTCGGAAGCGACCGGAACAAGGGTCGCAGCGACGAACGGATCCTTCTTTCTTGGACCAGAGACCAGCGGAATTCGGATCGTGAAGCGGCTGCCCTTTCCAAGCTCGCTCTCGACCGAGACCTCACCACCCATCAGCCTGCATAATTTCTGGCTCAGTGCCAATCCGAGCCCGGTGCCACCGTACTTGCTCGTGCTGGAGTCGTCTCCGACAGTGAATTTCTCGAAGAGCTTCGAAATTTGATCGGCTGAAATGCCGATTCCCGTGTCAATCACATCAATGATCAGTTCGTCGCCTACCTCGCTAAACCGACGTTCGGCGACGAAGTGTACTCTGCCACCTTGGGTGAATTTCGCTGCGTTGTCGAGCAATTGTCCAATCATGTTTTGGAACCTGCTCCTATCGCACAACGCGGTCCCCAGATTTGAAGGGATCGAACATACTAATTCGTTTCCGTTCCTTTCAATTGCTGGCCTCACGCTTTCGGCGATTTCATGGAGCAATCCGGCCAGCTCTGTTTCCCACAGGTCCAATTCCATTCTACCGGCCTCGATCTTCGAGAGCTCAAGAATTTCATTGACAAGCTTCAACAGATGCTGACCGGCGGTGTGGATCTTGTTTAGATCGGCGAGGCTTTCGCAGTCCCCCTCTAGCTCAGCATCCTCAAGCAGAATCTGGCTGTAACCGATCACTGCGTTGAGCGGAGTGCGCAGTTCGTGGGTCATTTTGGCAAGGAATTCGGCTTTTGCGGCGCCAGCGCGCTCGGCTTCCGCGGTGGCCGAGCGCAGTGCCGATGCGGTCGCCATGTGCTGTCGCACCTCGCCTTCAAGTTCGGCCTGCGAAGCTTGAATCTTTGCGTAATAGAGGGCCATCATAGCAACATACAGCGAAGCGGCGGTAGTTGAGACGAGTCCGAGCCCCTGCATCGCGCCGACTGGCAGAGCTTTATTGGCTGGATAACCAAATACAAGAACACCGAAGATCACCACGTTCACGGCAAACATGGCGATTACGATCAGGCGCAGCTTTTTCGATGGCCCAAGGTAGAAGAATGCGAGCAATGGTATGACAAGCACCCATGCCAGCGTGGGAGAAGTTATCCCACCATAGAAATAACAACTCCAAAGAATGCAAAAAATGAGATTTTCGATCGAAACAAGTGCAAGGGCATTGTAAGGAACTCCAGCCCGTAATGCGAACGGAAATGACCAGAAAGCGATGATCGACGCTGCAAGTACCGCGACGTCATATCCGGGCGAGGGATCAAGCAGATAGATCGAAATCGGGACTACGTTGCCGATGAACGGTCCGAGAAGGTGGCTGATCAGAAAAACGTGGGCGCGATTCCTCGCATCCCGGTCAGCGGCGAGCTCCCGTGGAATGAAGAAATTCACCAGTCGATCAAGGGCCGCAATTCCGTTTACAAGCTCGAGCTTCATGGATCCATGCGCCTTCTGCAATCAAACAAACATAGCGACCGCACCGACGACCAGCGGTGGTTGAAAAAAACGCGCTCGCCCCCGCCTAACAATTTCAGGTCGGAATTAAAACTGCGTTAATCGCGTGAAGGGCCCCCTAAACTCAATTTAAAGACGTATGCACTAGGGTCTTCCTCGGAGGAAGCTATTAAGAAACTGTTCAGGGGGCTTCGGAATGCCGATTTGGAATCAGCTCATCAAATTTATCGACTGGTTCATTCCCGCGGAGGCCAAACTCGAGCGCTCGGAAAGAGGACTGGCGCAGAACTTCGTCTTTACGCATTTGTTCGGACCTGCGCTGTCGCAATCGATCAGTATTTTCTTGTATTTCAGCGATCCGCATCCAGGCATCGCGTGTTGGACCGTGATCGTTTGTATATGGCTATTCTGGGTCCTTCCATTCGTCTACAGGGTGACCGGCAATTTAAAGCTGTCTGCGCTGATGTCGGTCGAGTTGCTCGCCTTCACATCGTTGTTCGGAGCCTATTTCTACGGTGGTGTGAGTTCACCCTTTTTGCCTTGGTTGATCATAGATCTCCTGCTTGGCTTCTTTTATCTCTCTGAATATCCGCGGCTCGTTATCGGCCTTTTCACATTCAATATTCTTGGATTCGTTCAGGCATACCTACTTTGGGGGTTTCCTGATCTTCTCTCGCACCAACAGCTTTCTATGGTTGGTTGGATCTCCATCCTGTCGGCTACGATCTACATGTCCTGGATGGCCATTTACTACGCCAACATGATCGCAATGCGATCCGATCTCGAACTGGAAGCGGAACGACATCGCGAAACAGCAATTCGTTTGCGTCAGGCCAAGGAACTAGCCGATAAGGCGAACCATGCAAAATCGATCTTTCTTGCAAAGATGAGCCACGAGTTGCGGACGCCGTTGAATGCGGTGATAGGGTACAGCGAGATTCTGCTCGACGAAGTTGAGTTGGACGGCAAGAAGCCTCACCGAAAGGCGGAACTTGAGCGGATCAACTCAGCCGGGAAGCACCTGCTCTCTCTGGTGACCGACGTTTTGGATCTCTCGAAAATAGAGTCTAACCATATCGAGCTCAAGATTGAGCCGTTCGATTTGAACGCCATGGTTCGAGAGGTTGTAGCTACTGTTCAGCCGATGGTGACCGAAAAGAAAAACAGGCTTGTGGTCAAATGCCCGCCCGGCCTTGGAATGGTCTGGACGGACCAGACCAAGCTCCGCCAAGCCACGCTCAATTTGTTGAGCAATGCTGCAAAGTTCACCGAACAAGGAACTATTGTACTCGGCGTACAGCGCCGAAAGCACCAAGCCGGAGATTGGATCGAGATCCAAGTGCAGGATACTGGAATAGGAATCGCTGAGCCTGATATAGCCCGATTGTTCCAAAATTTTGGTCAGGCTACTCGATCGACATCCAGCAAATATGGTGGGACAGGTCTCGGCCTGGCACTCAGCCAAAGACTGTGCGCGCTGATGGGTGGCAGTATTTCCGTTACGAGCGAACTTGGCGAGGGATCGTGCTTCACCATACGGGTACTTGCCCGGATGGGTGCGCAGCCGACAAATGAGGAATCGTTCTCTGACCAAGCGTTGCAGCTCGCAAGTCCGGTGGGAGCTTGATTTCAATTCAATAATGAGGGGCGGTTTTAAAAATGTCTGTTTCCAATTTTATTTCTTCGAACTTGACGACTCTGCCTTCGACTAACGAGGACGAAAGTGCGGCAGGTGCCCACAAGCCTGCACGACCTCATCTGCTTATCGTAGATGACGTTGCCGACAATCGGAGGGTCCTCACGCGACGGTTCGAGCGGCATGGTTTCGATGTGACCGAAGTGGACTCCGGACTAGGCGCCATCGAACTTATCCAAAAGAGAGGGTTTGATCTCATCCTGCTTGACATTATGATGCCTGGGATCGACGGAATAGAGACTCTAAGGCGCATCCGAAATCAGAAGTCCGCTTCGGTGCTACCCATAATTATGGTTACCGCAAAGGCAGAGAGCGGCAACATTGTAGAAGCGCTTGAATTTGGTGCCAACGATTACGTCACCAAGCCCGTCGATTTTGCGGTCGCGCTTGCTCGTGTGAATACCCAGCTCGCTCGCAGGCGTGCGGAGCAGGAAGTTGTCAAAGCGAACGATGAGTTGCGCAGAGCCAATGAGGATCTGGAGCTTCGAGTTGAAGAGCGGACCAAGCGCCTAATCGAGGTAAATCAAAGGCTGAAAGAAGAGATTGCTGACCGCGAGGAATTGCAGGCGAAGTCGCAATATCTAGCCTTTCATGATGCACTGACCGGGCTCGGAAACCGTCTCCTATTCAAGGAGCAACTTGATGAAGCGCTTCGCGAACTCTCCGCAACGCCACATCCTGTCGCAGTCCTGTTTCTTGATCTCGACGGATTCAAGGCGGTCAATGATACTTTAGGACATTCTGTTGGTGATCTGCTTCTCAAGTCAATAGCAGCTCAGCTTCGCGACTTACTGCCGTCAACAGATCGGATGGCGCGCCTCGGCGGTGACGAATTTGCGATTCTGCAGATATCGAGCGCGCAGCCAGAGTCGTCTATTTCGCTCGCGGCAAAAATTGTGGAAGTTGTGGGGCGTCCGCATAGCATCGATGGGCACGATGTGACTGTTGGCGCGAGCATAGGAATCGCGATTGCGCATCCGGGCGAAATGGACAGCGAAAACATCCTGAAGAGCGCCGATCTCGCCATGTACAGCGCGAAGGCTGATGGCCGCGCCACTTATCGAGTGTTCGATCCACAGATGGATGCCGCCATCCAATCGCGGCGGGCGCTAGAGCGGGACATGCGCACCGCACTTGCCCAAGGCGAATTTACGCTGGCGTACCAGCCACTGGTCAATTTACACACGAAGAAGGTGACTGCCTTTGAAGCGTTGATGCGGTGGCGTCACGCCGAGCGTGGCATTGTGTCTCCCTCGGAGTTTATTCCTGTTGCGGAGGAGATGGGGCTGATCGTTCAGCTCGGCGAATGGGCGCTCAGGCAAGCATGTCTTGAGGCAGCTGACTGGCCCAAAGACATCCGCGTCTCGGTGAATCTGTCGCCTTTACAATTCGCCAAAGGCAACTTGGTCTCGACCGTACTGAATGCCTTGGCATCGTCAGGATTGTCAGCGTCGCGTCTGGAGTTGGAAATCACGGAATCGGTGCTGCTGGAAAAATCAGAACGCAACATCGGGATATTGAACCAGCTGCGAGAGTTGGGGGTCCGAATATCAATGGACGACTTTGGAACCGGCTATTCTAGCATCGGTTACTTGCGCAGTTTCCCGTTTGATAAGATCAAGATCGACCAGTCGTTTGTGCGAGACCTGCTCGTCGATCGGGGAAGTCTCGCGATCGTTCGAGCTATCGCTGGGCTGGGAATAAGCTTCGGAATAACGACTACAGCCGAAGGCGTTGAAACAGAGGAGCAGGTGCGACGCCTTGACCTGGAAGGCTGCGTTGAGGTGCAAGGATATCTGTATAGCAAGCCTGTGCCAGCTAACGAGATAGTTGGCCTCTTGACGAGGCTGACGAGCCAGCTCCCCTAAAATCAGGGTTCTTGATCGCATTTGCTTTAAATTCCGTATTTTCAGATGACAATTTGGATCGAGCTATGTTCGACGATCTAGATCTGGAATATGCCGCCGCGATCGCCGATCGGGCCAATCGTCTAATGGTGCAGCACGGTATCGCGCCCACACCAAGCAACTTTGCGGTCTGGTTCAACTATTCGCGCGGGACTTCGCCCGAACTGAAGCAGCTAGTAGATATATTCATCGCGGGAAATAAAGAGTTCGATTTGGTTACGTGCCGGGAATTATTTTCGGAATACGTAGCGCCGAACCTCCCAAGTAGGACGGCGAGTGAGGTGTCAGGGCAGCTGAATGCTGTGATGACTGAAGCAAAACACTACGTCGCAACCGCGATTGCCGATAGCTCTGCCCAGATTCAATCGCTTGACGGCGCCGCAGAAGAGGCTCGAAAAGGCATCGACCCACGGGACTTAGCTGCGTACCTCAGGGACGAGCTCACTAGAGCTGTCGCACGCGCTGCCGAACTCGAAAAGAACCTCAGCGAGACCTCGCGCGAGCTCGACTGTCTACGAGAATTGCTGAACAAGGCGGAGCAAAGAGCCAACACAGACACGTTGACTGACCTTCCTAATCGCCGAGCAGTCGATGAATTCTTACGAACGTCGCAGATATCTGCAATGGAGACGGACGAGCCCCTCAGTGTACTGATGCTCGATGTCGATCACTTCAAGAAGTTTAACGATAATTTTGGACACCGGGTCGGGGACCAGGTCCTGCGGCTGTTAGCAAATGTCTTGCGCAAGCATTTGCGTGAAAGTGATATGCCAGGCCGATACGGTGGGGAGGAATTGATAGCAGTTCTCCCGGGCGCAACGCTTGCCGGTTGCGAATATGTCGCAGAAAGGATCCGCTGTGCGGTATCAACGTGCAAATTAACTCGGCGTTCAACCGGTGAAATACTGCCTGAGGTCACCGTATCGATTGGGGTCGCACAGTTTCGGCCAGGAGAATCAGCAGCTCAATTGATCGAGCGGTGCGACGCCGCGCTTTGTCTGGCGAAGCGGATCGGAAGAAATCGAATTGTAACAGAGACGAGAGTTGAAGGACAGTGCGTAGCGTAGCCTCCCGGATCAGCCGTTCGGTGGTCCGCTCGAACTAGAGCCAGAGGTCCGTACACAGCATAACGCAGCTCGGGGAGCTGCTGTCATACAACGGTACCGAAAAAATTGTCGCGGCGCCCTGACCATGATCGTTGTCGATCGCAGCCGCGGATATCGGAACGGCCGCACGAAGTGTCGCTCCGGCGAAGACCGGCGAAAGCCGGCTGAACGAAGATGCCGTGCCGAGATTACCGCCGGCTTCGGCGTCGGCTCCGCAGCGCACCAAGGCTGGAATTATCGAGATCGAACTTGGTGGCCGTTGTGTGCGCGTTGACCGTGACGTAGACGCCGAGGCGCTACAGCAGGTCCTTTAGCTTCTGAGACGGCGATGATCCCGATTCCGAGCGGCTTGAGGGTCTAGATCGCCATCAGCCAAACCGATATGCGCCGCGGTATGCAAATCCAACTCGCCAACCGCAGCGTCATCTCGCGTTATCTCGCTCGTCGATATCGTCTTGCTTCAGAGTAGCGAATCAGATTCTGGTTGAGAAAATATCGCGGGCGGCTTGCGCCCGCGGAGTTTCAGATAAGGTCTATTTCTTTCCGCCTCTCAAATTTCAGGAGGCAAGCGAAAGGCATCGCAAACCACGGTTGTATCTTGAGGGGTGAGGCCTATGGCCGACGCTTTGGATCAAGATGTGCGTGCGTTAAAGGACTGGCTGACAACAGCGTGGCGGTACATTGCCGATCCGACAATGACCCCTTTCGATCGGCGAGAACTTCGCAATTACATGAAAGAGGCTGAAGTCGCATTGCGGAAGGGCCTCGAAAGACTATCTGCGAGGGAGAGAGACCGTCTGGTTAATGCTAACGATGTCTAATTTTCAGTTTCCGGATTTCAAAGTCTTGAAAGTTGATAATTGGTTTCTTGCCATGATGAGCGGCGCGAACAACCACCCAGACAACGCCATTGTGACGTCGTTATTCAAGCGATCCTTACGTACCGGTACCTATCACGCAACGAGATCGACGCAAGAGACCTTGGCCTCTGATGCTTCGAGTTCCTGAGCGGCTTCCACGCGGCGTTGATCGGTTGCAATCACGACCGTGCTCGCATTAGCTGTTTGGTCTGCGACGAGCCTGAGTTCCGCCTCACTAACGAAGATATGAGCTGGGTACGTGGGACCGATGCTGCTCACTGAGTCCCCCCCCTTCTGGAGTCCCTATATCGCGCAGGTCCCCCAGTATTGCAGGCTTTCGTTCAATTTATATTAAAAGCGCACAAAAAAGCGGCCGCGCTCCAACCGCTTGTACCTCAACTGAGAATGCAGACTCTTCGGATGCAGCGCGGCAGTTTGTGCGGGTGACGCATCCATTCCACCCATTGTTCGGGCGGCAGCTTCCCTGCGTCGGCAGACGATACAACCGGTATGGCGAACGCCTGTTACTGCAGGGCGACGGCGCCACCGTATGGTCAGTTCCTCCGCAATGGACCGATCTCGTGATCCCAGATTCAGAGATCGTCATGGGTCATGGACGGGCACTTTTGCGAGCTTGCCGCCATCAGTATGCAGCACGACCTCCAGCACGCCATTGTCCTTGCGGCTCAGACGGGCGTTAGGGAAATCGCGCGCCTCATGACAATCGGGCGGGATTTGCTCACGAAAGCCGAGACCGTCACGGTCGCGGCGATCGAGGCTGTACCAAGCTTGGTTGAGGCCCCTCCAGAGCCACCGGGCCTTTCGTGCATTCGGGACGACGCAGCGCGGGATCGGGGGCAAGTGGCATCGCAGGGGAACGGCCCACTGGGGCGGGCGTTGTCTTGCTTCGGTGGGGTGCAGCCCTACCGGCGTTGGCCCCTGATCGCCCTCCCCCTGCCCCCATCAAGGGCGGGGGGGGTCGCGATCTAGCGTGTTGCTGGTTCGGAGGGTGCATTGAACGCACCGATGAGGCGGGAGATCTGGATATAGGCGGCTGGCGCGATCGCCCTCGAAGCGGCGGTCGTACTGGCGGCTATCGTTTTGCTCGCGCCATGAGGGGCGCCGCCGACGGCCGCGCGGATTGTTAAGTTGGCGCGTGTGCGCGCGTCACTAGGGTCTAATTGCTGTGCGGTACTCGGCCCGCGCCGGGAAGATATTGTTGTCCCCGACCGACCACGCCGATGCCAGCGGTCAACGTACCCTAGGCCCGGTCGCAGCTAAAATCAGCGCGCTTGCTGGTCTTGCCGCTTTGTATGCTGCAGCTCAAGCAGCGTGCCGCCACCCATGCTCACGCGGTGCGCGCTTGCGCGGCACAGGGTGGGCATCGCGCTTACTGCCCGGTTGGCGTTGATGAAATCTGACAGTTGTCAGGATGTCGGACCCGGCCCCTGCGGCCGGGCTTTCTTTTGCTCCCAGCGGCGTCCGCCCGGAAATAGGCCGCGCCAACGAACCGGGCTGACTTCCTCTCATCGGGGGCGAGGCCAGGGCCTAGCGCGAGACCGACGACGACCACACTGGTAGGACCTTGATCCGCGAGCTGCTCGCTCGCGAATACCACCCCGTCCGCATCGTGGCTGTCAACAGTGAGGGCTGATCCCGTGACGTCACGGTGGAGATCGCCGACGATGTGCGGCGGCGCTTCCTCGAGCATGAGGATGTACCGGCCTCGGTGCTGGACTTCGTCGACGCCAACGGGCGCTGACAGCCTCGTGGAGCGCTCTGCTCGGCATGGTGCTCGGTCTCATCATCGGGACCGACTGTGTTTCGGCGTGAGGTCTTAGCCATGATCGGCGTGGGGGGTCCCATCACCTGAATTCAATGAAATCAACGGCCTTAAGGGGTCCCGACGGCGCCGATAGAATAAGATTGCTGATTGCTCATGGACCGGCCAATGGATAGAGCCCTCGCCTTTGTGATCTCGGCCGGAATCGTTGGCTTCGGCGTCTCGATCTTTGTTGCATGCCTTAGCTCCAGCGCGCCCGCTACTCGTGCGCGCGTTGTACTACACCGCTATCGTCGAGGATCAGGAGTATACGTCGATCCGCTCCTTACTAAAGCAGTTTCCGCCGGATTTGAATCTGAGGGATTCCCAAACGGTTGGCGATGATGGAGACTCTGTACATTGATTCTCGTTGCCGGCGGGGGCGGGCGGTGCCGAAGGCTTATTCTTGTGACCTGCGGGAACGCGTTATCGAGGCCATGGCTGCGGGCGCGTCGCGGCGCGAGGCGGCTGAACGTTTCGAGGTTAGCGTAGCATCAGCGGTCAAGTGGCTGCAGCGCTGGCGGGACGATAACAGCGCCGCTGCGAAGCCGCGCGGCGGAAGCGTTTCGCCACTCGAAGAGTTCGCGACCGAGATTTTGGCTGTGATTGCCGAGCATCCGGACTTGACGCTGGTGGAGACGCTTGCAGAGCTGCGCAAGCGGCGAATTCGAACCAGCCGCAGCGCGCTCTGGCGTTTTCTCGATCGTCACAACATCACCTTTAAAAAAAAGCCTGCAAGCTACTGAACGGCAGCGAGAGGACGTTGCGCGAGCACGCCGACGTTGGATACGAGAGCAAGGTTTTCTCGATCCCGCCCGGCTCGTTTTTATCGACGAGACTGCGGTCAGCACAAATCTGGTGCGGCTCAGGGGGCGGGCGCCAAGGGGTGTCAGGGTGATCGGCGCCGTTCCGCTGGGGTCATGGGAGACGATCACTTTCGTGGCGGCCTTGCGCCACAACAAAATGCCGCGCCACCACACGGTACGGGCGGCGAAGACCCGGACCACGGCCTCGGGATGCGCGGTGGCCGGAGGCAAGAGCCCGGCACTCGAACGGTCCGCGGTCTGCCAGTTCCCGCGGCCGTCGCCGATCCAGAGATACCGAGCGGCCGATGCTGCGATCGGCGCGAATATGAGTAGCAGGAAGACGAGCAAGAGTTTCTTCAACGGAGAGAATGCATGAGATCGAAGGACATATAGTTCGTGAATGCGTGCGCACCAGCTCATTATAGTGAATAGTGAACGGCCAGCTTCGGCTTCCGCGCTCGATCGGAAAGGCGATCCGGAAGCTGGAAGGAGCGTTGCATTCGGAACCAAAACGGGTTTCGGACGATTGTTCCCGCATGATCGATGTCCTGGAAAGCGCCATCGCTCCATGCGCCATCGAACGGGCGATGGAGACCTTCGAGAAGTTCAAGGACCGGGACCATGCGGACCTGGTTCAGGCGCGCAAGGCGCTCACTGACCACATCTTCGGACTCG